>Ga0187893_10003721_pt1 | contig 30238 bp, 24 predicted proteins | sample MA1701074metaG_FD_139574 | JGI IMG/M metagenome (GOLD analysis project Ga0187893, IMG submission 139574) | White microbial mat communities from a basaltic lava cave in the Kipuka Kanohina Cave System on the Island of Hawaii, USA - MA170107-4 metaG ...
CGACACTAGTTCACGGAGCGGCGGCCGCGCCGCGGGTATCGAGAGAGGGGTCCGGGGGGGCGTCGGACCGGCCAAGGCATCCGGCCTCAGGCGGCCGTGCCGCACCCTCCCGGGCATGAGCCCCCCAGGGGCAAGGAGCGCACGATGAAGAAACTGGGAATCCTGGTCCTGTTGGCGGGGGCGGCGTTCTTCGCCCTGCCGCGTCCGGTCGCGGCCAAGAGCGCGGCCGCATCGACCTTCACCGTGGATCCGGTCCATTCCGCGGTCCTCTTTCGCATCCAGCACATGGGCGTCGGCTACTTCCATGGCCGCTTCAATGACATCGCGGGCTCCTTCACCCTCGACGAGGGAGCCGGAGCCGTAGAGATCACCGTGCGCGGCGACAGCGTCGACACCAACAACGCAAAGCGGGACGGCCACCTCAAGAGTCCCGATTTCTTCAGCTGCGCGGAATTTCCGGAGATCACCTTCAGGAGTTCCAAGCTCACGGACGACGGCAAGGGGACCTACACCTGCTCGGGCGAGCTCTCCCTGCACGGGGTCACCCGGCCGCTCGAGCTGCGCCTCGCCCGGATTGGTACGGGCAAGGGGATGCAGGGAGAGACGCGCACCGGTTTCGAGGGAGTCCTCACGATCAAGCGCAGTGATTTCGGGATGACGTGGCGGCCGGAGGTGCTGGGCGACGAGGTGAGAATCACCGTCGCCGTCGAGGGTGTCCAGCAGTAGCGCGTGCCCGGCCCTCTGGCGGTGGAGATCGGCATCGCGGCTCTCGTCGCTGCGGCGCTGCATGCTCTTGCCTCAGGCAGGGGCCGCGCGGGGCGCCCCTGGAGCGCGCGCGCGGCCGTCGCTGCGGGCTACCTCGCATGCCATGTCGCGACGCTCGGTCTGCCCGCCCTGCCTCCCGCGGACGCTCTGCAGCGACTCGCGTTTCTGGTCGCCCTGATGGCGCTCCCCCTCCCCCGCGCCCCCTCCCGCATCCTCGTTGCGGCCCTCGCGCTCTTCGCCCCCCTCGTGCTGGTGCGCTCGGGGTTGCTCGCACGCGCTCCTGCCCTGGCCCTGGGCGGAGTGCTCTGCGCGCTGACGGCTCTTGCCCACGCTCTCGAGCCGCGCCGGCGCCACCCTGCCCTCTCCCTGGCCCTGGCAGCGGGGGGCACGGGGGCGCTCCTGCTGTGGCGGGGCGGCAGCGGGCTGCTCGCGGAGCTGGCGCTCGGGCTCACCGCCGCGCTCCTCGCTCTCTGGGGTCTCCGTTGCATTCTCGGGAGGGGGACTGGGGAGGGGGCGGGCGACCTCGCCGTGTTCCTGGTCGGGTCGTTCGCGCTGCTGGGCTGCCTCCATGCCGGACTGCCCGCGGGATGGGCGCTGCTCGCGGCCGGGAGCCCCGTGGCCCTGCTCGCGGCATTCCCGCGCCAGCGTAAGTAGTTCACGGAAAGGAGTCCCCGCCGCCCCTACAACGGGGTCGGTCCATGTCCACGTTCCTCCTTCCGCTCTGCGTCGTCGCCTGGCTCGCCTACGCCAACGGGGCCAACGACAATCTGAAGGGGGTCGCGACGCTTCTCGGGAGCCGCACCGCCGGGTATCGCGGCGCCCTCTGGTGGGGCACCGGCGCCACCTTCGCCGGATCGCTCTGCGCGCTCTTTCTCGCCCACGGGCTCATCGCGGCCTTCGGGGGCCGCGGCGTGGTGCCCGACAGCATCGCGGGCGGATCGTCGTTCCTGGTCTCGGTGGGGGCGGGCGCCGCCGCCGTCGTCATGGCCGCGACCCTGGGGGGCCTCCCGATCTCCACCACCCACGCGCTGGTGGGCGCGCTCGCCGGTGCAGGGCTCGCCGCGGCAGGGGGCAGCTCGATCCACTGGGGGCGGCTGGGAACAACCTTCGCCGTGCCGCTCCTCTTGAGCCCGCTTCTGGCGGCGCTGCTCGCCGGCGCGGCCTACCCCGCCTTGCGCGGCCTGCGCACCCGCTTGGGGATCACCCGGGAAACCTGTCTCTGCGTCGGCGCCGAACAACTGGCGCTCGCGCCCCAGGCTTCATCGGCGCGGATCACGTTGTCGGTCGGTCGCGAGGGGGAATGCATGGAGCGCTACCGCGGGCGGCTCCTCGGCGTGCCCGCGGGGACCGCGGTGGACGGCATGCACTATCTGAGCGCAGGCGCCGTCAGCTTCGCGCGGGGGCTCAACGACACACCCAAGATCGCGGCGTTGCTCGTGGCGGTCACGGCCGCCTCCGGGCCCGCCCCTGCGTTCTGGATCGTGGGGACGGCGATGGCAGGGGGCGCGCTTCTGCAGGCGCGGCGCGTCGGAAAGACCATGGCGTTCCGCGTCACCCGGCTGAACCCCGGACAGGGGCTCGTCGCCAACCTGGCCACCGCCTGCATGGTGCTCGGCGCGTCGGCCTTCGGCGTTCCCGTCTCCACGACCCATGTCTCGGTGGGCTCGCTGTTGGGCGTTGGGGTCGCGATCCGGGGACTGGTCCGCTCTACCCTGAAGACCATTCTGCTCGCCTGGGTGGTGACGCTTCCCGCGGGTTTTGCCGCGGGTTGGCTCCTCCATGCGTGGCAGGCCTGAGGAGAAACACGATGCATGCCCCCTTCGACCCCGAAACCGCCGTCCGCGAACGCTATTCCGCCGCGGCTGCGACTCGCGAGGAAGCGCTCTGCTGCCCGGTCTCCTATGACCCCCGCCTCCTCGAGGTGATTCCGGCAGAGGTGTTGGAGCGCGACTATGGCTGCGGCGACCCGAGCGCGCACCTGCGTTTCGGGGAGACCGTGCTCGATCTCGGCTCGGGCGGGGGCAAGATCTGCTTCCTCGCCGCGCAGGTGGTCGGGCCGAATGGCCGCGTGATCGGGATCGATATGAACCCGGAGATGCTGGCGCTGGCGCGCCGGAGCGCTCCCGAAGTGGCGCGACGGCTCGGCTTCGCCAACGTGGAGTTCCGCGAAGGGCGCATCCAGGATCTCGCCTTCGACCCCGAGGCGGCGGCGCGGCAGGCACGCCAACACCCCCTCCGCACGGCCGCCGACGTGCTCGCCTTCGACTCCTTCCTCGCCGCGCAGAAGCGGGAGAGGCCCCTCGTGCAGGACGCGTCGATCGACGTCGTCGTCTCCAACTGCGTCCTGAACCTCGTGCGGTCGGGGGACAAGCCGGCGCTCTTCCGCGAGATCGCCCGCGTGCTCCGCAAGGGTGGGCGCGCGGTGATTTCCGACATCGTCGCGGACGAGGAGATCCCCGCGGCGCTCCAGGCCGATCCCGAACTCTGGAGCGGCTGCGTGGCCGGCGCGATGCGCGAGGATGCGTTTCTCGACGCGTTCGCGGAGGCCGGACTGTATGGCGTGCGTCTCTTGAAGCGCGACGATTCCCCCTGGCGCACCGTGGAGGGGATCGAGTTCCGTTCCGTCACCGTGGAGGCGTTCCAGGGGAAGGAGGGCCCCTGCCGCGATCGCCTCCAGGCGGTGATCTACAAGGGGCCGTTCCGCGAGGTCACCGATGACGACGGCCACACGATCCGGCGCGGGACGCGCCACGCGGTCTGCGCCAAGACTTTCGAAATCTATCGGCGCGAGCCCTACGCGGGTCAATTCGAGTTCCTCGAGCCGCGCGTGCCGGTGGCGCCGGAGGAGGCGCCTCTCTTCGACTGCAGCCGCCCCACGCTCCGCTCGCCCAAGGAGACCAAGGGCGGCGGATACACCGCGACCGGCGGGAACGGGTCCTGTTGCGGACCGGAGGGGTGCAGGCCGTGATCACATCGGCGAACCCCTCCTTCGCCGAGACGCTCGCGCGGCACGATCTCGCGCTGCGCCGCGGCACGCTGCGCGTCCTGCAGCTCAATCTGGGCAAACTCTGCAATCAGACGTGCGTCCATTGCCACGTCGGCGCCGGGCCGGGTCGCCGGGAGATCATGTCCGCTGCGGTGGCGGACCGCTGCATCGCCTGGATGCGTCGGCACCGGCCCGCCCTAGTCGATCTTACGGGGGGCGCCCCCGAGCTCTGCCCCGAGTTTCGGCGCCTCGCCCTGGAGGCCCGCACGCTGGGAGCGCGCGTGCTCATCCGTTGCAACCTCACGGTCATTTTCGAACCGGGGCAGGAGGACTTGCCGGAGTTCTATCGCACCCAGGAGCTGGAGTTGATCTGCTCGCTCCCCTGTTACAGCGAAGCGAACGTCGACTTGCAGCGGGGGCAGGGGGTGTTCGAGAAATCCATCCGAGCGCTCCGGGCCTTCAACCGGCTCGGCTACGGCCGCGAGGAGCACCTTCGCCTCGATCTCGTCTTCAACCCCTTCGGCCCAAGCCTTCCGCCGCCGCAGGCCGCGCTCGAGCGGGCCTATCGGGACAAGCTGCGCGCGGATTTCGGCATCGAGTTCCACGCGCTCTACTGCCTCGCCAATCTCCCGGTCACGCGGTTCAAGACGTTTCTCGCGGCGCGCGGGGAGCTCGAGGGCTACCACACGCTCCTCCTCGAGCGCTTCAACCCCGCCACCGTGGAGGGGCTCATGTGCCGCGACACCCTCAATGTCGGCTGGGAGGGGGACCTGTTCGATTGCGATTTCAACCAGATGGTGCGGCTCCCCCTGGGCGGTGGGGAACGCCGGTTCCTCTGGGAGGTCGAACCGGCGCGCCTCGTGGGCGAGCGCATCGCCACCGGGTCGCACTGCTTTGGGTGCACCGCAGGAAGCGGTTCGAGTTGCAAGGGAGCGATTGCATGAGCGCGGCGGGCTGGCTGGCGAAGCACACCGGGAGACTGCGTGCGCTCTCCTTCCTGGCGGTCCTCCTGGGGCTACTGGGGATCGTGCGGGTGCTTCCGGTGGAGCGCGGCGTGGAGGAGCTGTCGCACTGGATCGAATCTCTCGGTGCGCTCGGTCCCCTCCTCTTCGGGCTCCTCTACGTCGTGGCGGCGCTCCTCTTCGTCCCCGGCTCCGCCCTGACGCTGGCCGCGGGGGCGCTGTTCGGCTTGTGGAAGGGGACCGTCGTCGTCTCCCTCGCCTCGACCACGGCGGCGGCGCTGGCCTTTCTCATCGCGCGCCACCTCGCCAGGGCCCAGGTGGCGGCGGCGGCGCGCCGCCATCCCCGCTTTTACGCCCTCGCCCACGCGATCGGGGAGGGGGGGTGGCGCGTCATCGCGCTGTTGCGGTTGTCGCCGGCAGTCCCCTTCAGCATGGGCAACTATCTTTTCGGACTCACCGCGGTCCCCTTCCTGCCTTACGCCTTGGCGAGCTGGGGCGCGATGCTGCCGGGGACGTTTCTCTATGTCTATCTGGGGCGCGTGGGCCGCAGCGTGGCCCAGGCCGGCGGGCGAACGCCAGCGCAGTGGTTGCTCCTCGGTTTCGGCCTGGCCGCCACGGTGGCGGTCACCTGGTACGTGACCCGGCTGGCGCGGCGAGCCCTGCGCAGCGCGACCGCACAACAGGAGGAGACGATGCAACCGAAACACTCCCCCGGGGGATGGCCCTGGGGACTCACTCTCGGATGGCTGGCGGGGATCCTCCTCCTCGGCGGCGCGGTCGTGGCGACACTTCACCGCGATGCGCTCCAGGGGCGCTTCGGCCCGCCGCGCGCGCGCCTGGCGGAAGCCTATGCGGACGATGCGGCGACCGCCTCCTTCGACCATGCCGCCTTCGAGGCGCTCTTGCGCGTGTATGTCGACGAGGAGGGCTGGGTCGACTACGACGGCCTCGCCAAGGAGGGCCCCGCGCTGAACGGCTATCTCGACGCGCTGGCGCAGGCCCGCTTCGACACGCTGGGTCGCGACGAGAAGCTCGCGTTCCTGATCAACGCCTACAACGCCTTCACGCTGTGGCTCATCCTCGACCACCTCCCGATCGGCTCCATCAAGGAGATCGAGGCGTCGAAGCGGTGGGATGGGCGCACCTTCCCGCTGCTGGGAAGACGGCTGACCCTCAACCAGATCGAGCACGAGGAGATCCGGCCGAAGTTCAAGGAGGCGCGCGTCCACTTCGCGCTCAATTGCGCCAGCGTGGGCTGCCCGCCGCTGCGGCGCGAGGCCTACACAGGCGCCGCTCTGGAGCGGCAGCTCGACGCGCAGCTGCGCTTCTGCCACGCGCGCCCGCGCTGGTTCACCTTCGACCCGGCCGCCGGGGTGGCGCGCCTCACGCGGCTCTATGACTGGTACGGCGGCGACTTCCGGCAGGTGGCGGACTCGCCCCTCGCCTTCGCGGCCCGCTACGACGCGCCCCTCGCGGCCGCGCTCGCCGAGGGGAAGAAGGTGACCGTCGCCTGGCTCGACTACGACTGGCGGCTCAACAGCAGGAAGAACAGGCGGTGACCCTGCCCCAGCTCCTGCCCGCCGACGCGCACAACGCCCAGCTCGCGGGCCACGTCGTCCCCGCCGACTGGATCAACCCCGCCCCCGCCCCCCGGTACAACCTCGTCGTCTTGGGGGGAGGCCCGGCCGGCTTGGTCGCGGCCGCGGGCGCGGCGGGGCTCGGGGCGAAGGTGGCGCTCGTCGAGCGCGCACTGCTCGGAGGCGACTGCCTCAACGTCGGTTGCGTGCCCTCCAAGGCGCTCCTGCGTTGCGCCCGGGCAGAAAAAGAGACGCGCGACGCCGCAGCGTTCGGCCTGCGCTGCGCCGCACCCACCGTCGACTTCCCCGCGGTGATGGAGCGGATGCGCCGCCTCCGCGCCTCCCTCGCCCGCCACGACGCGGCGCGGCGATTCGCGAGCCTGGGCATCGATGTCTTCCGCGGGGCGGGTCGGTTCACCGGGCGGGACACCCTTGAGGTCGCGGGTCGAACACTGGGCTTCACCCGGGCCATCGTCGCGACCGGCGCGCGCCCCGTGGCGCCGCCCATCCCCGGCCTCGCCGACCCCGGCTTTTTGGACAACACCACGCTCTTCAGCCTCACGGCGCTGCCGCGCCGGCTCGCGGTGATCGGCGCGGGCCCGATCGGGTGCGAGATGGCCCAGGCGTTCGCGCGCTTCGGCGCCGCGGTGACCCTCATCGAGGGCGCGGGCCGGCTCCTGCCGCGCGAGGACGAGGAGGCGTCGCGGCGGCTCGAGAGCGCCTTCCGGGCCGACGGCGTCTCGATGATCCTCGACGGGAAAGTGACCGCGGTGCAGCGGCGCGGCGAGAGCAAGTTCTTGCGCGTGGAGCGCGGCGGCGCGCTCCTCGAGATCGAGGCGGACGAGATCCTCGTCGGCGCCAGGCGCGCCGCCAACGTCGAGGGGATCGGGCTCGAAGAGGCCGGGATCGCGTTCGACAGAAACGGCGTGCGGGAGGACGACCGGCTCAAGACTTCCAACGGCCGGGTCTTCGCCGCCGGCGACTGCTGCTCCCGGTTCCGGTTCACCCACGCCGCCGACGCCATGGCGCGCATCGCGCTGCAGAACGCGCTCTTTTTCGGGAGAAAGCGGGCGAGCGCGCTGGTCATCCCCTGGTGCACCTACACCGACCCCGAGGTGGCGCAGGTGGGGATTGCGGCGAAGGAGGCGCAGGAGGGGGGCGGGGGCGAGACGACCCACACCGTGGAGATGGAGGCGGTGGACCGCGCGGTGCTCGACGGCGATACGGCGGGTTTTTGCAGGGTCCACGTCGCCACGAAGAGCGGCCGTATCCTGGGCGCGACGGCGGTGGCGGGGCACGGGGGCGAGATGATCGGCGAACTCGCCTTGGCCATGACCGCGGGACTCGGGATCGGCGATGTGGCGCGCACGATCCTGCCCTATCCGACCCAGGCCGAGGCGTGGAAGAAACTGGGGGACGCCCACGCACGCGGCCGGCTCACGCCGTCGGTCGCGAAGTGGTTCCGGCGGTGGTTGGCATGGAGGCGCTAGGCCGCATCTGCGTCTTTCTCAAGGCGCCGGTGCCCGGCGCGGTGAAGACGCGTCTCGTCCCGGCGGTGGGTCGTGTCGGCGCGGCGGTGCTGGCCAAAGCGTTTTTCGAGGACAGCTGGCACGCCCTGGCCCGGGTCGCATGGGCGCGGCCCGTCGTGGCGCTCGCGGGCGCGTTCGCGGTGTCGCCGGGCGCCGAGGTATGGCCGCAGGGCGAGGGCGACCTGGGCGATCGCATGGAGCGCATCCTGCAGCGCGCGCTGAGCGACGCACCGTTCGCCCTGGCGCTGGGCGCCGACACGCCGGGGCTGCCTGCTCGCCTTGTCGAAGCCGCGCGGGACCATCTCGCGCGCGCCGATGCCGTGTTGGGCCCCTCGCCGGACGGAGGGTTCTACCTGCTCGGCCTGCGCCGCTGCCCGCCGGGGCTCCTGGCCGGTCTCCCGTGGGGCGTCCTCAAGACCCGCGAATACGTGGTGGAGAGGTTGCGGGGGGCGGGGATGGCTCCGGCGCTGCTCGAGGAGTGGAGTGACCTCGACCGTCCGGAGGACCTGCGGCGGTTCGCGCGAACCGATCTCGATGCGCCGGCGACGCGGTGTGCGCTACTGCGCCACCCCCCCGCGCCCCCCCTCATCGACGTGGTCGTGCCCGCCCTCGACGAGGCGGGCGCGATCGCCCAGGTGGTGCGCGGCCTCCTGCGTCCGCGCGTCCGCAGCGTCGTCGTGGTGGACAACGGGAGTCGCGATGGCACCGGGTCGCTCGCCGCTGCGGCAGGAGCCCGCGTGGTCCTCGAGCCGCGGCGCGGCTACGGCGCGGCTTGTCTCGCCGGCGTTCGCTCCCTTCCCGCGGACAGCGAGATCATCGTGTTTTGCGACGGAGACGCGAGCGACGACCCCTCCCTCCTGCCGCGGCTCGTGCGCCCGATCGAGGAGGACGAGGCGGATCTGGTGATCGGCTCGCGCACTCGCGGGCGGTGCGAGCCGGGCGCGCTCACGCCCCAACAACGCCTGGGGAACGCGATCGCCTGCCGCTGGCTCACGATGCGCTACGGCCAGCCCACCACCGATCTGGGGCCGTTCCGCGCCATCCGCACGAGCGCGCTCATTCGCCTCCGCATGGCGGATCGCGACTACGGCTGGACCGTGGAGATGCAGATCAAGGCGGCGCGCCAGGGGCTGCGCTACGCCGAGATTCCCGTGCCCTATCGCCGCCGCATCGGCCGCTCCAAGATCTCCCGCACCATCCGCGGGACGCTGGGCTGCTTCACCAAGATTTTCGGCCTGCTCCTGCGCCACGACCTCCTGCGCGGGAGGGCGCGGTGATCCATCGCCTCAGTTGCGTCCTCTTCGTCCTCGCGGCGGGGGCGTCCTATCTCGCTCCCGCCGCGGGACGCGGCGCGGCGGCCATCGCGCTCCACCTCCTCCTCACCGCACTCATGTTCGCCGCGTGGCGGCATCCCGGACGCTGGGCGATGGGCGCGGGGATCGCGGCGCGCCTCCTGCTCGTGGCCACCCCCCTGCTCCTTTCGCACGATGTCGAGCGCTACCTCTGGGACGGGCGCGCCGCGCTCGCCGGCCTCGACCCCTATCGGGTCGCGCCGGCCGAGGCCGCCCTGGAGGGGCCGCTCCCCTCCGATCACGCGCAGCATCCGACGCTTTATCCCCCGGGCGCCCTCGGGTTCTTCTCGCTCGCGGCGGCGGCCGGACCGGGGGGCGCGCTCTTGGCGTGGAAGGCGCTCGTTGCGGCCGCTTCCATCGCGACGCTCCTGATCGCAGCGCGGCTCCTGCGCAGGCGCGGGCTGGCGCGCCACCTGCCGCTCGTCGCGCTCTCGCCGCTCCTGGTTGTCGAGGGAGGCGTCGGGGCGCATGTCGACCTTCTGGCGCTTTTGGCGGTCGCCTTGGCGCTGCTTCTCGCGGAGCGCGGCAAAGGCTTTCGGGCGGGCGTCGCGGTGGGGGCCGGCATCCTCCTCAAGCTGTTTCCCGGCGTGCTCCTCTTCCCTCTCGCCGCAGGCACGCTCCGCAAGCGCCGCCTCCTCGCCGGCACCGCGGCGGTCGTCGCCGGCGGCGTCGGCGTCGCGCTGGCGCTGGGGTTGCATCCGGGCGGAAGCCTCGTGCACTTCCTGCGCCGTTGGCGGTTCGGCTCGCCGCTTTTCGAGGCGGCCCATGCCCTGGGCGGCGACACGGCCGCGCGGGCAGGTTCCTTCCTCGCGATGCTCCTGGGGCTCCTTGCGGCGGCGCGCCTCGCGCGCCGGGGCGAGCGGGACCGCGGCCTTGCGTGGGCGTTCGCCGCGCCGCTCCTCGCCTCCGCGGTGGTCTACCCTTGGTACCTGGCGCCCCTCGCGCTCCTCGTGGCGTTCCGGCCCAGCGGCTTCCTGCTCGCCTGGCTCGCCGCGGCTCCTCTCACCTACGAGGTGCTGGGCGGTTCTTGGGCGCCCGCCGCGTGGCCGCTCTGGGCGATCGCGGGGGCGTGGGGCGCCGGGCTCGCGATCGACCGTCTCCTGGCGCGCGAGTCGCCACCCCCGGCGGCCCCCGCCCCCCCCCGGATCTCCATCGTGATCCCGACGCTGGAGGAGGAGCGGCACCTTCCCCTGCGGCTGCGGGAACTGGAGGGGCTCGGGGAGGTGATCGTGGTGGACGGCGGGAGCCGGGACGGCACCGTGGCGGCGGCGCGTGCAGTCCCCGGCGTGCGCGTGCTCTCGGCGTCGCGCGGCCGTGCGCTCCAGATGAACGCCGGCGCACGCTTGGCGACCGGGGAGGTGCTCCTCTTCCTGCACGCCGACGTCTCGCTGCCCCACGACGCTACGGCCTGGATCGCCGCCGCGCTTGCCGATCCCGGCGTGGTCGCGGGCGCCTTCCGCACCTGGACCGTCGGGGAAGGGAGGCGTCCCTGGCTGGCGCCGTTCCTGCACCTGGCCGATGTGCGTTCGCGCTGGGCCAAGGTGCCCTATGGGGATCAGGCGCTGTTCGTGCGGGCGGAGGCGTTCCGGCGCCTGGGCGGGTTCGCCGAACAGCCCCTCATGGAGGACGTCGAACTGGGGCGGCGCCTTTCCCGTCTCGGCCGGATCCGCACCGTCGCCGCCCGCGTGCGCGTCTCGGGCCGGCGGTACGGAGCGCGCTCCATCGTCGCGACGCTTGTGACCACTGTGCTGCCGCTGCTCTACCGCCTGGGAGTGCCGGCGCACCGGCTCGCGCGCTGGTACGGCGACGTGCGCTGAGGTCAGGCGCCGGCCACCGCATCCACCTCGGTCTCGATCCGCCAGTCGGCGTCGATGAAGCGGCTCACCTGGACGACGGTGCTCGCGGGAAGGATGTCTCGAAAGATCTCGCCGTGCACGGCGGCCACCGCGCGCCAGTCCTCGATGTGCGTGAGCAGGATGCGCGTGCGGACGACGTCGCGCAGGCCTGCGCCGAGCCGTTCCAGGGCGAGCCGGCTGATCTCGAAGCAGCGTCGCGCCTGGGCGGCCGGATCGCCGATGCCCACCGTCTTCCCTTCCGTGTCGAGGGGCGCGGTGCCGGAGACCGCGATGAAGTCGCCCACGCGGACCGCGCGCGCGATGCCGACGATCGGCTCGTAGGGACTGCCTGTCGAAACGGTCTGCCGCGAGCTCATCCGCCCCTCCTTCGACGCGCGAGGGTTCCTCGTGTCGGTCGCTCCTCGCGGTCGGGGTGGATTGTACGCCGGGCGCCCTCGCGCGCGGGGCGATCGGGGGCGCGCCGGCGCATCACGGCCCCAGGGGCACCGTGATCCCGCCTTCCTGGAACTCCGCGAAGGAGAGGCTCCTGCGCGCCCCGGGCCAGACGTACTCCGCGCACAGGCCACGGGGTTGGTAGACCGCGGTGTAGAGCGTGCCGAGACCGCGGTCGTAGTGTCGGGTGTGGAGCGGCGGCTCGAGGAAGAGCGCCAGGAACGCCTCGCGGGTGAGCCCTTCGTCGCGGAGCCGCTCCTGCAGGAATCGTTCCCGTTCGGCGCTCTGGGTGAGCCGTTCGTACTCCGACCACTCGATCGGGCGTTGGTGGTTGACGGCGACCGCCTCCCGGCGCACGGTCGCTTCGCGGCCCGGGGCGACGCTCGCCACCGCGAAGTCCCCGACGGCATCGAGCAGCGAGACGTTGTAGGCCATGTGGGAGGGAACGCGGCGCAGCACCGCCGCGGCCTCCCCGACGGTGCGGCAGAACTCGAGCAGGTAGCGCAGGATGAGCGGGATGCCGAAGCCGTCCCCGACCGCCCGGCTGCCGCCGAAGGAGAGCGCCGCGACGAGTCCGTGCTCGTTCATCCCGTCCAGCGCGCCCCAGAGGCACTCGCTCGCGGCCAGGACGCGCGTTTCGTGCCATGCGGAGAGGAGGAAGGTGCCTTCGCAGGCCGCCGGGTGGTAGTCGTAATTGCGCACGAGCATCGGTTCGCCGCGGATCCAGACCGCCTGGGAGCAGCCCGCGAGATAGGGCGTCGGGCGATAGAGGCTGAGCATGCGCGCGGCCACCGCGCCGTCCTGGGACAGCGCGACCAGCCCCTCCCAGAGCGGAACCAGCTCCGGCATGAAGGCACGCAGGGAGTGGCGGCAGGTGGCGAGGTCGGGGCGTGCACCGTCCCCTTCCTTTACAAACCAGGCGCGATAGGAGGGCCAGGAGCGCTCGAACTGGGCTCGCCAGCGGGCGCCGGGCGTCTCCTCGGCGACCCATCGGAAATTCACGTTCAAGCCGCCGAGCCTATCCGACGCCTCCCCCCGGCCCCCTCCCGTGGGGCGCGATCTCGTGAAGAATGCCGGCCAGGGAACGCGCCTAGAGGAACTTGAACCCGCCGACCTCGACGGCGGGAGCCTGTTCGGCCCGGCGTGCCGCGCTGGCGCGTCCCGTGGCGTACTGCACCCGAATGCCGCGGATCCACGCCTTCGCGCGCCCGGTCAGCTGGAACCCCTGGGTCATGAGACGGCCGCGCGTGACGAGGATGCCCAGATCGGCCCCCTCGTAGAACCAGTCGCCCTCCTTGGCGATGCGCAGCCAGAAGGCGCGCTCCTCCCGTCGCACGGTGCGGCGGTGCGTCTGCTGGCGGACGAACGCCACCGCGCCGTCGCTGCCCAGCTCCCAGACCCCCGACGGCGGCGCCGCCTTGATCTGTTCGACATCCTTCCCGGTGTGCTTGATCACCAGCTGGCTCCAGTCGTCGATGTTGTCGGCGTCGGACCAGCGCTCGTTGAGCTCGTTGACGTCGAGCTCGAACGGGACGCCGGCAAACTCCAGGAGATGGAAGAACAGGAGCGGCGCATCGGCATGGGCGAACGAGGCGAGATTGGTCATGGAGCTCGCGCCGGTGATGCGCGGGCTCATCTCGCCCAGATAGACCTCGCCGGTATCGAGGTCGGTGAGGAAGTCGAGCTCGAAGTAGCCGCGGTAGCGCCGCGCGCGCAGCGCCTCGCCGATCTTGAAGGCCGAACGGCGCGCGAAATCGCGCACCTTCTGCGGGAACGCTTCGGCGAACACCTCGTTGCCGCACCAGCCGCCCTTGTAGGGGGTGAGCTCCCGGAACCCCACCAGTTCGGTCATGAGGGGCCCGACCAGCGTCCCGTGCCGCGTGACGCACGCCTCCAGGGCGGAGCCGCGGCAGCGCACGCGCTCCAAGACCTTGACCTCCTTCTCCTTCTCGATCTCCTCGGCGTGCTTGTCGTACTCGCGCTCGTTGGAGATGAAAAAGGTCGTGTGGCCGGAGTCGCCGAAGGCCGTCTGGACGACGAGCTGTTCGCCCAGCTTGTGGCGCCGCGCGGTGGCCATGAGCCGCTGGTAGCTGTCCACCTTCGCCAGGGCGTTGGGGACGCTGCGCACTCCCGCCTCGTTCCCGACGCGGGTGGTCATGATCTTGTTGTCGAGGTGCTTGCGCAGGCGCGCCGACGGGAAGCAGACGCGCAGACCCAGCTTGCGGCAAAGCTGTTCCGTGGTCTCGTCGAAAAAGAGGAACAGCACGTCCCCGCTCGCCCCCCGCCCGCGCGGAGCCTTGCTCTTGATGAGCTCGATGACCTCCTCGTGGGAGAGCAGGTAGTTGTTGATCTCCTCGATGCTCTGGAACACCGGGTGCGGCTTCTCGCTCGGGACGAAGACCGAGGGGTGGGCGCCGTCGAAGCAGTCGATGGTGTTGATGAAGGTGAAGTCCCGCACCCATTCGTCCAGGCCCAGGAGATTGAAAGGCGTGGCGCTGACGAAGTAGGTCGGAACGTCGCGCTTGAAGAAGAAGTTGCGGATGTCGGAGACGCCGTGCAGTTTTTTCATCGAATACTTTCTTCGAGGGTGGGGGAGGGGCGGGAGGGGGAGGCGGCCACGAGGCGGTCCAGGGCGGCCTGTCGGAAGACGCGCAGGCCGTAGCGGGCCTCGAAGCCGTGGATCTCCTTCACGTCCACCGCCGTCAGGTAGCTGAGGATGTCTTCGGTCACGACCTGCCCGGGGACGAGGATCGGGAAGCCCGGCGGGTAGGGCGTGACGAAGGATGCGCTCACGACGGTGCGGCCGGCCAGCATGGCGGCGGCCACCGACCCGTCCATGGGGAGGTGCTCGGTGTCCGTCCCCTCGTAGGCGAGGAAGAACGCCTTGCGCAAGCCGCCTTCCGGCGTATCCCCGCGCGGGTCGTCGACGAAGGCGGCATGGAACCGGCTGAAGCGGGGGAGCGGCGGCAGCTGCTCCACCAGGGACCGCACCCGGGTGGCCGAGCGCACGCGATCCAGTTCGCTCTGCTCGTCGGCCTGCTCCTCCAACTCCTGGGCGATCTGCAGCAGGACGTCGAGGAGGTAGGTGGCGGAGCCGCGGGTCGAGCCGATGTTGAGCATGAAGAGGACGGTGTTGCGCGAGGTCTTGTTGATCTGGATCTCGTGGCGCTCGATCAGCAGTTTGCGGAACGTATCGCCGTCCATGCCCGTGGCGCCGATGTGGAGCGTGATGCGCGTGGGGTCGAGGGCGAACTCGTCGAGGCGCCAGTGCTCCTCGATGCGCTCGAAGCCGTTGGCGGGGTCGTAGAACCGCTCCAAGCCCGACGGCCGGTGGGTCGCGGGGATCATGTCGCCCGCCTTGATCACGCGGAAGTATTTGCGCAGGAGCGGGTGGTCGGTGATCTGCTTGCGGATCATCATGGCCAGGCCGATGCAGTTGCGCACGAACTCGTACCCCTCCAGCTCGAGCTGGCGGCGCCCAACGTCGAGCGAGGCCAGGATCTGGTAATTTGGCGAGGTCGACGTGTGGGTCATGTAGGCCTCGTGGAACGGCTCCTTGGCCTTCTTCTCGAAGTCCTGGTCGAAGACGTGGATCATGGAGCCCTGGCGCAGCGAAGTGAGCGTCTTGTGCGTCGACTGGGTCACGTAGACGCGCACGCGCGCGTGCGCCGGGTCGGGCAGCAGCTCGCGATCGAGCCAGGTCGCGTCCTCCTCGGGATCCAGCCCCTCGGAGGCGCGGGTCCACGCCTCGAAGCGCGCCCGGTACTCCTCCGAGGCGAACTCCCGGCGCAGGCGCCCTGCGGCTTCCATGGCGGTGCGGCGGCGGAAGGTGGGCGTCGCCCGCGCCAGGGCGAACCACGCCTCGTCCCACAGAAAGACCATGTCGGACTTGATCGCCAGCACCTCGCGCATGACCCGCTCGGGGTCGTAGACGATGCCGTCGAAGGTGCAGTTGGTGAGGAGCAGCATGCGCACCTTGCCGAGCTTGCCGGCCCGCTTGAGACGCAGGAGCTGCAGCTTGATCTCGCGCAGCGGCACCCCCCCGAACATCGTGAACTCGTCGAGGGGATAAGCGTCCATGTAGACCGGAAAGGCCCCCGCGAGGACCAGGGCGCAGGGGTGCGACTTGTGGCAGTCGTGGGACAAGAGCACCAGGTCGCCCGGGGCGACCAGCGCCTGGGTCACGATCTTGTTGGCGGTGGAGGTGCCGTTGGTGACGAAGAAGCTGTGCCGGCTGCCGAAGGCACGGGCCACCTTTTCCTGCGCGAGCTTGAGCGGCCCGGTGGGTTGGAGGAGGGAATCGAGGCCGCCGGTCGTGGAGGAGGTCTCGGCGAGGAAGATGTTGTCGCCGTAGAAGCGGCCCATGGCCTTGATCCAGTGCGACTTGGCGATGGATTTGCCGCGGGAGATGGGCAGGGCATGGAAAACGCCGGTGGGCCTCTGGCTGTAGTGCCGCAGGGCCGTGAAGAACGGCGTGTCGAACCGCTCGTGGATGCCTTTGAGGATGGAGAGGTGCAGCTCCAGGTAATCCTCCTGGCGATAGAAGACCCGCCGGAAGCAGCGCGTGCGATCGGCCGCGACGCTGCCCAGGGTCTCGTCGGTAACCTTGAAGAGATCCAGCTCCGGACGCAGCTGGCGGATCGTCTCGGCCAGGGCCCCGCTGGAGTCTTCCCCCGCCCGCCGGCGATGGAGCGGGTCGACCATGCCGAGGTAATGGCGCAGCTCGGGGATCGGTATGCGCGACTCCACGGGAAAGCGGTAGCGCAGCACGCAGGCCTGGACGTTGTGGTTGAAGAGGACCGCGATCACCGCATCCTCGAAGCTTTCGACCACCACGATCTCGTAGACGAATTCGTCCTCCTCGCCGCGCACGCGCCGCAACGCGGCGCGGAGCTGGCCCTCCTCGTCGGGGCTCAACTCGTCGACGACCAGCACCTCGAAGTAGTGGCGCTCCTTGCGGTCGGCGCCCGCATCGGGCGCCGACGCCTCGGCGAGCGGCTCGTCCCCGTCCAACGCCTCGACGACGGCGGTGCCGACATCGCTCACGCGATAGGTGTCGCTGACGAGCAGGCGCACGATCCGGGAGGTCTGGCGCGCCAGGGCGGGAAAGCGCCCTTGGCTGCAGAGCTTGAGGAGCGCTTCGCAGGCCCGGCGCCCCGGATAGGCCCAGTAGCTCTCGATCTTGGCCAGGAGCGCGAGCGTCTTTTCGACCCCACGGCGCGGTTCGGCGACGTCGCGCCCTTGCTCCCCGTCGCGCCGCAGCGCTTCGGTGGCGACCTTGAGCTGGTTCCAGACCTCGGTCCGGAACTGGGAGGCCGCGTAGTGGTCCTGGAAGGACCGGTTCACCGGCGCCTCCTCGCGTTTCGTCTCTGTACCGTCGCCTTGGGTGCTCACGACGATCTCTCCTTCGGGCCGAGCAGCCCCACCATGGAACCGCGATCGGGGTTTTGCAGCGCGCCCAGGCTCTGCAGGTAGGGCCAGGTGCGACCGTCGGCGCCGTAGACCGCGAACTCGACCTTGCGGTCCCGGAAACTCTTGAGCTGTTGGCCCAAGCCGCGCAAGCCGACCTCGCGGCTGCGCCGCACCCGGTCGAAGTCGATTTCGAGCGGGATCATCTCCGGGGCGCTCTGCCCCTGATAGAGGATCTCGCCCGCCGGGCCGACGATGATCGAGCGCCCGTTGCCGCAATCGCCGAAACCGTTGATGCCGAAGACGAAGCACTGGTTCTGGGCGGCCGACGCGCGCACGATGGCCAGCTCCACGTCGCGGTCGATGGTGCCGGTGAGCGTGGGATGCAGGATCACCTCGGCGCCCGTCGCAGCCAGGGTGCGCGCCGTTTCCGGGAACCAGAGGTCGTAACAGATGGAGACGCCGAACCGCCCCGCCCCCGGCACGTCGAAGACCAGGAATTCGGTCCCCGACTCGACGCCGGCTTCGTAGGGCTTGAACGGGAACATCTTGCGGTACCGGCCCACGACGTTGCCCTGCGGATCGATGACCGACGCCGTGTTGAAGATCTGCGCGCCGACGCGCTCGAACATCGAGCCGGGGAGCAGCCAGATGCCGTGCTTTCGGGCCCACTCCCGGAAGACCTCCTCGGTCGGGTTGGGGAGGGGCTGGGCGTTCCCCGTGAGCGGCCCGAACGGGGCCAGCTCGCTAAAGACGACCATCTGGACCCACGGGTAGACGCTCATGAGCACCTCGAGCCGTTGGCCCATGTGCGTCACGTTCTCGGTCACGGCCGAGAGTTCGAGCTGCATTCCGGCGATGGCGAAGGGCTTCATGCGTTTCCTTTGGGCCGGTGGGGAGCCGCGAGCACCGCTTCCTCGATGGCGTCGAGGCCGCGGGCGAGATCTGTGTCGGAAATCACCAGCGGCGACAGGACGCGCAAGACGTTGCCGTGCGGCCCGGCCGGCAAGACGAGCACGCCGCGCGCCAGGCAGGCGGCGGTGACCGCCGTGACAGCCTCTTTGGCGGGCCGAGCCGGGTCGCGGTCGTAGCAGAGCTCGAGGCCGATCATCGCCCCGAGCCCGCGCACGTCCCCGACCAGCGTCGATCGCTCCTTCAGCTTCTCGAAGCGCGCGCGGATCGTCCGGCCGACGCGTGCGCCGCGCTCGTTGATGTCGAGGGCCTCCATGGACTCGAGCGTGGCCAGGGCGGCGGCGCAGGCCACCGGGTTGCCGCCGAAGGTGCCGCCGATGGTTCCGGGCAGCGCGGCGTCGATGACGGCGGCCTTGCCGAGCACCGCCGAAATCGGCATCCCGCCGCCCAGCGCCTTGGCCCAGGTGGAGAGATCGGGCACGATCCCGGCGTGCTCGTAGGCGGCCCAGCGTCCGGTGCGGCCGAAGCCGGACTGCACCTCGTCCAGGATGAGGAGGATGCCGTGCCGGTCGCAGATCTCGCGCAGCCCGTGCAGATAGGAAGCGGGCGCCGGGAGAAAACCGCCCTCGCCCAGGACCGGTTCGATGACGATCGCGGCGACATGCTGCGCCGGCACGACGTTGAGGAACGCCTCCTCGACGCCGGCGAGCCGGCGCGCCACGAACGCTTCGAGGGGGAGGCCGTGGCCGTCGCGGAAGTGGTTGGGATAGGGCAGCCGGTGGATCTCCGGAGCGAAGGGCCCGCAGCCCAGCTTGTAGCCGGTCTTGGAGGTGAGCGAGAGGCAGAGGAGGGTCCGTCCGTGGAACGCCCGGTGAAGCAGATCACCGCCGGCCGCCCGGTCGCCTGCCGCGCGATCTTGATCGCGTTCTCCACCGCCTCCGCGCCACTGTTGAAGAGCGCCGCCTTGGTGGGGCCGCCGTGGGGGAGCAGCGCGACGAGCTTTTCGCACAGGGCCACGTAGGGCTCGTAGGTGGCGACATGGATGCAGGTGTGGAGGAGCCGGGCCGCCTGCTCCTGGATGGCGGCGACAACGCGCTCGTCGCCGTGGCCGACGTTCATGACGCCGATGCCGCCGGCAAAGTCGATCAGCTCGCGCCCGTCGGCATCGACCAGGCGTGCGCCGCGCGCCGACCGTGCCGTGGTGTCGCCCGCGAACTGGCCCACGCCGCGCGCGACGACCGCGCGGCGCCGTTCGATCAGTTTCCGGCTATCGCTCATGGTTATGCTCCCGTTCTGGCGAACTCGCGGTGCTCCGGATCGCCGAATCTGCCACGGAAACCGGTTCCAAGGAAGCGGCGCCGGACTCCCGCGGGTGCGTCGTCCTCGCCCCACCCCGGTGCAACGACGAACGTGCGAGAGAATGCCTCCTTTCCCGCAACCGGCGGCGCCCGGGGGATCCCGGCGCCCTTCCGCAGGGCCGATTCCTTCGAGGCATCCTCGTGGAGCGTCTATTGTAAGGGAGAAGGGCGCGCGGTGCCAGTCCGGAGCGCATCCGGCCCCCGGGAGAACTCTGCAACAGGAAGGCGACGATGAAACGATATCCGCTTCGCATCGGCCATGAACTCCGCGCAACCGGCGACCTCGAGATCGTCTCGAGTCCTTATGACGGCGCGGCGGTGGCCGAGGTGTGCGTCGGCGCAGCCGCCGACATGGAGGACGCCATCGCCGTCGCGGCGGAGGCGTTCGAGACGACGCGTCGCATGCCGACCCACGCCCGCGCCGCGATCCTGGAAGGCTGTGCGGCCCGCCTGGCGGCGCGCGGCGAGGAGCTGGCGCGGCTCATGACGCGGGAGAGCGGCAAGCCGCTGCGCTACAGCCGCGGCGAGGTGAAGCGGGCGCAGATGACCTTCACCCTCGCCGCCGGCGAGACGCGCCGCGCGACCGGGGAGGTGCTCCCGATCGACCTGGAGGAGCGTGCGGAGGGGCGCCTCTGCCTCTACACCCGCGTCCCCCGCGGCCCCGTCGCCGCCATCTCCCCCTTCAATTTCCCGCTCAATCTCATCGCGCACAAGCTGGCCCCCGCCATCGCCGTCGGCGCCCCGGTGGTGCTCAAGCCGCCGCCGCAGTGCCCGCTCACCGGTCTCGAACTGGCCGCCATCCTGCAGGAGGCCGGTCTGCCCGACGGCGCGTTGAGCGTGGTGCATTGCGCGCCGGAGACCGCCCAGCGCATGGTCGAGGACGATCGGCTCAAGGTGCTCTCTTTCACCGGCAGCGACGTCGTGGGCTGGAAGCTCAAGGCGCTGGCGGGCCGGAAGCAGGTGCTGCTCGAACTGGGCGGCAATGCGCCCTGCGTCGTGGACGAAGGGGTCGACCTGGACGCGGTGTTGGGACCGATCGTCACCGGGGCGTGGGCGCATGCCGGGCAGGTCTGCATCAAGATCCAGCGCATCTACGTCCACGCCTCGCTCTTCGAGAGATTTTTGGAGCGCTTCCTCGCGGCGACCCGCGAGCTCGCCTGCGGTGATCCCATGGACGAGAACACCGTCGTGGGGCCGCTCATCGAGACCCAGCACGTCGCGCGCGTCCTCTCCTGGGTGCGCGAGGCTACCGACGGAGGCGCCCGGATGCATTGCGGCGGCAAGGCGAACGGTTCCGTCGTGCTGCCGACGGTGCTCACCGGCGTGAAGCCGGAGATGCGGGTCTGCAAAGACGAGGTGTTCGGCCCCGTCACCACGGTCGAGCCGTTCGAGCGGTTCAAGCAGGCGCTCCAGGCATGCACCGCAGGCCGGTTCGGGCTTCAGGCGGGAATCTTCACCCAGAGCGTCGCGCGGGCGATGCAGGCGTTTCGGGAACTCGACTACGGTGGCGTGTTGATCAACGACATCCCGACCTTTCGCGTCGACAACTTCCCCTACGGAGGCACGAAGGACTCAGGCTTCGGCCGCGAGGGGGTCCGCTTCGCCATGGACGAGATGAGCGAACCCAAGGTCTTGGTCATGCGCGGGCTGCCGGGGTGAAGTCGTCGACGCGCCGCCGGCGGCACGGCGTGTGCCTGCGCCGTCGGCTGGAACGCCCCTCGCGTCGCCCGGGGTGGGCCGTCCCGACGCGGCGGTTTCGCCCGTGTCCGGTCCCGCGCGTCGAACGCCCCGGCTCAGCCGCGACGCCGCGCACCCTTCTTGGCGCCTCGAACGGTGGCGCCGACCGCCACCTTGAACCCGCCGTTGACCATGCGTGTCATGTCGAAAGGCATCTCCTTCGGCATGCCCTGCGCGATCAACTCCTTCATCACCCGTGCGTTGACGCGGTCGCGATGCGCCCGCGAACGGTAGACGATGTAGGAGAACACGACGGTTTCCCCGCGCTTCAGCTGCACCGCCTGCGGGAAGGGGGCGCCACACTTCACCTCGAGGTCATCGCCGACGCACTCCTTGTAGTCGAGCGCGCCGTGTTTCCGCCAGGCTGCCTCGGCCATCCGCGCGATGCGGAGATAGGCCTTCAGTTTCCGTGTGGGCACAGGCAGGACATAGCCATCGACGTACGCCATGGGAGCCTCCTTAGGCGTTCAGGGTTCCGTTCCGGGACGTGGGGAGCGTAGCCTGGCCGCCGCCGCGCGCGGCCGGCCGCGTCCGGCGTCCCGGGAGGAACCGCCCCGCTCAGACATGTTGATCGACGAGGATCGGGTTCCCATCCGGATCCACCGCGACGAAGCTGGCGGGCCCCGTGGTGCTCTCGTCCGCCTCTTGTTGCATCTGCACGCCTTGCGCCTTCAGCTGGCGCTGCAGCTCGCGGATGTCGGTGAACGAGGGCAGCTTCTGGGCGTTCCCGTCCCAGCCGGGATTGAAGGTGAGGATGTTCTTGTCGAACATCCCCTGGAAGAGCCCGATTACGGCGGCGCCGTTTTTCAGGATGAGCCAGTTCTGCGCTGCGTCCCCGGCGAAGACCTTGAACCCGAATTTCTCGTAAAACGCCTTCGAGGCGCCGATCTCCTTGACGGCCAGGCTGACCGAGAAATTGCCGAGTTTCATGTCATGCTCCTTTGCTTGTGGCGGACGCAGGCGCCCCAGGTGCGTCGGGTGGCTGTGGATCGCGATCGCGACGGGACCGAGGCATCCTGCCGGGCGTGCAGCGCAGGGTATCAGCCGGGGGCGCGAGTCGCCATGCGGAAATCAGCGGAGCCGGGGAGGCATCATGGGCTGCCGTCGGGCCGCTTGCTGGTTCGCCGACGGCAGGGCGGCGAGAGTGGCACGTCACTCGAACAACGTGGCGAATTCGGGGAGGTCGCGGAGGGGGGCGAGGTCGGCGTCGGCCATCCGAGCGTGGGCGAGATGCGCGCGGAGCGCCGCCTCCTCCGCATCCGGGTTCGCCGCGGCCCGCGCGCGCCTGCGACGCAAGTCCTCCGCGAGCCAGGTCAACGCCTCGCGCCGCAGCGCGTCGGCCTCCTCCCCCTGCGCCGCCGCCGAGGCGAGGGACGCGGCGCAGGCGCCGTTGTAGAGAGCGGCCTCGTCGAGGTCGGCGCGCACCGATTCGTCGCGCAGGGCCTCGCGGAAGGCCGACAGCGCCTCCTGGTGCTCCCCCGCAGCGATCGCCGCATCGCCCACCGCCTGGTGAGCACGGGCCACGCTCCGGGACGCGCCCGGATCGCGCGGCGTCCGAGCGCCGAGGGTGACGAAGATCTGGCGCATCTCGCGCGCGGTTGCGAGCGCATCCGCGTGCCGGTTCTGGGCGGCCAGGAACTTGCGCTCTCGATCGAGGGCCGAGGCGAGCCGCCGGAGCGCGACGGGATCCTCGGGCGCCGCCGCGACGAGCCTGCGCAGGGTCACAAGGGCCTCCTGCGCGAGAGCGCGGGATCGTTCGAAATCCTGGAGATCCTGGAGGAGACGCGCGAGCTGCACCAGGGCGACTGAGAGATCCTCGAGGGACTGAGCCTCCTCGGGCCGCGCCGCCGCAACCGCTCTGCTCAGCGCGAGCGACCGCTCGTAGTGCGGGAGCGCCGCGAGGGGGTTCCCGCGCGCACACTGGAGCAATCCGAGACGCTCCTCCGCGATGGAGAGCGCTCGCGGCTCGTTCAGGCGGACCCGCACGGTGTGAGCGGCGACGTACAGGGTGGACGCTTCCTCGAGTCGCATCAGGTCGCGCAGCACATCCGCGACGTTCGTCTGCGCCGTTGCCAGGCTCGCCTGCGCCAGCAGGTCATGGGGATCGGCAGAAACGGCTTCGCGCAGTGCGAGGCTGCGGCGACAGCTCTCCAGCGCGCGGGGAAGGTCGGAGAGAGCTCTCCAGATCGCGCCGGACCGCTCGTGGCAGACCGCCGAGTTCTCCCGGGAGGCCCGATCCGAGTGCCCCTCGGTCAGCGCCAGGGACTCGCGATACCGTGCAAGCGCGGCCTCGCGATCCCCCTGGGAGAGGGCGACGTCTCCCAGGTGCTGGAAGAAGACCGCGCGATTGCAGCTCCTGCCGGAGGCGAGCAGGCGCTCGAGCCTCTCCTCCAGGGCGAGACCGGCCGCGATCCGCTCGCGCGCCTGCTCGTAGCGGCGCTGGGCGAGGAGGACCATACCGACGCGATCCTCGTTGGTGGCGAGGTCGGCAATCACCCCGACGTTGCGCGGGTGGGCGGTCGCCAGCTGCTCCAGCTCCCTTCCCGCGTCGTCGAGCAAGGCGAGCGCGCTCTCCGGTCGCCCCTGATCCGCGGCGAGACGCGCCAGCCGCTGGCGGGCGAGGGCGCGCGACCGGCGGTGGGAGGGATGTCCGGGAGAAGCCTCCAGAAGCCGTTCCACAAGAGCGAGCTGGCCGTCGAACTGCGTCGCTGCCCCCGCTCGATCGCCGGCGAGCAACAGGGCGTCCCCCAGGCCCTGTCGATAGACCAGCAGATCGGCCTTCAGAAGCGCGCTCGCGGGCGCCGCCGCCACTGCACGCTCGCCCGCGTTCACGGCCGCGCGAAAGTCCTCGAGCGCAGCTGTGAGTTCCCCGTCCGCGATGCGAAGCATCCCGCGCTCGGCGTGGGCGAAGCCGAGCTCCGAGAGCGCCGTGGGTTCCCCCGTCTGCCCCAATCGACCCAACACCTCCACACCCGATGCGAGGAGAGTGGCCGCCTCGTCCCGGCGGTCCGAAGCGAGGAGCGTGGAGCCCAGAACAACGCTGGCGAGCCCGATCCTTCGTGCGGAGGTCGGAGCGTTGGGAGTCGCCGCCGCGATCTCTCCTGCGGCCTCGAGTGCCCCGCGGAAGGGCGCAAGCGCCCGCTCCGTCCAGCCCAGCATCGAATGAGCGCGACCCGTCGCCATGTACACTTCGAAGAGCACGGCTTTGCCACGGATGCTGGTCGGGAACCGCTCCAGGAACCTCTCGATCACGGCTTGCGCCACCGCAAGCGTCTCGATCGCGCCGCGGTCGTCCCCCTGCGCCTCCAGCACGGAGCCCACCTGCACCAGCGCAAAGGCCCGGTCGCGCAGGGACTCGGGGGCGGCGCGCTCCAGGGGCGTTTTCGTGTAGTGCGCGGCCGCCTTGCGGGCCGCCGCCTCCAAGAGGTCGAGGCGGCCCATCTCCCGCGCGCGAGGAATGAGGTCTTGCAGCATGAAGAGCGCCAGCTCTTCCGCCGCCTCCCGCTCACGCTCCGCCTCGGCGCGCAGGGTGCGCTCGCGTGCGAGAAACGCGCCCGCCACGCCGAGCGCAAGGATCAGGAGCGCCCCGCCGGCGATCGCGCGCCGCCGCAGTCTCTTGCGCCGCGCCAGGGCCGCCGCCGCAGCCCGCCCGCGCACCCGCTCCGCGCAGCGCGCCTCCAGCGCCCGGATCAGGACCGCCACCGCCGCCGCGGAATCGGGGCGTCGCTCCGGCTCCACATCCACCATCGCCGCGAGGTCGCCGCGCAAGAGCTCGCGCAGATCGGGATCGGGGACGGCAGGCTCCAGGGCACGCTCCCAGCCCGCGGCCATGGGCGTGTCGAAGGTGGCCACCACCATCTGGAAGAGCATGACGCCCAGGGCGTAGACGTCGCCCATCGTCGTGAAGGGCTTGCCGAGGAGCGTCTCGGGGGGGACGTACATGCGCGTCCCGGTGCGGCTCGACTCGTTCTCGGTCAGTTGCGTCGCGGTGAAGCCGGACGCGGTGACTCCCAACCGCTCCAGCAGGGAGCGGTCGGTGAGGATGCCGATGCCGAAATCGCTGATCCGGGGGCGGGGTTCTCCCTCTTCGTCGACAAAAACCAGGATGTTGGCCGGTTTGAGGTCCTTGTGCAGGACGCCCACGCGGTGCGCTGCCGCCACGGCGTCCGCGGTACGGGCGACGAACGCGAGCCGCGTTGCCAAGGGGAGCGTGCCGATCCCGCCCCGCCGCTCGCTCCAGCCGCGCAGGTCGCCCTCAGGCGTGAATTCGCTCTCGAGCGAGTAGGGCGGCTTCTCGAGCTGCACATCCAGCAGGCGTGCGATATCCCGCCGTTCGCCCAGGACTTCGCGCAGAACGCGAAACAGCGCCATCTCCCTCCGGAACGAGCGCAGCCGGTCGGCGTCGAAGCAGAACTTGAAGACGCGCGTTTCCGCGGTCTGGCGCTGCCGGGCGAGCCAGACCTCCCCGAACCCGCCCGCGCCCAGGCGACGCTCCAGACTCCAGCCGGCACGCCCGGGGATCTCCTGCTCCGCCGCGGGGCGCCAACCGAGCAGCGCTTCATCGTCGGGTCCGATCACCCGGCGCGCCTTCTCCGAGTCGGGCGGGGGGTGGAGCGCGGCGCTCCCGGCGGCCCCCACCTCGAAGACTTCGAGGGGGTCGTCGTCGTTGCCCTTGAATCGGTAGCTTCCATGCGCCATCCAGCGCAGCGGAGGCGGCTCCCCCCCGTCCTCCGGGGCGGGGTGCTCGCGCACGTACTGGCGCGCATCGTCGAACCCATGGCGGGTCAGCAGGATCTGGCCGCCCGCGGCGAGGCTCATGATGCGGCTGCAGAGGTTCACGGCACTCCCGTGCGGTTCGCCCTTCGCGTCGAGCAGGACCTCCCCCGCGTGGATGCCGATTCTTACCCTCGGTTGCTCGGCGCTCCAGGCCTTGGCGCGCAGCGCCTGCTGGAAACGCAGCGCCCCCAGGACCGCTTCCTCCGACGAACGGAAGCTGGCGAGGAATCCATCGCCGGTACCCGCGACGCTCAGCGTGCCCGGAGAAGAGCCCATCGCGGCCCGGAAGAGTGCATCGTGCGGTCCTTTCACAGCCTCCGCGTAGCTGCGGTCTCCGAGGCGCTTCCCCATGGCGACCGACCCCACGATGTCGGTGAAGAGGAGGACGCGGTGCGCCGGCGCAGGGGACGGGTCGCCCGCAACCATCACGTCCATCTGGCCGAAAGTCTATCGCCGTGGGGGAGGGGGTGGGAGGGGGCGGTGCGCGCAAGGCGAAGGCGCCGACGGCTCGTCCGGAACGCCCTCCGAGGGTCCGCCCGATCGACGGGTCCTCGCCTTCGCGTGGCGCAGCGACGCTCCGGAACCTGGCCTCCCCCGGGGGGGCGCCCCCCCTCCCGCAGTGCGTTCCGCCGCTCGGGATCTGCCACGGGGGCGGACTCTCCGGCGGCCGCGGCCGCGGCGCAGGCGGGCAGGAGGGCGAGCCGGCCGAGCGTTCCCATCGCCCGTCCGAGGTGGAGGGCGAAACGGCCTCAGGCTGCGCGGAGTCTTGGGAGGGGGGCGGGGGAGGCCAGCGGCCGGAGGGCCAGCGCTTCCACCACGGCGGCGCTGGTGCCGGCCAGGAGGAATCGCATTCCGGCCGCTTCCGCAGCGAGGCCCAGGCGGTGCAGCGCGTTGAATCCGTCGAGCTCGCCGGGGCCGGCCTCGGTCCGATCGAGCACGCGGAGGCGCAGGCCAGGATCGTGCCGCTCGTAGAACTCGTTCACGAGGAGATGGCAAGCGAGGTCATCGAGCGGACGGTGGAGGGAGAGGCGGAGGCGCTGGAGCCGGATCTCGCTGGCGACCATGCCGGCTCGAATGCCGCCGGGCAGGAGGTGGTGCGCGCCCCCTGCGGCGGGCTCGTGCGGATCCGCCACCAGCGACGGCTGCCGTGGCTCGCACCGGCCGCGAGCGATTGCAGGCGTGCTTCCGGGACACCTTTCCCCTCCGGGCCTGCAGGGGAGCCTGCGCTCAGGGCAGGATCCTCTGCCGGATCGGCAGGGGGGCGCACGGTTCGCGCCCCAGACTCGCGGGTGCACCGAATGGCAAGCCTCTTGCTCTAGGAGGTGCGCGGGATCGATTCTCCCGCGCATCAAGGAGGAACCCACATGAACGTGAACCTGATTCCCTGGAGGACCCCCCGGTCGAACCTCTCGACGCTGCAACAGGACATGAACCGGCTCGTCGAGAGCTTTTTCGACGACGGCTGGGTCGCCGCCGGTCGGCGTGCCTGGGCACCCACCCTGGATGTCGCCGAGACGCCCGAGTGCTACATCGTGAAGGCGGACCTCCCCGGCCTCGATCCCAAGGAGGTCGAGATCTCGCTCGCCAACGACACCCTCGTCCTGAGGGGCGAGAAGAAGGAGGAGCGGGAGGAGAAGGGGTGCACCTGGCACCGCGTCGAGCGCAGCCACGGCACCTTCCAGCGCGCCATCGTCCTTCCGGGCGCGACCGACCCCGATCAGGTCGAGGCGGTCGCCGAGAAGGGCGTTCTGACGATCACCGTCTCGAAGAGCCGCGCGGCGAAGCCGCGTCGCATCGACGTGAAGACGAAGTAGCGCGATCGCGCGGCCTTGGGTCGCCGGAGGCCGGCGGGCTGCCACCCGCCGGCCCCCACGCCCGATTCGCCCGCGAGGCGAGGTGGACGCGGGCGGTGTTCCACGCGGCCGCGAGGGCCGCGGCGTGGAGCGCCCGCGCCCCGGCCGAACCGACGGGCTCGCGTCCGGCGTGCAGGCCGGACGCGGGCAGGGGCTCGCCCGCAGACCAGAACGGCAGGACGAGGGTCTGGCGGGAGTGCGCCCTTGCGTGCGGGCCCTGCGCGAGGGGGTGGGCGTGTCCGTGGGCTTGCAGGTGCCGCCGTTTCCCCGCGCCGAGCACGACCGCTGCGACGAACGGGTGGAGGAGGGGGGGGACCACGCTTCCACCTGCTTTTCGCTTCACGATCCGGAGCAATTCGTGCGGCGCAGTGCGGGAAACGCGGCGCGCTCCGGCCAGAAGGCGTCTTGCCGGGCGCGGGAGCAGAGAGTGCGTCTGCTGGGCAAGGGGCGCGTCTCCGATGAGGTCGTCGCGGGAGCCGAGCCGATCGCTCGGACGGCGCCCGCCCGGAAGCTGCGCGCGCCCCGCTGAGGAGCGTCAGGCCCGCGGCGCAGCGGCGCGGACGCCGGCGCCCACCCCCGCGAGGTGCGGCTCGAAGCTCTTCTTGAACATCTCCGCCAGCTTGCGCGCCTGCGCGTCGTAGGCGGCCCCGTCCGGCCAAGTGGCGCGAGGGCGGAGCACCTCGGCAGGCACGCCGGGGCAGGACTCCGGCACCTCGATGCCGAAGACCGGGTCGGCGACCCCGCGCACGCCATCGAGCTTGCCCTCCAGAGCGGCGCGGAGAAGCGCGCGGGTGTGCGCGATCTTCATGCGCTGACCGGTGCCGTAGGGGCCCCCGGTCCAGCCGGTGTTGACGAGCCAGCAGCGCGCCTTGTGTTTGGCGAGCTTTTGGCCCAGGAGTCCGGCATAGACCGAGGGACGCAGCGGGAGGAAAGGCGCGCCGAAGCAGGCGCTGAAGGTCGCCTTCGGCTCCGCGACGCCCCGCTCCGTGCCAGCCACCTTGGCGGTGTAGCCGGAGAGGAAATGAAACATCGCCTGGTCGGGGGTGAGGCGGCTGATGGGGGGGAGGACCCCGAACGCGTCGGCGGTCAGGAAGAAGACGTGGGAGGGGTGTCCCGCGCGCCCTTCCGGCACCCGGTTGGGGATCTGCTCGATGCTGTAGGCCGACCGGGTGTTCTCGGTGATGCCGGCGTCGTCCAGATCGACGATGCCTGTAGCGCGGTCGATCACGACGTTTTCCAGGATCGTGCCGAACCGGTGGGAGGCGGCGTGGATCTGCGGCTCCGCCTCGGCGGAGAGCCGGATCACCTTGGCGTAGCAACCTCCCTCGAAATTGAAGACGCCGTCGTCGCTCCAGCCATGCTCGTCGTCCCCGATGAGGCGCCGGTGGGGGTCGGCGGAGAGGGTCGTCTTGCCCGTTCCGGAGAGCCCGAAGAAGAGAGCGACGTCTCCCCCCTCGCCCACGTTGGCGGAACAGTGCATCGGCATCACGCCGCGCCGCGGGAGCAGGTAGTTGAGGATGGAGAATACCGACTTCTTGATCTCCCCCGCGTAGTGGGTCCCGCCGATCAGGACGAGGCGCTTGGCGAGATTGAGGAGGATGTAGGTCTCGGATGCCGTGCCGTCCAATTCGGGGGAGGCTCGGAAGGAAGGCGTGTTGACGATGGTGAATTCGGGCTGGAAGGAGGCGAGTTCCCCCGCGGTCGGCTGGAGGAAGAGGCTGCGGGCGAAGAGGTTGTGCCACGCCGTCTCGGTGATCACCCGCACGGGAATCCGGTAGTGCGCGTCGGCCCCTGCCCAGCAGTCCTGCACGAAGAGCTGGCGGTTCTGCAGGTAGGCCTGGACGCGGGCGTAGAGGCGGTCGAAGCGATCGGGGGGGAAGGGCCGGTTGACGCTGCCCCAGTCGATCTGCTCTCGGCTCGAGGGCTCCTCCACCAGGAACTTGTCGGAGGGGGAACGGCCGGTGTGCGGCGCGGTGTTCAGCACGAGCGCGCCTTCCCGGGAGAGCACGCCCTCCTTCCGGCGGATCGCCTCCTCGACGAGGAGCGCGGTCGTGAGATTGCGGTGGACCGCGGTCGCGTGTCGTAGTCCGATGGACTCCAGATCCGCGTTCGGGTTGGCCCCTTGCTTGCTCATCCGCTCTCCTCTCGCCGCATTCTGCCCCGGGCGTCCCACGGAGTATGAAGAGCCATCCCCCCGGGGGCAACCCGGGAGATGGCGCCTTCCCCGCCGGACGCCCGATTTCGTCTCAGATCTGTACAGGTGCCTCCCCGGAGAGCCGCTCCAGGACCTCCGTGGCCGTTTCGTGCGCGTCCCGCTCGCCGCGGACCGCCATCACCCCGGCCTCCCCGACCGGCGGGCGGAACCGCTCCTTGGCGAGAAGGTGCACGGCGAAATCGGCGTCGGACGCCTCCTCCCCCTCCCGCGCCCTCTCCCGCATCCGCTCGCGCACCCATGTCTCGTCGCTCTCCACGTGGAGGAGCAGGAAGGGCACTCCCCGCGTCTCGGCGAGTCGACGGAACCGCTCGCGCAGGCCCGGATCGGGAAACGTGCCGTCGACCAGCGCTGGCTTGCGCGCCGCGAGGGTCGCCTCCGTGCGCCGATGCAGCTCCTCGTAGGTGCGTGCCGTCGCGTCCGCGCCGTAGATCGCGGCTCCGCGCGCCGTCGGCGGCAGGCCGTGGATCTCCTTGCGCACCACGTCGCTGGAGAGGGGATCGGCGCCGAGGGGCGCCGCCA
>Ga0187893_10003723_pt1 | contig 30228 bp, 30 predicted proteins | sample MA1701074metaG_FD_139574 | JGI IMG/M metagenome (GOLD analysis project Ga0187893, IMG submission 139574) | White microbial mat communities from a basaltic lava cave in the Kipuka Kanohina Cave System on the Island of Hawaii, USA - MA170107-4 metaG ...
ATGCGGCTCTTTGCCGAAGAACGCAAACTCCGCACCTTTGAATTTTTGCTGACCTCTCCGGTGGGCATCAACGAAATCGTAATCGGGAAGTTCATGAGCGTATTTCTTGTCTTTCTGGGCTTGCTCGGGCTGACCGGTCTCATGCCGCTCATGCTCGCCCTCTTCAGTGATTTTGATTGGTATCCCGTGCTGACCGGTTACCTGGGGCTCGTCTTACTCGGCGCACTCTTTCTCTCCGTCGGCGTGCTGGCCTCGGCACTGACCGAAAACCAGATCGTCGCGGCTTTCGTGAGCATCGGCATATTGCTGGGCTTGTGGCTCCTCGCCGGGTTGGGCTCACTGCTCGGGGATACGGCCATCGGACAGGCTGTCTCGTACCTGTCATTCATGGAACACTACGATCACTTGGTGCGCGGGCTGGTCGATACGAAAGACCTCGTGTATTTTTTCAGCGGTCTGGCCTTGATGCTCTTTTTATCTCACCGAGTTGTCGACTCATCACGGTGGAAATGAACCCCAAGACGATTCCCTTTGGTGTGATCGGAGTCGCGTTAGCTGTGGCTGGTGCGATCGGCTACAGCTTCGCTCCGGAGAAGCTCTGGCTGGTCGCCTTTCTGGAAGGATCGGCTCTCCTCTGTCTCATCACCTTTTTTGTCGTCCATTTCAGCCGCCTGAAAGCCTTTTCTGCCCGCCGCTCTACGCGCATAGGCGCCAACAGTCTGTTGATGGTCTTCCTTTTCGTCGGCATTCTCGCCATCGTCAACTTTCTGGCTACCCGCCACTCCATTCGTTGGGATCTGTCGGAGAGTCAGAATTTTTCCCTCGCCCCGCAAACGCATCGGGTGTTGAGGAGTCTTCCACGCGAAGTGACCATCACCGTCTTCACCAGAGAAAAGGACCCCGGCTATCAATCCTACAAAGAACGGCTCGATAGTTATCGGCAAGCCAGCTCAAAAATTTCCGTGGAGTTCGTCGATCCGGAACGGCAGCCGAAAGTCGCCCAAAACTACGGCATAACCCGAACCGATACGGCCGTGTTCGAAAGCGCCGGGCACAGCGTTAGGGTCACCGCTCCCTCGGAAGCGGAACTGACAGGCGCGCTGATCCGCGTCTCTCAAGACAGCAAAAAACGCGTGCTCTTTCTCGAGGGGCACGGGGAGCCGAGTCTCGACGATCGAGAGCGAGCCGGGTTGTCAGCCGCCAGAGAGATCTTGTTCAAGCAGGGCTACGACGTCGGTACCCTCAGTTTGCTCAAAGAAGAAGCCGTACCGGATCGCACCGCCGTCCTCGTCGTAGCGGGCCCCCGTCGGCCGGTGACCATCGAGGAACAAGAACGGATTCACGGCTATGTGGAGAAGGGCGGCCATCTCCTCCTGCTCATCGACCCGGATACGCAGGCCGACTTGAATCCGCTGCTCAAGCGGTGGGGCTTGGGAGTCGGCCCTGGAGCCTTGGTCGATTTGCAAGATCGATTAGCCCAGGGCGATCTCACGTCCCTGCTTGTCCGCACGTTCACAGAACATGAAATTACGCAGGATCTCACCGCCGCCGTGCTGTTTCCCCTAGCGCGACATATTACTTTCGATGAGCAGATCGGCAACGCATGGGACTACGTGCCGCTCGCCCGAACGTCGCCGAACAGCTGGGCAGAAACCGACATGAAGGGACGCGTTGTCAATCTCGATGAGAAGAAAGACATCAAAGGCCCTCTCCCGATGGCCGCAGCCCTCGCGCCAAAGCTCGTACCGGAGGAAGGCAAGCCACGCCCGGCGATCGTAGTCATCGGCAATTCCACGTTCGCGACCAATGCCTATGTGAATTTTCCAGGCAACAGCGATTTTTTTCTCCGCTCGGCCGGGTGGTTGGCTGAAGAACGGAATATTCTGGCGATCGTTCCGAAGGATTCCGCGCTTCGACCGTTTACCCCCAACCCCTTACAGGAACGAGCCCTACTCTATCTTCAAGTTATCCTTCTGCCGGCCGCCATGGTGTTATCCGGCATCATGGTTTGGCGCAGACGCCGGCGCCTCTAGCTCGATGCGTTACTGGCCCACACTCGTTATGGCGCTCGTACTGGCTGGACTCGGCTTGTACCTCTATGCCATCGAGCTTCCGCAGAAACAGTCGGACGAGCGACAAGACACGGCTGACAAGAAGGTGCTGCTCTTTGAGCAGGACACCCTCTCCGGGCTCACCTTCAAGACCGACCGGCACGAACTCGTTTTCGCTCGGACTCCCGAGCGGGGCTGGGTGTTGACCGCGCCTCTCAACACCGAAGCCGATCAGCGGGAGGTACAAAGTCTGATCCGAGCCTTAGTGACAGGCACCGTGACCCGTGCCGTCGCAGACCATCCGACTAACCTGACTCCATTTGGGCTCGAAACCCCGGTGACGACCATCACCGTCACCGCCGGCGCCGCACGGGAGACCTTCTCCATCGGGGACAGCGGACCTCTCACCAACACTCTGTATGTCCTTCGTGAATCAGATCGTAAAGTGCTGCTCACTAATCTGGCCCCCAAAGATTTCGTGAACAAGACGTTGATGACCTTTCGCCGCAAAGATCTCTTGCGCCTGTCGCGAGGTGATGTCGATCATATCCGTCTCACCTACCCGGTTACCGAAATTGTGCTCTATCAAGGTCAGGAGAAGCCCAAAAGCAAATGGAAGATTCGCTACCCGATTGAAGCTGAAGCCGATCAAACGGAGGTACGAACTCTACTGTTCAGGCTCGAAGACTTAAAAGCGATGGGTATCATTGATCCGGGACCTGAACGTGATACCCTGGCTCAAACACTCACTACCCCAAAAGTGAAAGTCACTATCCATACGGCCGATGGCGATCAGACAGTCAAACTGTACCAACCGGACCCGGCCAGCGGCGAGGCCTTTGGGGAAACGAGTCCCACCGGCCCGCTCTATCGCGTCAATCCCACCGCGATCAGAGATCTGACCAAGGAGCTCTTTTCATTTCAAGACAAGCGACTACTCGGCATCGACTTTACCGACATCGCCATGCTCTCCGTTAAAACCTCGACCGAGCAATATGTCTTAATCAACCAGCAGAACGAGTGGGTCTTGGAGGATCAGCCGACCGAGGATTTGGACCAACAGGCCGCCGACTTGTTTGTGAGCCGTGTCGCCAATGTCCCAGCCGAGGAACGTGTAGTGAAACAGGCCGGACCGTTGGCGCCCTATGGCCTTGTGACACCGGCGGCAGAATTTGTCGCCACGGGAAGGGACGGGAAGATTGCAGGGAAACTCTCGATTGGAAGCCATGCTAACGGACTAGCCTACGCCATGGGACAACGAATCCCAGGTATTTTCCAGATTCGCGCCGACTTGCTCACACAAATTCCGATAAAGAAGGAACTCTTGGCTGTCCAAACGGAGAAAACGCCGGCCGTGCGATAGAGCCTAGCAGCCCATCTTCTTACCGCGACGCGGCCACTCCATCAGTGGTCGTGCGCCACATCATAACATCGAGTCAAGAAACTGCTGGCTCCTTGTAATCGTCAATGGTTACAAGGGGATTTTTGTTGCCTTGTTGGTTTGCGTGGGGTGACGGAAGGTGGTATAGAGACCCTCGCGGGCACAATCATGGGCGCAGGCCTGGCCCTTGCGCTATCCTTCACTACTGTCACACAATACGCCTCCCTGCGAGGTCACGATGGTTGGCCCGTTGCACTTGGAACTTGAAACCGTCTTTCATACAGGCCTAATTTGAAAAGGAGGATGGATGCCATGAGTAAAGGGAGAGTGCTTGTCGTGGACGATGAGGCGGATGTGAGGACATCCGTGCGCCTCATCTTGTCGAAGGCAGGGTACGATGTGATCGAAGCCGAGGACGGGGCAGCTGGGATCAACGCACTGAAGTCGGGCGAAAACCCAATCGCGGTAGACGCGATTATTTGCGACCTCGATATGCCGAAGATGGGCGGGATAGAGGCTATTCCCAATTTTCTTTATGATTTTCCATCATGTCCAATCATTGTTTTGAGTGGATCAGCAACGCTGGAGAGTACCACAAGACTGTTCAAGCCAGGCGTCCTGTTTAAGCAAGGCGTCGGGGAATTCCTCTCGAAACCGATTGATCAAGAGCAGTTAGTAAGTGCCGTCAACAAGGCTGTCAACAAGGGTTGATCGAGAGACAAAGTTCCGACATGATAATCAGGTTGATGAAAGATCTGAATTGATTTGGGCTCTAATCGTCCATCCATCCTTAGCGGGGCGAGGTTCTCGCCTTCCCACATCGACCCCGGGTCCGCCAAGTCAAGCCGTATAGCCCTCGGCACTTTGTGCCAAGTGCGATAACTCCTGGAACGGGTGCTCACAGCGTGGTGGGGGATCGCTTTGGTGTTTCCACTTCGTTTGGAGTTCAGTTGCTTGAGCCTTCGTCATATCCGCTCCAGGTGTGAAAGACAGGGTATGGCGAATGCTACTGCTCACTCAAAGAGACTTGAATTAGGATATTCCCCAGTCTGCTGAAAAATGGCCTCGTGGATGTGGGCTCGGAGCGGGTCAGTTGAGCAGGGCGTGTGGGAGAGGGTTGCCGACAACGGCCTGTCGCCCTCCTCACGAGACGGAACGAATTTCTTTTCGACCTCTTGGGCAAAGGAGACAATGGCCGCGCGTTCCCCCAGAGTCAGCGCACCCTTCTCATACGCCACTCCAAACAGCGTGGCACTCGCGCGCAGATATTCCTGCACTTCTAGTCGCATCATGTGTCGGACTGTAGCACGTGGTCAGGGAGGGCGAACTAGGAAATCCCCTAGCGGAAGATTTTCAGCGGGGTCAATCCGATGGGTGGAGCAGAAGGTTGAAGCAACACAGCAGGGCGAGGGGACGAGGAGACGCATGGGACAGCTCCTAGTGAGAAGGCAGGTGAGGGCATTTTAGCAAAAATGGTTAAGGCGCAGTGGGTTTTGCTGCAGATGGCTTGGTGACCTGTTGCGCGCAGCGATCCACGATGGACCAGATCTCGTGACTGAGCTCATGGTCCCCGATGGCAGTGTCTCGCATTTCAACCGTAGTGGCCTCGCCCTGCGTTATGAAGCGCAGTTCAAGTTTCGGTAGCGTGGAGAAGTTCGCCGAGGTGGAGCCTGTAGCAGTGACCAAGAATTCCAGGTTGTCTGCGCGGGCCTTTCGGCGAAAGATATAGGGAGAGCGCATCGATTGCGCGGCTCGGTACACGCAGTCCGAGAAATTCGCACCCGTCGTTGGAAAGTCGCCCGTCTTCTCTGGTTGGCCCGGAAGCACATTGGCAGACTGACAGGCAGAGAGCAGGCACGCCAGACCAATGACAACAAGACGTTTCATTGGCGTATCTCCTGGGTGAGCAGGTTGGTCGAGCCATTATAGCAGCGCGAGGAGGGCGGACGTGAATCGAAACACACGCGATCCTATGGAGACGGGGATTGTTCCCGCGACTGAACGATCCATTCAAGTCTGGCCTCGATCGGAAGTCCAGGCGCGTGAGTTGAATGGACTATTGTTACGAAAACAAAGATTCGGTCTCCAACGTAGACCGGGTTCACGACTAGATGCGGGGCTGACGACATGCCCTTTACACACTTACCGTAATCGAGCACTTCAATGCTTCCCGTGTCGTCCTTGAACTGAAGCAGATAGGCATCGGAAGTTCTGCAGCCGCCTTGATGAGGCAGGATGGTAATTCCTGTGATGGTCCCTTGGAACCGGACGCGATGAAGGTTGTATCCCTGCGGATCGGCGAGAACTGCTTGGATGGGAACTAAGTCAGCCTCGCGCGGTTCCAGTGCGAGAGCATTCGCGAGAGGCCAGCTCAAGATGAGCACACACATTAGAAAGGAAAGCATGACCTATATCAATTTGGGTTATTTCCCCTTCGACAGGAGGCCCTTCTTCTCTAGGTCCTGAATCCGTTCCTCGATCAGAAGGGTTTCGCCCTGTAACCACCTGGCTCGTTCTCGTCATTGCTCCTGTTCCGCAATTCCCGTTCGGCCTCCACACGGCGCAACTCTGCCGCGATCATTCGGTCGAGTTCTGCAATATGCTTCTCGGCGAACGCTTTGACCGCCTGCCGTTCGTCTGTCAGCCAGTGCCTCAGCGATTCCTTCTTGATCCGCCATGCGTCCGCAAGCCCGAATTCACCAGGGACCACGCCGGTGCTGTCGATGCTGATCCGGACTCCACTCATTTTGCGATCGTCATGTGGAAATCGCGACACAATCTCTTTCAAGACCACGTAGGTGGATGTCTCACCAGGATAGTTCTGGAGAACCGCCAGGGAGAAATCTGCCTCCGTATCGCCGCCAGCTTTGACTAACTCGGCGAGCGCAGCAGCGAATTCCGTGGGGCAATTGGGAAGCGCTCTGCTGAGCAGGATCCCCCCTCGAAACCGGAATTGCTCCCGGTTTTGAGCGAACCACAACAGTCCCTTGTTGATGGCGAGTTGCGGGTCTTTCGAGAGTACCTTTTCAAGTTCTTGGATCTCAAACGGCTCCGCTTCGAACTGCTCTTCGTCGCCGTCTTCGAGCTTCCTGGCGAGCCGAGTGGTAAGCACTTCGTCGAGTCGCTGCTGCTCAGTCTCTCTGATTCGAACAAAAGCCAGCCCGGCGGTTTGCTCACTCACCCACTGCACATCAGCCCCATCAATCATCAGCGGCCAATCCAAGCCGGGCACATAAATGCGCAGTTCTAACGAGAGGCCTGGCAAAAAGAGGAACGGGCTTTCCAGTCGGCACCCGCCCCTTGAGAGATCTAGCATGAGGCCTGTTCCCTCGGGCTGGGTAGGGCCTGACACCGTGGTGCGAAATTGCACCCGGAAGCGAGGCGTAGCGCGCCGATCCTCCATCTTCATGTCCATGACCGATCGACTCCCCACCTTTCCATCAATGGAACCAATCACCAATCATTTCCCCTTCGGCAGCAGCCCCTTCTTTTCCATATCTTGAATCTTTTCCTCTAGTGTCTCCAATAAAAGGGCCTTGATCGTTTTCCCCTCAACCGCTGCTGCGATTTTAACGCGTTTCATCAAATCGCGAGGGATATCGCGAAAGATCCACGCGCCGCCCTTTTGATTGTCATCCGCTTTCTTCGCCATGGCGGACAGAGCATAGCACTGTGTCTCCGATGAGTAAATAGCACTTGACGTCATTCGATATTAAACATATCGTACATATCACGATAGGAGGCGCTATGAAAATGATCAGAGTGTTAATTCAGCTCCCTCAACCGCTGAAAGCGAAACTGGATGCCGAACACCAACGCGGCACGAGCGCGGCGGGACTAATTCGGCATTTGCTTGAGCAGCATTTCAAGGGCAAGAGGGCAGCCTAATGCATCACCAGGAGGGAGTCATGATCGAACTCATCGAAGACGACACCTGGGTCCGTTATCGAAACATAATCCCAAGGACGGTGCCGGTTGCGACGATCAAAGCCAAGACCAGTAGTGCATCGAAGAGCGAGCGCATTTCACTCATGATTGTCACTCCCTTCATGTGAAGGATAGCGCCGATATGGCGTTTCGTAAACATGAGATACCCCTAGAATTAAATATGGGGTAACGAGATTTGATACTGTGGCGCAGCGGATTATCGGCCTGTCCCAGAAGCCGATGGTGAGGGGAGAACCGGACCTGCGCACTGTTCGATAATGGACCAGGCATGCTCCTGCGTGCCATGACCATCATTACTGCGTCGATAGTCTACGCGAGTCATCGCGGGGGAGATGGGTTGGAACGTCACTTCGAAGAGCGTGGAACGGGCATAAGTTGCATAGACACGAACGATCCGTCGATCAAGCCCCCATTCCGAGCCCACGATAGGCTGTCCGAAGGTCCATGAATCCGTCTTCACGCGAGCTTTGACGCAGATCGCCAGATGGTCAAAGGGCATCGCAAAGGACCCACTTTGCAGAGGCTCGGTTGCGCGAACCTCGCGGAGGCTGGTACCCGCGCCCGCGCAGCCTGTCAACAGCATGATGAAGAGTAGGAGCAAGACGCAATGCATGAATCAAACTCTAACACAGGCATCGGGGGTCCATCACATGTCAGGGGTTGATGGGCTCCCGGCGCTGACGCACGGTGAATCCATTCCACGGTGCGATGCAAGGAAGTAAGAGCGATGGCTAGCAGAGCGACCGGCGTACTAGAGCTTCCATATCGGCACCTCGATATGGAGAAGCGAAGATCACGGTGGGTCAGCCGAAGAACCACAGAAGAATCATCGCAAACGTCGCGGCGATCAACCGGGAGGGCACCAAGTCATTCCAGAAGCAGAATACCGACAAGCGTCAGGATGACCGGCGTCAGCAAGGTCAACGCGTCTTGTATCATCAAGCTAACCGGATAGCGTGGATTATCAAAAGCTCTCATGATGGAGCACCTCCTTGAAGATACACACACATCTATATGATCCCAGAGAAAGTTTCGGCACTGGGAAATTCCCTAGGGCTATGTGGTCGCGAAGGGGCCAGCAGAGCCGCACATCAAGATTGCAGAAGAAGTATCGCGTACTCTAACTATAAGGAGGGCTGACCGATGGGCATGATCTACAAGCGGGGCAAAGTGTTCTGGATCAAATACTATGGCGGCGCCAAGCCGATTCGGGAAAGTACCGGGACCGCCAAACAGAAACAGGCCGAACGGTTTTTGAACGATCGCGAAGGCCGGGTGGCGATCGGGGCGCCCGCGTTACCCAGACTGGAACGTATCAGGTTTGCAGAGATCGCTGACGCCCTCATCAAGCACTACCAGGTCACGGGTGATCGGCAGCTCAGAGATGTATAGGTCAAACTCAAGCCGGTCCGGGAGTATTTCAAGAACCAACGGCTCGTGGCGATCGGTCAAGCGAGTTTCACCACGTATATCGCGACACGCCAAGCTGCTGGCCTGTCCAATGGCACCGTCAATCGGGAGCTGGCTCTGCTTGGAAAAGCGCTACGGCTTGCGGAGGAGCGCGGACAACTGCTCCGGGTCCCGCGCATTCATCTCTTGCAGGAATCCGCGCCGCGAACCGGCTTTTTCGAGCGTAGCGACTTTGAGCGTGTACGGAAACATCTGACTCAGCGCCCGGATCTCCAGCTGGCCATCTCGCTGGCCCACGCCTTGGGCTGGCGGACGCAAGCCCAAGTCTTGCCAATGCAACTGAGTCAGGTCGATCTGGCCGCGGGGACCTTGCGGTTAGAACCGGGGACGACCAAGAATCGCGAGGGGCGCACCATCTATCTCACGCCCGAACTGATCCCGCTGGTGAGCGAACAAATCGAGCGCGTCAAAGCCTTGTCTCGCAAGCTGAACCGAGTGGTCCCGTATTTATTCCCGAACCCTCGAAAGGGACGGTTTCAAGGGTCCCGGCTTCGAGATTTCAGAAAGGCTTGGTTGACCGCCTGCAAGAAAGCCGGACTGATCGGGATGCTGCGGCACGATTTCCGTCGCAGCGCAGTGAGAAATTTGGTGCGCTCGGGGGTAGGGGAGACGGTGGGCGATGAAGATCAGCGGACACAAGACACGCTCCGTCTTTGATCGCTACAACATCATCAGCGATGCGGATCTCCGCGAGGCTGCGCGAAAGCTTCACGGGCACAATTTGGGCACACTGCCCGCAGTTGGCCCTTTCAATCCTCCCGTAAGTGCGCTAAATTCAAGCCATGCCCCCGTAGCTCAGTTGGATAGAGCAGCGGTTTCCTAAACCGTTTGTCGTACGTTCAATTCGTATCGGGGGCACCAATGTTCAGCATGTTACGTTTCGCGACACTACCCCCTCCCTCGTGAAAGCTGAGTCGTGATCGCCCCTTCATTCGCCTAACACGCACTATGACAGATACGGGCTTCAGTCGCCCTCATCCTCTGCTTCGCAATCTGAATCTCTTCCTGTTCGGGATGATTCTATTCCTCGCCACATGCGTGTGGTATCTCCAAACACAGCACGCATTCCGGCACATCATTATTCCGATTGTGACTGCAGTTGTGCCCGGCGAACTTCGAGTGAATAACGGGTCTCTCACCTTCCCCGCCACACTCGAAGTGACAGGACTCTCCTACCGACAACCAGAGAAGGGGCTGTCGTTGCAGATCGACCAGCTACTCTTTCGAATTTCCGTGATGGCATGGCTGCGCGAACACCTCATTTTTGTGGAGGAACTGGATCTTGAGAATGGCAATCTGCACATCGCCTTGGGGATGACCCCGCCTCCGCAAGGAGGTGAATCGACAGTTGTGACGGCCGGCAAGACTGCGGTGGTGATCCCCATTGTCGTTCAACGCGCGCGTCTGGATCACATTACACTTTCGATCCAAACAGGCGGTGATGAGTTCACGGTTCGAGACTTGAAGCTTGCCATCGAGGATGTCGTGGCTGGTCGAACCGGAACCATCGACCTGCATAGCGAAGTGGCCTTGAACCGCTCTGCAAGCCAGAGCCGCTGGGCCGGTGTGCTCCTCTTGACCGGCACTCTTGAGGAAAGCCCCGGCGGCCAGCAGTTGAAGTGGAATGTGTCAAATAGCCTGACGGTTCGGGAGTGGCCTGGGCAGGGAGCCATAGCTGACTCCGGCCAGATCACGCTCGATCAGACGATGTCAGGTCGCTATGACTTCACGCAAGCGACTGTGCACGCCGACTCATCGTTGACTCTTCGGCAAGGTAAGACATCCCTCGGCGACGTGTCTCTTACGTTCACGCGAACCGAAACACCCGATGGTACGGTCATGGATGTTGCGATGAAGCTTCAAGAAATGACTGATGAAGCGCTGAATCTTATGCTCAGCAACGATGGAGCGTTCCGTCTTCGTTCAGCCCACATGAGCGGTGACGTGAATATTCATGCGATAGGGGGGCGGTACGATATTCGCTCCGTACTCACGGGGCAACAACTGCAGTCCGTCTCCGAGAAGGGCGCGACTCCACCAGTGGATGTCGATGTGGCACAGGTGGGGATATTCGACAGCGGCTCTCGCAATTTAACCTTGGACATATTCGAACTGCGCGTTGCGGCCCATGATCGAGTCCTGCTGGCGGGAGAACTGAAACATTCTTTGCCTATCAACCTAGGCAGTGAAGGCGCGGAACACAAAGGCGTCTCCGCTCAGAATGCCCCTCAGGCCGATTGGATGCTCACGATCAACGATATCGGCGTTGCGGAACTGCGCCAGTGGTGTGATGCCTTCGGCTGGAAGGGATTGCGAGGCGTCCGCACAGGGCAATTGGATGGCACGGTGATTCTTTCTGGCAGAGACAACGGCAACGCGATAGATCTGAACACTCGCCTCATGGTCTCGAATGTGAGGATGGCCGATGCGGAGAAAGGCACAGACAACGCCCCGACGAAGTTCGCTCATGAGATCCAGGGAACAATAACCGATCTGACCATTTTGCGACTGGATTCTTGGACCATGACAGCCTCAGTACGCGACCGATCCGTGGGGAGATTACGGTTGTCTGGGACCCTAGACCTGAGGATGCCTACGAGAGACCCGAGGCTGGAGGGGTCGCTTACGCTTACAGGCTTGCCAGGTAGAATGTGCAATCCCCTGCTCGCGCTCTGGAGCGACGCTCGCATCGACCGAGCCCACTTCAACGGGACGGTCGAGATGAAGATGACCGGAGACCTTCTCAGTTGGAAGATCGATTTCCGCGGCGATCAGATCAGTCTACGGCTTCCCCAGATGCATCAAGCGACTGTTCCCCTTGATCTGGTCGTGACACAATCCGGCAGCTTCAACCGCACGACCAGTGTCCTTAGTCTGGACAAAGGAATTTTGCAAGAAATCGGGCGGTCTCGACCCGTCATCACTGCCGTATTGGACAAGCCTATTCGCTTCACCCTTCCGGGCAAGAAAACAGATGGGAAGACGCTTCAATCGCCTGAGGGCCAAGTCGCCACCCTCACCGTGCAAGCGCACCATATTGAAATTGACCAACTAAGACCGCGACTGGCGCTCTGGGGAGTCTCGGCTTTGAATGGAGTGAAGACCGGCATCATAAACGGACGTTGGATCATGAGAGTACAGGAAGGCACGGGCGCCCTGTCTGTTGCCGGTACTTTCGATGTCACGGGCCTGCGTCTTGATGCGGGAGGGATACACAGCAACACCCCCATAGGGCTTCGCAGCAAGATCGCTGCCACGATCACGGAGTTCTCTTATATCCGGGTGGAAGCTCTGAACGTAGAAGCCCTGGAGGGAGCGAGCCTGATCGCGAAGACGGGGCTCAGTGGTAATACCAATGTCGCCGACGGTGCCACTGATCTCGCAGTCGTTCTCAATACCGACAACATGCCGAAACTCCTCGACCGGATCGGACTACTCGAGAAACGGCAACGCACCGTGTTCACAGGAGGCAAAGTGTCTGCTGAAGGACGCCTGAGAAGCCGCGGACAGGATCACCCCATTTCAGCACAGACAACGATTCACGCGCGTGAACTTCGGTTCCAGCCGTTGCAGGGTCAATTCCTCACGTATTCGCTTCTCGCGGAAGGAACCACGGAACTGAACGCGGCCAGGACGAGCCTCAAGATCAACAAGCTCGACATGGCCCTGAAGTCTCAAGGGAAGTCGGCTGGAACGCTAACCCTTGCGGGAGCCTGGCCGATCGCGGTGTCAGAACAGGGCGGCGCCATCACCGTCGTGACCAAAGACTTGGATACCGCACCACTCGTGGACATATTCGGAGTGTTGCCAGGTCGAGAGCACGGCCCCTTGCCGGTCAGCGCCGATTTTTCCATTGTTCGGAATTCCGGCAATGGGAGTCTCGTCGTTCGCGGGCAGGAAATACTCGGACCGATTCGCATCGCTCGTAAGGGTGAAGCCGGAGGGCCCAATGAGGCGATCCTTCGTATTGAGCATGACTTGAGCCGGCAGAATGATGAGATCCGCTTAGCAGGTCTGACGGTAACCGTCGATCGTCCTGACGGCCGGTCTGATCGCGTGACTGCAGGTGGCACCGTGAGGATTGCCGGGCAGCCAGGCGAACAACTCAGTGTGGAGATTGTCTCGCTCGATGCCGCTTGGCTTGCGGCGTTGTTCTCGAAACCTGAATCCATGCCTCAAACTGGTACGAATCAGGCTGTGGAGAAGGATCGACGAGATAGACAGAAACAGTCGAACAGCCTAGCGCTTCTCACGAATCTCGATGCGGAAATCTCGATAGGGTCCATCTCCTACAACAAACTAATGATCGGACCTGGTCGTGTGATCGCGAAAGGAGCCGGCGAAAAACTGGAGGCCAAACTGGAACCAACGGTCATTGCTGATGGCCGTGTGGATGCAATAATGAGCCTCGTGCGGCAGGACAAACAGACGCAACTCACCTGGTCCGGCAAGGGCCAGGGGTTGAGCGTCGAATCCATTATGCAAGCAGCGCAACCAGGCCAGGAAGCCGTCCTGAAAGGAACGGGGTCGTTTGTGACTTCCGGATCAAGCCTTCTGAACGAAGAGCCTCTCAGATCGTATGCCTCGGGAACCTTTAATTTCAACATTGCGGACGGCCAATTCCTCCGCTCCCAAATGTTTCAGTTTCTCGCAAAGCACACGCATATCAATGAACTCGAGCGGATGGGATTTGATGTCTTGCAGGGCAATGTGCGCCTGGAAGGTGGATGGATCCATGCCGATTCCCTGGCTGTCAGCGGACCTCTCGCCTCACTTGAAGGCAACGCTTCGGCCTCGCCTGACGACGCAGTCGATGGACGGTTTTTCGTGAAAATCGGTCCATCGCTTGCGAACAGGATCAAGATCCCCTGCATGTCGGCGCTGCTCAAAACCTCTGACGGATTTACGGCCCTTCCGTTTGCCGTTCGGGTCAACGGCTCCATGAAAAACCTCACATTTAGCCCTGATACCGCGGCGTGGCACAATGCCAAAGGCGGAATCACATCCCTGGCGGACACGATGAAGAACCTGCTTAGGGGCTGTCGCGAGGATCGTTCAGAGGAAAGTGCAAAGTGAACTGCCCCTCAAACCCCAACCAGGCATTTCCCGGTCTCGGGCGCGCTCAATCCGATGTTGTTTACAGCACGGACGAGGCCCATCCATCAGCCGGAATAGCCAGCAAGGGACAGGCGCACTGGCGGAGCACTTGTTCACTATGGCTGCCTCGCAGGGCGTCGAGAAAGCCGTTGTGGCCTTCGGTGGACATGATGATGAGATCGGCCTCCGTCGCGCGAGCGGTCTGCAGAATGACCTCAATGATGTCGCCCTTTTGTGACAGCTTCGTCCATTCCCATCCCGGCAGCTCCGGACAGTTGACCCCCGGCATCGTGGTGTCGTCGCCTACATGCAGGATGGTGAATCGGCCGGTGGGGCAGTTGAGCTGCTGCGCGATCCGGACGGCAGCCTGAATCGCAGGCTGCGCCTTCGGAACCTGGGCGACAGGGATTAAGATGTTTTTGAGCGACACGGCACCGTCCTGGAACGACACGAACCCCTTCACACCTACGGGAACGAAGAGCGTCATCTGACGCGATTTTCTGGCCACCGGTTGGGCGACGGATTTCTCCTGCCACAGGCCTTGCCCTTTGTCCTGATGCGTAGCGAGGACAATCAGATCGTTGGGCGCGTTCTCAAGATACGCCAGCACCGATTTCACCGGATCCTTGTCCTTAGTGACAATCTTTCGGACGTCGATGCCCAGTTCAGGCACGGCAGACCTGGGGCTATTCTTCGGAAGCCATCCCCACCGCTCAAGTGTCTGCCTCACGCCAGGGAATTCCGTCCAACTCTCCTCCCTGCCGGTCGACACATGGAGCATGGTGAGCGTGGCCTTGGCAACCAGCGAGGCCTTGAGCGCGTGGGCGAAGGCGGCTTCGCTGTCTGGGCTAAAGTCGGTAGGATGAAACACATGCTGCAGAATCGGTGTATTCAGAGACGTCTTGCTCATGGGGCTCCTCCTGTAGGCCTTGCAACTTGTAACACAAGAACGACTGGGAAATCATAAATCCCGATAGAGTCGCCACCGGGTATTCTGATAGATCGGGAGTCTGGCAGCAGATTGCCGAGTCTCAGAATCGATAGTTGGCCCCCACGGACACGTTCGTGTTGTGGACGATCTCCTGTTCGAAACTCTGACGTCGTTGCGCACGCTGGAAACCAAGCGTCAACCGCGTCTGTTCCGTGAGACTGTATAGGAACATCATCTCGCCCTGGACGACGGTCTCATGCCCGCCATTCCGTTCATCTCCCACAATGCCGCTCGTCCAATTATTGCGCTCAAAGTGTGTGCCAATCTCCATTGCGAGACGTTCCATCAGCTCGGCTTCAAGGCCGACAGACACGTAGTTATTGACATAGGACGTGTCGTCTTTGAATTGGACTTGATTCCGGCCATCCGCCAGACCGCGTTCGTAGTGATAACCGAAGAACAATTTTACGCGATCCACAACGCGCCAGACCACGTGGGGACCGATGGTCCAGAATGTCGTATCCCGTTGCGCGAAGGCCTCGTTGTACTGGCGAACTCCGACGCGACCAAGAAGCCTCACTTCCAAGTTCTGGGAGAGACGTTGCTCGAACCGGACCGACCCGATTTGCGAAGTGACACGCTCTTCTTGAATGGAGTCGGTACCGCTCTGACGCTCTACGTTGTCACCGAGCAGCTGATTGGGGGAGGCGTAGTACCGTAGCCTGATCGCCGTATTCGGCGTGAACGCGTGCAAGGCTTCAATCCCCGCGCTCGCCTGGTTGAACTGGGGATTCACCGTAAAGATGAACCCCTGGGCCTTGACGGAGAAATCTGTCCGGCCCCAGGACGAGGTGAAGGACTTGGCCACACGGAGGTCTGGTTCCACCACCATGTCCGACCCTTTGCCGGTGAGAGACGTATCCAAAGCGGGTTGTGTGGGATCGCCGTGCAGATTCAAACGGCGAGTGGCAGAGAACAGAGCGACGTCGTCCGTGTAAAATAGAGTACCGCCAGCAATCGCGGACCAGTCTGCCATCGCGGGAGCAACGGTCTCCAATAGCAATGCGCAAGCCAGAATCAACCGTCTCAGGTACATGGTTTCATTATCAAACCATTCCGCAGCCAGGCGACGGGTTGATTCGATCAGGAACGGGCGACATTCCCTGCGGACGGAAATATGTGTACTTAGATTAAGTTCCTAAAATGCGTAGATGGTCGCGTAGATGTAAGCCAGGTTATAGCCGAAATCGACATTGAACCCTTGAGGTCCACTCCCGTTCAACCCGGCAGTCAGTCGGTCGTATGCAGCGCCCATCGCGAAGTGTTGAAAGAGCCGATACTCAAGGCCTGCATAGAATTCAAACATCGAGCCCGTGTATTGGCCAATGCTCAGATAGAAAAAGTCGAAGCGGGTTTGAGCCTGTAACTTCGGCGTGATGTTATAGTTCGCAATGAAACCGATCGACGGAAGTGGAAGCGAGACTTGTTCATTGATGACGGTCGACGAACCCGCTGTCCCGTTAATGGTGCCTTGCCCGGCGAAATTAAAATTTGTTTTTATCACATAGAGCCCCGGTGAGAGCCCCAGCTCGACCTTGTCGTTTCGGTAGAAAGTATAATTGTAGAGCAATCGATAGGTATTCAAGCTCAGGCCGGTTTGGGTACTTGCCCCGGCATTGATAGTTTGATCGTTGATCTGAACATCCTGGTTGAGCGATTTTTCTCCGCTCAGCCCGACCCGATACCAGGAAAATCCAACAGCATGACGGTCATTGAACCGGTAGAGCCCATCCACTCGAAAGGCATCCGTGCTGGTGTCGCCCCCCAAGGTGTTGGTGAAGTCCACGGATGTGCCGATCCCTAACACTGGGCCACCGACTGCCACATTTGCTGTTGCCCCGAAAACATAGGCCCACCCGCCGCGGACCATCAACTTGTCTTTCATTTCGGAGGGAGGCGTCTCCTCGGCGGAACTTGTCGAAGGGACTGTACACAGGATGCCCAGGGCGAGAACTGCCAGGATCGGCGACTTGGTGACAATAGATTGCCGCATCATCATCTCCCTGATTTTGATCTGGTGCCTATCCGATAGACCCGCTCAATGATCCCGAAAGTTGTTCTTGGTGCACCAGTCGATTGAGGCGTGCTGCCTCATCTCTCGTTGTGACCGGGGTTAGTTGCTCTTGTTTTCCTCGGGCTTCACAGCAGACTTGAACTCATCCTTGGAAATCTCCTTCACCTCCGACGATTGCAGCGTCACCGTGCTGCCGCTCTTCGCATCCTTGAAGGTTATGGCCCCTGCCTTAGTCTTATCGATATCCGTGGTGTAATACTGCCTGTTGCCGGCCGGATCGGTCACCCGGTAATAATCGCTGCCACAGCCGGCCACGAGCGTCATCATTCCGCAAAGTATCAAAAGAGCGCTAGTTTTCGTATTCATCTGAGTCCTCCCTTGTTTAGAATCGAGCACAGTCGGTAACTGAGGCCGCGGGAAAACACTGTTGGCACGCGGGCACTTTGATGGTCCCCATGTGTGAAACGAACCCAGTCTTCCTCGTTCATCGGGTTTTTTGTTCAACCAGACAAACGAAACACACCAAATAACGGTCGTCTTAGACTTGGGCCTGAATTTCTGGTCGGTTCCGGAAGCCTTATACTATATGCACGGAGAAAACTAAATAGCCCGTTGTCACCATGATCACAATCTGGCGGCTATAATGATTCCTTACCGGACGGTTTCTCTGTCCGAGTGACTGCCTCGCCCTCGTCGATCCATGCCGTGAACAGCGTGTAGGCAACCGCAAGCACCACCGGACCCACAAATAGCCCGATGATGCCGAAGGCGAGCAACCCCCCGAGCACACCGGCAATGATCAGCAGCAGCGGGAGATCCGCCCCTTTCTTAATCAGAATAGGTCGTAGAATATTATCCACAGGAGAAATGATCAGGGTCCACACGAGCAGCACGGTCCCCCAAGTAGTGTCGCCGGTCCAGTAGAGCCAGACCACTGCACACAACATGACGGGGATCACACCGAATTGCACAGTCGCTGAGATGAACATCACCACCGTCAACATCACGGAAAACGGCACACCGGCGACCGCCAGACCGATCCCACCGAGCACGGCATGTACAAATGCCGTCAACACCACCCCCAGCGCCACCCCGTAGATCGCCTGTCCTGCCAGGCGTACGGCCTGCTCCCCTTGTTCTCCTGCTAGTCGAGCGCCGAACCGCAGGGCCATCGCAGCGGCAGACTCTCCCGTGGAGTAGAGGACGGCCGAGAAGAGCACGGTCAAGACGATTTGGCCAAGCAAGAGCCCGAGACCCCCGATTTGCTGGGCTACCCATCGCACGACGCCGCCCAGGTATGGGGACAGGCGCGTCGCCAGTTCCTCACGACTCAGCTCGGCGATTTGCTGCCACTGCGACGCCGCCCGTGCGCCGACCAAAGGGATCTTTCCCAACCAGTCGGGAGGGGCAGGCAGTTTGAAAGTAGAGAGTGAGGTCGTCCAAGCGGTAATCTCCTTGAAATTCTCTATGAAGGCGCCGATGGCGAACGAGAAAGGCAGGAGGAAGATCGCCAGTAAAAGGAGCGTCATCACCGTAACAGCGAGCCACCGCCGGCCCAGCAGCCAGCGTTGGAGCATCAAGAGCATGGGCCAGGTGGCGACCACGATCATGGTCGCCCACACGACCGCGCCGAGGAACGGCAGGAGGATCCAGACAGAGGCCGCGATCAACGCGAATAGGAACACGACCGCGAGCGTGTCACGGGTCAGCTCAAATTGCCGTTCTGCCATGGAGCCTCCAACTACTAATCGCACGGCTCTGCAGTCGACGCACGCAACGGGATTGAGTGTTCATGCAGTAGGGCTGCACCCGCCGGTTTAGCGGATACGGCTCGGTTGTTGATTCAGCGCTGCCACGAGAGTGGCATCAGTTGCCGTAGCCCAGCCCATGCCTCTCACCAACTGTTGCGCTGGGATCTTAAATCAATATTTCTGCTCTCTGCGAGACATCGGATCATCGCGGCGCTGATCATCATGTATATACCTGCTGCCGGACCTCCACCGACCTGTATGACGACCATGTCCGTCATCGATATTCCTCCTTGCAGGAGATGTGTGATTCGCTCTCGATGCGCACGACAAAACAATCGTCTCTCGAATTGCGAGCCTGGAGTATACCAGCAAACTCCTGAGACATCTGAACCAAGTTAATCGGAATCTTCGCCTCTGCTCAGTAATGAGTATCGGGGATCGGCTCGCTGACACACTACGCATAAATGACACCGCTCTTGCTTCACGGTCTGGACGAAGACTATTGTAGCAACTCGGAATATCACGCATATTCCTTCCCCCTTTGAGGGACGCTGGATGAAGCCGTGGGAAGGAAGACGGACAGGGTCGGGGGAAAATTACATCGTTGGTAGCTCGGTGCGAGTGAGCCGACGCATCGCTCGAGTTGGCACGATGACTGACGAAACGCTCCTTATGTTCTGAGGCTTAGCGCTGACATGCAGGTTCTGGTGATCAACAGCGGGAGCTCGTCGATCAAATTTCGGCTCGTTCACGTGGTTGAGGAGCCGGAAGGCGTACTGACAACTCAGCCGGCATTGCTCCAAGGCGCCGTAAAAGGCATCGGGAGCGTCGCAAGCTTTGAGGTGACGGGGGAGACTATGGGCCGTTCGGCTGCGACGCTGGAGATTCGGGACCATGCACATGCGTTGCGTGTTTTGCTCGATCGGCTGACCGGCTCTCTCGGCAAGATCGAAGCGGTCGGACATCGGGTGGTGCACGGAGGAGACCAGTACGTAGAGTCTACGTTGATTACGGAGCAGGTAGAGGCCGGGATCGATGCGCTGTCCGAATTGGCTCCGCTGCACAATCCCGCTTGCCTTGCAGGGATTCGCGGAGTGCGCGCAGCGTTTGGTACGACGTTACCGATGGTGGCCGTCTTTGACACGGCCTTTCACCAGACCATGCCGGATGTTGCCAGGCAGTATGCGCTCCCTGTTGAGCTGGCCAAGCGGCACCGGATCCGCCGCTATGGTTTTCACGGGATTGCGCACGCCTCGCTCGCGAACGGATACGCGGCCTATACGGGGAATCCACTGGAACAGGTGCGTCTGATCACGCTGCAGTTGGGCAACGGCTGCTCCGTCACCGCGATCGCACAAGGCCGGTCGGTCGAAACCTCGATGGGATTTACGCCGCTGGAGGGGTTGGTGATGGGGACGCGTTCGGGAGATGTGGATGCCTCTATCGTCAGCTATCTGTCCGAGCGGGAGAAGGTCGCACCCGCTGAAGTCGAGCGGGGGCTCAACGAGCGCTCGGGCCTCCTCGGACTGTCCGGCCGGTCAAACGACATGCGGGAGTTGCTTCGCGTGGCCGAGCAGGAGCAGGACAAACGGGCGGAGTTCGCCATTGATCTGTTCTGCTATCGGGTGCGCAAGTATCTCGGCGCCTACCTTGCCGTGTTGGATGGCGCGGATGCCGTCGTCTTCGGAGGCGGGATCGGGGAAAACGCGCCGGCGATTCGGGAGCGGATTTGCTGGAACATGAAGTGGTGCGGTCTGGAACTCAATCGTGACCTCAATCGAGCCGCGGTCGGACTTGAGCCGGGTCGCGCAGCAAAAATCAGTGAGGATGGATCGCAGTTGGCGGCTTATGTGGTCGCGGCGGATGAGGAAAACTGGATCGCAATGGAGACGGTTCGGTGCGTGCGAGGCGTACATTCATAGGTCATCAGAGCCGACGATCTCAGTGGGAAAGGAGAGGCTATGGGAAATCCGTTGTCGGACAAGGAACTGAAATTGATCGATGCCTATTGGAGGGCGGCGAACTATCTCTCTGTGGGGCAGATTTATCTTTACGATAACCCGCTTCTGAAGACGCCGTTGCGCCAAGAACATGTGAAACCGAGGCTGCTGGGTCACTGGGGCACCACCCCGGGCCTGAATTTCATCTATGTCCACCTGAATCGAGCGATCAAGCAACGAGACCTCAGCATGATCTACATAATCGGTCCTGGCCACGGTGGTCCCGGCATCGTTGCCAATGCCTACATGGAAGGCAGCTACTCGGAGGTCTACCCGAACATCGCACAGAACGAAGAAGGCTTGAATCGGCTGTTCAAGCAGTTCTCGTTCCCCGGAGGCATTCCCAGCCACGTGGCGCCCGAGACGCCTGGCTCGATACACGAAGGCGGCGAGTTGGGATATTCGGTCTCTCACGCGTACGGGGCTGCGTATGACAATCCTGACCTGACCGTCGCCTGCGTCGTCGGCGATGGCGAGGCAGAGACCGGACCATTGGCAACCTCCTGGCATTCCAATAAGTTCCTCAATCCGGCAACCGATGGAGCCGTGCTGCCGATCCTGCATCTGAACGGGTACAAGATCGCCAATCCTTGCGTGCTGGCCCGTATCAGCCACGAAGAACTAGATCAGCTCTTCCGTGGCTACGGCTACACGCCCCATTTTGTCGAGGGCAGCGATCCGGCCAAGATGCACCAGCTCATGGCCGGCACCGTCGACACCTGCATGGAGGAAATCCGCAGCATCCAGGCCCAGGCGCGGACGAAAGGTGTGAAGGAGCGACCGCGCTGGCCGATGATCATTCTCCGTTCGCCCAAGGGGTGGACCTGTCCGAAGGAAATCGACGGCAAAAGGACCGAGGACTATTGGCGGAGCCATCAGGTGCCGATGGGTGCAATGCACGAAAAGGCCGGTCATGTGAAAATTCTCGAAAAGTGGATGAAGAGCTATAAGCCGGAGGAGCTGTTCGATAAAAACGGTCGGCTGAAGTCCGAGCTCGCTGATCTGGCTCCGAAAGGCAAGCGCCGCATGAGCGACAATCCACACGCCAACGGGGGACTTCTGCTCAGGGACCTGCGTCTGCCGGACTTCCGTGACTATGCCATCAAGGTCACGACACCCGGGGCCATCTCGGCTGAATCCACACGCCTCATGGGAAAGCTTCTGGCCGACACGATGAAGCTGAACATGGAGAGCCGAAATTTCCGTCTGTTCAGTCCGGATGAGAACAACTCAAACCGCTGGCAAGATGTGATGGAGATCACCAATCGTGCGTGGATGGCGGATCGCTATCCCTACGACGACCATTTGGCTCCTGACGGCCGCGTGATGGAAATGCTCAGCGAGCACCAGTGCCAGGGGTGGCTGGAGGGATATCTCTTGAGCGGGCGTCACGGGTTTTTTTCCTGCTACGAGGCGTTCATTCACATCATCGATTCGATGTTCAATCAGCATGCGAAGTGGCTGAAGGTGTGCAACCACATCCCTTGGCGCCGGCCGATCGCCTCGCTCAATTATCTGTTGTCCTCCCACGTCTGGCGGCAGGATCATAATGGATTCAGCCATCAAGATCCCGGTTTCATCGATCACGTCGTGAACAAGAAAGCCGAGGTCGTACGCATCTATCTTCCGCCGGATGCCAACACGCTGCTGTCCGTCACCGATCACTGTCTGCGCAGCCGTAATTATGTAAACGTCATCGTCGCGGGCAAGCAACCTGCTCCGCAATGGTTGACGATGGACCAGGCAATCAAACACTGCAGCGCAGGGATCGGAATCTGGGAATGGGCCAGCAACGACAAGGGGGCAGAGCCAGATGTCGTCATGGCCTGTTGCGGAGACGTGCCCACGCTGGAAACTCTGGCCGCCGTGGATTTGTTTCGCCAGTATCTTCCGATGCTCAAGATCCGCGTCATCAATGTCGTCAATTTGATGAAACTGCAACCGCAGCGCGAGCACCCGCATGGCCTGTCCGACATGGGCTTCGATGCGCTGTTCACCAAGGACAAGCCGATCGTGTTCGCTTTCCACGGTTACCCGTGGTTAATCCATCGGCTCACGTACCGGCGCACGAACCATAGGAACCTGCACGTGCGCGGCTACAAAGAAGAAGGGACGACGAGTACGCCGTTCGATATGGTGGTGATGAACGATCTCGACCGGTTTCATCTCTGCGGCGACGTGATTGATCGGCTCCCGCAGCTCGGCTCCAGCGCCGCCTATGCCAAGCAGGCGGTTCGCGACAAACTCCTCGAGCACAAACAATACATTGCCAAGTACGGGGAAGACATGCCCGAGATCACCGACTGGCAATGGGGTCGAGTGAAACCGAAGACAAGGCGGAGGACCACGACGGAGGGAGACAACGTCTAAGTAGCTATCGGAAGCAGGGTGGCCCCCCTTCGGTTGAGAACCTGAATACTTGAATCCTTTGGCGGAAGTTTTATGGAACGGGAGTGCGCGAAAGAGCTTCTTCAACTCACAACGCTGGCTACGGACAGAAAAGATGTATGAGCAGAATAATCCCAAGCGGGTGTCCGAGTACGCAGTCGGCAATTGGGATGTAAAGCGGTACCCGGTTCTGTAACACAACGACGATCCGTCACAGAGAAGGATGGAAGCGCATGGCGAGTTCACCCTTAGCAGGCAAGCCTGCTCCGAAGGAGATTTTGGTGGATCTGGCCAAGCTCGAAGGGGAGTATTACGCGCGCACGCCGGATACGGAAGCCATACAGATCGTGAACAATGCTCTGGATGGGGCCGGGAGGCGCAATCGATAGCGTGCGCTCTTCGTATGTCAATCGAACGGCGCAGTACTCGTGCCCATCTGCGGTAGAGTTGCGATGATTATTCCAGCTCAACAGGTGTTTCTCGTACGTCACGGTGAAACCGAGTGGAGTCTCAACGGACGACACACCGGGATCACCGATATTCCACTGACCGAACACGGCCGGCAGGTGGCCAGGTTATTGCGGCCGATTCTGGCAAAGGAATCGTTCACGCTGGCCCTGACCAGTCCCCTCCAGCGAGCCCGGGAGACCTGCCGGCTGGCAGGTTTCGAGGACGTGGCACACATCGAGTCTGACCTGGTCGAGTGGAACTACGGGCGTTATGAGGGGTTGACGACCGCCCAGATCCATGCGACGGCCCCGGGCTGGCTGCTCTTTCGAGATGGCGCCCCGGGCGGAGAACAGCCAGGGGAAATCGGCGCACGTGTCGATCGCGTGATTGAGAAAGCGCGGGCCGTCACGGGCGATGTCGTATTGTTCGCTCATGGGCATGTGCTGAGAGTCTTTGCGGCTCGTTGGGTGGGTCTCCCTCCTTCGGAAGGCCAACGCTTTTTGCTCGATACGGCCACAATGAACATCCTGAGCTACTACCGCGGCAGTCCGGCGATCAAGCGATGGAACGCGCCGGTTCAGTTCTGAGCTCAACGAGCTGAAGATCGAGCCGAAGCATACAGCCGCGTCCGGTTACAAGGCCAAAGACACATAATAGAGAGGGGAGATGATGGCAGAAGACAAGCAGAAGAAAGACAACGATAAGTCAAAGCTCAAGCGCAAAGGATACGAGAAGGAGTTGCGTCGGCTTCAGGCCGAGCTCTGCCACCTTCAGGCATGGGTGAAAACCAAAGGTCTACGCATCATGGTCCTATTCGAGGGCCGCGACGGGGCCGGAAAGGGCGGCACCATTCGCGCCATTACGGAGCGCGTGAGCCCACGCTACGCCGGTTCGCAACCGATGGACGGGGCTGCATGAAGGCGGTGCCCCGTCAGTACTCGCGCGATTGAGCAATCCTCCAAAAATTTCTATTGCGCGGGCGCGGACTGTAATATTGCGTTTCGTGCCTTCTCCTCCGCGGCACGCTGTTCCTCGACCAGCGTGTAGGCCACGTAGTACTTGTAGATATTGGCGACGTAGGTCACAGTCTCCTCCCCGATCCGTCGCCCGGCGATGATCTCGACGTTGTTGAACCAGACGTTCGGATCGAGCCCGCGCTGTGCTGCCTCCTTCCGGAGCTTTTGCACACGGGCGGGCCCGGCGTTGTATGCCGCAAATGAGAAGAGGATCTTGTTGCGCGCGTCCATCGGCTCGTTCGCGAAAAATTCGTCCCGCATCAAGCTGATGTACTTGATACCGCCGTGGATGTTCGGTTCGACCTTCGTAATGTCACCGGTGTTCATCTCCTTGCCGGTGGCAGGCATGAGCTGCATCACGCCGATCGCACCCACGTCGCTTCTGGCCTCCTGATCAAGGAGAGATTCCTGATAGCCTTGTGCGATCATGAGCAGATAGTCCATGTCGTATTGGGCTCCGTACTTTCGAAACAATTCGACCGTCGCATGGTATTTCTTAAGTTCGCCGGACGACGTCGCGGCCTTCACGACCCGCGGGCTGCCGGTGTATTTCTTGACGAGGGCCTTCCCGAAGTCCGACTTCTGGCCATACTGCTTGGCGAACCCCGCAATTTCCTCTTTCAGCTTCGGGCTGTTCTTGCGGATCATCCAGGCGATGTTGCCTCCCTTGTTGACCACGACGTGTTCGTGCGCTTTGATCTTCTTGAAGACGGTTGCCCACAGCCGCGCCTGATACCGGTCGACCACGACGATACCAATGAGCCCGGCATGGACCATTTCCAGCAGGTCGTCGTCCTGGAGATCCTCCGGCGCGGCCTTGAGTATGACCGGCAGCTTCTGCTCGTTCGCGAAGCGCTCGTTGAGATGTTCCAGGTGGGTCCAGAAGCTCGACGATTTTCGGACGAAGACTTCCTTACCCGAGAGATCGTCGACGGAGGCCAGCTCGGGAGAGTTCGGTCCTGTCACGGCGATTTCCTTGACGCCGCGGAAAAAAGGCTCGCCGAAATCGACCTGTTCGAGGCGTTCGGGTGTGACCGTCAAGATGCCGGCCGCGATATCCCCGCGTCCCTCCAACAATCCCGGGATTAGCTTGTCGCGTGACGTGGGAATGAAGGCCACAATAATGCGGATGTGTTTGCCTCCCTGCGTCTTGTGATGGTTGTTGACTTCTTCCTCGAACGCCTTGAGCAGCTCGTATTCGGCACCGGTCTGCCGGGCTCCGTTGAGCCAGTATGACGTACGGGATGGCGCAACCAGTACGCGAATGACGCGCCGCTTGACCATTGCATCGAGATCTCCGGTCCACGACTTGAAGGCTGGACCCTCTATCAGCTCTTGCTTCGTCTGCGATTGTTGATCTTGCGCGAAGGCGGGCAGGGACAGAGTGGTGCAGATGCCCAGGATGCCCAGAAGAACAAGTTTCATGAAATCTCCTCGATTATTCTCGTTTATTTGGTCTATTTTGCTTGATTGATTGGTTTGTCTCGTTTATTTGATTTGTTTGAATAAACAAGCAGCCATCGCTCCCACGAACATAATCTATCGAAGAAGATGCTTCAAAGCGTCTTCTCCTCATCAAGCTATTTAGCCGCGACGGGTGAAGCCCGTCACGTTGCTTCAGCTTTTCATCCAACGCGCGTCACTTACTGCCGCCCTGTGGCTTCGTCATCGCTTCCATCACGCGGTCTAAGTTGAAACTGCCGGGCTTCTGGCGTGGTGGGAATTCGCGGAAGCTCTGCATCCATCGCCCAACGTACATCCCGGCAGGTGCGAAGACGAACATGCGCTCGGCCATCCATCGCTCATAGTCCATCCCTTCATCCGCGGCGCGTTCGAAGGGGTCCATGCGCAAGTTTTCAACCAAGGGCAACCGCAGCTCTACGAAGGGCTCACTCCAAACCTTGAGTCCGATGGCGTCCTGCCGGAGGAAGCTGATCTTCCAGTTGTTGTAGCGCAGCGCTGCAACACTACCGTCGTCGGTCCAGTAGAGGAACTCTTTACGCGGCCAATCGCTTCCGTCCTTGAGAGCCGGAATGAGGTTGTATCCGTCGAGATGCACCTTAAACGTCGTGTCACCTGCTTTCTTACCTTTCAACAGGTCTTCCTTGACGGTGGTGTCGCCCGCCGCCGCCAGCAGCGTTGGGAGCATGTCTTCGTGCGCGGCGATGTCGTTGATGAGCGTGCCAGGCTTGATGACGCCTGGCCAGCGGATAGCGGCGGGCACGCGGAAACCACCTTCCCATTGCGTGTTCTTCTCGCCGCGAAACATGGTCGTGCCGCCATCAGGCCAGGTGAAGGACTCCGCGCCGTTGTCCGTGGAATACATCACGATCGTATTGTCTTCGATGCCCAGTTCCTTCAGCTTGTCGAGCAACTGCCCCACCATGCCATCGTGCTCGACCATACCGTCGGCATAGATGCCAAGGCCGGTCTTGCCGACGGATGCAGGCTTGAGGTGCGTGAAGACGTGCATCCGCGTGGAGTTCCACCAGACGAAGAACGGCGTGCCGGCCTTGTGCGCCTTGTCCATGAAGTTCAGCGCACCCTGGGTGATTTCCTCGTCCACCGTCTCCATGCGCTTCTTCGTGAGCGGGCCCGTATCTTCGCACTTCTGCTTGCCGACTTTGCCGAAGCGCGGGTCCACGGTGGGGTCGTCCTGATCAGTAGCAAAACAGTGGTAGACACCGCGCGGGCCGAACATCGCTTTAAACTTGGGATCCTTCGGGTAGTCCACGTTCTCCGGCTCTTCCTCGGCGTTCAGGTGGTAGAAGTTGCCGAAGAACTCGTCGAACCCGTGCACGGTTGGGAAGAACGGATTGCGATCGCCGAGGTGGTTCTTGCCGAACTGGCCGGTGGTATACCCGAGCGGCTTGAGCATGTCGGCAATCGTCGGGTCCTCCTTCTGTAGACCCTCTGGCGCGCCGGGCAGGCCTACCTTGGTGAGGCCGGTGCGGATGGGCGACTGCCCGGTGATGAAGGCAGCCCGGCCGGCAGTGCAGCTTTGCTGGCCATACCAGTCGGTAAAGAGCGCGCCTTCCTTCGCAATGCGGTCGATGTTGGGCGTTTTGTACCCCATCATGCCCATGTTGTAGGCGCTGACGTTAAAGCCGCCGATGTCGTCGCCCCAGATGATGAGGATATTGGGTTTTTTGTCGGCGGCGACGGCAGGGAGCGTGCCGGTGACCAGTGCTACTGCTCCCATGAGAAGAAACCATTGGAGAACGCGACTCATGATCATTCCTCCTTAGTTGGCGCGCTCGTTTTGTCGCCCCACGCGTGACGAACTGCGATTTTTGAATCTAATTCCCCGGCCAGGAGAAGCCTCTGTAATCGACGAGAACACCCCATGTTTATTCACAGACGCCGGGTTACTCGGCCATCATCTTGCGTATGTGAGCCTCGTGTATCACCTGCTGTTCGGCCTCGGCGTTGACCGCCTTCATTTCTTTCAAGTCAATCGTGACGCTGTCGATCTTGCCGGTGAACTTGTCGATTTGCTCCTTGTAGTCTTCTGTGACCGGCGTGCCTTCATCCATACCCACGTCGGCGCCCTCGTCGGCCGAGAAAGCACAACACTGCGTGTGCTCGATCCGCCCCTCGGCCACCTTCTGGCCGTTGGCGAAGATCGTCCCGGTACCGCCCTTACCCATGCCAGGGCCATCGGACGCAAACTCATACCGAATCGTCGCTTTGCCGACCGGCAGTGGTTGCGTCGCAGCCACGGTGAATCGCTGTAAGCCAAGGAAGTTGTACGTGTACGTCGGCTTGCCATCCTTTATATAGAGGCTCCACCCGCCGAACCGCCCGGCTTGGGCAAGGATGACGCCATTCGCGCCACCCTGGGGAATTTCCACGTCAGCCGTAATCGTGTGCGACCGATTCTTTGTATTGATGAAGACGTTCTCCGACATCCCGGTCATCCCCTCATAGACCGTCAAAGATGTGCGACCGGCCATCAGATCGGGCCGTCCTGCCGTGGCAGCGTTCAGGCGCTCCAAGACGCGGTCATCGATTGGCAACACATGGTTCTTGACTGCTTCCTTCAGAAAGAGGTCTTGCAGCTCCTTGAGCTTCGCCGGATTCTTGGTGGCCAGATTATTCACCAGACTGAAATCGTTACGCGTGTCGTAGAGTTCCCACTTGTCATCGAGGAGTGCTGCGCGTGGTTTCATCTCCCACGGCGCCCGGTGAAGGGTGCCGGCAAACCAGCCGTCCGCGTAAATGCCTCGGTTGCCCATGATCTCGAAGTACTGGACATAGTGCCGGCTCGTCGCTTTGGCATTGGCGAACGTGTACACCATGCTCACCCCTTCGATCGGGGTCTGCGCGGTCCCATTTACGACTTTTGGCTCCGGCAACCCTGCGGCTTCCAGGACCGTCGGCGCAATATCGATGACATGATGGAACTGCGCGCGCACCTCGCCCTTCGCCGTGATGCGCTTGGGCCAGTGGATGACCATTCCGTTGCGAGTGCCCCCGAAGTTGGACGGCACCTGCTTCGTCCAAGTAAACGGCGTATCGCCCGCGACGGCCCACCCGGCGGCCATATGGGGATAGGACAGCGGACCGCCGAGGTCGTCGTAATGCTTCAGAATGTCCTGCACGGTTTCTTGGACGCCATTGAAGTAGGTCATTTCGTTGAACAGGCCATTCATGCCGCCTTCGGCGCTCGTGCCGTTGTCGCCGATGATGTAGAAGATCAGCGTGTTGTTCATCTGGCCCGTCTGCTCAAGAGCCTGGATCAGCCGGCCGATCTCCGTGTCCGCGTACTCACCGAAGCCGGCGAAGATTTCCATTTGGCGGCTAAACAGTTTCTTCTCGTCATCCGAGAGCTTGTCCCAATCCTTGATGGCGTCCGGTTTGGGCGCGAGCTTGGTGCCCTGTGGCACGACGCCCAGCTTGATCTGGCGGGCCAGGGTTTCTTCGCGGAATTGGTCCCAACCTCCGTCGAACTGGCCTTTGTACTTGACGATCCATTCCTTCGGCACATGGTGCGGCGCGTGCGTGGCGCCCGGGGCGAAGTAGAGGAAGAAAGGCTTGTCCGGCGTGAGCGACTTCTGGTAGCGCATCCAATGGATTGCCTGGTTAGTCATGTCGGTCATGAAATGGTAGTTTGGACCCTTCCGCAACTCCACCTGCGTCAATCCGTCATAGAGCAGCGGCGCCCATTGATTGGTCTCGCCGCCAATGAAGCCATAGAACTTGTCGAATCCGGAACGGGTCGGCCAGCGATCGGTCGGACCGGACGGACTGACCTCCCAGGCGGCGGTCTCGTGGTTCTTACCGAAGAAGCCGGTGCTGTAGCCGTTCAGCCGCAGCATTTCGGCCAGCGGCGCCACACTGTTGGGGCGGCTCCCGGTATTGCCGGGGAACGCGGTGGCAATCTCAGTGATCCCGCCCATGTTGTTCATATGATGGTTACGGCCGCTGAGCAACGCCGTCCTGGTCGGCGAGCACAGCGCGGTCGTATGGAAGTGATTGTAGCGGAGTCCTGCGTTGCCGAGGCGTTCAACGGTCGGCATATTAATGGGTCCGCCGAACGCGCTGGACATGCCGACCCCCATGTCGTCCATCATGATGAGAAGGACGTTCGGCGCCTCTGCCGGCGCCTTGACCTCGAACCGCGGCGGGACCGTCACCTTGCGGGAGTCGAGTTCCGTGATCGGTGGGC
>Ga0187893_10003725_pt1 | contig 30221 bp, 24 predicted proteins | sample MA1701074metaG_FD_139574 | JGI IMG/M metagenome (GOLD analysis project Ga0187893, IMG submission 139574) | White microbial mat communities from a basaltic lava cave in the Kipuka Kanohina Cave System on the Island of Hawaii, USA - MA170107-4 metaG ...
GAGCCGGTATGGCCCATCGAAGAGCGGCCAGTGGCCGCTTCGGACGTTCCAGGCGAGAGGACCGCGCCGACGCAGCCGTTTCCCACGCGGCCCGCCCCGTTCGACAGGCAGGGTGTCTCCGAGGAGGATCTCATCGACTTCACGCCCGAGCTGAAGAAGGAAGCTCTCGAGATCGCCTCGATGTACCGCCTGGGTCCGCTCTTCACGCCGCCGTCCCTGGTGACGGAGACGAACAAAGGAACGCTCTCGCTTCCCGGCTCTCAGGGCGGCGCCAACTGGCCCGGCGCTGCTTTCGATCCCGAGAGCGGCATTCTCTACGTCGCCTCCTCGACGGACGCCGCCGTGCTCGGGCTCGTCCACGATCCCAAGACTTCCAACATGGACTACATCCAGGGCCGGAGGCTCAAGCTTCCCGAAGGTGGCGGCCCGCAGGGCCTCCCGCTCTTCAAGCCCCCGTGGGGGCGGATCACCGCCATCGATCTCAACTCCGGAGAGCACGTCTTCATGATCCCGAACGGCGAGCCGCCGGACTACGTCAGGAACCACCCCGCGCTCGCCGGGGTGAAGCTCCCCCGAACCGGAAGACCGGACCGGTCAGGCCTCCTCGTGACCAAGACCCTGCTCTTTACCGGAGAGGGTGGGGGGCTCTTCGCAATGTACGGAGGCGGGGGCAGGACGTTGCGGGCGCACGACAAGAGGACCGGGGAGATCCTCGCGGAGATCGAGCTTCCCGCGAACCAGACGGGCGTTCCGATGACCTACATGCTGGACGGCGTGCAGTACATCGTCGTGGCTGTTGGAGCGACCGAGCACCCCGCGGAGCTCGTGGCTCTGCGCCTTCCGCCGGAGAAGCCACCGTCGCGCTGAGCGGCCTTACGTCCGTTCGGACTCTTGGCCCTCGGTTGTCTTGGACGCGGGCTCGGCGGACTGCTCGCGAGCGATCGGCACCGCGGTCGGGAAGAAGAGAAGTGTCCCTTTACGAGCTTAACGCGATCTCCTGCCGCGGATCCTGTTCAGAGCTCGCCCGCGCTCCCGGGAGCGACGTCGCGGTAGTTGGCTCGAACCTCTTGCGGCCGGAGGGCGCCGAAGGGCAGCAACCGGACGGCGGCCATCAGCAGCAGGACGCCTCCAAAAGTGCAGACGATGGTGGCGCCCGTTGGAAGATCGAGGCGGACGGACAGGTAAACGCCGAGGGCCGAGACCACCGTGCCCATGCTCCAGCCGATGGCCAGGCGTGCGCCGATTCGACTGGCGTAGAGCATGGCCCCGACCGAGGGCACGATCAGATAGCAGAAAACCAGAAGGACTCCGGCGATGGCAACGGAGGAGGTCACGACGAGACCGAAGGAGCCGTAAAAGAGAAAGTCCCAGAGCCGGATGGAAACTCCCTGCTGTTCGGCGAGCTTCGGGTTCATGGAGATCAGAAGGAACTTGTCCCGGAAGATGTAGTGGAAGATGCCGACCAGCGCGTAGAGGAACGCGGTCCGTCCCACTTCCGGCCAAGAGACCGCCAGGATATTTCCCACGAGCATGTCCTTGAGGTGCTCGCTCTCGGACGTCGCCTTGCTCAGGGCGAGAATCGTCGCTGCGGAAGCAACGGCGTAGCAGATACCGATGATCGCTTCCTGAGGGATGTGGGCGCGCCGGCTGCGAAGAATGGAAAAGACCGCGGCGCCCAGGAGTGTGAACAGGAAGCCGATCCAGTGGACCGAAGGAGCGTGTGGATCGCCGCCGCTCGCCGGCATGAGCAGCGCCACCGTGGCCCCCAGGGCGGCGATCTGCGCGAGCGAGAGATCCACGAAAATCACGCCCCGCTCCACCACGTGGACTCCCAGGTAGGCGTGGATGCCCGTCAGAATCAGGCTGGCCGCGAGGGGAGCCATCAAGAACTGCAGGATGTCCATTACTCCTCCGATGGTGCCGATGGTCTCAGGGCTTCGCGCCGACCTCCCGAATCGCGGCGAGCAACTGCTTGACATTGTAGTCGAACAGCTGGAAATAGTCGGTCACTTCCTTCACGCCCCCGACGGACGGGAGAAAGACGACCACCTTCGCTCCGGTCTCCCGTCCAATCGAGTTCGGAGTCTTCAGGTCGAAGTAGGGCTCCACCAACACCAGTTTCACGCCGAGCCGTTTCATCTCGGAGATGAGGTCGATGGTGTGGCTCGGCGACGGGGGGATGCCGGGACGCGGCTCCACATAGCCCATGACGACGAGACCGAAACGCTCGGCGAAATTCGGAAACGACCGATGGTAGGTGACCACCTGGAGCCCCCGGTAAGGCACCATCGCCTCCTCCCAGCCCTTTGCCGCCGCACGCAACCGCTGTTCGAAGTCCGCCTCCCGCCGCTCGAAGTAAGCGCGGTCGTTCGGCCGGATCCGGCAGAGGTGGTCGGCGATGTCCTTCGCCACCAGAACCCCGTTCTCCGGGTCGAGCCAGTAGTGGGGATTGCCGAGGGGGTGGACGTCCCCCATGGCGCGGGTGATCTGTCCTGTCGGGATTTCGAGGATGCGGGCGTGAAGCGACGCGTCCAAGGAGCCGTCGGCGCCTGGTTGAATCCTGGAGTTGCGGCTCTGCTGGATGAGCGGAGGGAGCCAGCTGATTTCGAGCTCCCGTCCCACCGCCACCAGGAGCTCGGCTCGATTCAGTTTCAGAATGAAGCTCGGCTTGGCTTCGACGTAGTGCGGGTCCTGGTAGCCGCGGGCGAGAGCGTCCACCTCGACTCGATCACCGCCCACTTCCCTCGTGATGGAGGCGAGGTCTTCGGTGGTGGCGACAACCTTTACTTTGGAATCCGCCCTGGCCGGAAATGCGGTGTGGAGAGCGGCCGCAAGCGCCAGAGGAATGGGGAGCCGAGCTTTCATCGGTGAACCTCGCTTCGCTCAGAACGGATGCGCGCCATGCGCCCCGATGGAGAAAAGGAACTGGAACAGGAACTCGTTTGCCACCTCACCTCCGGCGTAGCTCGTCCTCCGGTATTGCCCCCGGATCTGGCTGAACTCACTGGGCCAGAACGTGACCAGAAACGAGCCGCCTTTGTCGGTCGCCGTCGCATCGAAAGCCCGATCCGCTCGATCGTAGCGCAGACCGGCGAACCAGCGGCGGGCGAACTGATAGTCGCCGGAAACGTAATAGCCGAAAGCGTCTTGCCGTCCTTGGGGCTCGCCGCGCCGGCTCCAGAGGAGCTCGGAGCGCACGATGAGGGATTTGTAAATGGCCCGGCGCAGGGGCCGGTAGCGAAAGGTGGCGTCGAAGCTAGATGTCCGTTGAGAAGCCGGGCCCGGAATCGTTCGGTCCGTGGGTGTAGGAGCCGCCCACGTCGAGGTTCGAGGATTCCGTGAGGTCCTGGTACCCGCGAAGCCGGGCGACGTAGTTCAGATCGCTCGCTTCGTGGGACTGGAAAATCTCCGATTCACCCCGATAGACCTGCCCCGTCGCCTCCAGGAAGATCCAGGGATTGGGGATCAGCCGGGCCACGGAAAGACCGGCGTCGGAAAGCCCCTCATCTCCGCCGAGCAGGCTATTGATGACGAGCGGGCGATCGGTCCAGGGGAGCATATGGGTGTGCATGCCGTTGACCTTCCCGAAGGCGGCGCGCATCTTCCCCACCTTGGCGAGGAGCCCACCGGGAAGGGCCGGAAAGGTGATGAACCCCTCTTCGAGATCTACCCCCTCTTCGCCGAAGGAGAAGAAAAAGTCGGCTCTGGCGTAAGGGTCGACGATCGCTTGAAACGAGGCTTCGCTCTCATGCATCTCGAGGGCCGGCTTCGGCTCGACCGGATTGCTCCCGACCGTGCCCAGGAAATCTCCGACCACCGCGATGTCCGGGTTGAAGACCTTCGAGCCCGCGGACGCCCCTCCGTACACGGGGAGCGACCCCGTCGGTCCTGCCGCGCCTGCCGCACCCGCAGGGACCGCGGTCGGCTGCCCCGCCGCAGGCGGAGGGGAGGGCGTTGGCGCCGCGGCAGGGCCCTTCTCCAGCTCGGCCAGCCGCGACTCGAGGGTCGCGAGCCGCGTCTCATAGGAGGCCCGGAGAGATTCGATTTCCTCCCTGAGGGCTGCGAGCTCTCGAACGATCTCGCTCTCCTCTTCTTGCCCCTCGGGAGTCGAGGCCAGCCCTGATCTGGAAACGAGGCCGGTGACGAGGACGAGGAGCCAGACGTTTCCTTGCATTCCCGTTTCTCCAGTTCTGGTGAAACTGGAAAATCGCCGCCGCTCGGGAGATCCGATGGCGTCGAAACCAGTCGCGTCTGCACTCTAGCCCCCGCGACTCCCACGGAGCAAAGCGATGAGGCTGCCGCTCCTCAAAAGCCGGCTCTCGAGTAGAATCCAGAAGCCATGAGGGGAAGCGAAGCCGCAGTCGAGACCCTCGATCGGCTCGGCGTCGAAGTGATCTTCGGGCTCTGCGGAGACACGACGCTTCCGCTCTACGAGGCGCTTCACGACCTCGACCACGGCATTCGCCACATCCTCACCCGCGACGAGAGGTCGGCGTCGTTCATGGCGGACGCCTACGCCCGGCTCGGTGGAAAAGTGGGGGTATGCGAGGCCCCGAGCGGAGGTGGCGCGACCTACGTTCTCCCGGGCCTCGCCGAGGCCAATGGCTCCTCCGTGCCCCTCGTCTGCCTCACGAGCGACATCGACCGCAAGGACGTCGGACGGGGCACGCTCACCGAGCTCGACCAGACGGCGCTGTTCCGTCCCGTGACGCGGTGGACGCACATGCCGGCGGCCGCCTCCGAAATCCCCCGTGCCTTACGCCGCGCGTTCTCGAGTGCGACCTCGGGTGCCATGGGTGCGGTCCACGTCGGCCTCTCGTTCGACGTCCAGATGGGAGATGCCGGCTCTCAAGGCATCGTCGCCGATGCGCGCGCGAGTCTCTATCCGCGGGATCGCGTCGCGCCGGATAGCGACGACGTCCGGAAGGCGGCCCTCGTGCTCCGCGAGGCGCGGCGGCCCGTCCTCCTGGCGGGAGCCGGAGTCATTCGCTCCGAGGCGTGGGCGGCGCTCGCGGAGCTCGCCCACCACCTGGGAGCTCCGGTTGCGACCTCGATCAGCGGCAAGGGAAGCATCGCCGAGACCGACCCCTATGCACTGGGTGTCGTCGGAAGCAACGGCGGCCTCCCCTACCGCCACGCCATCCTGCGGGAGGCCGACGTCCTCCTCGTCGTCGGCTGCAGCCTGGGCTCGGTCACGACCGAGAAGTGGACTCTCCCGGAAAAAGGCAGGGCCCGCATCCTCCAGATCGATATCGACCCCGAGCGCTTGGGCATCAACTATGAAGTCGAGGTCGGGATGATCGGGGATGCCCGACGCGGCGTCGAGGCCCTTCTCGAGGAGTGCCAGCGGGGCTCCTCGGGCGCGGGGCGGAAAACGGATCCCGCGCAGATCGAGAAGGGCCGGCGCACCCATCTGGAAAGCGTCCTCGAGTTCCGTTCGGACGAAACTCCCATCCGGCCCGAGCGGTTCTTGAGCGAGCTTCTGAAGCGCCTCACGGAGAAGACCGTCTTGTGTGTCGACCCCGGGACCGGCTGCCCCTACCTCTCCGCCTACTACCGCCTTCCCCAGGCGGGCCGCTGGTTCACGTCGCCGCGGGCCCACGGCGCCCTCGGGTACGCGCTTCCCGCCGTCGTCGGCGCATCCTTCGCCCGGCCCGACGCGAGCCGGATCATCGGCATCATGGGAGACGGAAGCTTCGGGATCTCGTGCGGCGAGCTCGAAACTCTCGCGCGGCTGTCGCTCCCCCTGACCCTCGTCGTCCTCAACAACGCGGGCTACGGCTGGATCAAGGCGGGACAGAAGGCGCGCGGACGGAAGTACTATTCCGTCGATTTCACCGACTCCGATCACGCGGCCATCGCCCGCGCCTTCGGGATCTCGGCGCGCCGCGTCGAGGACCCGAAGGATCTCGCCTCCGCTCTCGAAGAGGCCCTCGCCTCCAAGGGGCCCTTCCTCCTCGACGTCGTCGTCCAGCCCCTCCACGAGGCGAAAGCGCCGGTATCGAAGTGGATCGCCTAGAACGCCTGCATCACCTCTCGCATCCCGATGAGGACGAAGAGCGCGAGAATGAACGCGAGAAGCACCTTCGTGACCCTGTGGTGTCTCGGGACGGCGGCGTCCCAGGGAACGCGGCCATCGAGCCATAGAAGCGTTGCCGCGAGGAAGGGCAGGAAGAAGCTCCCGACGATGGTGAATGCCACGATGATGAAGATGGGACGTCCCAGAAACGCGAAGGGCAGGGGCGCGAGAGAGATGAAAGCGAGGGCGATTCGATACGGTGTGCTCGTGACCCGGGTCAGCGCGTCCCGCTCCGAGGGCTCTGCCTTCCTCCAGAGAGCGTAGGAGTCAGCGAACAAGTAAGGAACGCTCTGCCAGACTCCGAGGAGCGACGCGAAGACCGTGGCCCAGAAGCCGAAGGAGAACACGTAGAACCCGAGCGGGCCGAGGACCGAGCGCAGCATCTCGGCCATCCGGGTGACCGCCTGCGAGTCGGTCAAGGGAATTCCCGGCACGAAAAAGGCCTGGCTCGCGATGGTCATGACGGAGATCCCGAAGAGAGCGGTGAAGCCGTAGGCGATGAAGAGATCCTTGCGAACGAAGCCCACGTACTTCGGTCCCGCGATGTTCTCCTCGCGAAGCCAGTAGTTGTAGGAGAGGAGCGTGACCGAGCCGCCGATGCCCCCGATGAGAGAAAGCACGTAGGCGGCGCCACCGTCGGGAATGCGTGGAACGAAGACACCGCGAAAGAACCCGCGAGCGTCGCCGAACGTCAGCAGCGCGCAGGCGATGATCGAGAAGAACATGGCGCCGATGAGGATCCTCATCGTCTTCTCGAACGCCGAGAATCCCCCGGCGAGGACGAACCCGAACCCGAAGAGGGAATGCGCAACGGCGGCCCACGATTGGGGAACCCTGCCTCCGGAAAGGTTCGAGATTCCGAGACCGCAGGCGTTCGCGAGCGCCGCCGAGACCGCCACCGTCCAGAGGACGAGATACGCCGCGAAGTACGCGCGCACCCAGGGAGGAAGATACGCCGCCCAGCTCTCGAGGGCCGTCAGGCCCGTCGCGAGCTGCAGGCGAGCGACGGCCTCGTTCAGAACGAACTTCAAGAACGCGCCGAGCACGATCGCCCACAGGAGGAGCACTCCGTAGCGCGCCCCTCCCACCGTGGCCGACACCACGTCCCCGGCACCGATGCCCGCGGCCGCGACGAGGAGCCCCGGACCGACGAGCCGGGTCAGGCTCGCTTCGGTCCGGAGGCTCTTTCGTTCCCGTTCGGAGCCGCCCTCGCACCCCATCGAGGGGGCATCATATCTTCGGAGTCACGTTCGCGATTCCCTTCTCCTTCAGGAGCGAGGTGAAGGCGGTGAGTTCCGTGGAAAGCAGTTCTTCGACCTTCTGCCGCAGCTCCCTGATCTGCTTCTGGAACATCTCGTGGACCGCGACCTGCTGCGTCGTGGGAGAGAAGTCCGCGGTCGAGATTCCGGTCGCGAGGTGGGTGAGCTTCGAAACCAGGCGCGACGGCCAGCGAAGCGCGTCCTGGCCGCGGCCGGTGAGCCGGGTCTCGGTAAGCTCCTCTTCGACCGTGAGGAGCTTCTCGTCGAGGTCATCGACGGCCTTCACGATCGCCTCGTCCTCTTTGTGAACTTCCTTCAGGTCGTAGAGTTGTTTCCGCGTCCACTCGATGCGATGGATCATTTCCACCACCGAGTTCATGTCGTCGCGGATCTGAAGGAGCCTCTTCGTCTGGACCTCGATCCTCCCGCCGTTCGTGGTGCGATGCACCACCTGGCTTCCCGCGTAGATCGTCGTCCGATCGTGGGGCGACATCGCGAGCGGGAACGTCCACTGGAACCGATACTCGAGCTCTTCCGCGGCCACCCCACGGTGTTATCGGGCCAGATCTCCACCCGGTGCACGTGCCTTGTCCTCTCGTTGTAGCGATCCACGATTCCTCCGACGCTTCCGAGCCCCGACGCCGTCGCCCAGACGATGTTGCTATCCACGGGATCGGGAATCCTGGCCTCCTGATAGGTCCGCGCAAGCCGCGCTGGTGAGAGCGGATGGAATCTGTACAACTTCTGTTGTACCATTCGGTCTATGGTGGAGAAAAAGGTCAATGCCAGCCAGGCTAGAGCCACACTTCCGGCACTTCTTGAAGAGGTGGAACAAAGCGGTCGGCCCGTCACCATCCTTCGACGGGGCGTTCCTCGGGCCGTCATCGTCAGCTACGAGCAGTTTCGACGCAGATTCCAAACGGGGCGCGAGCGCCCGTGGCGGCTCGCCGGGTCCCTTCGCGCCGCTCCCAATCTGGATATCGATGGTGCCATCTCGAAGGTTCGAGACTCGCTGAGGACTTCCCTGAAGAAGAGGCTTCGTGCAAAACGCCGAGATCTCGCCGGACGCTAATGTACGTCACCGACACTCACGGCTTCGTTTACTACAGCCTCAAGAAGAAAGGTCGCCTCGGTCCGAAGGCGCGACGACTCTACGAGCGAGCGGAAGCCGGGAAGTCGCTCATCTACGTGCCGAGCATCGTCCTCTGGGAAGTGGCGCTTCTGGCGGTGGAAGGGGACGTCGAGATCCCGGAGCGTTTCGACCACTGGTGTCGACGCGTCGAGGGAAGCAGTGGGTTCGCCATTCAGGCGTTGGAGTGGATGGACGTCGACGGTGCTCGAGGCCTGCCGTTCCCGGATCCATACGACTGTCTCATCGCCGGCACTGCCCTCCGGTTGGCAATGCCGCTCATCACGAAGGACGAGACGATTTGCGATTCGGGCCTGCTCGACGTCGTTTGGTGACAGGCCGACTCAAGGGTACGGCTCAGCGGAGCTCGGAGAACTTGCCGTAGGTATCGGTGAGGGCGCCGTCGAGGATCTCGACCGCCACGTCGATTTCCGGTTTCTGGATGATGAGCGGAGGCGCCATGCGGAACGTCCCGCCCATTCCCGGGAGCTGCACGATGTTCATCGACAACCCGAGCTCGAAGCACCGTCTCGACACCGCCGCGCCGAACTCGGGGATGGGGCGCTTCGACTCGCGGTCGGCCACGAGCTCGAGCCCGAGCATGAGTCCGCGGCCCCGGATGTCGCCGATGCACTGGTGACGCTCCTGGAGCTCGCGCAGCCCGCGAACGAAGTAGCTCCCCATCTCCAGTGCGTGGTCGGCGAGACGTTCCCTCAGGATCACGTCGATGACCGTGCTCCCCACCGCCGCGGGCAGGGGATCCGACACGTGGGTGGTGTAGAAGAGGAAGCCCCGCTCGTGGCACTTCTCCTCGATCTCGGGGCTGGTGATGGTCGCCGCGAGCGGGAGCCCGGCCCCGAGCGTCTTCGAGAGCGTGAGGACGTCGGGAACGACGTCGTGATGCTCGAAGGCGAACATCTTTCCGGTACGGCCCATCCCCGTCTGGGCTTCATCGGCGATGAGGAGCATGCTCCGCTCTTCGCACTTGCGCTTCAGCTTCCTCAGGTAGCCGGGCGGAAGCTCGATCATGCCGCCGGAGGAGAGAATCGGCTCCACGATCACGGCCGCGAAGGCGCCGACGCTCTGCCGATCGAGCACGGAAAACCAGGTATCGAGCATCTGGAGCTCGTAATCGTCGGCGGCACCCGCCGGCCTCCGGTAGGGATTGGGGGTCGGAAGCGCCATCACTCCGGGAATCCCCGGACCGTAACCCTTCCGGCTCGCGGAGAAGGTCGTGGCGGCGACGGCGCCCGTCATGCCGTGCCAGGCGGCGTCGAAGGCGAGAACTTCGAAGCCCCCGGTGTACATCTTGGCGAGCCGGAGCGCCGCCTCGTTCGACTCCGCCCCCGTCGTGAGGAGCAGAACCTTGCTCAGCGAATCGGGCAAGAGGCTGGCGAGCTTAGAGGCGAGCTCCACCACCGGCTTCGACAGCATCCCCGAGAAAAGGTGAATCAGCGATTCGCTCTGCCGCCGGATACAATCGACGACGGCGGGATGCGAGTGCCCGAGGATTCCGCTCATCTGCCCCGAGGTGAAGTCGAGGACCCGCCGCCCATCGTCCATCTGGACGTACGCCCCCGACGCTCCAGTAGCGAGGCCGGCCATGAAGCTACCGCCGTAGCGGATCAGGTTTCGCGTTCTCGGATCCCGAGTCGACATGAAGAGCTCCCGCGCCTGGCCTCGGCGTCGAACCCGATCCTGCTCCCCCATCGAAGGGAATTTCAAGCCCCCGGGGGATGGGCTAGGCGAGCGGTCACACCCGCTGGGAGCGCGTCGTGTTCGGATCGACCGCGGAGAAGGTCGTTCGCCGGTCGAGGTGCCCGGTGCTTACCGTTCGGAAGCCATGAAACCGCTTTTGAAGGGAGCCGACCCGATCCAATCCACACGAAGAATGCGCCCCATCCGAGGGCATCGAGCTTTCGTGTGAGTGGCCCTGGCTGAGACCGCAGGAGTCCCCTTTATCCTTTCACGCCACATCCACGCCGTTTCGCCTCCGATAGGCCTCGCGGTAGACCTTTTCGTAGCGTTTCGCGGCCTCGGTCCACGAAAAATCCTCACGCATTCCGCGGCGCCGCATCGCCTCGAGATCGCGAGGCCGATCGAAGTACGTCGAAATCGCCCAGCCGACGGAGTCGCCCAGGCTCCGGGCGTTCAACTCGTAGATGACGAACCCCGTCCCTTCGCCTTTGGACTCGTCGTAGTTCAAAACCGTGTCCACGAGCCCGCCCGTCGCGTGAACGACCGGCGGCGTTCCGTAGCGCAGGCTGTACATCTGGTTGAGGCCGCAGGGCTCGAAGCGGGAAGGCATGAGGAAGAAATCGCATCCGGCCTCGATCCGGTGGGCGAGGCCGTTGTCGAAACCGATCCGGGCGCGGAACTTGTCCCCGCGCATGCTCGAAAGCGCCGAGAAGTACTGCTCCGCGTCCGCATCTCCGGAACCGAGAAGCACGATTTGCAGATCCCAGCCGAGGAGGCGTTCCATCGCCTGCGCGAGGAGATCGAACCCCTTCTGAGGCGTGAGGCGGGAGACGGCGCCGAAGAGCGGCGCCCCTGAGAGCATCGGAAGGCCCATTTCACGCTGCAGCTCGCGCTTGCATATGGCCTTGCCCGAAAGATCCTCGCCGCTGTATCGAGCCGGGAGGTGTCGGTCTTTCTTGGGATCCCACTCTTCGGTGTCGATCCCATTGAGGATCCCATGGAGGTCGGCCCTGCGGGAGGCGATGACCCCGTCGAGCCCGGCGCCGTGCTCGGGACGCTGGATCTCGCCCGCATAGGTGGGGCTCACCGTGGAGAGAAGCGTCGCGTGAGCGAGCGCAACTTTCATCAGGTTCATGGTCCCGTAGTGCTCGAGCTCGCTCGGGTTGTAACGCTCGCGGTCGAGACCGGTCACGAAGAGCGCGCCCGGATCGAACACCCCCTGGAAGGCCAGGTTGTGGATGGTGAAGAGAGTGGCCGCGCGCGCGAGCGTAGCTCCTCGATAGAGGGCGTTGAGATACACGGGAATGAGGGCCGTCTGCCAGTCGTTCGCATGAATCGCGTCCGGCTCGAATCCGAGAGCGCGCGCGAGCTCGAGAGAAGCCCGGGAGAAGAACGTGAACCTCTCCAGGTTGTCGGGGTAAGCGCCGTCGCCAACGCCATAGAGCTCGGGACGATCGAAATAGCCGTGGTGCTCCAAGAAGTAGATCGGGACTTCGCTCCCAGGAAGGCTCCCCAACCTCACCGCCGCCCGCGCCGTCCCGTAGTACATGGGCACCTCGAGCACGCCCTCGAGGCGTTCGAGCTCGTTCCAGCGGATACCGCCGTAGAGAGGCATGACGACCCGCACGTCCACCCCGCGGCTCTTCAGGGCTTTGGGGAGCGCCCCCGAGACATCGCCAAGCCCTCCCGTCTTTCGAAACGGCGTCACTTCGGAGCTGACGAAGAGAACTCGCATATCGGCGGGATTCAGGCCGCGTAGACGCGGTAATCGATGTCGGGAAACAGGTTATCCTCGGACTCCAGCCGTGCGAGGAAATCCGCGCTCACCCGTCCCGCTTTCAGCTCGTCGTACAGGTGATTGAACCGAATGATGTGCTCATGGAAGCGGCGGGTGGCATAGGGAGTCGTCGTCCCGGTGGACAGGATAAACGGCCAGTCGCTCGACTGCGCCAGCATGAGCTCGCGCGCCGCCTGGTTGAGAGCGCGGCGGAGGAGCGGGTCGCTCTCGTTCGGACGCTCCTTCGCGAGCTCGATCATGCGCTCGCCCGCCGCGTGCACGTGCGGCCAGATCCAGGCATTGGTCTCGTTGAGCCACTGCTCGTTGAACCCCTTCAAGCCCCAGGAGGACGCGGAAGGCGTCACCCTCTGGTTGGTGAGGTGACGCTCGAGGTAGAGGGCCGGAGTCAGCGTTTCGACCGCCTTCTGATCGAAGTGGAGCTGGCGAAAGACGTCCCCGAGGAACAGGGGGCCTTCGAACCACCAGTGCCCGAAGAGCTCGGCATCGTAGGGACTCATGACGATCGGCGGTCGATCCATCTCGGCGGCGAGACGCAGGACCTGCTTTTCCAGATTTCCGCGAAAGTGCGCGGCGTGGAGTCCAGCCCTTCCGCGGGCAGCATCGGGGTCATAGATCCACTTGTCGTGCAGGTGCTCGTGGGTGATCGCGTGATACTTGAGGCCGGTCGCGAGCCGGTGTCCTTCGGGGTGCACGTGGCGGCCGATGTAGTCGAGGGGCAGATCGAATCCGATGTCCCGGTAGAAGTCCCGGTAGTGCGGATCTCCCGGGTATCCCTCGGTAGCGCTCCACACTTGCTCCGCGCTCTCGCTGTCCCGAGCGAACGCCGCGACACCCGAGGGACAGTAGACGGGCGCGTAGACGCCGTAAACGGGCGGCTCGTCCCCGTGGAGGAGAGCGTGGGAGTCGACGACGAAGTAGCGGACCGCTGCCTCCCGAAGAAGCTCGTCGACACCGGGCACGTAACCGCACTCGCCCAGCCAGAGACCCGGGGAGCGCCTGCCGAAATGCTTTTCGTACAGCTCCGCGGCGGTCTGCACCTGGGCGCGCTGCACGGGCCAGTTCTGATCGAGGAGAGGAAAGAACGCGTGCGTCGCGGTCGAGGTGATGATCTCGAGGTAGCCCGCGTCCTGCAGCCTCCGATAGGCCTGAACCAGGTTTCCCTGGTGAGAGCGCCAGCTCTTCCTCAGGCTCTCGAACCGTTCGCGGTACATCCGGGCCAGGCGATGGAACGCGGGCTCGTTTCGGGTTCGATCGATCTCCTTCTCCGCGAGAAGGATCAGATGGTCGAGGTGGGAGGCCGCTCGCTCCTTCAGGAGGTCGTCGGTGAGCATCGAGATGAGCGGTGCGGAAAGCGAGACGGTGCAGCGGAAGGGAACCCCGTCTCGAGCGAGACCCTCGAACGTCTGGAGGAGCGGGAGGTACGTGTCCACCATCGCCTCGTAGAGCCACCGCTCCTCCATCACCGTCGGGTCGTCTGGATGGCGGACGAAGGGCAGATGAGCGTGCAGCAGGAGCGCGAAGTAGCCGGCGCCCATGCGCCTTCAGCGACGCCCGCTCGCTCCGCCGAGGCGTCGCTCGCTGGCCCCGCGGAGGAGCTTCTCGCTCGCGGAGACGTACCTCCGCTCGCTCGCACCTCGGAGAAGTCTCTCGCTCGCCGCGCGATAGAGGAGCTCGCTCGCGCCCAGTCGCGCCGAGCTTCCGAGCATCCGTGCGGCGGCCGCGTCGGATGGCGCCTCGGCGCCGCTCGCGACGGCGAAGGAGCGATAGACCATCCAGCGCGAGAATAGCAGCCGCTTCTCGAAAGCGCCGGTCCCGCGGATCGCCACCTGCCATGGACCGAACACCACGTGCGTCCGGCCGTCCACCTCGAACGTGGTCGCCTCGAGCGCGTAGGTTTCCCACGACGGTTCGGGGACGTCGACCGGCACCGAGAGCGGCCCTCCTTCCCAGAAGTGCATGACGACGGGAGCTTCCCAACGGCTTTCGTTCACCCGCTCTTCCCGGACCTCGACTGCGTGCTCCTGCGGGATGGACGAGAGCGACAGCTCGATCGGCGGCGGCACATGCTGGGAGGCGCGGGCAGGCTCGACCACCGAGACCGGAGGACGCCCCGCGCGCTCGACGTCGGTGGCCGGCAGCCGCTCCGCAACCGCGGGCGGCTCCGCCAGGGCGCGAACGGTGAGCCATTGCGGCTCGCGATAAGGCGCGGGCGAGCGCCTCGGCAAGACGACCCTTCCCGATCGGGCGATCCGAACGAAGTAGCCCTCGTGGGACTTCATTCCGATCTCGACGAACGCTTCGGATCCCGGCTTTCCGATATCAAAGAACCACTGCCGGTCTCCGTTCTCGATGCGATGGTCGAAGTAGCTGTGCGCGTTCGTGCCGTCGAAAAGCCGACCCGTGGTGTCGTAAACGCGAAGCCCGAGCCACGCCGTTGCGGCCCCGGCGCCGAGCTTCGCCCTCGCGCGCTCCCTGCCCTCGTCCGTCACCTCCCAATAGACGTACAGACGCTCGGGGTCGACGGCGAGCGCTCGCACCCGGTCGCGCCCGTAGCCCCACGGGATGAATTCCGGAAGCGATGGCTCGCTGGCTTGCTCGGCGGCGGCGGTCCGCTCTTCCGCGAGGGCGAACTTGTGAGCTTGGAACTCGGCGCGACTCCTGGCCGCATGCGCCGGGGGTGCCGGCTCGGGGGCGGGCGCGGGCACCGTACCTCTATCCGGCGGGCGCTTGAAGGTGGGCTGAGCTTTCTCGCTCGGCTTCGCCCCTTCCCGAGCCCGAAGCACGCCGAGCAGCCGACGAACGAGATCCGTCTTCCGGAGACGCGAGACGCCGCTCAAGCCCAGAATGCGGCATGCCTCGAGCAGCTTCGTCCTCGGCAAAGCGTTCAGGACCGACGGAGTGAGGGTGCCCTTGGGAGGCGTTCCCAGGACCCTCCACAGCTCGTTCGCCGGATTCCGTATGCGGTCGTTCGACCGCCGCGGGCGTTTGGTTCGCATCTTCTTCGCCAAGGCAAACGCATTCTAGCAGGCGCGAGCGCGAAACGTCAGCGCTCGCTACGCGCGCATGACGAAGCCGCACTCCAGCGCAAAAGCACCCTTCTCTGATGGCCCTCAGGCTCAACTCCGTAGGGCCGGGCTCACGAGGGTCAGCCATGGGTCGCTCAGCCGAGTCCCAGCATCGCCTGCCCGTCCTCGCCGCTCTCGAGAACGAGCTGGGTCTCGCGGTTCCCCTTCTCCATCTCCACGAGGACCCGTTTCACGTCGGCGACGGTATGCGCCAGGTACCGCTTGCCGTCGGATCCTTCGTCGCCCATCAGGATCTCGACGTCGAACGCCCCCGATGGCTGCCGCTCGACGTCGAGGCCGATGAGCGGAAGCCCCTCGGACTCCGTCATCGGGGTCGTTCCGTAAAGGAGCTCGCGCGCGTGAATCACGCGGTCGCGATCCTGAAGAAGGAACCCCGGGCGGAAGAGCTCGAAGGATTCGGAGACAATACTCCTCTCTCCGAGGAGGTCGACGCCATCCTCGCGATCGAGAACAGCGAGCTCCAGAGCGCTCTCCTTTCGCGATACCTGGATCGCGCGGCCGCGCTCGACGAAGCGAGGAACCGGCTCAACGCCGGAACGTACGGGATCTGCCTCTCCTGCGGGAAGGAGATCTCACCGAAGCGGCTTTCCGCGGTGCCCGAAGCGATCCACTGCACGCCTTTTCAGGAGGAGGCAGAAAAGCACAAGACCGCGGAGATCCACGCGCACGAGTGGAGGCGCGCGGAAGAGGCGCTTCGGGAGCGTCTCGTCACCGAGGGCCCCGAGCCCATGGCGATCACGGTAAAGGGAACGTAATCCCGTAGATGACACCCTCGTCCGTTCCCACGTGGACTGCGTCCCCAGACGACCGGTCCCGACGCCTACACCTGGATTTGCACCAGGGCGGACTCTTCGACCCCTTTGCACACGCGGCAGGTCTTGGACTCGAGGACGTCTTCCCACATCTTCCTTCGCATGTGCTTCCACTTGGGGCCCGTCCAGATCTCCTCGATCGACTGCTGGTGCACGTTCCCCATCGCGAGCGTGCCCTCGTAGTCCGTGCAGCAGACGGTGACCGTCCCGTCCCAGAGGATCACGAACTGCTCGTTGGGGGCGGGACAGTATCCGTCGACCGTTCCCTTCGCCACGCTGCCCTGGATGACGTTCCCCCACGTGTGAAGCGCTTTCCAGAGGATGTCGACTCCCGGAAGGATCTCGTACCGTCCGGTGTCGGCGTCGTGCTCGAGGAAGCGGAATCCTCCGTCGACGAAGTTGAGGTCGTGCTTCTTCGGCGAAAGGCCGTACTTGCGCTCGAGCGAGCGCGCGAACGCAATCCATTCGAGCATCACCCGATCCGCCTGGCTGTTCGAGCCCACGATGCGGATGTCCCGCGAGCCGAGAGTGTTCATGACGTCGAGCTCGAGGTGGGTGCGGGCCCCCTTCGCCACCTTGCGCTCGACCGCCATCCGGACCTTGTCGAGGTAGATGTCGAAGGTGAGCTTCTTGTTCTTCGCTTTGCGGGTCTTGAACGACTCCTCGTCGGGAGTCTGGTAGCTGAGGATGAAGTTGGTGAGGCCCGCGTCGTAGAGCCCGTCCACCAGCGTCTCGGTGAGAAGGCTGCAGTTGGTGTTGAGCTCGATCGGAATCCCCTTCTCCCTCTCGGCGTAGCGCACGATGTCGACGAGATGAGGATGGATGGTGGGCTCACCCATCTGGTGGAGCTTCACCGGGTAGAGCGGGCCCAGGCGGTTCTTCTCCCGCGCCACCTGATCGAAAATCTTCTGCGCGTCCTCGAAGGACATCATGCCGCGCTTGCGCTCCATGATCTCGTCGGGGCAGAACGTGCAGTGGAAGTTGCAGAGGTTCGTGATCTCGACGAAGAGCCACCAGATGGGATACACCCTCTCCGGCGACTTCCGGATCGAGGGAAGAGGCGCCGTCTCGGGATAGTCAGCCGCGTTCGCCGGGAGCTCAGACGAGACCGAGACCCGGGAGACCTGAAAGTCCTGCCGGATCTCCATCCGAAAGCTCGCGCCCTCGTTCTGGAACCGCTCCGGATCGAAGTCCTCGAGCACGAAGAGGGCGCGCTTCCAGCGGGGCTCGGCCTCTCGCTTTCCGTCCCAGAGCTGCCTCGCCTCTTTGTAGAGGCCGCCGTACGGGGCCGCGGGATCGGTCGACGTGTACTGAAGACGGAAGGTCGCGAACTCGACTCCGAAGTAATCGACTTCGATGACCGCCCGCGGCGCGAGTTTTCGCCTAAGGGCATCTCCGAGCCGAAAGTAGAGGTACTGCGACCACGGCTCCGGAGTCACGGCTTTCCGTCCAAAGCACTCGACGATCTCGAAGCGGCCGTCGCCCGCGTTCAAGAGCTTGAGCGCGCCATCGGGACTCGAGCTCGCGGGAAGCTCGAGAACGACCATATTCGCGGCGGTTTTTCGCAGCACTCGATCCAGCACCGTCGGCATGCTACGACTCCACCGGGGCGAAGAAGCCCTTCACGATCTCGTCGACCCAGGGCTCGATCGCACGATAAACCTGGTTGCGGCCATTGAACTTGTAGAGGAACGTCTTCCCGTCGCGAACCGCGAAGATCGTGCGCTCGAGGTAGTCCGCGAGCTGGGTTTCCACGTGGTAGAGCGTCGAGATCGCGGAGAGACCCGGAAGCTCCTCGTGCTCCAGCAGGCGATAATAATCGCCCAGGGTCTCGGTGCGCGCGGCGTAGAACTTCTCGACGGTCAAGCCCGGCTCCGCCTGGTTCACGGTGACTTCGAGGGTCGCGTGCACCGTCGTTCCGTCCTCTTCGACGGCGAGGGGTGGGCTGCGAAACCCGACGAAAAGGGACTCACCGGGGCTCGACACCGTCTGCGTCCTCTCCCAGCTCTTCGGGTGGCGGATGACGACATCGCCCCCCGGCGCCTGATAGACGTCGAAGTACTTCACTTCCTCGAGGGAGTAGTCCCGAAACGCCCGGTCGAGGGCCTCGCCGTAAGAGTCCATGGTCGGGGCTTCGCCCCGGGCGAAAAGACCATAGAGCCTTCCTTCCACGTCCACGAGAGCGAGACGGGACTTCTCCTCTCGATCCGCGGAGACGAAGCGCCAGGTCTTCCCCGGATGGCCGGCGAAGATGTATTCCCTTTCGACCTCGGTCTCAAGCTCCCGGCGAAAGCGGGTCGCGACCTCCTCGAGAGGCCCGTCGGGCATCGGCCCCGCCATGATCTGGAGGCGGATTCCGGCGCGCTCGGGAACGTCCACCGAGGGGCCGGTGAAGGTCTGCATGTGGAAACCGGCCTGCTCCACCGCTTCGTCGGCGGTCCAGCCCTGGGGAAGAGGAAACGAGACGTGCAGCGTGGGACTGTAGACGGTGATGGAGGCCGGTTTCGAGCGGATGTCGCAACCGGCAAACGCTATCGCCAAAAGGCCCGCGAGCGTCAGCCGCATTGGCATCACGTCAGTCGAGCTGATAGTTCGGAGCTTCTTTGGTGATGATGACATCGTGGACGTGGCTCTCCCGCTGTCCCGCCGCCGTGATGCGCAGGAAGCGCGCCTTCGACTGGAGCTCCTCGATGCTCGATGAGCCGCAATAGCCCATTCCCGAGCGAACCCCCCCGACGAGCTGCTCCACGACACCCGCGAGACTCCCCTTGTAGGGAACGCGGCCCTCGATTCCTTCGGGCACGAGCTTCCCCGCCTCGACGTCCTGCTGGAAGTAGCGGTCCTTGGTGGCGTCGCTCATCGCCCCGAGTGAGCCCATGCCCCGATACGTCTTGAACGTCCGGCCCTGATAGAGGATGGTCTCGCCCGGGCTCTCGGCCGTCCCCGCGAAGAGGCTCCCGATCATGACGGTCTGAGCGCCAACGGCGAGTGCTTTGACCACGTCGCCGCTGTACTTGATCCCGCCGTCGGCGATGATGGGGACCCCGTGCCGCGCGGCGACCTCAGCGCAATCCAGGATCGCCGTGATCTGGGGAACGCCGGCGCCCGAGATCACGCGCGTGGTGCAGATCGAGCCCGGTCCCATCCCCACTTTCACCGCATCCGCCCCCGCGCGGATGAGATCTTCGGTCGCCGCCGCCGTGCCCACGTTGCCAGCGACGATGTCGATTCCCGACACCACGTTCTTGAGCTTCTCGACGGTCTCGAGCACTCCCCGGCTGTGGCCGTGCGCGGTATCGACGACGATCACGTCGGCCTTGGCTTCGATGAGCCGCTTCGCGCGCTCGATCGAGGCGCTTCCGACTCCGATGGCCGCTCCCACCCGCAGCCGGCCCAGATCGTCTTTGGCCGAGCTCGGGTACTTGAGCGCCTTCTGGATGTCCTTGACGGTGATGAGTCCCTTGAGAGCGTAGCTCTCGTCGACGACCAGGAGCTTCTCCACCCGATGCTGGTGCAGGATGGCGCGCGCCTCGTCGAGAGTCGTGCCCACGGGCACGGTGATGAGCTTCTCCTTCGTCATCACCGCCGAGATCGGGAGATCGGTCCGGGTCTCGAACCGCAGATCGCGGTTGGTCAGGATCCCGACGAGCTTCCCCTTCTGGGTGACGGGCACGCCGGAGATCCGGTACTTCGACATGAGCGCGAGCGCGTCCTTGACCGGCTCGTCGGGCGACATGGTGATGGGGTCGACGATCATGCCGCTCTCCGAGCGCTTGACCTTGTCGACCTCGTCCGCCTGCTGCTCGGGCGAGAGGTTCCGGTGGACGATTCCGATTCCCCCGAGCTGGGCGATGGCGATCGCGAGCCGCGACTCGGTCACGGTGTCCATGCCCGCGCTCACGATGGGAATGTTGAGCCGGATGCTGCGGCTGAAGCGGGTGGAGGTATCGACCTGGGAGGGAAGCACGTCCGACTTCTGCGGGACGAGAAGAACGTCGTCGAACGTCAGTGCGTCGCGAAACTTCGGTTCTTGCACGGGGCTATCTTATCCTCCTACCCCACAGCATTTTTTATATTTCTTGCCGCTCCCGCAGGGGCACGGGTCGTTTCGTCCGACTTTTTCCGCGGTTCGACGAACCGTCTTCACCGCGGCGTCGACGCCCCCCTGTGACTCCCTTCGAGGGCCGGCGCCGAGGGGAACGGCGGGCCGGGCTGCATCGAGCGCGGAAGGCGTCGCCGTCGGGTCGTTGAACGAGAGGCGCAGGGAGCGGGCTGCCGGCCGCATCTCCATCGAGGGCTCGCGCACGGGCTGGAGGAGGAAGAGCACCCTCACGATCTCCTCCTCGATGCGATCCCACATGGCTTCGAACATGTCGAAGCTCTCTTTCTTGTACTCGATCAGGGGGTCGCGCTGGCCGTAGCCGCGAAGACCGATGCCCTCCTTGAGGTGGTCCATCGCGTAGAGGTGATCCTTCCATTGCGTGTCGACCACCTGCAGCATGATGATGCGCTCGTGGGTGCGCATGAGGTTGGGTCCGATGACCGCTTCCTTCTTTTGATACTTGTCGAGGATCTTCGTCCAGAGCTCGTTCCGGATCTGATCGCGGCCGAGGCCTTTCCAGTCGATCCCGGAAAGCGTTCCTGAATCGAGCCCGTACTGCCGGCTGAGCGCCTGGCGGAACCCGTCGATATCCCACTCGTCGGGAGGGATCTCGGGTCCGAGGTGGGTGTCGACGAGGAAGTCGAGAACGTTCTCCGCGAGCTCGAGAACGTACTCGCGCTGCTCTTTCCCCTCGAGGATCTCCCGCCGCAGGCGGTAGATGGCGACGCGCTGCTTGTTCATCACGTCGTCGTACTCGAGGAGGTGCTTGCGCATGCCGAAGTTCTGCCCCTCGACTTGCTTCTGCGCGCGCTCGATGGCCCGGGTCACCATGCCGTGCTCGATGGGAACTCCCTCCTCCATTCCCATCTTCTGCATGAGGCCGCTGATGCGGTCGCTTCCGAAGATCCGCATCAGGTCGTCTTCGAGAGAGAGGTAAAACCGCGAGCTTCCCGGATCGCCCTGGCGGCCCGCGCGACCCCGGAGCTGGTTGTCGATTCGCCGCGACTCGTGGCGCTCGGTGCCGAGGATGTGGAGCCCGCCGTGCTCGACGACCTCCACGTGCTCGTCCGCGACCTCACCCTTCGCTTTCTCGAGAGCCTCCTCCCAGGCGTTCGCGGGAAGCTCGCCGAGCTCCGCCTTCTTCTTGAGCGCCACTTTCGCGAGGTACTCGGCGTTGCCTCCGAGGAGGATGTCGGTGCCGCGTCCCGCCATGTTCGTCGCGATGGTGACCGCGCCCTTGCGGCCCGCCTGGGCCACGATCTCCGCCTCCATCTCGTGGTACTTCGCGTTCAGGACGACGTGCTTCACGCCCGCGCGCTTCAGCATCTGCGAGAGCTTCTCGCTCTTGGCGATGGAGGTGGTGCCCACCAGGACCGGGCGGCCCTCCTGGTTCATCTGCTTGATCTCTTCCACCACCGCGTCGAGCTTCTCGCGCTCGGTGCGGTACACCATGTCGGCGTACTCCGTACGGATGAGCGTTCGGTTGGTGGGCACGGGGACGACTTCGAGCCAGTAGATCTTCTCGAACTCCGCGGCCTCGGTCTCGGCCGTTCCCGTCATGCCCGCGAGCTTGTCGTACATCCGGAAGTAGTTCTGGAAGGTGATGGTCGCGAGCGTCTGGTTCTCGCGCTCGATCTTCACGTGCTCTTTGGCCTCGACCGCCTGGTGGAGCCCGTCGGACCACCGGCGGCCGGGCATGAGCCTTCCGGTGAACTCGTCGACGATGATGACCTGCCCGTCCTTCACCATGTAGTCGGCGTCGCGCTTGTAGAGCGTGTGCGCGCGAAGCGCCTGGTAGACGTGGTGGAGGATGTGCATCTGCGACGGCTCGTAGAGGTTATCGACCTGCAGGAGCTTCTCGACGTTCGGCACTCCCTCCTCGGTGAGCGTCACCGTCCGCGTCTTCTCGTCGACGGTGAAGTCCAGGTCGCGCCGCAGCCGGGGGATGATGCGGTCGATCTTGTAGTAGAGGTCGGTCGACTCCTCCGCCGGACCGCTGATGATGAGCGGAGTGCGGGCCTCATCGATGAGAATCGAGTCCACCTCGTCGACGATCGCGTAGTGGAAGAGCTTCTCCGCGTCCTTTCCGTCCGCGTCCTTCACCATCTTCGGGTACATGCGGTGAACGAAGAGCGACGGGTCGAACTTCATGTTGTCGCGGAGGTAATCGAAGCCGAGCTCGTTGTTGGTGCCGTAGGTGACGTCTGCGCGGTAGGCGTCCTGCCTTTCGGCGTCCCGCAGGTCGTGCTGGATCACGCCCACGGTGAGGCCGAGGGCGCGGTAGAGCCGCCCCATCCACTCCGCGTCGCGGCGCGCGAGGTAATCGTTCACCGTCACGACGTGCACGCCCTTCCTGGAGAGAGAGTTCAGGTACACCGGAAGCGTTGCGACCAGCGTCTTTCCTTCGCCGGTCTTCATCTCGGCGATCTTCCCCTGGTGCAGCACCATGCCTCCGATGAGCTGCACGTCGAAGTGGCGCATCTCGAGAACGCGCCGGCTCGCCTCGCGTCCGACGGCGAACACTTCGGGAAGGAGCTCGTCGAGGCTCTGCCCGCGGCCCGCGCGCTCGCGGAACTCCGCCGTCTTGCGCTTCAGGTCCTCGTCGGAGAGCGCCTTCATCGCCGGCTCCATCTGGTTGATGACCTCGACGACCGGACGCATCCGCTTGAGGTCCCGATCCGCGCGGCTGCCTGCGATTTTGGTGAGTACGGTATTGACGAGCGACATATTTGAGGTAAGGCGAGCTCGAAAACGAGAACCTAGTCTAGCAACGAGGTTTGCGGGGGGCAACCCGCCTTCGCCCGCCGAAGCTTCGGCGGAGGCGGACTACGGCGCGCAAGCCCGCATCGGCTGGAAGGAAGAGAGCTACGGCGCCGTCGAGGCGAGGGGGCGGTTCCTCGCGTCGAACGACCGGTCGTACTCGAGGATGTAGTCGAGAGGCGACACCGGCCGGTCCTGCACCCAGACTTCATAGTGCAGGTGCGGGGCGCGGCTCCTTCCGGTGTTCCCGACGAAACCGACGACGTCGCCGCGCTTCACCTGCTGGCCGGCGCGGGTGTTGAACCCGGAAAGGTGCGCGTAGCGGGTCATCACCCCGAACTTGTGGTCGATGACCACGATGTTGCCGTAGGTACCTCGCCTCGCGGCGTAGAGCACGATCCCGTCCGCCGTGGCCACGACGGGACGCCCGGTCATCGTCGAGACGTCGACCCCGTAATGCATCTCCCGCTCCCCGGTGAAGGGGTCGTTCCGCACCCCGAAGGACGACGAGAAATAGCCGCGAACCGGCCAGATCGAAGGTGTCGAGGCGAGCATCAGGTTGTTCTCTTCGTAGAACCGTTCGAGGACGCGGCTCTTTTGCTCGAGCCCCGCGAGCTCTCCCTTCATCCGGTCGAGCTCTCCTTTGACTTCAGCGAAGGCCCCCGAGGTCGCCGTGTAATCGAGGTCGTGAGGTCCCCCGACCCCCCCGTCGACCTCTGCTTCAACCGTGCTGTCTAGACCCGCCATGACCGAGAGCTTGCGCACGAAATCCTGGAGCGATGCCACCCGGTCGTTGAGGTGCTCGACCGAGAGCTCGTAGTCCAGGTTCTGCCGCTTCAGCTCCGAATTGCTGACTCGCAGCTCACGAAGCTCGGAGAGATCGCGGAAGAAAGCGAGATAATGAGCGGCTAAGAAGACGGCGGCGACCAGAGCCAGGGCGACAGAGATCGTGAGCGCCCTCAACCCCCCCGAAGTGAGACGCAACTTGCGAAACTGCTCCCCGGTGTGTGGAACGACCAGAATCGTATATGAACGTTTCATCATTCCGACCCGTTTGGAAGAAATTCGCGTAACTGACAGTGACTAGAGGCTATGTTTGATTAGAACGAGACGATCGACATCAGGCCTTCAGAAAAGGCCCGATATCTCTACTACAGCGAGAAGGGATATGTCAACGGTAGGATACCATATTCGCGAGTTTCATTGCACGTAGCCCAGGGACCGAAGCTCCCGCAAAACCTCTGCATCCACAGGACTTTCGCGGTCTTTCCCCCCCCGCGTGCCTTCGTCGTGGCTCGGAATCCACCGGACGGGTCGACTCGCGAGCTCGGAGGCCGCGAAAGCCTCCGTCAGAACGCGCCCGTCCGTGTCCCGTCCCGCGGGGAGGCCGAGGAGGTAGAGCGCCGTCGGAGCGACGTCGAAGAGGGTCGGGCCCTGGAGCTTCGCGCCAGGACGGACGGGTGGACCCCAGACGAAGAGCACGCCCGGGGGAGCCTTCACACCCCCGCGGCCGTCGTCGTAGTGGTTGAACCCGTAATTCCGGAACTGGAACCCGTGGTCCGAGACGACGAGGAGCACCGTATCCGGCTCGAGGCGCGTCATCAACCGCCCGAGCCTCTCGTCCTCGTGGACGTACACCCCCTCGAGGACCCGTGCGTACGCTTCGTCCATCGTCCGGACGATGTCCTCGGTCAGCGGCTTCGACTCCTCGCGCAGGGCCCGGTACACCGGCTCCGCCACGCGACGGTCGATGAAGCGCCAGAGGAAATGTGTGTAGACATCCGCGGTGCGGAAGAGCACCGCGGTCAGATCCGCCTGGCCGCGCGACTCGATGAGATGGAGGAGGCTCCTCTCGGCGATGGCATCGTCGTTGAAGACGCCGGCCGCGGACTGGAAACGGGCGCGGAACTGGCTGTTGGGACGGAAGGAGCTCTCTGCGAGCTCGCGCGAGTACAACGGGATTCCCGCCGCCATCAAAGCCTTCTCGGCCGCCGCCCGATCGGGCAGGCCGAGCCCCTCGAGCTCCGCCGCGAGCTCCGGTGGAAACGTCGCCTCCTCGAGGGGCTGGTGGAGCGAGCGCGGAAAGTGATTCGACACGATCGCGCCCCGGACCGGCTCCGCCGGCCACGTCGCCCACCAGTTCACGATCGCAGAGGACTTCCCGTTGTCGGACGCCATGTTCCAGAGAGCCTCCGTGCGCCGCGATTGGCCGGAGGCGAGAATCCGGCGGCCGTCGTTCGAGAGGAGCTGCCAGTCGACGATTCCGTGCTTCTCCATCCGCTTCCCGGTCGCAACGGAGGTCCAGAGCACGACGGATTTCGTGGGTTTGAACGTCTGGCAGGGAGCGTACGCGCCCTCGCGCGCGAGCTTTCCGAAATGCGGAAGCTTCCCCTGGGCGAGAAAGTACTCCAGGAACTCGGGGTCCATCCCGTCGAACCCGGCGATGACCACGCGGTAGGACTTCCCCGCCCCGCGTTCGGGCCCGCGGCCGGCCCCGAGGTAGACGGCGAGGCCGACGAAGACGGTTGCGATCGAAACGAGCTTCTTCACTCTGCTCCCGGCGGGCCTACTGTAGCGCGCTGAAACTCAGGACGGGAACGTCCTCGGGCTCCCACTCGATGCTCTCTCCGGCGAGCGCCCGCTCCGTCTTCGAGAGACAACGACGCGCTCTTTCCACCAGATGGGCGAGGTCGAGCCCCTCGCGCGCGGGGAGGAAAGGCGCGAGGCCCTCGATTCCCCGTTCGAGAAGGCTTTTCGCCCCCGCGTGGTTTCCGGCCGCGACGTGATAGAGCCCGACGGAGACGTGGATGAGCGCCTGCAAAAGCGCCCGGTCCTCGCCGCGAGCCTCCGACCAGGCTTCCTCCAGCACGTCGTGGCACTCGAAGTAGAGCTTCCGGTTGAAGAGATCGGAGGCTCGATTTAGGACGTCGCGATTGATCACTGCCCGCGTGCCGAGCTTTCGCCTCGAATCTGATTCCCGCCGCTTCGAACGCGAAGCCTACATAACCATACATGGTTACGAGTTCCAAGACGCGGAGAAATGCCAAAGAGACCCCGCCCCTTTTCTAAGATCACAATCTGTGATCTTGGAGAGTCGAAGGGCGTTGAGTTTCCGGAGCTGTGCGTGGCTGGCGGCGAGCTCGCGCAGGCGCACGAACGCCCTCATGATGGCGATGTTTACTTGAACAGCGCGCTCGCTGCGCAAGACGCTCGAGAGCATCAGGATTCCATGCTCGGTGAAGGCGCGGGGCACGTACTTGCGTTGCTGACCGCGACCACTCTTTAAGATCGCATTTTGCGATCTTAAAGACAGCGCCTCCTCCCGGCTGAGCTGGAACATGAAGTCCTCGGGGAAATGATCGAGGTTCCGGGTAACCTGCTCGTTGAGTCGACTCGTTGGTACGCCGTAGAGCTCGGCCAGGTCGCTGTCGAGCATGGCTTTCATGCCGCGGATGAAGTGGATGCGTTTGTCGATGTTCCCGGAAGCAATGGTGAGGGAGTCGGCGCCCTGTTTCCTCTTCGATTGGGAGCCGTTTCCCGCGCGAGGACGGCGCATCGGTTCTTCGCTTGGCGATGGCTCAACCCGTCTCACGCCCCGACTCCGACCGGAAGTGAATCGCCTCCTGAACGTGGGCGGGCTCGATCCTCTCCGACCCGCTGAGATCGGCGATGGTGCGGGCGACCTTCAGCACGCGGTGGCATCCTCTCGCCGAAAGACCCAACCGTCCGATGGCGGTCTCGAGGAGCGCCCGCGACTCCGGGTCGATCTCGCAGAAGCGCGCCACGGATGCCTCGGTCATCGAAGCGTTGAGTTTCTCCTTCCGGCGGCGGAAGCGCGCGGACTGAATCGCTCGCGCCCGCGCGACGCGCCGTCTTACCTCGGAGGAGCTCTCCCCCGAGGAGCCGGCCAGCACCTCTTCGGGCCGGAGCGCACGTACGTCGACCTTCAGGTCGATTCGGTCGAGGAGCGGGCCCGAGAGCCGGCCTTGATAGCGCTGGATCATACCGGGCGTGCAGCGGCAGGGGCGAGACTCGGATCCCAGGAACCCACACGGGCAGGAGTTCATGGCCGCGACCAACGTGAACCGCGCGGGAAGGGACACGATGCTCGAAACGCGCCGGATCCGCACGCGTCCATCCTCAAGGGGTTGTCGCAGGGCTTCGAGCGCGGGCCTCTGGAATTCCGGAAGCTCGTCGAGGAAGAGGACACCGTGATGGGCGAGGCTTACCTCCCCCGGGAGGCTTCGTGCTCCGCCCCCGACCATCGCGGCCGCCGAGAGCGTGTGGTGGGGCGCCCGAAACGGAGGCCGGGAAACGAGCCCGCTTTCGTCGAGAAGACTCGCGACGGAGTGGATCCTCGTGACCTCGAGCGCTTGCTCGAAGTCGAGCTCCGGCAGGAGCGAGGGAAGCCTCATCGCGAGGAGGCTCTTTCCCGCCCCGGGCGGGCCGACCATCAGGAGGTTGTGCCCTCCCGCAGCCGAGATCTCGAGAGCCCGCTTCGCCTGGCGCTGGCCCTTCACCTCCGAGAGGTCGAGAGCGTCCCCCTCGTGCACTTCCTTGCGGCGAGGCGTGGATAGAGGCGCGCTCCCGTCGTGATCCAGGAGGTCCACCGCCTCCCGCAGAGAGCGCACGGCGAAGGCGGAGATGTTCCGCACCAAACCCGCCTCGGCCCCGTTCGCCTCCGGCACCACCACGCGCGCGAGCCCTCGGCGGGATGCCTCCGCCACGATGGGAAGGACCCCTCGAACCGGCCGCACCGCCCCGTCGAGCGCGAGCTCACCGAGAAAGAGCGTCGAAGGCAGCCGCTCGACCGGCCCTTCTCGCATGGCGGCGACGACGGCGAGCGCAACCGCGAGATCGTACGCCGACCCGTGCTTCCGAACGTCCGCGGGCGCGAGGTTCACGGTGACCCGTCCTTGCGGAAAGGAGAACCCGCTGTTGGTGAGTGCCGAGCGGACCCGGACCTCCGCTTCCCGTACCGAGGCATCCGGAAGCCCTACGGTGCGAAACGAGCTGATTCCCTTCGTGAGGTCGACCTCGACCCGCACGAGGAGCCCCTCGACCCCCTGGATCGAGCCGGTGTACGTCTTTGCCAGCACGGGAATGGAAGACGAAATTTCCGTCTCCCGGACTCCCTGCCCGGACGGGAAAATCTTCTCGAGCCTACTGGCTCCCGCCGGCCGCCCGAATGGTCAGTGACTGGCCGACGACGATGTGGTCGGAGTCGATCTGGTTCCAGAGGCGAAGCTCCTCCACGCTCACTCCGAACTTCCGGGCGATTCCGGTGAGCGTATCCCCGCGCCGGATCCGGTAGGCAGTGGATTCCGAAGCGTCGGCCGTCGCGACCGGTACTTCGCTCACGAGGAGCTTCTGGCCGGGGTAGATCCTCGTCGAGCGGCTCGACATTCCATTGAGCCGGCGCAGCGTCGAAAGCCCGATTCCGTGCGCGTCGGCGATCGCGCCGAGCGTGTCGCCCGAGCGAACGGTGTAGGTCGCCCCGTCGCTCGAAACCCGTCGAGGCGGGACGTCCGGCCGCGAAGACACGACGAGTCTCTGGCCGGGGTAGATGCGCGTGGACCCCGGTCTTAGATCGTTGAGGTCGCGCAGCTCCGAAAGCGGCATGCGGAAGGAATCGGCGATCGCGCCGAGAGTGTCCCCGCGCGCGACGACGTAGATCTCGCGATCTCCCTCTTCGATGGCATCGCGGGTCCTCTCCCGGTACGCTCGCGCTCCCGAGGAGCCGATGGCGCCCGGCGGCACGGGCACCGTCAGCACCTGGCCCGGATGGATCATCGTTCGGACCCTCATATTGTTGGCCGACGCGAGCGCGTCGACGGAGGTGCCGTAGCGGCGGGCGATCTTCGAAAGCGTGTCGCCTCGCTCGACGACGTGGGCTCCGAAGCGAACGCGCTCGCTCTCCGGGATCGCGGCGAGCGCCACGTCGAACGCCGCTCTCGTTCCCTTCGGGATCTTGAGCGCGTAGGCTTCGCGATCGAGAGGTGTCACCCAGTGGCGCAGCTCGGGATTCAGGGTCTTCATCTCCTCGATGGTGGTGCCGGCGGACTTGGCCGCGGTCTCGAGATCGATGGGCGCATCGAGCTCGGCGACGTCGTACTCCAGGGGTCCTGAGGACGGCCGGGTGAAACCGTACGCCTCGGGATTCTTCGCGATGATCGTGGCGGCGAGGATCAACGGAACGTAGCTCCTCGTCTCCCGAGGGAGGTATTTCTTCTGGGCGAGAGTCCAGAAGTCCCGGTTCCCCGTGCGCCGGATGGCCCGGTCGATGCGGCGTGCGCCCGCGTTGTAAGCGGCCATGGCCAGATACCAGTCGCCGAACTCGGCGTGAAGGTCTTTCAGGTGGCGTGCGGCGGCGCGCGTGGCCTTCTCCGGATTGAATCGATCGTCGACCCAGTAGTCCTGCCGGAGACCGTAGAGCCGGCCCGTTCCCGCGATGAACTGCCAGAGGCCGCGGGCCCCGGCCCTCGATACCGCTCGGGCCTTGAAGGCGCTCTCGACCATCGAGAGATAGATCAGGTCCTTGGGAACGCCCTCTTCTTCGAGGACGCGCTGGAACAGGGGCAGGTAGGGTGCGCCTCGGTCGAGCGCTTCCTGGAACCAGTCGTGCTTCTGGGTCTGGAACATCTCGACGACCGCGAGCACCCTGGCGTTGACGTCCATCGGGATGTCGTACGTCGTCTCGAGCGCCTCTTCCTCTATCTCGGGAGTGGAAGGAAGATCGTCATCGCGGATCTCGGGAGGCTCGATGAGGGCGGCATCGGTCGTGAGCTCGTCGACGGCCGCGACCGCGGCGTCCTCCTCGCCGTCGATCTCCGCGTCCTTGAGCTGGGCCTGGTGCCCGCGCTCGACTTCGTGAACGGTCGCGACGACGTCTCCGTAGAGAGCCTTGGCTTCCTCATTCGCCTCGACGCCCCCGGGGATGTTCAGGAGCAGATCGACCGCGCGATCGAACGCGAGCTTCGCGTCGTCCCACTGTCCATCGCGCGCGAGGCTCTCACCGCGCTCGAGCTCGAGGCGCGCCTGTCGGATGGTTTCGTCTTGGGGGGAGGCCGCGGCCTCTTTCGGAAGCTGGGGGACGGGAGCGGGCTCGGGAGACCGTCCGGAGCAGGAACTGAAAATCGAGAGGGCGGCGAACGCTAATGCGAAGCGAGCACACAGAGGTGAAATCGGCACGCCTTTGTCCTTTCGAACGCTAGATGCGGAGGAAAATGTTGTTCTCGTTGCCCAGGTCCCGGGCGGCGGGTGTGATGAGAGTCGAAGGTCCCACGGGGAGCTTTCGCCCCTCGGTCAGCGCCGACCGCACGTCGACTTCGGAGACGAACTCGAGGGCCGCGACCGCAGGGGCTGCGGGCACGGAACTTTTCTCGCGCGCGGGTTGAGGCTCGAGTCCACTCACGGGCGGAGGCGGGCCGATTCCGCGACTCGAGAGAAACGTCGCGACCTTGTCTTCGAGAGAGGTCCGAGGCGAAGCCGCCGCGGC
>Ga0187893_10003726_pt1 | contig 30213 bp, 31 predicted proteins | sample MA1701074metaG_FD_139574 | JGI IMG/M metagenome (GOLD analysis project Ga0187893, IMG submission 139574) | White microbial mat communities from a basaltic lava cave in the Kipuka Kanohina Cave System on the Island of Hawaii, USA - MA170107-4 metaG ...
CCGTACGTCAAGACCGTGATCGCGGTCGACGACGACGTCGACCTCACCGACGACTCGCAGGTGATGTGGGCGCTCGCGACGCACTTCCAGCCGCACAAGGACGTGCTGATCATCGAGGGGCTGCCGGGCAACGCGCTCGATCCGTCGGCGAGCGCGGTCGGCACGACCTCGCGCATGGGGCTCGACGCGACGCGCGGGCCGAACTTCGAGGGCGTGCGCGCGCGGATCTCGGGGGCCGCGATGGCCCGCGCCGCGAAGCTGCTGCAACGCTGACTCCCTTCCTCCGCTTCGTCGTCGTCCTCGCCGCCGGATTCATCGCGGCGGCCTCGCTCGGCAAGCTGGTGCCGCACATCGACTGGCTGGTGCGCACCCACGGCGTGCCGCTCGGCGCCGCCGGGTTCGCGGTGTCGTGCGTGATGCTGCCCGGCGCGCTGCTCGGCTGGGTCTTCGGCGGCGCCTCGGACCGCTTCGGCGCCAAGCCGGTGGCCATCGCCGGCCTGCTGCTCGCCGCCGCCGCCAGCTTCGCCGGCGGATATGCGGATTCGTTCCCCGTCCTCGTCGTCCTGCGCATCGTCGAAGGCGCGGGCTACACGCTGCTTGTCGTCGCCGGCACGGTGATCGCCGCGCGCGTCGTTCCCGGCCGGAGCGCGCTCGCGCTCTCGGCGTGGTCGAGCTTCGCGCCGATCGGATTCGCGCTCGGGCAGTGGGCCGCCGCGTACGCTCCCGACCCGCCCCTCCCGGTGATCGGCGCGGTGCACGCAGCCGTGCTGGGCCTGGCCGCGCTAGCGCTTCATTTCTCTGTTGAGCAGATTCGTGCGGGAAAAGACGAAAGCTCGAGCCGCGACGTCCTGCGCCACGCGCCGGCGCAGCGCACCGCGCTCGCCTTCGGCGCGGTGTGCGCGGTGCTGCTCGCTTCCATCGCGCTCGCGCCGGTGGTGCTCGCGAGCCGCTTCCAGCTCCCGCTCGCCCACGTGGCGAGCCTGACCGCGCTCGCCGCGCTGCCGGCGATCGTCGGACGCATCGTGCCGGGCTGGCTGCTCGACCGCGGCTTCGCCGCCTTTACCGTGTTCGCCGCGGCGAGCGCGGCTGCCGCGCTCGCCCTGGCGGGCGCGCTCGTGGCCCCGGTCCCGTTCGCGCTTGCGGTCGTGTGCTTCGGCGCGTTTCAGATCCTCGCCGGGGCGCTGCCCGGGCTGCTCTCGGCGATGCTGCCGCACGTCGCGCCGACGCCGGCGCAGCTCGGCGCAGTGTCGGGCCTGTGCTCGCAAAGCGTGAACATCGGCAACCTGATCGGCCCGCCGCTCGCGCTCGCGGTCTACGCGGCGGCGGGCGCCGGCATCGCGGTGCTCATGCTGGTGCTGGCCCTCGCGGCTTCAGTCCTCGCGATCGCGCGCCTGGCCGTCTTCCGGCGCGATCTAAGGGAAAGAAGCGGCCAGGCATCCTGACAGGCCGGCCTCGAGCGCCGCGCGGTCGAGCGCGCGGCCGATGAACACCAGCCGGCTCGCCGGCTTCTCCGCGCCCCAGGCATCGGCGGCGCGCAGCTCCATCAGGCGGTGAACGCACTGCAGGACCACCTTGCGCGGCTCGCCGCGCATCGCGAGGATGCCCTTGAGACGAAAGATGTCGTCGCCCTTGGTTTCCAGCAGGTGCTTGAGATGGGCCTCCAGGCGTTCCCGATCAAATGGTCTTTCAAAGACGAAGGAGGCACTCTCGAGCGAGGGATCATGGGAGTGCTCGTCGAGCGAGAGCGTCGCGCGCTGGGCGTGGAACGCGCCGATGCCGAGGACGTTCTCGAGGTCGACGCGCGCGTGGCTCGAGCGCAGGATCGGCGCGGTGGCGTTCAGCCTGCGCACTTCGCCCTCGACCTCGCCCAGGCGCGCCGCGTCGACCAGGTCGATCTTGTTCAGGATGATGCGGTCGGCGATCACCACCTGGTTGACCGCCTCGTGCGTGAGCTCGGCGTGGCGCGCGTCGATCAGCGTCACGATCGCGTCGAGCTGGATCTGATTGATCAAGGAATCCAAAAAAAGCGTTTGCGCCACGGGCGTCGGATCTGCAAGTCCGCTGGTCTCGACCAGGATGTGGTCGTACTTCTCGCGCCGTGCGAGCAGCTTCTCGAGGATGCGCAGCAGGTCGGCGCGCGCGGTGGCGACGCAGCACACGCAGCCGTTGGTGAGCTCGAAGATCTCCTCGTCGGCCGACAGCACCAGCTCCGCGTCGATGTTGATCTCGCCGAACTCGTTCTCGATCACCGCGATGCGGTGGCCATGCTTCTCGGTGAGGATGTAATTGAGGAGCGTGGTTTTGCCCGCCCCCAGGAAGCCCGTGAGGATGGTGACCGGAACCGGGGTCATTTGCCTCTCAGCCCCTCCAGCACCTGCTCCGGGGTGATCGGGTAGTGGCGGAAGCGAACGCCGATCGCGGCGTAGACGGCGTTGGCGATGGCCGGCCCGATGGCGATGATCGGGTCCTCGCCCACGCCCTTGGCGCCGAACGGGCCGCCCGGGTCGGGCGCGGTCTCGAGCAGGATGGTGCGGATCGGCGGCATGTCCATGGAGAGCGGCATCTTGTAGTCGACGAAGCCGGCGTTGAGCGAGCGGCCGGTGGCCGGGTCGACCGCGTGGTCCTCGGTCAGCGTGTGGCCGATGCCCTGCTGGATGCCGCCCTCGATCTGGCCCGCCGCCGCCACCGGGTGGATCACCTTGCCGATCTCGTGCACCGGGATCACCTGCAGCACGTCGATCAGGCCGGTCTCGGTGTCGACCTGCACCTCGACGAAATGCGCGGCGAAGGAGTAGGACTTGGTCGGCTGGTAGGTGGCCGAGGCGATGAGCTGCGCCGACGGCAGGCCCTTCTTCGGGCTCACCGCCTCCTTGACGCTGATGCCGCGGTCCGAGCCCTTGACCGAGATCACGCCGTGGCGGATCTCCAGGTCGCCGGCCGAGGCTTCGAGCGCGCCGGCCGCGTTTCCCAGGAGCTTCTTCTTCACCTCGGCCGCGGCCATCTGCGCTACGCGGCCGCCCATGTAGGTGGTGTGGCTCGCGAAAGCGCCGATGTCCCAGGGCACGACGTCGGTATCGCCGTGCACCACCGAAACGTCCTCGAAGCGCACGCCGAGCTCCTCCGCCACGATCTGCGCGAGCGCGGTGTGCGCGCCGGTGCCGAGGCCGGTGGTGCCGGTGAAGAGCTGCACCGTCCCGTCCTCGTTCATGCGCACCGTGGCGTTGCCCTGCTCCTTGATGCCGGGGTAAGCGCTCGAGCCGTGCATCTCGCAGCCCATGCCCCAGCCGCGTTTGATGGGGTCAGAGCCCGATTTCCGGTGTGTGGAAATCGGGCTCTGACCCCGATTTTTCCAGTTCACTTCCTGCATGCCGCGCCGGATGCAGTCCTCAAGGCCGTGGCCGACGATCGGATGCCCCGACGGCGCGATGTCGCCTTCGCGCACAGCGTTCTTCAGTTTCAGCTCGGCGGGGTCGACGCCGAGCTTTTCCGCGGCTTCGTCCATCTGGATGTCGAGCGCGTAGTAGGTCTGCACCACGCCGTAGCCGCGGTAAGCGCCGGCGATCGGCGTGTTGGTGTACACGCAGCGCCCCTCGAGGTGGACGTTGTCGCAGCGGTAGAGCGACGTGAGCGCGGTGGTGCCGACCGCGGTTACGCCGGGGCCGTGCGAGCCGTAGGCGCCGGAGTTGAAGGTGACGCGCGCCTCGCGCGCGGTGATGGAGCCGTCCCTGCGGAAGCCCTGCCGCAGCCACACGCTGCCCGGGTGCCGCGAGCGGCCGCCGAGGAAAGTCTCCTTGCGCGTGAACTCCAGGCGCACCGGGCGGCGCGTCTGCCGCGCCAGCAGCGCGCAGAGGAACTCCGTCTGGAAGAGATCCTGCTTCGCGCCGAAGCCGCCGCCCATGTGATCGACCAGCACGCGCACCTTGGCGAGCGGCACGCCGAGCACCTCGGCGAGGATGCCGCGCACCATGAACGGCGTCTGCGTCGAGATCCACACCGAAAGGCGGTCCTCGTCGTCCCACTGGCAGACGCACACGTTCGGCTCCATGTAGGCCGGCGTCGGGCGTCCCATCTCGTAGGTGCCCTCGATGACGAGATCGGCCTCGGCGAAGCCGCGCTCGACGTCGCCGCGCCTGACCAGCACCGGGTCGGCGACGAGGTTGTCCTTCCTTTCGTGGATCGGCGGAGCGCCGGGCGCGAGCGCCTGCTCCACGCTCAGCATCGCCGGCAGCTCGTCGTACTCCACCTCGATGAGGTCGAGCGCCTCCTCGGCGATCTCCTCGCTCGCGGCGGCGACCGCGGCGACGCCTTCGCCCCAGTAGCGCACCTTGCGGTCGAGGATGTACTGGTCGCGCGTGACCGAAACCGAGCGCGGGTGCGGCGAGCCGTAGTGCAGCACGCGCGGCACGTCGAGGTGGGTGAGCACCGCCTTCACGCCCGGATAGGCCGTCGCTTTTTCCACATCTATCTTCTTGATCAGGGCATGAGCGACCGTGCTGCGCTTGATCTTGGCGTGCAGCATCCCGGGCGGGGCGAAGTCGCCGGCATAGCGCGCGCCGCCGGTGACCTTGCCCAGCACATCCGGGCGCTTAACGCTGGTTCCGATCACTGGCATGAAGGATGGCCTCGACGATCTTGGTGTAGCCGGTGCAGCGGCAGATGTTGCCGGCGATGGCGAAGCGCACTTCGTCCTCCGTCGGGCGCGGGTTCTCGTCGAGCAGCGCCTTTGCCATCATGACCATGCCCGGGGTGCAGAAGCCGCACTGCGCGCCGCCGTGCTGCACGAAGCTCTCCTGCAGCGCGTGCAGCCGCCCGGGCGCGCCCAGCCCCTCGATGGTGAGCACCTCGCAGCCGCGCGCCTCGACGCCGAGCATGAGGCAGGAGTTCACCGGCTTGCCGTCGACCAGCACCGTGCAGGCGCCGCAGTCGCCGACGTCGCAGCCCTTCTTGGTGCCGGTCAGCCCCGCCTCGTTGCGCAGCACGTCGAGCAGGCTGCGGTAGGGCTCGACCGCCAGCTCCCGCGCCTGGCCATTGAGCTTCAGCTTCAGCAGCATTTGACCGCCTGCGCGAGAGCGCGCCGCGTGAGCACGCGCACCATGTCGCGCCGGTAGCCGGCGCTCGCGCGCACGTTGCTGATCGGGCGCGATTCGGCCTCGGCGGCTTCGGCTGCTTTCGCGATCAGCTCGGAAGTCAACTTCATCCCTTGAAGCAGTCCTTCCGCCTGCCGTGCGCGAATCGGCGTCGGCGCCACCGCGCCCAACACGATCCTCACATCCCGGCTCAGTGTCATGGAAACGGCAACACCAACGGTCGCGAGCTCCATCGCCTTGCGCCGGCCGTGCTTGATGTAGACCTTGCCGGTGCGCGGCGCGGGCGGCGGCACGAGGATTTCGGTGACCAGCTCGCCGGGGCCGAGCACGGTCCTGCCCGGCCCGGTGAAGAACTCCTCCAGCGCAACCACGCGCTCGCCCCGTTCTCCGAAAATTCTCACCTGCGCGCCGTCCGCGATCAGCGGCGGCAGCGTGTCCGCCGAAGGCGACGCGCGGCACACGTTGCCGACGATCGTGGCGCGGTTGCGCACCTGGATCGAGCCGAGCTCGCGGGCCGACTGGGCAAGGCTCGCGTACTTCTCCTGGACAACCGGGGAAACTTCGATCTCCCTGGCCGTGACCAGCGCACCGATCCGCAGTCCCTCGCGCGCGTCGTAGGAAAGCCCGCCGATCTCCGGGATGCGCTTGATGTTCACGACGCGCTCGACGCGGCGTAGCTGCTCCTTGATCTCGACCAGCAGATCGGTGCCGCCGGCGAGCACCTGCGCGTTTGCGGCGTGCATGAGCCCCGCCGCCTCCGCCAGCGTGGCGGGCTCGAAGTACTCGAACCGTTTCATGCGCTCAGCGCCTCGGCGAGGCTTGCCGGGGCCTGCGCCTCCGGCTCGGCGAGGAGCTCGTTCTCGACGTTGTTAAGGTGCGCGGTCATGCAGCGCACCGCGGCCGCGGCGTCGCGGTGCGCGAGCGCCTCGACCACCTGGCGGTGCTCGTCCGCGCCGCAGTAGGCGATGCGCCCGGTGCGCGCGAGCGCGAGGAGCGGCGTGCGGCAGATGAGGTGCTCCATGAAGCGGTCGAGCGTGCGGTTGCCCGCGAGCTCGGCGAGCACCTTGTGGAAGCGGATCGAGAGCCGCTGGCCGCCCTTGCGGTCGCCCTTCTGGTAGGCGCGCGCCTCCTCGGCGACGTAGGCGCGCAGCTCGGCGATCGGCTTCGCCGTGAGCGAGCGCGCGAGGCGCTGCACGATCGCCGACTCGATCACGCGCCGCGCCTCGAACATCTCGCGCGTCTCCTCGAGCGACGGATTGGCGATCACCGCGCCGCGGTCGGGGCGCAGCTCGACGAGCAGGCTGTGGCCGAGGCGGGTGAGCGCGCCGCGCACCGCGCCGCGGCTGACGCCGAAGATCTCCGAGAGCTCGCGCTCCTTGAGCCGGGTGCCGGGCGCGAGGCGGTGGTCGAGCACCGCGTCGAGGATGGCGTTGAACACCCGGTCTTCGGCGCGGCCGTTGCGGGCGGCAGGGCGCGGCATGACGAGCCGAGGCTATGCGCTGCCCCGAAAATTGTCAACAATCCGCGCCAGATTTGGTTGACAATATCTTTGGATGAGAACCACCGTCGACTTCTGCCTGAACGGGGAGGCGGTCTCGCTCGACGCCGAGGACCCGTCGCGCACCCTCCTCACCTGGCTGCGCGAGCGCCGCGCGCTGGTCGGCACCAAGGAAGGCTGCGCCGAGGGCGACTGCGGGGCATGCACCGTCGTCGTCGCGCAGGTCGGGATGAATGGCGAGCTTGAATATCTCCCCGTCAACGCCTGCATCCTCTGTCTCGGCGCGCTCGACGGCAAGGAGGTGATCACCGTCGAGGCCTTGAAAGACCACCCCGTGCAGCGCGCGATGGTCGATTGCCACGGCTCGCAGTGCGGCTTCTGCACGCCGGGCTTCGTCATGGCGCTCTACGCGCACTACAAGAACGGCGGTCGCATCCCGCTCGAGGACGCCATCGCGGGGAACCTCTGCCGCTGCACCGGCTACCGCCCGATCCTCGAGGCCGGCGCCCGCGCGTGCGGCCTCGCCGATCCCGCGCGCGAACGCCCCGAGGACCAGGCCTGCCGTGCCCGCCTCGGCGCCCTCCCGACCGGCTCCACGCTGATCCTCGGGAGCTTCTTCGTTCCCCGGACCGTGGCCGAGCTGGCGAGCTTCCTCGTCGAGCGCCCGCAGGCCACGATCCTCGCCGGCGGCACCGACGTCGGGCTGTGGATCACGAAGCAGCACCGCGACTTGAACGAGGTTGTCTACACCGGCCACGTGGCCGAGCTCCGGGAAATCAAGGACACCCCGACTCAGCTCGAAATCGGCGGTGCGGTCACCTACGCGGAAGCGTATTCAGCGCTCGCCGGAATCCACGCCGACATCGGCGAGCTGCTGCGCCGGCTCGGCGCGGTGCAGGTGCGCGCGACCGGCACGCTCGCCGGAAATATCGCCAACGGCTCGCCGATCGGCGACTCGATGCCGGTGCTGCTCGCCCTGGGAGCCGGCGTGGCGCTGCAGCGCGGCGAACAGCAAAGAACCGTCGCCCTGGATGAGTTCTACGCCGGCTATCGCAAGACGGTGGTGCAGCCGGGCGAGTTCATCCGCGCGGTCAAGATCCCCAGGCTGAAGAGCGGCGCCCGGTTCGCGGTCTACAAGCTCTCGAAGCGCTTCGACCAGGACATCTCGGCGGTCTGCGCTGCGTTCCACGTGAGCGACGGCAACGCGCGCTTCGCCTTCGGCGGGATGGCGGCAACGCCGGCCCGCGCCCCAAAAGCGGAAAAGATGTGGTCCAGGGGCGTGGAAGCGGCCTGCGCCGCGCTGGCGGAAGATTTCAAGCCGATCTCCGACATGCGCGCTTCGAGCTGGTATCGCCTCGCCGCCGCGCAGGGGCTGCTGCGCAAGTTCGCCGCGGGAGTGGGCCCGCGGGCGCTGCTCGAGCTCGAAACATGAACTGGGAGCCTCTGGCGCACGACAGCGCCGAGCTGCATGTCGCGGGCGAGGCGCGCTACATCGACGACCTGCCCGAGCCGCCGGGGACGCTCTACGCCGCGGTCGGGATGTCGGAGTGTCCTCATGGCCGAATTCGCTCGATGGACCTGGACCCGGTGCGCCGGGCTCCCGGCGTGGTCGCGGTGGTGACGGCCCGCGACATCCCCGGCGCCAACAACATCGGACCGGTGTTCCCCGACGAGCCGCTGTTCGCCGCCGAGCTGGTGGAATTCCGCGGCCAGCCGATCTTCGCCGTCGCGGCGGCGAGCGTGGAGCTCGCGCGGCGCGCGGCGCGCCTGGCGCGCGTCGAGTACGAGCCGCTCGAACCGGTCGTCACCATCGAGCAGGCGCTGGGGAAGCAGCAGTTCGTGCACCCGACGCTTACGGTAACCCGGGGTGAGCTGTCCGCGCTCCACAGCTCGACCCATCGGACAAGGCTGAAGCTGCGCTCGGGAGCGCAGGAGCATTTCTACCTCGAGGGCCAGGTGGCGCTCGCAGTTCCCGGCGAGCACGGCGCGATGACGATCCAGTCGTCGACGCAGCATCCCACCGAGGTGCAGCACCTGACCGCCGCCGCGCTCGGCATTCCCGACGCCGCGGTGACGGTCGAGCTGCGCCGCCTCGGCGGCGGCTTCGGCGGCAAGGAAACCCAGGCTGCGGGCTACGCCATGGCGGCCGCGCTGCTCGCGCGCGCCACCGGCCGGCCGGTCAAGCTGCGCGTCGACCGCGACGACGACATCGTCGGCACCGGCAAGCGCCACGACTTCCTCTACGAGCTCGAGGTCGGCTTCGACGGCGAGGGGCGCATCGCCGGGCTCGAGCTGATGATGGCCTCGCGCTGCGGCCTGTCGTGCGACCTCTCCAACGCGGTCAACGACCGCGCGGTGTTCCATTGCGACAACGCCTACTTCCTGCCGGCGCTGAAGGTGGTGTCGCACCGCTGCAAGACCAACACCGTGTCGGCCACCGCGTTCCGCGGCTTCGGCGGCCCGCAGGGCATGTTCGCGATCGAGGGCGCGATCGCCGCCATCGCCCGGCGCCTCGGCCTCGATCCGCTCGACGTGCGCAAGCGCAACCTCTACGGCCCGGCGCCGCGCAACGTCACGCACTACGGCATGACCCTGAAGGACAACGTGGCGCCGGAGCTGATCGAGGATCTCGAGAAGCGCTCCGACTACCGCAAGCGCAGACAAGAGATTGCCCGCTGGAATGCCGCGAATTCGCATTTCAAGCGAGGCCTCGCGCTGACCCCGGTCAAGTTCGGCATCGCCTATACCAACGTGCCGATGAACCAAGGCGGCGCCCTGGTGCACATCTACACCGACGGCAGCGTGCATCTCAACCACGGCGGCACCGAGATGGGCCAGGGGCTGATGATCAAGGTGGCGCAGATCGTGGCCGACGAGCTCGCGGTCGACATCGCGCGCGTGCGCATCACGCCGACCTCGACCGGCAAGGTGCCGAACACCTCGCCCACCGCCGCCTCGAGCGGCACCGACATCAACGGCGAGGCGGCGCGCGCCGCGTGCCGCGTGCTGAAGGAGCGCCTCGCGCCGTTCCGCGCGAAGCACCCGGAGCACACCCTGGCGCAGCTCGCGCGCGCGGCGTACAACGCGCGCGTGTCGCTGTCGGCGACCGGCTACTTTCGCACCCCCGAGATCCACTTCGACCGCACGAGCTTCACCGGCGAGCCGTTCTACTACTTCGCCTACGGCGCCGGCGTATCCGAGGTCGTGATCGACACGCTGACCGGCGAATCGCGCCTGCTGCGCGCCGATCTCCTGCACGACGTCGGCCGCTCGGTCAACCCGGCGATCGACCGCGGCCAGGTCGAGGGCGGCTTCATCCAGGGCATGGGCTGGCTGACGATGGAGGAAGTGGTGTGGGACGCGAAGGGCACGCTCCTCACGCACGCGCCGTCCACCTACAAGATCCCGGCGGCGGGCGATTGCCCGCCGATGCTCAACACCTGGCTGTGGGAGCGCGGCGAGAACGTGCGCGACATCGTGCACCGCTCGAAAGCGGTCGGCGAGCCGCCGCTGATGCTCGCGCTCTCGGTGTTCCACGCGATCTACGACGCGGTGGGCGCGACGAGCGTCTCGCGCGACCCGGTGCCGCTGGATGCGCCCGCCACCCCCGAGAACATCTTGAAGGCCCTATGCTCATTGAGATCCTGATCACCGAGACCCGCGGCTCCGCGCCGCGCGAGGCCGGCACGCGCATGTGGGTCAGCGCGCGCGAGGCACGCGGCACGATCGGCGGCGGCAACCTCGAGTACACCGCGCTCAAGATCGCGCGCGAGATGCTGCTTTCCGGCGAGGCGGAGAGGGAGCGCCGCTTCGCGCTCGGCGATTCGCTCGGGCAGTGCTGCGGCGGCAGCGTGACGTTGCGTTTTGCCAGGGTGGAAGAAAGCCTGGTTCAGGATGAGCCGCGCTTCGACGTGGTGCTCTTCGGCGCGGGGCACGTCGGCAAGGAGGTGGCGCGCATCCTCGAGCGCCTGCCCTGCCGGCTGATCTGGGTCGATCCACGCCCGGAGGTGTTTCCTGAGAAAACCGGAACCAATGTCCGGGTCGTGATCGAAGAAGAGCCCGCCTGGATGGTGCACGAAGCGCCCCCTGGCGCGCTTTTTCTCGTGATGACGCACAGCCACGCGCTCGACCTCGAGATCGTCGAGCGCGTCCTGAAGCGCAACGACGTCGCGTTCCTGGGGCTGATCGGCTCCGAGACCAAGGCGGCGAAATTCCGCGCCCGGCTGAAAGCAAAAGGAATCGACTCTTCGCGCCTCTCGTCTCCGATCGGCCTCTTCAAGGCCGGGAAGCATCCCGCCGAGGTGGCGGTGTCGGCGGTCGCTCAGCTGCTCTCGGTGAGCGCGGTCCAGGCCCAGAGCGCCTCGCGCGCGGCGCGCCGCGCCTCGAACACCGCGTAGGGCTCGGCGCCCGCGACGTACTTGTCGACGAGGTGAGCGACCCAGGCCTCGACCGTGGCGGCGCGCGCGGCCTCGAAGCGCAGGTGCTCGAGCGCTGCGGCCTTCACGCCGTAGCGCCGCTGCAGGCTGTCGGCGAGCGCGCCCCACAGGCGCGGCAGGTGCTGCTCGAGCATCCAGGCGATGACCGCGGCGTGCACCGGCCCCGAGCGCAGGCCGTGCTCGCGCAGCACGTCGACGAGATCGGCCGCTTCGGCCGAGGGCTCCGCGGCCAGTTCGCGCGGCGATGCGCCCAGCGCTTCGAGCACCTTTTTCCAGCCCCGGTCGGCGTCGGCCGCGGGGTTCTTCAGCGCCTCGTGGAGCTGGAGGAAGAGCTGCTTGCCGTCCTGCGCGTCGATCTGCGACACCTTGGCGGCGAAGGCGTAGCGCCCCGGCCCCGCGACGACCGGGTAGAACGCGAGCAGGAGCTTCCTCGCTTTCGGCTTAAGCAAAGTCCCCTCCAGCAGCGCCTTCCATACCGGATGCTCCGCAATGCGGTTCTCCGGCTTCGCCGCATCCAGGGCCAGCAGTTCCTTCGGCGAGGCGCTCGCCTGGATCTCGAGCTTCATTTCTTCATGTCCTTGAGCGAGGCGTAGCCGCTCTTCTTCACCACCCAGATCTGGATCTCGCCCTCGGGCAGCTTGGTGAAGTTGAGGACGTCGCCCGGTCCCGCCTGCAGGTCGGCCGCCACCTGCGGCGGCAGCTCGACCGCGAGCTTCCTGCCTTCCTTGCGGACCAGCACGGGGGCGGACCAGGGCATGCCCTTCGGGGGCGTGGTTTTCTTCATTGGATGGAGTCCCAGAAATCAAGCACTGCCGCCGCCACCGCGCCGGGCTGCTCTTCGTGCACGTAGTGGTCGGCGCCGGCGATCTCGCGCGCCGGGATGTCGGGCCGCAGCGCGCGCGTCCTGGCCCACGCCTCGCGTGAGACCAGCCTGCTTTCCGCCCCTCGCAGCAGCATGACGGGGACGCGGATCTGCTTGAGGTCCTCGCCCAGATCTTCCCGCAAGCCGGCGCACGTTTCGCGCATCGCCGCGGGCGAGGCGAGCGGCCGCCAGCTGCCGTTGACGCTCTCGTAGCCGTGGCGCGCGCGGCGGGCGATGGCGTCGTCGGGAAGGCGCGGATAGCGTTGCCGCAGGTATGCGGAGATTTCCTTGAGTGAAGCGAACTGCCGATCGCCGCCGGCGACCCGCGCATCCAGGGCGTCGAACACCTCGCTCTCGATATAGGGGGTGAAATCGATCGCCACCACCGCGGCGATCCTTTCCGGGTAGCGCGCGCCGGCGACCAGCGCGTTGCGGGCGCCGAGCGAATGACCAATAAGTAAAGAGGGCTCAGTCAGCAACTTGGCAACATCCTTTGCATAGTCCTCGGCCGCATAGCCCGAAGGCGGCTTGGGCGCGCGGCCGTGGCCGCGCTGGTCGATGCTGGTGACGCGAAAGCGCGCGGCGAGCAGCTCGGCCATCGGCTCGAAGACGTGGGCGTTCGCCGTGATGCCGTGCAGGCACAGGGCGGCGGGGCTAGAAGGCGTACTTCTTCCGGAGGTAGCGGAGGATGCCGTCATGCATTTCGCGCCACGCCCACAGCGTGGCTGCCGCGGCGCGCCGGCCGCGCACCACGTCGCCGCGGTCCCTGACGTAGCCGTCGAACAGGCTGAAGGAGTGCTCGGTGTGCTCGATGTCGGCGCGCACGTGCTCGTAGAAGTACTCGACGGTCTCGTCGGAGAGCCGGTAGTACTTCTTCAGCGCGAGGGCGGTCGCGCCGTGCGCCTCCGGCAGCTGCTTCTCGTCGCCCCACCAGGTGGCGAGGCCCTCCGCGGCGCTCTTGCGGCAGTAGTGCGTCATGGTGCGCGGGAAGCCGATCACCTCGGCGAGCGGCGCGCGCGCGGCCGCGTCGAGCTCGGCGTCGGTCGCGCCGAGGAGCTTGGCGAACTGCACCCACAGGCCCGGATGGTCGCCCTCGCCCGCGATGCGGAAGATCTCGTCGTAGGCGTTCTCGAGCAGGTGCTCGACGTCCTCGCCCTCGAGAAAAGCGGCGTGCGACAGCATCATCGCCGGGTTGGCGTGCGCCTGGAACGCCCAGCGCAGCACCGCGTACTCCTTGAGCGCCTCCTTCGGCAGCCTGCCGCTCGTCAGGTAGAGCAGCAGCTCCGAGCCGAGATAGCGGTGCTCGGGCCGGTCCGCGTCGGCGGTCAGGTGCTGCGGCAGCTCGCGCGACGGGGCGGCTTTAGCGGGTTCTTTCCGCAACGCGGAGGAGCTCATCGTATTCGGCCTTGATCTGCGGGTTGGTGGAAAGGAGCTGCGTGCCGATCGCCTTGAGGTCGGCCATCAGCTTCGCCTGCTCGGCCGGGGGCAGCTTGAGGAGCTGGCCGCCGTTCGCGCGCCAGTCGCTGTTCGCCTTGTCGATGAGCGCGCTCGCGAAGGTAAACGCCTCCCGGTCGACCCGCTCGCCGGCCGCCAGCATTGCCGTCTGAACTTCCGCGGGCAAGCCCTCGAACCATTTCCTGTTGACCACCTGGATCGAGGTGACGATCGACGGGTGGATCTCGGTCACGTGCTTCGCCACGTCGTAGAACTTCATCGGCGTGAGCACCGGCATGCCGGCGAGCATGCCGTCGACGGTGCCGTTCTGCAGCGCCGCGATCACCTCGCCGAAGGCCATCGGCACCGGCGAGGCGCCGAGCTTCTTCATCGGCTCGATCTGCAGCGGCGTGCCGAACACGCGGATCTTCTTGCCGTTGAAGTCGGCGAGCCGCTCGATCGGCCGGCGCGCGAGCACGATGATCGGGCTGTTGAAGAAGATGCCCAGCCCCTTCAGCCCCTTGTCCTCGCCGATGGCGAGCGCGCGCTTCCTGAATCCGGGATCCTGCAGCACCTTGGCGAGGTGCGCGGGCGAGTCGAACACGCCGATCGCGTCGAACACCTGGTAGCGCGGCTCGACCCCCACCAGGAAAGACGTCGGGGTGATGAACGACTCGATCGTGCCGAGCGCCACGCCTTCCACCATGCGCGGGATCTGGCCGAGCTGGCTCGCGGGGTAGATCTCGATCTTCAGGCGCGCGGCGTGCGGCTTCATCGCCGCGTCGAAGCGCTTGAGCCACTCGTGCTGCACATCGTTGATGGTCGCGGTTGCCATTTTCATGGTGGCTTGCGCCCCGGCAACCGCGGGCAGCATCGCCAGCACCATTGCGGCAATCAGTTTCATGGCGTTTCTCCTCCTCAGGACTGCATCGCTTTTCGCACCGCCAGCAACCGGGCGCCGCGCTCGGCGCGCAGCTGCTGGGCCTTCTCGGGCGTGTACTCGAAGATGCCCTTGCCGGTCTTCATTCCGAGGTTCTTCTGCCGCGTCAGCTTCGTCACGTACGCCGGTACGGCCGCCGTGTTCTCCAGATCGGCGTTGAGGTAGCTCGCGACCGCCTCGTAGATGTCGAGGCCGGCGACGTCGAGCAGCTCCATCGGCCCGATCACCGAGAGCTTGAGCCCCAGGCCCCACTTGAAGCACTTGTCGAGCTCTTCGGGCGAGACCACGCCCTTCTCCACCAGCGAGACGGCCTCGCGCAGGATGGCGTAGAGCAGGCGGTTGTGCACGAACCCGGGGATGTCCTTCTCCACCACCACCGGGATCAGGCCGCAGTCGGTGACGAGCTTCTTTGATTTTTCCAGGACGTCGCGGTCGGTATGGGCGCCGGCGATGATCTCCACGACCGGGATGATGTGGGGCGGGTTCGACCAGTGCATGCCGACCACCCGGCCCTTGTTCGACACCGCCTCCTGCAGCCGGGTGATCAGGATGCCCGAGGTGTTGGTGGCGAGGATCGCGTTCGCCGGCGCGAGCTTCTCGAGCTCCCGGAACACCGCCTGTTTCAGCTCGAGCTTCTCCGGTACGGCCTCGACCACGAGATCGGCGGCCGCCACGGCGCGCGCCAAGTCGGCCTCAAAGGCGACCTTTACCTGCAGCGCGTGCATTTCAGCCTCGGCCTTGCGCAGCTGCGCGGCGCTGACGTCGTAGCAGGTCACCTCGAGGCCGCCGCGCGCCAGCGTCGCCGCGATCCCCGGACCCATGGTGCCGACCCCGATCAGCGTGCCCTTCATCGCACGCCGCCCTCGTACTTGTTGCCCTCGATGCGGTCGAGGCGGCGGTTGTAGTAGTCCCAGAAGTTGTCGATCGCGCGGCGCGGGTAGATGTTCTTGCGCTTCTTCTCGACCTCCTTCGCCGGCGGCGCGCTGTGCTTGAAGCCGCTCGCGCCCAGGCGCAGCTGCGCGCGGCATGCCTTCTCGAGGAAGATCGCGCACAGCGTCATCTCCTTCACCGTGCGCCCGACCGACAGGATGCCGTGGTTGCGCAGGAACGCGGCCTCGGCCTTGCCGAGGCACTCGGCGAGGTCCTTGCCCAGCCGCGGCGTGTCGATGAGATCGCTGGTCGTGAGGTAGTGCGGCGGCGGCACGCTGAACCAGCTGCCCTCGTTGGTGAGCGGCTGGAGCTTCTCGCGCGTGCACGCGAACAGCGTCGCCCAGTGCGGGTGCGTGTGGCACACGAAGTTGAGGTCCTTGCGCGCGCGCAGCACCTCGGTGTGGATCGGCCACTCGAGGTGGCGCACGCCGCTGCCGGCGAGGATGTTGCCGTCGAAGTCGAGCAGGATGAAGTCGTCCTCGCGCACCTCCTCGAGGCCGATGTTGCCGCGCTTCAGCCACAGGCCGCGCTCCCACGGGTCGCGCATCGAGCAGTGGCCGAGCGACATGTCGTTGTGGCCCTCGAGGTCGAGGATGCGGTGCGCGCGCGACAGGTCCCACAGGCCGCGGCGCGTCTCGTCGTTCATCGCCATGATGGGCATGTTCCGCCCTGCGCGCTCGGGTGTCATTGAATTATTTTATTCTGACCCAGCGATCGAGCAGCGCGCGTTCTTCGTCGGTCATCGCGGTGAGGTTGCCCGGCGGCATGGCCTTCGTCAGCACGGTCTGCTGGTGAATGAGCACGCGCTGCGCCTCGATGCGCTCGCGCGTGTCGAGCTTGAAGCCCTTCGGCGCCTCGGCGAGGCCCTGGAAGGTCGGCTTCTCGGCGTGGCAGGCGAGACAGCGCCGATCGAGCACCTCCTTCACCTCGGCGAAGCTCACCGGCCGCGCGTCGATCGGCGCGCGCGGCGCGAGCATCACCATCACCACCCCGGTGAGGATCAGCGCGCCGATCAGCGTCCACGCCGGCGCGGCGCCCTGGTGGCGGGCGACGAACCACAGGCGCACGAGCGCGCCGGCGAGCGCGATCGCGATCAGCACCAGCCAGTTCCAGCCGTGCCCGAAGGTCATCGCGTGGTGCCCGGCGATCATGGTGAAGATCACCGGCAGGGTGAAGTACGTGTTGTGGACGCTCCGCTGCTTTCCGCGCAAGGAGTATTTTTCGTCGGGAAGACGACCCTGCTCCTTGGCGCGCACCAGCTCGCGCTGCCCCGGGATGATGATGTGCGCGACGTTCGCCGCCATGATGGTGCCGAGGATCGCGCCGAAGTGGATGAACGCGCCCCGGCCGCTGAACACCTGCGTCAGCGCCCACGCAGCCAGGCTGAAAACGGTGAGCAGCGCTATCGCGAGTGCGGTCTCATTCTTCCCCAGTGGGGAACGGCAGAGGCCCTCGTAGACCGCGAGCCCGATCACCAGGCTCGCGAGCCCGGCGCCGACCGCGGTTCCCGTGGAGAGCTTCATCACCGCCGGGTCGACGAGGTAGAGCTCGGCGTTGAGGTAGTAGACCAGCACGAGCAGCGCGAAGCCGGTGATCCAGGTCCAGTACGCCTCCCATTTGAACCAGTGGAGCGTCTTCGGCAGCTCGGCCGGCGCGAGCCGGAACTTCTCGACCCGGTAGAAGCCGCCGCCGTGGATGGCGTGGAGCTCGCCCGCGATATTCGTGTCTTTGGAAGATTCCAGGTGATTGTCGAGCCAGATGAAGTAGAAAGATGCGCCGATCCACGCGATGCCGACCACGATGTGCGCCCAGCGCGCGATCAGCGTCAGCCAGTCGAGGAGATAGGCTTCTACGCGCCACCTCTAAAACACGAATAGCCCCACGGCGTGCACTTGAACGGCAGATGGTAGTGCTGGCTGGGCTCCGAGATGCCGAACGCGTAGCGCACCTCGTCCAGGAACGGCACTTTGGGTAGCGCTACCCGCTGCTCGCGGTACCAGGCTGCGACGTGAAACACGGCCTCATACGTGCCCGCGGGAACGGTGGAGTCGACTTCGAGCAGGCCCTTCGAATTCGTGACGCCGGAGACGATCAAACGCCGCTCCGGCCCGTACAGCTCGATCTTCATCCCCGACGCGACGACGCCGCGCGACACATCGACCACGTGGATGGAGATCCCCGGCACCTTCTTAATTCAGCTTGGCGCCGGAGTCCTTCACCGGCTGGTGCCACTCCTTCACCTGGTTCGCGACGAAGGCGGTGAATTCCCCGGGCGTCATGTCCCGGCCCTGCACGCCGAGGTCGGCGAGGCGCTGCGCCACCGTGGGATTGGCGAGCGACTTCCGCATCGCGGCGTGCAGCCGCTCGACCACCGCGCGCGGCAGGCCGGCGGGACCCGAAACGCCGAGGAAGTTCTCGGCGACCAGCTTCTTCTGTCCGAGCTCGAGCACGCTCGGCACGTCCGGCGCCATCGGCGCGCGCGCCGGCGAGGTGACGGCAACCGCGCGCAGCTTGCCGTCCTTCATGAACGGCACGTTCTGCGGCAGCGTGTCGATCGCGAGCTTGATCGTGCCGCTCAACAAATCGTTGTGCATCGGCGAGGAGCCCTTGTAGCCGACGTGCTCCATCTTGAGGCCCTGGTCCTTTTTCAGCGTCTCGCCGACGATGTGGCCGATCGAGCCGATGCCGCCCGAGCCGTAGGGGACGGGGTCGGGCTGCGCCTTGATCCAGCCGACGAGCTCGCGCAGCGATTTCGCCGGCACCGACGGGTGCACCACGAACACGTTGGCGACCGAGCCGATGTACGAGACGTGGGTGAAGCCCGCCACCGGGTCGTAGCGCGGCTGGTCCTGCATCGCCGGCGAGATGCTGATCGGCGCGCTGTTGGAGAGCAGCAGCGTGTAGCCGTCGGGCGCGGCGCGCGCCGCCTCGAGCGCGCCGATGGTGCCGCCGGCGCCGGGCTTGTTGTCGACGATCACCGACTGCCCGAGCTCGGCCTGCAGCGGCGCGGCGATCAGGCGCGCGACGATGTCGGACGAGCCGCCGGGCGAGAAGGTCACCACGACGCGCACCGCCTTGGCCGGCCAGGTCTGACCCCAGCACGTGATCGGAAGGACTGCCGCGCAAATCAATATAAGAAGTCTCATCAGCTTCCCCTGTAAGTTGTATAGCCCCACGGCGAGCACAGCAGCGGCACGTGGTAATGCGCGCCGGCGTCGGTGATCACGAAGCGCACCGGCACCAGGTCGAGGAATCCCTGCGACTTGAAATGGCTGCCGAGGTGGAACGCGAGCTCGTAGGCGCCGGGGCGAAACGCGTCGCCCTCGAGCAGCGGCGCGTCGGTGCGGCCGTCGGCGTTGGTGCGCACGGTCTTGAGCATCTTCCACTCCCCGCCCTGCAGCATCGAGAGGTCGACCGCGATCCCCGCCCCCGGACGCCCGGCGGCGGTATCGAGCACGTGCGTGGTGAGCCTACCCATGCAGCATCTTCTCCAGCCTGCCGCGCGTGATGTGGCCGATCTGCGCAAGGGCGGTTTGCATCTCCTGTTCTCGATTGTTGTGGATACGCAGCTCCATCTCGGCCATGACGCTCTGTCGCGTGGCGTGCAGCCGCAGCGCCACGATACACGGGAAACCGAGCTTCTCGCGATAGCGCCGGTTGAGCTCGGTCATGCGCTCGAGCTCGGCCCTGGCGAGCCGGTGGAACCCCAGGCGAGCCTGCTCGCTCGATGAATCCACCGTCAGGGCCCCGCCCCCCGCGAGCTCGGGATGCGCGCGCACCAGCGCGAGCTGCTCCTCGGCGGTCGCCGCAGCGACTGCCTCCACCATGGCGCGATGCAGCGCCTCGACCGAGCGAAACGGGCGTTTCCCCCAGGCGCGCTCGGCGATCCAGGGCGAATGCTCGAAGACCGCCCCCAGCCGCTCGACGAACTCCGCTTGCGTCAAGGCGTTGACCCGCGCGAGGTTCACCGCAAGGTTTCCTTCGCCTTCTCCAGAAAAGCGCGCACCACCGGCGAGGGGTCGTCGCGGCGCCGGATCGCGTAGACGTCGGCGCGCGGCGCGCGCCCGGCGAGCGGCCGGTAGACCACGCCGCGCCGGTGCACGCGCTGCAGCGAAGCGGGGACGAGCGCCACGCCGAGGCCGGCGGCGACCAGGCTCGGGATGGCCTGCGATTCCACCACCTGCTGCGAGGCGCGCGGCGCGAACCCGGCCTCGACGCAGCATTCATTCAGATACCGCGCGAAGCCCGATGAATCGAGCCGCAGCATTACGAATTCCTCGTCGGCAAGGTCCTTGAGCTCGAGCCTGCGGCGCGCGGCCAGCGGGTGGCCGCGCGGCACGGCGACCACCACCGGATCCCGCCAGGCCGGTTCGCTGGCGAAGGAATCGTCGTTGACCTCGGTGCGCGAAAAGCTGATGTCGATCCTGCGGTCGCGCAGGGCGGCAAGCTGGGCAGCCGGCGTCATCTCCTGCAGCACCACCGCGACTCCGGGGAAACTGCGGCGGTACGCCGCGATCAGCTGCGGCAGCGGCCCGAGCAGGAGCGAGCCGCTCAGGCCGATCTCGAGATGGCCGGCCTGCCCGGCGCCGACGGCGCGCGCCCGGCTGCACGCCTGACCCACGCGCTCCAGGATCGCCTCGGCATACCCGACGAAGACCTTGCCCGCAGCGGTCAGCTCGACCCTCCGGCTGGTGCGCTCGAACAGGCGCGTGCCGAGCTCCTCCTCCAGCGCCCGGATCTGCTGGCTGAGCGGGGGCTGTGAAACGTGCAGCCGCTGCGCCGCGCGCGTGAAGCTCAGCTCCCGGGCAAGCGTCGCAAAGTAGCGCAGGTGGCGCAGTTCCATATCCAGAACCTATAGATCGATGCGAACAATATACTGGACATGTCGCGTGCGCGCCGTCAACATCGGCGCGCGAGCATGATGGCGAAACGCATCATGGCGCGCTGTGACGAGCTGGCGCGCCACTCGGAGCTGCCGGGTGGCTTGACGCGCGTTTTCCTTTCGCCGGAACAGCGCGCGGCGAGCGAGCTGGTGCTCTCCTGGATGCGCGCGTCCGGCATGCGCGCGCACCGCGACGCGATCGGCAACGTCTGCGGCCGCTACGAGGGCGAGCGCCCCGGGCTGCCGTGCCTGATGCTCGGTTCCCATCTCGACACGGTGCGCGACGCGGGCAAGTACGACGGCATGCTCGGCGTAGTGAGCGCCATCGAGTGCGTCGATGCGCTGCACGCTCGGAACAAGAGGCTCCCCTTCGCGATCGAGGTGCTCGGCTTCGGCGACGAGGAAGGCGTGCGCTTCGGCACCACGCTGCTCGGCAGCCGGGCGCTCGCGGGCACCCTCGACCTGGAGGTGCTGAAGGCCAAGGACGCTGCCGGCACCACGATGGGCGATGCATTGCGCGCGTCGGACCTCGACCCCGCGCGCATCCCGCAGCTTGCGCGCAAGAGGCAGGACGTGCTCGCCTACGCGGAGCTGCACATCGAGCAGGGCCCGGTGCTCGAAGCCGAGCGCCTGCCGGTAGGAGTGGTGACGGCGATCAACGGCTTCAGCCGGCTGCGCGCGACGCTGCACGGCGAGGCAGGCCATGCCGGCACGGTGCCCATGCGCCTGCGGCGCGATGCGCTCGCCGCCGCCGCCGAGTGCGTGCTCGCGGTCGAGCGCATTGCGCAGCGTCACGCGGAGCTGGTTGCCACCGTGGGCCGCATCGAGGCGCTCCCCGGAGCGATCAACGTCATCCCCGGCGAGGTGCGCTTCACCATCGACGTGCGCGCGCCGCGCGATGCGGTGCGCGCCGAGGCCGTCGCCGCGATCCGCGGCGAAGTCGAAGGCATTTGCAAGACGAGAAGGCTGCGATGCGAGGTCGAATCGCTGCAGGACTTCGGCGTCACCGCCTGCGCGCCCTGGCTCATGCAGCAGATGGACGCCGCGGTCGCCGCGGAGGGCGTCGCGGTGCGCCGCCTGCCCTCCGGCGCGGGCCACGACGGCATGGCGCTGAAGGCGATAGCCGACATCGCGATGCTGTTCGTGCGCTGCGAGCGGGGCATCAGCCACAATCCGGCCGAGGCGATCAGCGCCGCGGACGCGGAGACCGGCGCCCGGGTGTTGCTGCGTTTCATCGAGAACTTCCGGACGCAAGAGCGATGAGCGCCGTCATGAACGCGCCGGCGCGCAATGCAATGCGGGACTTCCTTGCGCGCGAGCGCGGCGCGCAGATCCGGTTTCTCGCCGAGCTGGCGAAAACGCCCTCCGACAACCCCCCCGGCGACTGCCGGCTTCACGCCGAGAAGGCGGCAAGCCTGCTCGAAGCCCTCGGTTTCACGGTCGAGCGCCATCCGGTGCCCGACGCGCTGGCGAAGGCAAACGGGATGATCTCGTGCACCAACCTCATCGTGCGCGAAAGGTTCGGCGAAGCCGGGCCGACGATCGCGCTCAACGCGCACGGCGACGTGGTGCCGCCGGGGTCGGGCTGGAGTGCGGATCCCTACGGCGCCGAGCTGCGCGACGGGTTCATGTACGGCCGCGGGGTGGCGGTGTCCAAGTCGGACTTTGCGACCTACGCCTGGGCGCTGACGGCGCTCAGGCGCTCGGGCGCGCGGTTGCGCGGCGCGGTGGAGTTGCACTTTACCCATGATGAAGAGGCCGGCGGCGCGATCGGCCCCAAGTGGCTGCTCGACCAGGGCTTGACCAAGCCCGACTTCGCGATCTGCGCGGGGTTCTCCTACGGCGTCACCACGGCGCACAACGGCTGCCTGCACCTGGAGGTCGAGGTCAGCGGGAAGTCCGGGCACGCCGCCGAGCCGGACAAGGGGGACGACGCGCTCGAGGCCGCGGCGGCGATCCTCAACGACCTGTACGCCTACCGCAAGGCGCTCACCGCGCTCGAGTCGCAGATTCCCGGCATCGGATGCCCGACGATGGTGGTCGGCCTCATCCACGGCGGCATCAATACCAACGTGGTGCCCGACAAGGTCACCTTTCGCCTCGACCGGCGCATCATTCCCGACGAGGCGCCCGGAGCCGCCGAGCGCTTCGTCACGGCGCTGATCCGGGAATCCGCCCGCAAGATGCCCGGCATCCGGGTCGCCATCCGCACGATCCTCTATGCCGAGCCGTTCGTGCGCCGGCCCGGGCAGGAGCACATGGTGCACGCGATCCAGAAAAATGCGCGCGAGGTTTTCGGCGTCGAGGTGCGGCCGCACGGCGTTCCGCTCTACACCGACGCGCGCCACTACAGCGCGGCCGGCATCCCCACGGTGCTCTACGGCGCGGGACCGCGCACGCTCGAGGAGGCGAACGGCCACCGCGCCGACGAGAAGCTCAAGCTCGACGATCTCTACAAGGCGACCGAGGTGGTCGCCCTGACCCTGTACGACCTGCTGCAAGCCAGCCGATGAAAAGGAGGAGCCATGTCGCAATGCAAGCCTGACGTCAAGCGTCGCAAGCTCGTGAAGATGACCGCCGCCGCCGCGGCGACCACGGTGCTGCCCGGGGCGCTCGCGCCCGCGTTCGCGCAGCCGAACGAGATCAAGATCGGGTTTCTGCTGCCGCTCACCGGCTCGTTCGCCGAGGCCGGCCAGCTCAACAAGCAGGCGGTCGAGATGGCGGTGGACGAGATCAACCGCGCCGGCGGGGTGAAGAGCCTGAAGGGCGCCAAGATCACCGCTCTTTTCGCCAACGCGACCTCGGTCGACGAGGCCAACACCGAAACCACGCGGCTCATCACGCGGGAGAAGGTGGCCGGCATCATCGGCGCTTATTCCTCGGGCTCGACGATCTCGAGCACGGTGATCGCCGAGCGCAACAACGTGCCGTACCTGGTGCCGAACGCGCTCGCCGACGAGATCACGGCGCGCGGCCTCAAGTACGTCTTCAAGACCGTTCCCCACTTCTCGCAGTTCGCGACCAACGCCGCCGAGATGGTGCTGCAGCTCTCCGAGGGCGCGAAGCAGGAGCTCAAGACCTGCGCGCTGGTGCGCGAGAACAACTTCTTCGGCAACGTGGTCGGCCGCGAGTTCGCCAAGTACATGCCGGGATTCAGGATCCAGATCCTGAAGGACAACATCTTCCCCACCAATCCGACTTCCTTCGAGGACGTCATCCTGTCGCTCCGGAAGGACAACCCGGACGTGGTGTTCGCCGCCGGCGAGCCCTCCTCGATCACGCTGCTGTTCAAGCAGCTCTCCGAGCTGCGCTACTGGCCGAAGCTCGGCTGGGTCGGACTCGGCGGCGGCTACACCAACCCGATCACGTGGGGAAATCTCGGCAAGCTGGCCGAAGGCCTGATCGTGGTGAACGACTGGTTCCCCGACATCAAGCTGCCGGGTGCCAAGGAGGCCAACGAGCGCTTCCGCAAGCGCAGCGGCAAGGACATGCTGGGCAACTCGAACACGACCTACGCCGGCGTGCACATCTTCAAGGCGGCGCTGGAGAAGGCGGGCTCGACCGACGGGCCGAAGATCCGCGAGGCGCTCGCAGGCCTCGATCTCGTCGAGGGACCGCAGACCTTCATGTACGAGCGCGTCAAGTTCGACCAGACCGGCTTCATGAACCGCACCACCCTGGTCGGGGCGCAGGTACGCGGCGGCCAGGCGAGGGTCATCTGGCCCTCGGCGCTGCGCGTGTCCGACGCGGCCTGGCCGGTCCCCGACTGGGCGCGGCGCGCCTGACGCCAGATTGGAGGTCATCCTCCAGTCGCTTGCGCTGGGCTTGCTGCAGGGCGGCGTGTATGCGCTGGTCGCCTGCGGGCTGACGCTGATCTACGGCGTCATGAAGGTCGTGAACTTCGCGCACGCGGAGTTCCTGACCCTCGGCATGTATCTCGCGATCGCCGCCTGGCAGCTCGCCGGGGTCTCGCCGTACGTCTCGGTGGTCTTCATCTTCGCGCTGGCCTGCGCGCTGGGCGCGGCGGCGCAGGCGCTCGTCATCCGGCCCGCGCTCAAGCATCCGCAGATCAACCAGATGCTGATCACCATCGGCGTCTCGACGATGCTGATCGGCGCGATGCAGCTCGCCTGGGGCCCGAACAACCGGGTGCTGAACCTCGCCTGGAGCGGCGCGACCTTCGAGCTCGGCGGCGTGCGCTTGAGCTATGTGCGCGCGATCGCGTTTCTCGCGGCGGTGCTGATCGCGGCGGGGTTCTGGCTGTTCCTCAAGCACACCCGGACCGGCATGGCGATGCGCGCGGCGTCGCAGAACCCGGTCGCCGCGCGGCTGATGGGCGTGAGCGTGCAGCGCGTGAACCTGATCACCTTCGGCGTGGGCACCGGCCTGGCGGGGCTCGCGGGCGCCCTGATCGCGCCCGCCTTCTTCGTCAACCCGACCTTCGGCACCGACTACTTCATCCTGGCGGCATTCGTGATCGTGGTGCTCGGCACCATGGGGAACTTCGTCGGCGCGCTGCTCGGCGGGCTGATCATCGGCGTCGCGGAAGGGCTGGGAGGCCTGCTGCTCGGCCCGGCGCTGCGGCAGATGGTGAGCCTCGCATTGTTCGTGGTGGTGCTGCTCGTCCTGCCGCGAGGGCTGTTCCGCGGCAAGGTCACCTGAGGCCCGCGTGCCGCGGCGCTTTCTCTCGGACTGGCGCAACTGGCAGCTCGCGGTGGCGATGGCCTTCGTCGTCGCCGCCGGCGCCGCCGGCGCTTTCGCCGGCTCGGATTACTTCCTCCAGATCATGGTGCTCGCCGCGATCTACGCGGCGGTCGGCACCGCCTGGACGATCTCGGGCGGGCTGTCGGGGCTGCTGCTGCTCGGCTACATCAGCTTCTTCGGGCTCGGCGCCTACGTCGACGGGCTGCTCTACACGAAGTTCGGCGTGAATCCGTGGCTCTGCATGCCGATCGCCTTCGCCGCGGCCGGCCTGCTCGCCTGGCTGATCGCGCTCCTCACGCTGCGCTTCGGGCTGTCCGAGGACTACTTCGCCATGTTCACGGTCGCGCTGTCGCAAGTGCTCAAGTACATCCTGCTCAACTGGGAGTTCGCCGGCCGGGCGACCGGCGTTTACTTGACGGTGGTGAAGGACGATTTCGCGACGCTCTCGTTCGTCGACCGCAGGCCCTACCTCTACATCGCGCTCGCCCTGCTCGCCATCGTCATCCTCGTCACCTGGGCCGTCCAGCGCTCGCGCCTGGGCTACTACCTGGCTGCGGTGCGCGAGAACGACCAGGCGGCAGAGGCTCTCGGCATCGACAGCGCAAAAGTAAAGACCAAGGCGATCGTGCTCTCCGGCGCGCTGGCCGGGATGATCGGCGCCTTCTACACCCAGTTTGCGACCTTCATCGATCCGAAGCAGGTGTTCAGCCTGGCGACGAACTTCGAGATGCTGCTCGGGCCGGTGCTCGGCGGGCGGCTGTCGATCGTCGGGCCGGTCTTCGGCGCATCATTCCTGAAGCCGCTGCAGGATCTGCTGCGCGGCTGGCTGGGAGGCGAAGCCGACGCTCTTTACCTCGTTCTCTACGGGGCGGTGTTGACCGTCGGCATCCTGGTCCTGCCGAAGGGCGTCGCGGCCTACGTCGAGGCCTGGCACCGCAGGCGCTACGGCAACCCATGAGCCTGCTCGAACTCGAGCGCGTCACCAAGCGATTCGGTGGGCTGACCGCGGTCGACGCCGTGTCGCTCGCGGTCGAGCCGGGCGAGATCCTGGGCGTGATCGGCCCGAACGGCTCGGGAAAGACCACGCTGTTCGCCACCGTATCGGGCTTTCTCGCGCCCGAGGCGGGCGCGATGCGCTTCGAAGGACAGTCGATCGCCGGGCTCAAGCCATCGCGCATCTCGGCGCTCGGCATCGCGCGCACCTTCCAGGTGGTGCAGCCGTTCGCCGGGCTGACGGTGTTCGACAACGTGGTGGCCGGGGCCTTGCGCGGCGGGCGCGAGCGGCTCGCCCCGGCGCAGCGCGCCGCCGATCAGGTGATCTCGCGGTGCGGCCTCGAGGCCGAGCGCAACAAGCTTGCCGGCGCGCTCACCATCGCCGGACGCAAGCGGCTCGAGATCGCGCGCGCGCTCGCGACGCGGCCGAAGCTGATCTTGCTCGACGAGGTGATGGCGGGCCTGCGGCCGACCGAAGTGGACCAGGCGATCGAGCTGGTGCGGACGATCCGCGCCTCGGGCGTCACCGTGATCGTGGTCGAGCATCTGATGCGCGCGGTGATGGCGCTCGCGGAGCGGCTCTGCGTCCTGCATCACGGCGCCCTCATCGCGCAGGGCGATCCGCGCGAAGTGATCGAGCGGCCCGAGGTGGTCGAAGCCTACTTCGGGCGGAAGAGCGCGCATGCTTAGCGTCTCCGGGCTCGAGGCGCGCTACGGCGAGGTGATGGCGCTGTGGGACGTGACGCTCGAGATCCGCCCGGGGGAGCTGGTCGCCGTGGTCGGCCCGAACGGCGCCGGCAAGTCGACGCTCATCAACGCCGTGTCGGGGCTGGTCGAGGTTTCGCGCGGCGAGCTGCGCTTTGAGGGCGCGCCGGTCACGGGCGAGAGCGCCGAGGCGCGCGTGCGGCGCGGCATCGTGCAGTGCCCCGAGGGACGAAAGCTCTTCCCCGAGATGACGGTCGAGGAGAACCTCCTGATGGGGGCTTACACGCGCGCCGACCGCCCGGCGATCGCGGCCGGGCTGCAGGAGGTCTACGAGCTGTTTCCGATCCTCGCCGAGCGCCGCCGGCAAACCGCGCAGACGCTGTCCGGGGGCCAGCAGCAGATGGTCGCGATCGGCCGCGCGCTGATGGCCAAGCCGCGTCTGCTCATGCTCGACGAGCCCTCGCTCGGGCTTGCCCCGATCGTCGTCACCGAGGTCTTCGAGCTGCTCGGGCGCATCCACGCGCGCGGCATGACGCTGCTGCTCGTCGAGCAGAACGTGCATCAGACCCTCGAGATCGCCGACCGCGGCTACGTGCTCGAGAACGGCCGCGTCGCGCTCGCGGGCCGCGGCGCCGAGCTGCTCGCGCACCCGCACATGAAGAGCGCGTATCTCGGGGCGTGACACAATCGCGTCCGCCATGAACGACGCTTATCCGCGCGACCTTGCCGGCTACGGCGCGCAGCCGCCCAAGGCGAAGTGGCCCGGCCGGGCGCGGCTTGCGCTGCAGTTCGTCCTCAACTACGAGGAAGGCGGCGAGAATTCGGTGCTGCACGGCGACAAGGCCTCGGAAGCCTTCCTCTCCGAGATCGTCGCCGCGCAGCCTGTCGAGGGCGCGCGCCACATGTCGATGGAGTCGCTCTACGAGTACGGCTCGCGCGTAGGCGTGTGGCGGATGCTCGCCCTCTTCGCGCGCTACAAGCTGCCGCTCACCGTGTTCGGCGTGGCGATGGCGATGGAGCGCAACCCAGCCGCGGTCGACGCCTTCCTCAAGGCCGGGCACGAAGTGGCGAGCCACGGCTGGCGCTGGATCAACTACCAGCACGTGCCGCTCGACGTCGAGCGCAGCCACATGCAGCGCGCGATCGAGATCCACCGCAGGCTCACGGGCGAGCGCCCGCTCGGCTGGTACACCGGGCGCACCAGCCCCAACACGCGGCGCCTGGTGGTGGAGGACGGCGGCTTCGTCTACGACGCCGACGACTACAGCGACGAGCTGCCCTGGTACGACACGCGCTACGGGAAGGCGCAGCTCATCGTGCCCTATACGCTGGACGCGAACGACATGCGCTTCGCCACCGCCCAGGGGTTCAATTCGGGCCGGCAGTTCTTCGACTATCTGCGCGACTCCTTCGACGTCCTCTATGCCGAGGGCAACCGGATGATGTCGGTCGGGCTGCACTGCCGCCTTGTCGGCCGCCCGGGACGCGTCGCCGCCCTGCACAAGTTCCTGCGCTACATCCGGTCGAAAAAAGTCTGGGTGGCACGCCGCATCGACATCGCGCGCCACTGGCTCAAGCACCATCCCCATGGTTAGCGCGATCGACCCGCCGCCGCGGCTCCTGATGGGGCCGGGGCCGATCAACGCCGACCCCCGCGTGCTGAAGGCGATGAGCGCGCCGCTCCTGGGGCAGTTCGACCCGCAGTTCCGCGAGTACATGAAGGAGGTGTCCGAGCTCTACCGCGGCGCGTTCCAGACGGGGAACCGCTGGACGCTGCTCGTCGACGGCACCGCGCGCGCCGGCATCGAGGCGGCGCTGGTGTCGCTGATCGAGCCCGGCGACCGCGTCCTGGTGCCGGTGTTCGGCCGCTTCGGCCACCTCAAGGTCGAGATCGCAAGACGCTGCGGCGCCGAGGTGCGCGCGCTGGACGCGGAGTGGGGAACCGTGTTTGCGCCGGAAGCGCTCGAAAAGGCGGTCAAGGAGTTCAAACCCAAGCTTGTGGCGGTGTCCCACGGCGATACCTCGACCACCATGGCGCAGCCATTGGCCGAGCTGGCGGCGGCGTGCAGGAAAACAGACGCGATCCTCTACGTCGACGCGACCGCGACGCTCGGCGGCATGGACGTGCCCGCCGACGCCTGGCAGCTCGACGTGGTGAGCGCGGGGCTGCAGAAGTGCCTCGGCGGCCCGCCGGGCAGCGCTCCTTTGACGTTGAATGAGCGTGCAGAAAGGCGAATCGTGCGGCGGCGGCACACCGAGCAGGGTCTCCGGGACAGGAACGAACCCCAGGGCGAGGGCGAGATCATCCGCTCCAACTACTTCGATCTCGCGATGGTCATGGACTACTGGTCGGAAAAGGCGCTCAATCACCATACCGAGGCGACCAGCATGCTTTACGCGGCGCACGAGTGCGCGCGCATCCTGCTCGAGGAAGGGCTGCCGAAGGCGTTTGCGCGCCACGCCCTCGCATCGAAGGCGCTCACCGCCGGGTTGGCGGCGATGGGCCTGGAGCTGTTCGGCGACCAGCGGCACAAGATGCCCAACGTCACGGGCGTGGTGATCCCGCAGGGCGTCGACGGCGAGAAGGTGCGCCGCGCGCTGCTCGCCGACTTCGATATCGAGATCGGCACCTCGTTCGGCGCGCTGCGCGGCCGGATCTGGCGCATCGGCACGATGGGCTACAACGCGCGCGAGGATGCGGTGCTGGTCACGCTCGCCGCGCTCGAGACGGTTCTGTCGCGAGAGCATTTCAAGCTGCCGCGGGGCGCCGGCGTCGAGGCCGCGCGCGCGGCGTACCGCAAAGGCTGACCGTGGCGGTGCCCGACTCGCTGCTGGTCGCGATCGGCGGCAACGCGACACATCCGGAAAATATCCGCGGCACGACGGAAGAGCAGGAGACCGTGGCCGAGAACGCCGCCAATGCCCTGCTTCCCCTGATCAGGACGAAGAATCGCCTGCTGGTGACGCACGGCAACGGCCCGGTGGTGGGCAAGATCCTGATGCGCATGATGCTGACGCGCGACGCCATCCCGCCGATGCGCCTCGACGTCTGCGTCGCGCACAGCCAGGGCGGGATCGGCTACATCCTGATCCAGGCGCTCGAGAACGCGATGCGCCGCGCCGGGATCGAGCGCGAGGCGGCGTGCGTCGTGACCCAGGTCGAGGTCGACGCCGGCGACCCCGCGTTGCGGGCCGCTTCCAAGCCGATCGGCCCCTTCTTCGCCGAGGCCGAGGCGCGCGAGCTCGAGCGCAAGGGCTGGGCGATGATGGAGGACGCCGGGCGCGGCTGGCGCCACTGCGTGCCCTCGCCCGAGCCGCGCCGGGTGATCAACCTGCGCGTCATCGAGGCGCTGCTCGACGCGGGCACCGTGGTGATCGCCGGCGGCGGCGGCGGCATCCCGGTGGTGCGCGACTCGAAGGGCGACTGGCAGGGCGTGCAGGCCGTGGTCGACAAGGACCTCACCTCGGCGCTGCTCGCCGCCTCGCTCGCCATCCCGGACCTCCTGATCCTCACCGCGGTCGAGCGCGTGGCGGTCGATTTCGGCAAGCCGGAGCAGCGCCTCCTCGACCGGGTGAGCCTCGCCGAGCTCAAGGCCTATCAGCGCGACGGGCACTTCGCGCGCGGCAGCATGGGGCCGAAGATCGAGGCGGCGATCCGCCACCTGGAGGCGGGCGGGGAGCGCGCGATCATCGCCCACCTCGGGCAGGCGCTGCCCGCGCTGCGCGGCGAGACCGGCACGCA
>Ga0187893_10003730_pt1 | contig 30201 bp, 24 predicted proteins | sample MA1701074metaG_FD_139574 | JGI IMG/M metagenome (GOLD analysis project Ga0187893, IMG submission 139574) | White microbial mat communities from a basaltic lava cave in the Kipuka Kanohina Cave System on the Island of Hawaii, USA - MA170107-4 metaG ...
TCATCGCGCGATTTCGTCGCGCCCGGCACCGGCCCCGCAGTTCCTTGCCGGCGACTCGGCGAGTTGCTCAGGTAGGACAGACCTCCAGGTCTGTCCACCGCCAATACTGCCAACCATTCACAGGAAGCGATGACCAAGCATCCATCGCCGCGCGATTCACAGAATGCGATGACCAAGCATCCATCATCGCGCGATTTCGTCGCGCCCGGCACCGGCCCCGCAGTTCCTTGCCGGCGACTCGGCGAGTTGCTCAGTGGACAGACCTGGAGGTCTGTCCTACAAGCTGCTGGAAGGCGCGGCGCGCATAGAGGTGGTCGAACAGATTGCCCTCGTGCGGCTGGTCCCACCCGATTTGATACGTGGGAATGGCGCCGATGTTCAGCCGGCCGACCTGCGGCGAAGCGGTCAAGCGGCGGATGAGCTTCTGGTCCGCGGTGATGGCGCTGACCACCAGCGACGGCCCCAGCGCCTCGGGAAGCTGCTCCTGCGGCACCTGCACCACGCTGGCAAACGGGAAGAGGAACTCGCGGTTGGCCAGCGGGTGCGCGGGGCTCTCGCAGCGCACGATGGTGGGCAGCAGGTAGGTGCAGCCCTCGAACTCGGCCACGCGGCCGGCCGCACGCGCAGCGGCGGTCAAGTCGCGCACGCCGGGCTCGTCGAAGCCGTCGTCAATCATCCGCGAAATGCGCCGGGCCACGCTCGCGTCGGCGAAAGGCGCGATCTGCGCTTCCGGGTCGTCCGCCGGACGCGGCGCAATCTTGGCGAGGCGCGCGGCCAGCGCCTCGGCGATTTTGTCGCCGTGGCGTGTCACCCACACGCCGGAAGCGTTCACGCAGGAGCGCCCCCCATTGTTCAGGATGCTCGCGGCAATCAGGTCCAGGTGCTTCTCCCAGTCGTCCACCGTATCGTCGGCCAGCACCACTTTGCTGTAGCCGGGGCCGTGCAGCTCGATGCGCGGGTCGCGCTCCCACGCGCGCATCGAAACGGAGTCGCCGAAGAAAATCCCGCGGCCGCACTGGCGCAGGATTTCGCCGGCGCCGGCGTGGTCCGTCGGGTAGTAGCAGAAGGCTTCCGCGGGGCAGCCGGCCATCATCAGGGCCTGGGCGATGCGCCAGGGCGTCCACGGCTCAGCGCTGCCCGGCTTCAACACCAGCGGCATCTTCAACGCGATGGCCGGCGCCCACAGCGAATGCACGCCCGGGGAATTGCTGGGCAGCACCACGCCGAGGGCGCTGGCGCGCGGGAAGAAACTCATAGCCTGGCCGCCGGCGTCACCGTAGCCTTCGTCGAGCACGCGCAGGTCGAGCCGCCGCGTCAGCCCGGCCAGCACGCTGCGCATCTCCGCGAGCACGTGCTGCACCTTTTTCATGTTGGCGCGGCACATGACGAAGGGCAGGCCGGTGGTGGCGCTCACTTGCTCCACGTAGTCCTCGGGCCGTTGCGGCGCGTCGCCCAGCGGCAGCGCGTCGTTGGCGAAGTGCCCTGCGGCGCGCGCGCAAATGGCCAGCAGCTCGTCGGTGGTGAACTTCGCCAGGATGGCGTGGGCCTCGCCCGCTTGCAGCAAGTCGCGGCGGATCAGGCCCACGTTGGCCTGGCTGATCTCGACATAGGGTTCGCGGGTGCGGTGATGCGGCACGCGCACTACGTCCATGCTTCGGTATGCCTGCCCGCGGCGAAGGATCGGGATGTGTAACATGGCTTCTCCACTTAGACGCGACGAGATTGAGTGATTGTGTGATTTGGTGATTTCGTGATTGCTCAAAGGAATTGAACTCGGCGGTCAATTACACAATCTTCAAATCACTCAATCACCCCATTGCTCCCAATCGAGAATCAATAAACCCCCTCCACCACCGTTTTCTGGAAGCGGGAGAAGGGGCGGACGTTGCGGACGCCGTCCCAGGGGTATTGCGGGCAGGGGGCTTCGCGTTCGGCTTCGTCGCGTTCGAGGAAGCGCGGCATGAAGAACTCCCGGGTCAGCGTGGTCAGCCGGACGCGCCCCGTGGCGCCGTAGTCCACCACGCGGCCGGGCGCGTCGGGGTCCACCACTTCGATCATGGCCCGGGGCGCGGGCGGGTAATAGATGATGGCGTAGTTGTCGGCCGGGTCGAAGGGCTTGTGCACCGCCAGGCCCATCAGGGTGTTGCCGTAGGTGGCCGCGAAGTACGCGCCTTCGAGCAACTCCTCGCGCGCGAAGCGGTGGAACTGCGGAGTCATCTCCGTGCCGCCGCAGAAGACCCCGGTGATGCCGGCCTTCTTCAGCGAAATCTTCTCGCACAGGGCTTCCAGCAGCTTGGGCGTGGTGAACAGGCAATGGACGTTGGGGTGCGCGCGCAGGATGATGAGCGCCTGCTCGATCACGTGTTGCTTGTAGCGCTCCATTTCCTGCATCTCGCCGCGCTTGATCAGCTTGATCACCCAGCGCGGGTCCAGGTCCACGCAGAAGTTGATGCCGCCGCGGAATTGCGCCAGGTGCTCGACGGAGAGCCGCAGGCGGCGCGGGCCGCTCGGCCCCAGCATCAGCCAGTCTGCGCCCTTGGGGAAAAACTCGTCGGGGAGCGTGGCGCTGAAGTGCTCGTAGTCGGTGCGGAAGTCGTCCACATTGATGCGCGTCTTGGGGACGCCGGTGGAGCCGCCGGTCTCGAAGACATAGACCGGCTTATCCTTCAGGCCGCGGGGCACCCAGCGGCGCACCGGGCCGCCGCGGAGCCACTCGTCTTCGAAGAAGCCGAAGCGCGCCAGGTCGGCGTAGCCGCGGACCTCCTTGCGCGGGTCCCAGCCGGCCTTCTGCGCCCAGTCCAGCCAGAAGGGCGCGCCGGTGGCCGGGTCGAAATGCCAGTGCACAATTTCGCGCGTCCAGGCGTCTAATGCCTGACGGGCGCTGGCGGCCTTTTCCTGCATGGATGCGGTTGCGGTAGAATGCACGGTTCTCTCGCGCTCGAAGCTCGAAGTAAAGTGGCCGTGGCTTAGACGGTGCAGCCTCGCTAAACCTGCCACGCGATTCTGTCGCAGGGCCAAGAAGCGAGTCAAGCTGAGGGCAGGACAGGCTCGCAGCCTGTCCGCCCCGTTAACGCCAGCCACGAACTGAGCCACCGGATACGGTCACGCCCATGGGGTGGGCTGAAATGAATATGCAACGATTCTTCAAGGGAGGGATCTCCCTGTTCGCCATGCTCCTGCTGTCTATTCCCGCGGCAGCGCAGACGGTGCGCGGCTCCATCGGCGGCACGGTGACCGACGCGACCGGCGCATATGTTCCCGGGGCTGCGGTCAAACTTGTAAACCTCTCCACCAATTTGACGTGGCAAACGAAGTCGGACCCGGTTGGGCAATATGCCTTCAATTTGCTTCCGCCGGGCCCGTACAGGGTGGAAGTCGTCCAGATGGGATTCCTCAAAGGCGCAAGCGAGGTCAACTTGATGGTGAATCAAGTGGTGCGCTTGGACTTTCCAATGCAGGTTGCGGGTACTCATGATCAGAGAGTGGAAGTGACCGTCTTGCCCGAGATCATTCGCACGCAGACTGCGGCCATCGGCAACGTCATCCAGAACCGCTACCTGACCAACCTGCCGCTGGACGGGCGCAACTTCGCCGAGCTGGCCCTGCTGGTGCCGGGGGTGCTGCCCTCGGCGGAGGGCTCGGCGGGGTCGGTGCGCGGGAGCTCGTCGTTCAATGTGAACGGCGGGCGCGAGGACGCCAACCTGTTCCTGCTCGACGGCGTGTACAACGGCGACCCCACGCTGAACATCTCCGGGCTGACGCCGCCGGTGGACGCGGTGCTCGAGTTTGAAGTGCTCACCAACAGCTACGACGCGGCCTTCGGCCGCAACTCCGGCGGCCAGATCAACGTGGCCGTCAAGAGCGGCGGCAACCAGTTCCACGGCGCCGTGTACGAGTTCTTCCGCAACGCGGCCCTCGACGCGCGCAACCACTTCGCCCCCGCGGGCGAGCCCGACCCCCAGTACCAGCGCAACCAGTTCGGCTTGGCCCTGGGCGGGCCGATCCAGCGCGACCGCGCCTTCTTCTTCGTGGATTATCAGGGGCTTATCCTGCGCCAGGGCATCACGCGCGTGAGCAACGTGCCCACCGCAGCGGAGCGCAGCGGCGACTTCATCGCCCACTGCTTCCCGACGCCGCAACCCACCTGCCCGGTGATCCCCGGCGTGGGCCAGGCGCCGGTTATTCCCCCGGCGTTCCAGCACCCGGTGGGCGCGGCCATTGCCGCGCTGTATCCGCTGCCGAACCGGACGACCCCAGGCGCGAACTTCGTTTCCTCGCCCACGGCCCGCGACAACGCGCACCACTTCGACGCGCGCCTGGATGTCCGCCTGGGCGCCGGGTCCGAACTGGCCGCGCGCTACAGTTTCGCCGACAACACCTTCTTCGAGCCCTTCGGCAACGCCGCATCGCAGGTGGCCGGCTACGGGAACTCGATCCCGGCGCGCTCGCAGAACCTGATGGTGAGCGAGGCGCACACCTTTACGCCGAACTTCCTGAGCGAGCTGCGCTTCGGGTGGAACCGCAACTCCTCCTTCGTCACCCAGGAGAGCACCAACGCTAACTCCACGGTGGGGCTGCCCAGCCCGTCCAACCCGCGCGACGCCGGCCTTTCGCAGATCAACGTCACCGGCTTCGCCACGCTCGGCCCGGAGATCAACGCGCCCACCTTCGGCGAGAACGACACCCTGCAGATCCTCGACCACCTCACCTGGGTGCGCGGGCGGCATACGCTGCGCTTCGGCGGCGACTTCCGCGCCGTGCGTCATGCGGCCTTCCGCGACGTGCAGTCCCGCGGCTTCCTGAACTTCCTCGGCTTCATCACCGGCAACCCGGTGGCCGACCTGCTGCTGGGGCTGCCTACGGTGACCGGCCGCGCCATCCTCAATAATCCGCAGAAGCTGCGCGCGGAGAGCTACCACTTCTTTGTGAGCGACGCCTGGCGCATCACCCCAACACTGGTACTCACCTCCGGGCTGCGGTATGAAGTGGTATCTCCGGCCGTGGACCCCGGCGATCGCGCCAACGTGTACGACCCCGCCACCGGCTCCCTGGTGCAGGTGGGCGCCGGCGGCGTCCCCCGCGCCGGCTACCAAGCCGACCGCAACAACTTCGGCCCGCGCCTCGGCCTGGCCTGGAACCCCGGGCAGCGCGGCGCCGTGCTGCGCGCCGGCTACGGCGTGTACTTCGACCAGTCGCCGCTGGCCCCCAGCGAAGGGCTGTACTTCAGCCCGCCGTTCTTCACCTTCAATCTGTTCTTCCAGTTCACCGGGCTGCCGCCGCTCACGCTGACGGATCCATTCCCGGCCGCCTTCCCGATTCCTACGCCGCCGTCGGCGCTGGCCTACCAGCGCGACCTGCGCACGCCCTACGTGCAGCACTGGAGCCTGGGGGTGCAGCAGAAGCTCGGGGCCACCCGCGTGATCGAAGCGACCTACGCGGGATCGAAGGGGACGAAGCTGCTCGGCGGGCGCGACATCAACCAGCCCGCGCCCAGCGTGACGGTGCCCAACCTGCGCCCCAACCCGTTCTTCGACGACATCACTGCGGTCGAGTCGCGCTCCAGCTCCACCTACAACAGCTTCCAACTGCGCTTCCAGCAGAACCTGGACCACGGCCTGGGGTTGTTGGCCGCCTACACGCTCTCGAGCTCGCACGACGACGCCTCCAGCTTCTTCGCCAGCACCGGCGACCCCAACTTCCCGCAGGACAGCAATAACGTGGCCGCCGAGCGCGCCCGCTCGAACTTCGACACGCGCAACCGTTTCTCGCTGAGCCTCACCTGGGATGTGCCGCGGTTGTTTTCCGGGGATAGCGGTTTCGCGCGGCAGTTGGCCAACGGCTGGCAGTTGAACAGCATCGTCATCGCGCAGGACGGGAGGCCGTTCACCGTGGCCCTGCTCTCCACGGTGGACAACAGCAATACCGGGCGCAGCGTGCTGGGCTTCGGCGCCAACGACCGGCCCAACGTCTCCGGCAACCCCGCGGCCGCCAAGCCCACCGAGACGCAGTGGTTCCATACCGCGGCGTTTTCCATACCGGCCTTCGGCAGCTTCGGCAACGCCGGGCGCAACATCCTGGAAGGCCCCGGCTTCGCCACGTTCAATTTCTCCGTGCTGAAGGATTTCGCCGCCACCGAGAAGCTGAACGTGCAGTTCCGCAGCGAGTTCTTCAACCTGTTCAACCGCGCCAACTTCAACCTGCCCGACAACTTCCTCGGCTCGCCCACCTTCGGGCAGATCACTTCAGCGGGCGAGCCCCGGCGCATCCAATTCGGGCTCAAACTGCTCTGGTAGGGAGCCGGAGCAGGGAAGCCGGGCCGGGGAATCTTCCTAACTTTATAATACAAAGTACTTGACATTGGCCCCTTGATCTGCCATGCTCCACGCCATGGACCAGGGCGCGGGCGGGCGCGCGGCGGAGCCGGCGGACGCGGCCGAGGAGCAGCCCGTGCGCCGCAACGCCCAGGAAGACCTGGAGTACATCCGCCGGATGCTGGCCGCCTCCGGGCACCTGAGCATCGTGCCCGGGCGCGGCATCGCCTTGATCGGACTGCTGGCCCTGGGCGTGACCGCGGTGAACCGCTGGCAGACCGGCCCGCCGTGGCGCGAGCAGGACGTGAACCCGGCGGGGCTGGCCCTGTGGGGCGGGCTGCTGGCCGTGTCGCTGGCCATCGGCGTGGCGGCCATGGGGCGGAAGGCCCGGCACACCGGCCAGGTATTCTGGTCGCCGGTGCTGCGCAAGGCGCTGTGGGGTTATGGCGCGGCCATGACGCTGGGGGCGATCCTGACCGGCAGCGTCATCTACGAAGGCCGCGCGGACCTGCTGGCGGAAGTTTGGCTGGGATGTTATGGCGCGGGGTTGACGGCCGCCGGGGTGGTGAGCGTGGCCCCGGTGCGCTGGATGGGGATGAGCTTCCTGCTGCTGGCGGCTGGGGCCGCGGTTGCGCCGCCGTGGGCCGGGCTGCTGTTGCTGGGGCTGGGCTTCGGGTGGGTGCACCTCGCGTTCGGCGCGTATATCGCGTGGAAGCACGACGGGTAAGAGGGAACGCAGAACGCAGACTCCGACCTAGGAAGTATCTTCGAATGGCGGGACCCGGCGACTCCCGGATCACCCGCAAGCGGGAACTGCGAACTTGGAACTCGGAACGTATCGCAGTTCTTGGTTTTGCTGAGTTCTGTGTTCTGAGTGAGTTCAGAGTTGCGGGCGACCCGCCGGGGCGCCCCCCGGGGGAACCATGACCAAACAACGCAATCATCCGCCGGCGCCGGGGGAGCTCGATCAGCTCATCCATGAGCGCCTGCGCCTGGGCATCATCTGCGCGCTGGTGGACCACGAAGCCCTCACCTTCACCGAGTTGCGCGACCTGCTGGACACCACCGATGGCAACTTGAGCGTGCAGGCGCGCAAGCTGGAAGAGGCCGGCTACATTACCTGCGTGAAGAAGTTCGAGGAGCGCAAGCCCAAGACCACGTACCGGCTGACGGCGCGCGGCCGCACCGCTTTGGAACACTACCTGGAAACATTGTCCGAGATGCTGCCCGAGCCGCGGCAGGTGCGCAGCGTGGCTCGGCGAGCGGGCCTGCGCCCGGTGACGGCCCACTGAGCTTCCCCCATGGCAGGCCAAATGCTCCGGGGGAGGCGCGGGTGGTGTACTTTACGCCATAAAGTTAAGCGGGCAGGCTGGTTGCTGGGCCGGAGCGGCCCCCTCACCGTGTACGCGGGGACACGCCTGTGGGCTGCGGGACACTCCGGCGTGGATTCCGCGCCGGCTCGGCCTTCGATTTGGAAGTGAACTTGGCGTTCCCAGGAGCGTGACATGGCTAAGCGCATCGCGGCGATTCTGTTCATCTTCGTGTGCACGTGGTTTGCGTGGGCGGCGCTGGGCGCCACTATTTTTGCCCGCACCTACTCGGCGGACGCGACGCTGAAGGGCCAGGTGGAATCGGTGTGGGGCGCGCCGCACCAGCAGCTCCCGCCCACCGCGTCCTACCAGTGGATCGAGAAGAAAAAAGAGGAGTCCATCCGCGACGGCAAGGCGAACGTCTCCATCACCGAAGTGACCCATACCGAGCCCTTGCTGCTGGAGGCCAGCGCCGTGCAGGCGGCGCTCAACCTGGAACACCGCCAGAAGGGCCTGCTGTGGTACAGCACCTACCGGGTGGTCTTCGGCGGCGAGTACTCCTTCCGCAACACCAGCCGGCAACCGCAAACGGTCTCCTTCGACCTCACCTTTCCCGCCAACCTGGCCGTGTACGACCACCTGACGCTCACGCTGGACGGCGCGCCCGCGCCGTACACCACCTTCAGCACCGGCGTGCAGGTGCGCGCGCTGGTGGCCGGCGGGGCCACCGCGCGGTTCAGAGTGGGGTACGCCTCGCAGGGGCTGGACCGCTGGAGCTACAAGTTCGGCCCCAACGAAGTGAACACGGCGCGCAACTTCGACCTGCGGATGACCACCAGCTTCCCGGAGATTGACTTCCCCGACGGGTCCCTCTCCGCCACGGAGAAGCGCGCCACCGGCGGCGGGTGGGAGCTGCACTGGGCCTACCAGAACCTGGTCAGCGGCGCGCAGATCATCATGCCCATGCCGGAGAAGCTGCAGCCGGGGCCGCTGGCCGGGCAGATCAGCCTGTTCGCGCCCGTGTCGCTCTTCTTTTTCTTTTTCCTGATGTTCATCATTACCACCCTGCGTGAGATCAACCTGCACCCGATGCACTACTTTTTCCTGGCGTGCGCGTTTTTCGCCTTTCACCTGCTGCTGGCTTACCTGGTGGACCACATCTCGATCCATAGCGCGTTCCTGGTTTGCTCGGCGGTGTCGATATTCCTGGTGGTGAGCTACCTGCGCACCGTGATCGGGCCGCGCTTCGCGTTCGTGGAAGCGGGCCTGGCGCAGTTCATTTACCTGGTGCTGTTTTCCTACGCTTTCTTTTTCAAGGGGTTCACCGGGCTGGCCATCACCATCGGGGCCATCGTCACCCTGTTCGTGGTGATGCAGATGACCGCGCGCGTGCAGTGGGACGCGGTGTTCGCCAAGGCCGCAACGGCGGCACGCTAGCTGCGCGCTTGGCGCGGGCACGCCCGCCTGCGCCCCTTTGGCATCTCCAACCGGCACAGCCAGGGGTGGCTGGGCCACGCTACGGCAAGACGCGTCCGGGGCGGGCGCCGGTGGAGCGCGCGCCATCCCATACCAGGACGCCGTTCACCCAGACGCGCTCGATGCCCGTGGAGAGCTTGAGTGGTTCGGCGAAGGTGGAATTGTCAGTCACCTTGTCCGGGTGGAAGAGCACCAGGTCGGCCTTCATCCCCTTGCGGATGAGGCCGCGGTCGCGGAGCTTGAGCCGCGCGGCGGGCAGCGAGGTCATCTTGCGGATGGCCTCTTCGAGCCGGAGCCACTTCCACTCGCGGACCACGCGCCCCAGGACACGCGGGAAGGTGCCGGCGCCGCGCGGGTGGCGCCCGCCGATGGCTCCGTCGCTGGACACCATGGTCCACGGCTGGGCGTAGAACGCGCGGATATCTTCCTCGACCATGGATTTGCCGATCACGCCGGCGTCGCCCGCCTTCACCATTTCAATGTACAGGGCGACGGGCGTGATGCCCCGGGCGCGCGCAATTTCCTCCAGGGTGCGGAACTCGTAGCTGCGGTCCTTTTCGTAGTCGGTGACCGTGATGTTGCCCGCGCCGCCCACGTCGTCAAGCCCCCGTTGCACGCTGGCCGGGTCGTCCCACTGCCTGTTGGGGACCAGGACCTTCAAGTTCGAGTGCCAGGCATCGTAGGGGTAACAGTCCGCGGTGATGTCCAGGCCGCGGCGGCGCGCGTCTTCCACCAGCTTCACAGCGGCGGCCGCTTTGCGCCACACGTTCACGGTGCCCAGCTTGATGTGGGTGATCTGCGCGGGCAGGCCGCTCTGCTCGGCGATGGCGATAAGCTCGCGCAGGGCCTCGAAGGATTTGTCGGCCTCGTCGCGGATGTGCGAGATGTGCAGCCGTCCGCCGGCGCGGCGCGTGGCGCGCGCCAGAGCAACCATTTCTTCCGTGGTGGCGTAGCTGCCGACCACATACTCGAGGCCGCTCGAGAGGCCGATGGCCCCTTCGCGGATGCCCTGCTCGACCAGCCCCTGCATGCGGCCGATGTCGTCGCCGGTGGCCGCGCGCTGGTAGTTCTCGCCCATCACGCGGCGGCGCACGGTGCCGTGACCCACCAGCAGGGCCACGTTGACCGCCGGGGGGTTCTTGCGGCGCGCTTCGAGGTAATCGCGGATGGGCCAGGGCGAGCCGCCGTCCTGCCCCAGCAGCACGGTGGTGATGCCCTGGGACACTTGGCTGGTGGCGGCGGGTTCGCTCTGCAGGCCTTCGGTAGAGTGGTTGTGCGTATCAATGAATCCCGGAGCGAGCACCAGGCCTTCGGCGCGGATGACGGTCTCGTTTTTGCGCGGGGCGAAGTCGCCCACGGCGACAATCCTGTCGCCCTCGATGCGCACCTTGGCGGCGCGCAGCGGCGCGCCGGCGCGGTCGGCCACGCGGGCGCCGGCAATCACCCACGACGACCGTTGATTCGTCGCCGGCGCGGCCGCGAGGAAGCCCGCGGCGAGCCACCCGGCGAAGAGGAGATGCTTCGTTTTCATTTTGTCGCGCTGCCCCAATGAGCCTAGCACACCCCCGAGGCGCAAATCAGCGCGAGGATGCTCTTCCCCTGGCGGGGCCGCCGTCATAAGATGTCGCGCGGACAATGATCCCGGAGGGAAAGATGAAGAAGCTTACGAGACTGCTGGGGGTAGCTGCGGCGCTGGCGCTGGGCACGCTGGCGCTGGGGATGGGCGCGGCCACCGCGGAAGCGCCGGGACTGGCGGAGGTGTACGCGCAGATCCGCGCGGAAGAGACCGACAACTCGAAGATCATGTGGCTGATCCACCAGATTTCCGACGTGTATGGCCCGCGGGTGACCGGGTCGCCGCAATTGAAGGCGGCCAGCGACTGGGCGGTGCGGACGATGACCTCGTGGGGCCTGCAAAACGCGCGGCTGGAGCCGTGGACCTTCCAGCCGCCCAGCGCGGCCAAGCCTGTGGCGGGGTGGGAGAACCTGGAGCTGCAAGCCGAGGCGGTGAAGCCGTTCACCGGGCAGCTCATGGTCAAGCCGCTGGCGTGGACGCCCAGCACCCGGGGCGTGGTGACCGCCGCAGTGGTGATGATCACGCCGCCGGGATTGGCGCGTCCGGGCGGGGGCTTCCAGGGCTTGGGTGGCCGCCCGGCCCCGGCCCCTTCCGCGGCCGACCCCGGCAAAATGCCGCCGCCTATGCGGCCGCCGCAGGCCGCGCCGCCCGCGCCACAGCCCACGCGGGCCGAGTTGGACGCCTACTTTGATACGGTGCGGGACAAAGTCCGCGGGCGGATGGTGATGGCCGGGCGGCGCGCCGAGGTGCGCATCAACCTGACGCCCGCGCCGCTGCGCCGCAGCGACGACGAGTGGCGCGCCCAATTCGACCCCAACAACCCGGCGCGGCCTTTTTTCGGCGGCGGCGGTGGCGGTCAGGCCCCGCAACTCCCGGAAGGCCGCATGACCCCGCAGCAGGTGGCCCGCGCGGTGGACCAGTTCCTGGTGGAGAGCGGCGCGCTGGTGCGCATCAACGACGCGGGGCGGGCCCATGGGGTAATCATCGCGCAACAGAACCCCACCTACGACTCTACGCGGGCCGTGCCGACGCTGGTGATGCGCAACGAAGACTACGGGCGCATCGCGCGCATCCTGGAAGGGGGGACGGCGGTGACCCTGCGCATCAACATCAAGAACCGTGAGTATCCCGAAGGCGCGACGGCCTACAACGTGATCGCGGAAATCCCCGGCACGGACAAGAAGGACGAAGTGGTGATGCTTGGCGGGCACTTCGACTCCTGGCACGACGCCACCGGCGCCACCGACAACGGCATCGGCTGCGCCATGATGATGGAGGCGGCGCGCATCCTGGCGTCGCTCAAGGTGCAGCCCCGGCGCACCATCCGCGTGGCCCTGTGGAGCGGGGAGGAGCAGGGACTGCTCGGCTCCATCGCCTACGTGAAGGAGCACTTCGGCACGGCGGAGAACCCCAAGCCGGAGCACGCCAAGCTGAGCGCCTACTTCAACATTGACTCCGGCACAGGCAAGCCGCGGGGCGCCAGCGTCTTCGGCCCGCCGGCGGCCGCGGCCATGATCCGCGAAGCCTTCGCGCCGTACGCCGACTGGGGATTTGCCGGCGTGCGCGCCTCCAACAGCCGCGGCCTGGGCGGCACGGACAGCACCTCGTTCAACAATGCGGGACTGCCGGGCATCGGGCTGAGCCAGGACCCGTTCGACTACAGCACCTTCACCCACCACACCAACCTGGACACTTACGAGCGCATTTACGAGGAGGACGTGCGCTCCGGCGCCGTGATGATTGCGTCGGCCGTGTACGCGGTGGCCATGGCCGACCAACTGGTGCCGCGCTTCTCCGCAGCGGAGATGCCCCAGCCGGTGGCCGTTCCCCCGCCGGGCTCTACCGCCGTGCCGCCCGAGCCCAGCCGCCAGCCGGGTAAGCAGCCGGGCAAGAGACCCGCTCCAGCCAAGGCGGCCCGGCCCGCGGCCTGACCGAGACTGCCGGGCTTGTGCACTGAATGCTTGAGGACAGACCTATCCGAGGACAGACCTATCCGCCGGGGCGGCGGAAGAGCGAACCCGTCTTCGAAACAACTCGAGCCGCGTAGTGGGCAGGAAGCGGGAGGTTCGCTCCCGCTGCGTCCATCTGGCGCAGGCTGACGGCGGGTGGGAAGAGAATCGAGGCAGCCAGCAGGAGCTTCTGGGCCGGTCCGCGCTCGCACCCAAGGATGGCCAGAGCGCCGCGAGGCCCGTCGAGTTGAGCGCAGCGCGCCAGCGTGGTCCGCGCATTGCCGCCCAGAAGCGATTCCAACCACCAAGCGTCCAGCCGCCCGGGATGAAGGGCGCGGAGCAGGCGATCGGGCACACGGGTCTGCGCAAGCTGCCCCCCCCCCCGGAGACTGAAGAAAACTCCCGCAGGCCACTCGAGACCGCGCGCCACGTCCTCCACCTGCACCCAGTTCATGCGCGCCCCTTCCCCACGCAGAAACGCGGCCAGGTCCAGCCACGGTTGCAGGCGCGCCCAGCGGTGGGTGAGCAGGTTCAGGCATAGGTAGAGCAGGAGGTTCTCGCGCGTCAGACCCTCGCGCCGGATGCGGCCGGCCAGCGCATCGCCGCGGCCATAGGGGCGCAGCCGCAGGTGGAGGTCGAGGAAGAGCCGCGAGCCACCGGGCTGCTCGCGCGCGTAGAGCACGTCCCGGCACTTCTGCCATTGCTCGACGGGGGCAGTCGTGGCGCGCTGATACCCCAGCCGGGCGAGCGCCTGATCCGCAACGGGCAGCTCCTCGGGGCGCAGCAGCAGGTCCAGGTCGGCTACCTGGCGGGCGCCGATGTCGCCGTACAGGAGTTGCGCGAGCTGCGGGCCCTTGAGAGGAATGGCGACCACGGCGCGCTCACCGAGCGCGGCGACCGCCGCCCGGCACTCGCGGTCCAGCAGGAGATTGCGCGCCGTGTTGGAGCGGTACAGGCGCGCCAGTTCCGCGCGCACATCCTCCGGCCCGGACTGGCCCCGCAGCCGAAGGTGCAGCAGCGGGGCCACGCCCTGCCGCACCGCCAGGCACAGCAGTGGCGGCCAGTCTTGCGGCGCAATGCCATCCTCGGTTGAGGAACCGAGACAAAGCGCGGCCAGCAGCGGAAGGCGCGCCGCGCTTTCCAGCGCCGCGCTCTGACCGGAGGCCAGCGGACTCGCCCCGGCAGACCAAGGGTCGGATGGCGGAACGGGCCGTAACGCTCGCGCAGTGGCGCTGCGTGTCATTCTTCGGGTGCTTCCCCCAACCAACCGGGACTCGCGCAAACGACGCAAACAGGCTGCGCCGCTACCCCAGGCGCCAAAGCAGGCGTTTGCAGGCGCGCGCGCCGGGATACCACCACGGGGCCGCGGCGGAAACGCCGGCCGCGAGTCTTCCCAGAACGCGGCCGCGGGGCGCATCCAGCGAGATGCGCCGCGTGCCGCGCAGAATCAAAGCCACGCGGCCGAGCAGTTCCCGAGGAGTGACCGGGGCATCAGGCTCGGGGAAGGCATCCCCTTTGGTGATGAGCAGGGGTTGGCCGCCGCGCGTCACCCGGCCAATCACGCGATGGGCGAAGAGCCCCCCGGCGCGGGCAAACACGGCCACGTCTCCAATGCGCAGGCTCCCGGCCACGGCGGGGCGCACTTCGAGCACGTCTCCGGCGCGCACCAGGGGACGCATGCTGATCCCCAGGGCGCGGAAGCGGGCTACGCCGCGCGCGCGCACCGCTTCCGCAACCAGTGCGGCGGCGGCGCTGCGGCGGCCCGGGTTCATGGCTCGGGATTTCGCGGCTGGATGATGAGGTTGGCGCGCCCCACCGGCTTGCCGTTGAGCAGCAGCTCGATCACCCAGACCCCGTCCAGCGAGCGCTGGGTAATGTGCGTGCCGGCGACGGGAACCACGGTGATTACCGTGGGCTCGCCCCGGCTGCGCGTGGCGACTTGCACTTGGGGGCTGCTGCCCCCGGCCAGAGTGGTGAACCTGGTTTCCACCGACTGATAGAGGTTGCCGTCGGGCATGAGCAAGCGCACCTGCTGGGTGTGCTCGCCGGTGACGTTGCGGTAAGCGGCGAAGATGTGCAGGTCGCGGATGTCGTCGATGCCGAACCAGTTGATGTTGGTGCGGCATTGCACGTTGTCCGTTTCGCAGAAGAACAGGGTGGCCCGGGCGGGCGGTGGCGCGGGCACGCGGCGCCCCGGCGCCGGCGGAGTCACCGTTCCCTGGCCGCTGGGGCCGGAGCGCGGCCGCGGGGCGGTCACCCTTTCCTGTTCATTGGCGCCGGGGCGCGGGCGGGCCGATTGCGCCGCCGCGGGAGCGGCCAGCGCCAGGGCGCTCAGCGCCACAGCAGCGAGGGCGCGCTTAGAAAAGGTCGAAGCTGTAGATCCGTCCACTGGAATCTCCCACGTAGAGTTTCAGGCTGATGACGTCCAGGCTGGGGGCGCCGATGGTGGCCACCGGGGCGATGCGGACGTCGCGCGTGGCCACCATGGCGCCCGTAGCCGGATTCAGTTTCTTGAGGCGCCCGTCCGAGACGCCCACATAGAGAAAGGTCGCCAACGGCTGCGGAGAGAAGATGGGCGCGGAGGCCGTGCCGCCCAGCGTGGCGTTGGTGACGTTCCACACGTTGGTGAAGGCGCCGGTGCTGCGGTTGAACGTGCGTTTGAACACGCCCGTGGCGGTGGCGAAGTAGATGTCGTCATCGTTTGCGCCGCTGCCTTGCAAAACGATGGGGAAGCCCACGCCGGCCCCGCCGGGGTTGGAAAGGAACCGGTTGGCGGGGTTGGCGTGGTCCACGGCGAACAGGCGGCCCGTGGTGCTGATGGCGAAGACGTAGGCGCCCGAAGGGTCCATTTCCGGCGAGCCATCAATGTGGCGATTGGCCCCACCCGTCAGGGTAAGAGTGACGGAACTGAGCAGGTTGCCGGCCGGATTGACGGTGGTGGTGTCCATTTTCCAAAGGCTGGGCTGGTTGGTACCGGCGCGGCTGGCCACCCACACGGAGTTGGTGGCGTAATCAATCACCGGGCTGGAACTGATGATGTCCATGTTCCCGGGAGCGAAAGTCCAAACGGTGGCGCCGGTATTGCCGTTCAACCCGACGATACTGTTGTTGGTGGTGCTGCCGCCGCCGGTGTTGCGCGTGCCGACCATCACCAGATCGAAGGCGTGCGGATACGAGGGCAGGGCAAAGGCCTTCACCTGCACCGCGGGCGACCCGACCAGCGTATTGCCGAGCACCGCGGACTGCCATAACTGCGCCCCGGTGGTGGTGTTGAAGGCGTACACGCGCCCGTCGGCCGAGCTGGCATAGGCCACGTCGCAACCGCAGGCATGCGTGTTGAAGCCGTTGGGAATGAGCACCGGGCGCGACTGGATGGCGCCGCCGGTGGCGCCGGTGGGAGCCAGAGGGCGGTAATTGCGGCCGCCATTGGCCGCGCTCATGGAGTGCAACTTGCTGTCGTTCGAGCCCGCCAGCACCACGTTGCCGGGATCGATGGCCGGCGGGGAGAGCGCGGCGGCGCCGGTGAGGTAACTCCAGTTCTTCACCAGCCCGCCGCCGGTGGTGGTGGTGGCGTTGGCGCTTACGCCGAAGGGGTAGTGCGGCGGCGCGGCGGTGGCCGCGCCGGCAATATTGGCATTGTCGTGGGTAAAGGCCTTGTAGGTATAAGCGGTGCCGGGAAGCACCACGCTGTCCGCGCCGTTCTCGTCCACCGTAGTGATGATGCCCGCAACAAAGGCCGCGGTATTGAAGGCGACGTCTTCGTTGTTGCCCAGGCTGGTTGCCGCCGGGTAGGCGGTGCCGTCGGCCGGGGCGAAGACGAAGCTGGCGCTGGCGCCCGGCTTCTTGATGAACAGCGCGCCGTCGTAGTGGGTGGCGGTGCTCCCGGCGGGGAAGGCCCAGGAGTGCGTGACCTCAGAGATGCCCGGCGTGGGCGCGTTCAGGGTGACGTCGCGCAAGTAGCGCAGCTCCAGCATGGGGTAGCGCACAGGGTTGCCGTTGTTCTGCGTGTCAAACTCTCCCCGGATCTGCGTGCCGTTGTTTTCGGTGGCGGCCCTGATGATCACGCCCTGGTCGCTGGCTGGGTTGTTCAGCCAGAACTGGGGAACATTGGGGATGGTCCCGTCGGTCAGCAGGGTCCAGGTCAGCGTGACACCGGACGTTGTTCCTGTGGCCTGCGAGGCGACGGGCGCCGCGTTAAAGTCCCCACCGGGGGTGCTCCAAGCCGCGGCGCCGTCCCGGCTGTTCCAGGTGGCGTCTTCGCCGGTCCACGGGGGCGCCCCAACCACCCGGTGAACGTTGTAGGTCCGGTTGCTGGATGGGGCAATCCTCATGTACAGCCGCATGTAAGAAGTCTTGATGGACGCGGTGGCTGGAATCGTGGAGCCGGCCACATTGAAACCGACCGCTGCCCGGCGATTGCTGTTGTTGAGGCTCTGCACGTGCATGGTGGCCGCGGCGCCGTGGATTGTGGTCGGGCTGCCTTGATTCAGGTAGGTGTCGTCCAGGGGGAGAATAATGGTGACGCCTTCGTCAGCGTGCAGCGAGGTGGCGGAGACCACCAGGGCTGCCAAGACCAAGCCCTGGCTGGCGGGCGTAGAGCCGGCCAGCAAGCCGGCCAGCGTCACCCGCAACAACAAGTTCCACTTGGGCATCCGTCTCATCGCACACACCTCGCAAGTTCCACAATGAAACTAGCGACCAACCGGGTGCTCCACAATGGTACGTCCTTCCTATCTTTTCTTCTCTCAACTAATTGTAATATAAGCACTTATATCTACATCGGCCCGAGCCGGCTCGTTTACGATAGCCTCGGCGCCCCAATGCACGCGCCACCTCGCCCCGGCTGCTTGCCGCAGGCCAGCGCGCTGGTTTCGAAAATCTCCTCCGAAACGCAGGCTGGTTTCGTGTACGGCTTCTTGCCCTGGCCCGCCTCTTGGTTGGCCGCGACGGCCTTCTTCTCAGGTTCTGGCTTCATGGAGCTCCTTACATGACCCCGTGGCGGTGGCAAGAACCGGCAAGGGAGGGCCGGCGCCTCGGCATGACCCGGCCGGCAAGGCGTGCCATGCGCTGACCGGGTTGCTGACGCCGGCCAGCCGCGCGTTGGCTTCCGCCAGTTCGCAGGCGCGCTCCGAGGGCCCGAGCAAGTCGCCGTCTTCGAGATAAGCGATGCCCGGGCAACGGTGGCAATAGGCACGGATGGAACAGGTGGAGCAGACGGTCAGGCTGCTCTCGCGAACTTCGCGCACGCGGCGCATGTCCTTCGAGCCGTACCAGACGTCCGCGAAGGGCGCGCGGCGGACGTTGCCCGCGGGCAGTGGCATTTGCACGCAGGGATACACGTCGCCGTAAGGCGAGATGTAGCAGCTATTGTGGCCCGCGCTGCACGGGATGTTGTCGTAACTGTCCGCGTCCCCGGCGCCGCAGGCGGCCGGCAGCGGGTTGAGCTTGGCGTCCTGGAGTACGGGCAGGAGCTGCGGCGCGGTGTTACGCAAGGCCAGCAGGCCGGCGTCGCCATCCATCTTCGGAGTGATGGTCATGTCCAGCACGCAAGCCACCCCCAGTTCGGCGGCCAAACGCAGCACCGCCGGATAGCCGCCCAGGTTGTGGGTCATCAGCGGGCAGGCGATCTTCACGCTGAGCCCCGCAGCCTGCAGCAGCCGGATGGCTTCGAGCGAACGCCGCAGGGAGCCCGGCGCCCGGGTGATGGCGTCGTGCACGGCCGCGTCCGCGCTGTAGATGCTGATTTGCAGCTTGGCCACGCCGAGCCGCTTCAATCGCGCGGCGCGCTCGGCCGTCACCAGCAGCCCGTTGGTCTTCAGGTTCAAGTCGAAGCGCAACCGCCGCGCCGCTTCCAGCAGCTCGAAGAAGTCCTGCCGCAGGAATATCTCGCCCCCGCTGAAGGTGAGGAAAAGCGTGCCCGCGGCGGCCAGTTCGCCGAGCACGCGCAGCACTTCGGCGGTGCACATCTCGCCGTAGTCTTCGTGGTCCAGGTAGCAGTGCAGGCAGCGCTCGTTGCAGCGGTAGGTCAGGTCGAAGTGGACGTTGAGAGGCAGGTTCTTCGCCAGCGAGCGCTGGATGAGCCGCGCAAGGACCGGGCTGGCCACGCCCGCAGCCATCAGGGCGCCTCCGCGCAAACCAGCAGTTCCTTCGCTTCCAGGTGGGTCAGCAACTCGCAGGCGTCGGCCAGCGCGGTGGGCCCGTCCACGGCGTACTCTTCTTCCATGCGCCGCGCGATCTCTGCCGTCGTGCGCTCGCCGGTGGAGAGCTTCCACAGGAAACTGGCTGTCTCGTTCAGTTCATGGAGCACGCTGTCTTCCGGGGAGATGATCACGACCTCGCCTTCGACTTCGCGCCAGGCGGCGTTGGGGTGCTGGAGCGGGCGGTCGTGCGGGGTCACGGCAGCACCTCCCAGAAGGACGCGGCTTTGCGGAACTCCAGCCGGTAAACGGGCGCGGACTGGGCCAGCCCAGCCAGGATGGCCAGCAGTTGCTCGCGGGGTTGTCGGCCCGGCGCGAAGAACAGTGTATTGGCCAGCAGGGCCGCCAGCGCCTGCTTGGGTGGGATGCGTTCGAGGCGATCGCGCCGGGCCTGCGCCAGCGCGCAGATGCCGGCCAGCGGCGCCGAGCGATTCTGACCGTCGGCGCGGAACTCGCCCCAGAAGGGCGTGCCATAGGCCCGCCAGCCGCCCTCATCGCGGCGCAGCAGCGAAATCTCGTCGGTGAACACGCTGCCGGCCGGGGCCAGCGAGGCCACCGTGCTCTTGCCCGCTCCCGACCGCCCCATGAAAATGTACGCGCGCCCGGCGCGCTCCACCGTGGCCGCGTGCAACAGGCAGCCGCGGCGCTCCAGCAGCAGCACAGAAAGGAGGATGCGCAACAGCGAGTCCAGATCGTACTCACTGCGGACCCCGGAGAAGCGGGCCGCGCGCGACGCCAGCGCCAGCCTTCGACCGCTCAGGTCATAGTGGAAGCGGGAGGCCCGTCCGCGCCCCCGCGGGCAGCCCGCGGACCCTTCGAGGGTAATGGGGAGGCCCCGGACAGGGGAAGACTGAAAGAAAGAGTACCGCCGGGCCGCGGTCTCCAGCAGCGCGCCCTCGCGCGAACGGAGCACTAGCGGCACCCGGCCAATGCGAATCGCTACCTGTCGGTTGCTCCCAAGATGCAAGCCGGCAGCCCCCTTGGCCGCGTTTCCCGCCAGTTTAGGGGCCGCGGCCGGGGTTGTCAACGCAATGTGTGCCCAATTAGTAGGGGTGCAATGAAGCAGGGCTACTATCGCCGCGAGAGGACTTTCGGCAGCCCGGCTGCCCCGGCGCCCGCCCGGCAGGGGCTAGCGGGCAGCGCCGGCCTTGCGGATGTAAATGTCGCCATTGAAGTTGGTGAACTGGATTTCCGGGCCGCCGCCGTTGATGACGCCGCGGGTGGCCTTCTCGATCTTGACGCGGTACTTGCCGCCCTTGCCGCGCCCGTCCTCGACAATCTGTTGCGGGGCGCTGGCCTGGAGCTGCACGTCGAAGTCGCTGTACACGTCCCCGTTGTCGGTCTTGAAGCTGATGTTGGCCTTCAGGTCGGCCGGGAAGGTGACGTCGATATTGCCGTTGAGCGAACTGAAGGCCATGGGCTTGCCGCTGACGCGCACCAGGGTGACCTTGAGGTCTTCGTTCAAGGCGTGAGCCACCACGCTGCCGGAGACGTTGTTGAGGGTGACCGGGCCATTGGTGTTGTTCACGTCAATTTCGCCTTCGATGCCGGTCACCACGATGTCGCCGTCGTTGGTGGCGCGCAAGCGCACGGAGGTCTGCCGGGGCACGGTGATGGTGAGGTCCACGGGGCGCTGATGGGAATCGGTGCTCACGCGGACGGTGTTGTTTTCTTCCTCGACGGTCAGGCCCGTGGAGAGGACCGGGACGCGCTTCATCCCGCCCTTGCGGTCGGGCTTGTCGCGGTCCCCTTCGTCGCGGACGCGCGCTTCCACCAGGACTTCTTTCACCTCCGCGCCTTTCACGATGATGCTGCCGGCGAGAACGCCCACGCGCAACATCACCGGGCGCGCCGGGTCGGTGAGCGGCACATTGATGTTCTGCGCCGCGACGCCCGCACCGGCCGGCGCCAGGGCGGCCGCCGCCGCAAGAAGGGCCAGGGCCCCCGAAGTCTTCCGCACAGTCTGGTTTTTCATTGGTTCTCCCGGATGCGAATGTCGCCGTTGAAGTTCTCGGCGTGGATTTCCACCCCACCGGCGCCGATGCGACCCCCGGTAAAGCGGTCGGCGCGGAAGATCATTTTGCGCCCGGACTGCTCCCGCTGGATGGCCCGCACCGGCAGCGCGGTGACCGGAAAGTCGGTGTAGATGGACCCGTTGAAGGTCTTCAAGCGGAAGTCGGCGGAAAGGCCGCGCGCGAAATAGAGGTCCAGGTCGCCGTTCACGGACTTGAAGGAGGAAGCCTGGCGCGGATTCTCGGTGAAGGTGACTTTCACCGGGCCGTTGACACTGTGCGCCCGGCCGGAGCCCGCCACGCGCTGCACCTCCACGCCGCCATTCACGTTGCTCACCTCGAAGCGGCCGCGGATGTCGCGCAGGCGCACCTCCCCGCCGTTGACCGTGCGCAGCGTGACATCCGCCTGGCGGGGCACTTGGAGCTGGAAGTCCATGCGCACGTCGTAGCCGGGCCGCTCGCGGAAGGAGAAGCCCTCACGCCCGTCGCAACGGCAGCGGAAGGGGCCGTTCACGTACAGCGTGAGCGAACCCGGCCGCTCGGTGATCTCCAGCGTCACTTCCTTGCGGGCCTGCTCGAGTTTCTCCGGCGAACGGGCCCGCGTGGCCCGCGTGACCACCAGGTGCGCCTGGCTGGAGTCCGTGCCCGCCACTTCGATCGAGCCGTTCACGTTGTCGAGCTCCACCACCTTCTGGGCCGGGCCGGCGCTCAGGTCGAAGGACTTGCGGATCCTCTCCGAGTCCTTCACCGGCAGGTCGTCCCACTCTTCGCTGTGGGTTTCCGCGGGGCCGAAGGCCGCGGTCATGGCCAGTATCACCAGGAGTTGGATGAGTACTCGAGTCATCTTCGGAATCCTGTTCGCTGCCATCCCTAGTTCAACTTGCTCAGGGCCCATTCGGCGCGCTGGCGCACGGCGGGATTGAGCGAGGCGTCCTGCTGCACCTTGCGGAGCTGCTCGACGGCGCTGCGGTCGCGCAATTCCACCAACAGGTCAATCAGCGCCACCTGCACCAGCGGGGATTGCTTGGGCTGCAGCGCATCCAGCAGGCCCGCGCGTACCTCGGGCTGGCGGCTATGCCGGCTCAGGGCATTGAGCGCGGCCAGGCGGACATCCACGCTGCTATCCGACCGCAAAGTCCGGATCAGCGCCTCGAGAATCTTGGGGTCCGTGGCCGCCTGCTGCGTGCTCCAGTTGACGGCTTGCAGCCGCTCGCTGGCCGACTGCTGCTGCAACATCAGGAGCGTCACCAGTTGCCGCATGTTGCCGAGCTCATCGCGCAACACGGCGACGTCCTCGCGCGGCGGCTGGCCCCCGCCCGCGGTGTACCGCCCCGCGGAGAAGCCCGCCACCAGCAGCAGCGCCACGCACGCCAGCGCCGCCCCCGGCCGCAGCCACCCGCCCCCCAGCCAGGCGGCCAGGCCGCCGGGCTGCCGCTGCCCGCTGCCGCGGCCCGCCAGGTAGGCGTTGAGCATCGCCGAGAAGCGCGCGTGCAGCGCCGCGCTAGGGCGCTCCTCCGGCAACATGGCCAGGCCGTTCCACAGCGTCACCGTCTCTTTGCACGCGGCGCACTGCTCCAGGTGGTTCGCCAGCCTGTCTTCGTCTTCGGCCCCCAATGTCCCGGCCAGATAGTCGGGCATCAGCTCCGCGGCTCGTTCACAGTTCATGGCCTGCTCCTTACTCCCTGTAGGGGCGGGTTTTCAAACCCGCCCGCTGCACTCGGTCCGCCCGCTGCACTCGGTCCGGGCGGGTCTGAAGACCCGCCCCTACGCGCGGGCGGTCTGCAACTGGTGGAACACTTCCTTCAACTCCAGCAGGGCGCGGTGCACGCGCACCTTCACCGTATTCGTGCCGCAGCCCATCAGGTGGGCGATCTCGTCGTGCTTCAGTTCCTGCAACCGGCTGAGGATCAGGATTTCGCGCTTCTCCTCCGGCAGTCGCATCAGCGCCCGATGCAACAGGGCCGACTCCTGCTGTTGCTGCGCGGGGTCCGCGGGCAGAATCGCGGGAGACATCTCCGGGGTCCATTCCGTCTGCGGCCGCTGTTTCCGCAGGTGGTCCAGCCGCGTATTTCGCGCGATCTGGTACATCCAGGCTCGAAACGAGCTCTTCTGCGCGTAGGTCTGGCGGTACTTCAGGATGCGCAAGAACACCTCCTGCACCAGGTCTTCGCTCAAGCCGCGGTCGCCGGTGAGCCGGGCATAGAAGTTGTAGAGCGGGCTGTGGTAGCGGTCGAACAGCTCGCCCAAGACTTCGGCCTGGCCTGCGCGCACCTGGAGCATCAGTTCCTCGTCGGACGCCGCCTGTGTCATCCCCGCGTTCCCGTGATGGCCTATGCGTTCCCTTTCGCCCATGGATACCGCGCCCCCGGCAAAAGGTTACAGAGTTTCCGCCGCCCGCGGGAGGCTACAATGAGACAAAGCCTGGATCCCTCCGGGATTACCTTCAGAGGTTATTCCACCGAAGGTTGAGTCCCGATGCGACAGTAATAGTTTTATATCCCCCCCTGCATGGAAAAGGCCAGACCATTGATCCTGTGGAGGTGCCAGTGCGCCTGCTCCGCCGAATCGTTCTTGTCTTGCTGCTGACTCCCTCCCTCGCAACTGCTCAATCACCAGCCCCGCGAGACCAACGCGCCATCGCGGCCCTCCAGCAGTCTCTCGCAACAATGGGAAGCGTCCCCGCGGACTCCATTGCAGTCGGGACTCTGACGTTCGTGGCTGGCTCCACCAGCCAAGGCGGCACAATCCGCGTGTTGAACCGAGGCAGTAACCGCCCGCCTGGTCAGCGACCATTTCGGCTACCCCAACTGGCGCGGGGACTATTATCCTTTTGGGGAGGAGATGAGCCCCCAGCCCAGCGTGAACAACTACAAGTTCACCGGCTACGAGCGCGACGGCGCGGGCGGCGAATCGGGTTACGACAATTCCGTGTTCCGCAGCCACATTGCGCGCCTGGGGCGCTTCAACCGCCCCGATCCCATCGCCGGCTCCATCGCTCCACCCGCAGTCGCTCAACCGCTACGCCTACGTCACCAACGACCCGGTCAACGCCGTGGACCCACTCGGCCTCTCCGGCTTCACCTTCGGCACACGCAGCTTTACCATCAGCATCTGGGGCCCCGGCCGGGGCCACCGCGCCTGGGCGCTGGGGTGCAACATTCTCCCCGGCGCGCGCGTATCTCCTATTGCTAACCCATAGGGGCGGGCAGCGTCCAAGTATGGGGAACCCATAGGAGCGGCCCGGGCGCGCCGCGCCCGCCGGAGGATGCCGTGGCCTACAAGACCGACGTATGGCAGGGAACCCTTTCCCTGATGGTGCTGAGGACGCTGCAGACGCTGGGGCCGCTGCATGGCTACGGCGTGGCCCGGCGCATCGAGCAGACCAGCGGCGGCCGGTTGTGCATCAACTACGGCACGCTTTACCCGGCGCTGCTGAAGCTCGAGCAGGAAGGCTGCATCGCCTCGGAGTGGGGCGCCTCAGAAAACAACCGCAAAGCCAAGTTCTACCGGCTGACGCGCGCAGGCCAAAGGCAACTGAAGCAGCAAGCGCGCGATTGGACCCAGGCCGGCGCCATCCTGGACCGTTTCCTCTCGGGAGAAAGGGGCCTGGCATGAGAGCACTACGCGCGTGGTTCCTGAGAATCGGCGGCCTGTTCCGGCAGCAACGGCCGGAGAGCGACTTCGCGGAGGAGCTGGAAAGCAACCTGGCCCTGCACACGGAGGAGAACGTGCGCCGCGGCATGACCCCGGCGGAAGCGCGGCGCGACGCGCTGGTGAAGCTCGGCGGCCTGGAACAAGCGAAGGAACTGCACCGTGAACGCCGCAGCCTTCCGTGGATCGAGAACCTGCTCCAGGACCTGCGGTATGGCCTGCGCACGTTGCGGCAGAACCCGGGCTTCGCCGCGGTCGCCGTGCTGACGCTGGCCCTGGGCATCGCCGCCAACACGGCCATCTTCAGCATGGCCAACGCGCTCATCCTGAACCCGCTGCCCTTCGAGGACCTCGACCAACTGGTGGCCGTGCGCGAGCGCCTGCCCAACCAGGGGCTGAAAGCGGTGGGCGTGGCGCCGGCCGATTTTGCCGACTGGCGCGCGCAGAACAGCGCTTTCCAGGAAATGGCCGCATACAGTGTGCGCAACGCCGTGCTCACCGGCAGCGGGGGCGAGCCCGAGTCGGTGCGCGGCACGTTCGTCTCGCCCGGCTTTTTCGCCGCGCTGGGAACGCGTCCCGCGCGCGGCCGGGGATTGCTGCCGGAGGAGAGCGAGCCGGGGCGCGACCGCGTCGCGTTGATCGGGCACGGCCTGTGGCAGCGGCGCTTCGGCGCCGACTCGAATCTCCTGGGCAAAGACATCATCGTGAACGGCCGCGCCGTCACCGTGGCGGGAATCCTCCCGCCCGGCTTCGACTTCCCCATCAGCACCGATGTGTGGATGCCGCTGGCGCTGCCTGCCGCGCAGTGGCATCAGCGCGACACGCGCAACCTCTATGTACTGGCGCGCCTGAAGCGGGGCACGACGCTGGAACAGGCGCAGGCGGAGATGACCGCGGTGGCCCAGCGCCTGCAACAGCAATACCCGCAGACCAATTCCGGCGTCAGCGCCCAGGTGGTGCCGCTGCGCGACCTCCAGGGCGAGTTCACCCGCCCGATGCTGACGGTGCTCCTGGGCATGGCCGGGTTCCTCTTGCTCTTGGCCTGCGCCAACGCCGCCAACCTGCTCTTCGCCCGCGCGGTGGCCCGCCAGAAGGAGCTGGCTATTCGCGCGGCCATGGGCGCGAGCCGCCGCCGCGTGATCCAGCAGTTGATCACCGAGAGCGTGCTGCTGGCCGGGCTGGCAGCGGGAGCGGGCTGGGTACTGGCGCTATGGGCGGTCGGCCTGATCCGCGCCGGGCTGCCGCAGGACATCGCGCGGCACATGGTCGGCTGGCAGCGCATCGGGATGGACGGCACGGTGCTGGCGTTCACGCTCGGCCTGGCCCTGGCCACCACGCTGCTGTTCGGCCTGGCGCCCGCGGTGCAAGCCTCGCGGCTGGACCGGGAGAGCACGCTGAAGGAAGCAGGCAGGTCCGGCGTCACGGGCCCGGGCCGGCGCGGCGCGGGCCGGTTCCTGGTGGCCTGCGAGCTGGCGCTGGCGCTGGTGCTGCTGGTGGGCGCGGGGCTGATGGTCAAGGGCTTCTGGCGCATCCTCGATTCCTTCCACGGGGCCGACCCCGCGCGCCTCCTCACGGTGCAGGTTTCCCTGCCGGAATCGCGTTACGCGGAGCCGCGGAAACTCGCCGAGTTCTATGGGCAGGTGCTGGAGCGCATGGCCGTTCTTCCTACCGTGCAACACGCGAGCGCGGCCACCAACACGCCGCTCAATAACCGGCCGAACCCTTCGCTGGAACTGATCATCGAAGGCCGGCCGCCGCTGCTTCCCGGCGAGCGGCAATTGGCCGACCTGGTGGTAGTCAGCCCGGAGTACTTCGCCACGCTGGGCGTGCCGCTCCTGCGCGGGCGCGACTTCACCGCCGGCGACGGGCTCGACGGGGCGCCCGCCGCGGTCATCAGCGACCTGGCCGCGCGGCGCTACTGGCCCACCGAGGACCCCGTGGGCCGCCGCGTCCGCATCAGCGCCGATCCCGCCGCTCCGTGGATCACCGTGGCCGGAGTCGCCGGCGACGTCCGGCAGGGTTGGTTCGACAAGGAGCTGCGCCCGCAGTTGTACTTTCCCTACACGCAGTCCCCGCGCGCGGCCATGACCTTCGTGCTGCGCACAACCGCCGACCCCATGAACCTGGCCGCCACCGCCCGCGCGCAAATCCACGCCGTGGACCGCGACCTGCCCATCGGCAAAACCATGACCCTGGCTCAGCTCTTTGCCAACGAAGTCTCGCCCTTCAGTTTCTCCGCGGTGCTGATGCTGGTCTTCGGCGGGGTGGCGCTGGTGCTGGCGGCCGTAGGCGTGTTTGGCGTGATGTCTTACTCGGTGGCGCAGCGCAGGCACGAAATGGGCTTGAGGCTGGCGCTGGGCGCCAGCCGCGCCGACGTGGTGCGCCTGGTGCTGGCGCAGGGCGCGCGCACCGCCGGCGCGGGCCTGTCCGCCGGGCTGGTCCTTGCTCTGGCCCTGGGCCGGATCATGGCCAGCACGCTTTACGGGGTCGTGGCGCTGGAGATGGCGGTCCTGTTCGGTTTTCTCCTGCTGCTGGCCGGGGTGGCCGTCCTGGCCAGCGGCATCCCCGCGTGGCGCGTCTCCCGCGTGGACCCGGTGCAGACGTTGCGCTGCGAGTAGCGCATCGCCGGGAAGGTCACGGCTGCGTGAGGCCGCGTGCCGCCAGGGGCAACGAGCGCAGGCGCCGGCCGGTGGCGTTGAAAATAGCGTTGCCGATGGCCGGAGCGATGGCCACGATGGGCGCTTCGCCGGCGCCCGCGGAAGGCAAGTCCTTGCGGTCCAGCAAAACGGTTTCGAGCGCAGGGACGTCGCTGAAGCGCGGCACGCGGTAGCGGGAAAAGGCGGCGTTGAGCACGCGGCCGTTCTCGAACTCGACGGCCTCGAACAGCGCGCCGCCGATGCCCATGATCACCGACCCTTCCACCTGGCTGCGCAGGTGGTCCGGGTTGACGATGGCGCCGCACTCGAAGGCGGTGACGGCGCGCACCACGTTCACCGCCCCCTCGCGGCTCACGCTCACTTCCGCGCAGTTGGCCACGTAACCGCCCTTCTCAAAGCCGCCGGCGATGCCCACGCCGCGCTTCTCACCCGGCGCGACGGGCGCGCGTCCCGCGGGCCAGCCGAACTGTTTGGCGGCGGCTTCCAGCACGGCGCGCAGGCGCTCGTCCTTCAGGTTCTTCCGCCGGAACTCGAGCCGGTCCATGCCTGCCAGGCGCGCCAGCTCGTCCATGTGGGATTCGCGCGCGAAGTGGTTGGCGGTGGCGGCCAGCGCGCGATAGGAGCCCTGGCGCAGCGGCGTCTTCGAGGGGTGGAACTCGATGCGCTGGTTGGGGAAGGAGTAGCGCGGGCGGATGGCCGCGCTGCCGGAATTGTAGTTGTGGAACTCCCAGGCGGTGACCGTGCCGTCCTTCTTCACGCCGCTGCGAATCTCGATGACTCCCGCGGGGCGGAAGTAGGCCCAGGTGAACTCTTCCTCGCGCGTCCACACCACCTTCACCGGTTGATTCGCGGCGCGGGCCAGGCGCGCGGCCTCGACCGCCGCTTCGTTGGTGTGCTTGCCGCCGTAGGCCGAGCCGGTGTCCGGCACGATGACCCGCACGCGGTCCTCGGGGATGCGCAGCGCGGCGGCCAGTTCGCTGCGCGCGCCGAAGGGGCGCTGCGTGCCGGTCCACACAGTGAGCTTCTCGCCGGACCACTCCGCCAGGGCCGCGCGGGGCTCGAGGGGGGCGTGGGCGATGTAGGCGACGGTGTAGGTCTGTTCGAGGCGGTAGTCGGCGGAGGCCAGGCCCTCGTCGAGCGAGCCCAGGTCGGTGCGCGAGGAGCGATCGCCGTCGCCGGCCTGCGCCGCGTGCTTCTTCAGATAGTCGAAGAGCTCCGCGCTCGAGGGCTGCGGCTCAGCGCGCCACTCAGCGCGGATGGATTTGGCCGCGGCGGCCGCGGCTTCCGGCGACGGAGCGGCCAGGCCGAGGAAGTTGCCGTCGCGCACCACCAGGACGCCGGGCATCTTCTCCGCCGCGGCGGTGTCCGCGGAAACCAGGGTGGCCCCGAAGGCCGCGGGCCGCACCACGCGGCCGAAGAGCATCCCCGGCAGGCGGTGGTCGGCGGGGTAGCGGTGTCGGCCGGTGACAAACTCGGCGCCGTTGACCTTGCCTGCGGGCCGACCCTGCACGGTCCATTCCGCTGCCGGCGCGAGCGCCTCCTCCGCGGGGATCACTTCGGTGAGCTGCCGGCCCTTGACCAGCTCCGCGAACGTGACGCTGCGGCCGTTGTCCGCCTCTTTGAAGCTGCCGGCGGCCGCCAGCACCCGGGCGCGATCCACCTGCCAGTTCGCGGCGGCCAGTGCGGCCAGCGTATTCCGCGCGGCCGCGGCCACGCGCCGCAATTGCAGGTTCATGACCGGCGTGCTGCGGCTGCCGAAGGTGCCCGGGTCGAAGGGCACGCGGTCCGTATCCGCCATCACCAGGCGGATGGCGGCCGGCGGGACGCGGAGCTCTTCCGCAACGGCCTGCGTAAGCGACGTGCGGATGTCCTGGCCCACCTCGGTCTTGCCGGTGAACACGCTGACGGTGCCGTCCTCCCCGATGTGCAGCCACGAGCCGATATCCCGCGGCAGGCCGCCGCCGCGGCGCCCGCCGCCCGACTCCTGCTGGGCCAGGGACTCGCGGGCGGCGCACATCACCAGCAGGCCCGCGCCCAGCACGCGGAAGAAGTCGCGGCGGTCCACCGCGAAGCGGTAGGCCGGCGGAGCGCTCAGCTCGTAGCGCTCCGCTTCCACCGTGGAGGAGAGGTCTCCAGACCTGTCCACTGCCAATTCCGCCACGCCCTCGGCCATTCCTGGCCCGTCCAAATCCCTCCTGTTCCTTTCGCGCCCCCGCGTCGTTCGGCTCATCGGCGCGCCCCTTTCATTTTCTGCGCGGCCGCGCGGATAGCCGTCACGATGCGCGGGTATTCGCCACAGCGGCAGATATGGCCCTCCATGAACCGGGCGATCTCCTGCTCGCCCGGATCGGCGTTGGCTCGCAACAGCCCCGCGGCGTTCATGATCATCCCGGCGGTGCAGTAGGCGCACTGCATGGCCCCGGCATCGAGGAAGGCCTGCTGCAGGGGATGGAGTTTGCCCGGGGGCGCGAGTCCTTCGATGGTGGTGATTTCGCCGGCCGCGGCGGCGGACACCGTGGTGACGCAGGAGCGGCGGGCCACGCCGTCGAGCAGTACGGTGCAAGCGCCGCACTGGCCCTCGCCGCAGCCGTACTTGGAGCCGGTCAGGTCGAGGTGGTCGCGCAGCACCGCGAGCAGGCTGGTTTCCGCGTCCACATCGACGCGCTGGGTGCGGCCGTTGATCCGCAGTTGGGTGACCCTGGCCATGCGCTGCCCGCCATTCTAACAACTTCGGTGAAAGGTGGAACGTGGAAATGTGGAAAGCGGAAAACAGCGGCGCGCCCGGGGCACAGGCTCCCGCCTGTGCGCTTCTTGCCGGTTACTCGAAGCGGAGACACCGCGGGGTCCACAGCCGCCAGGGCACACCCTGGCACAGGATCAGCGCCTGGACGCGGGCGCTGCCGGCGCCCCAGCTCATCCCGCATCAGGCGGGCAGGGCATCACTCCTACGAAAATCCCTTCAGGCCGAGAGCGGGAGCGGTTGCAGCGTGACCTGGTAACCGAGCCGCTGTAACCGGCGCGTGAGATACCGGCGCAAGCTGCTGGCCCGGATGCGATCGAAA
>Ga0187893_10003731_pt1 | contig 30177 bp, 26 predicted proteins | sample MA1701074metaG_FD_139574 | JGI IMG/M metagenome (GOLD analysis project Ga0187893, IMG submission 139574) | White microbial mat communities from a basaltic lava cave in the Kipuka Kanohina Cave System on the Island of Hawaii, USA - MA170107-4 metaG ...
AAGGAGCACAATGCGGGTAAAGTTCGTTCAACCAAGGGTCATCGACCGTACCGCATCCACTATGTTGAATCGTTCCCGGTAAAAAAGGAGGCGTTGAAGAGAGAACAGTATTTCAAATCCATAAATGGATACAACTGGCTTAGAGAAGCAGGTATTATTCAGTCTCGGAGAGGTGGCCGAGTGGTTGAAGGCGCTAGTCTCGAAAACTAGTATAGTCGTAAGGCTATCGAGGGTTCGAATCCCTCCCTCTCCGCAAAAGATTCTGAAAGCAGGTATTGACATCCGCGGATGTGAGTTGTATATTGATTTTGAAATGTATCGGACTACTTCACATATGAATTATCGTCAGGCTTGGTGGTGGCGTCTTTCCAGAGGTCTCAAAGAAACCACTACGGGCTGACGCGTTTCATTTTGTTCTTGGTTCTTCAACCCTTCCTCGGTTTCCGGAAGGGTTTTTCATTTTTTTCCCATGCGACTGCGCTCAACATGATCTCTCTGGAAACATTCGAAGAACTTTCAACCCAATACACCGTCATTCCGATTGTCAGGCATTTGCTTTCGGATGTGATGACACCGGTCTCGGCATATCTCTCGATGCGCTCAACGGGAGTTCCATCGTTTCTATTTGAAAGCGTTGAACCAAACGAGAAAATCGGCAGGTACTCATTCATCGGAACGTCGCCGGTTATGCTGATCACCGCCAAAGAGAACAACATCAGCGTCAGTCAGGGTGGCACAAAAAAAGAATTTCAGGGAAACATCTTTGATGTGCTTCAGCAATACTCATCACAGTATCATGTCGCGCCGATGGCGGAGGTCTCCGGACTTTCTGGTGGTTTCGTAGGCTACATAGGATACGGATGCGTTCGGTCGCTTGAGCAAATCCCGGCGTGCCCGGAAAAGACCCTTGAGCCCGATTCGATGGTGGGATTGTTCGCAACGATTATCCGTTTTGACCATCACCGTCAGATGGCGGCAATTATTCACAATGCGATCATTGAAAAGGGCTCCGACGCTTCGACACAATTCAGGGATGCTGTCAAAACGATCGAAGCGGTTGAACTCCAACTCAAGCGACCTCCGGTCATAGCCCATTCTTTTTCTTCCCGGCCCGCGATTTCTTCCGATAGTGATGACCGACCGATGTTCCAAACGAATGTCGAGAAGGCTAAAGAGCATATTCATGAAGGGGACATTTTCCAGGTTGTCTTGTCGAGAAGGGTTTCTGTCCCTTATTCCGGCGACTCATTCGCCGTTTATCGTGCGCTTCGTGTCATCAACCCGTCACCGTATCTCTTCTTCATTGATTTTGGAGCCGTGAGACTCATAGGTTCTTCACCGGAAGTTCTTGTGAAGGTTCAATCCAACACAGTCACGGTATTGCCGATTGCAGGAACGCGTCCGCGCGGCGCGACAGTCGACGAGGATGCCGCATTGGAGAAAGACCTGATCCATGACAAGAAGGAATTAGCCGAACACCTGATGCTTGTTGATCTCGGTCGCAATGATGTTGGCTCCGTGAGTAAACCGGGTAGCGTCCGGGTTCCCCGATACGCTGCCATCGAACGGTTCTCTCACGTGATGCATATTGTGTCGGAGGTCCAGGGCGAACTTGAATCGGGAAAAACCGGCGTTGATGCCCTGAAGCGTTCCTTTCCTGCGGGCACGGTTTCCGGCGCGCCGAAAGTCCGGGCGATGGAAATCATTGCGCAGCTTGAACGGCGTGAGCGAGGCGCGTATGGCGGTGCTGTGGGATATGTCGGATTCGACGGAACAGTTGACACTTGCATCGCAATCAGAACGATAGTTGATTGTGACGGCGTCTTGTCCATTCAGGCGGGGGCCGGCATCGTCGCTGATTCAAAAGCGGACGCCGAGTTTGATGAAACGGAAAACAAGGCGAGAGCGCTCCTTTCAGCAATCCGACTTGCCTCGAACAGTTTTGCCCTTCCGGGAAAAGAATGATTCTCGTTATCGACAACTTTGATTCCTTCACCTACAATCTCGTCCAACTCCTTGGCATGCTCAGGCGGGAAGTTGTGGTAAAACGCAACAACGAGATAACCGTGGATCAGATTCGGGCGATGAATCCGGAACGAATTCTCATTTCTCCCGGACCGGGTCGTCCGGATAACGCCGGTGTGTCGGTTGATCTCATTAAGAATCTTGGGAAAGAGATTCCTGTGTTCGGCGTTTGCCTGGGTCTGCAGGCGATCGGATACACATTTGGCGGGTCCATCGTTCACGCGCCAACGTTGATGCATGGCAAGACTTCCGTGATTCGACACGATGAGTCCGAGTTGTTCCATGATGTCCCCAATCCCTTTGTTGCGACTCGCTATCACTCGCTTGTCGTATCTGAGAAGAACCTCCCCGAGGAATTGCGCGTCATTGCGACGACTGATGAAGATGTGATCATGGGACTTCAACACAAGGCTCTTCCGATCGTTGGTGTCCAGTTTCATCCTGAATCCATTCTTACCGAATCGGGAAAGCAGATTCTTCACAACTGGCTTGGGATGAAAAAGAGACCATGAAGCACTATATTGAAAAGTGTCTTGCAGGCGTCGACCTCACTGTAGAAGAGGCCTCAACCGCGCTTGATAGCATCATATCCGGCGGCGCCACGGATGCCCAGATTGCCGGGTTGCTTATCGCTCTCCGTGCAAAGGGAGAATCGGTTTCGGAGTTGGTTGGGTTTGCGCGCACCATGCTTGAGAGGTCGGTTCATGTCTCTGTTGAAGACCACGATGCGATCGATATCGTGGGGACAGGCGGCGATGGTGCGGGCACGTTTAACATCTCCACGGTTACGGCGTTTGTTGTTGCGGGTGCAGGAGTTACGGTCGCCAAGCACGGCAACCGGTCGGTCTCGAGCAAATGCGGAAGTGCCGATGTACTTCAGGCACTCGGCATCGAGACAGGCATTGACCCACAGCGCGTTGAGGAGTGCATCAATCGTATTGGTATTGGATTTCTCTTCGCTCCCGTATTTCATCCGGCTATGAGGAATGTGGCAAAACCGCGGGCGGAGTTGGGTGTTCGCTCCATTTTCAATATGCTTGGTCCGCTGACGAATCCGGCTCGAGTGAAGAGACACTTTATTGGCGCGTTCAACCCTGATGCTGCCGGAAAAATTGCCAGAACGCTGGCTGAGCTTCGCGCTGTGCGTGCATGTGTTGTACACAACGCCGATGGTATGGATGAAGTCGGATTGGCAAAGCCCACACTTGCCATCAACGTTGAATGCGGCAAGGATCTGACGTCGGAACACCTGCGGGCTGAGGATTTCAATCTTCCCGAAGTTACACTTTCCCAGCTTGCGGGCGGGGATCCTCAGGAGAATGCGAGAATTATTTTGTCGATCCTTGAAGGTGAAAAGGGTCCAAGGCGATCGGTGGTTCTGGCGAATGCGGCAATTGCGTTTGGCGTTGGAGGAAAGTGTTCCTCTCTGAAACAAGGCGTGCATCTGGCTTCCGAATCAATCGATAGCGGCAGCGCGTTGCGAGCGTTGAATCAACTACGCGAGTTTACAGGCAAACGATGAACTTCCTCGAATCAATACTTGAACATAAGCGGCTTGAAGTGGCAGAGCGCAAGAAGGCGGTTCTGAGAAGCCGGCTTGAAGACATGCCCAAGTATTCATATCCGCGTCTATCTCTTCGGGCCGCTCTTGAGAATACGGACCTCGCTGTTATTGCTGAGATCAAGAAAGCATCGCCTTCAAAGAATGTGATACGCGAGAAGTTTGACCCGCTGGGATTGGCTCGTGAATATGTTCAGGGGGGCGCAAGCGCCCTTTCAGTGTTGACAGATGAGAAGTTCTTTCAGGGGCGACTAGAGTACATCGAGAGGATGAGGAACTTCGTTTCGATTCCGATCCTCATGAAGGACTTCGTTATTGATCCATACCAGTTGTATGAAGCGCGTGCGCATGGAGCCGACGCCATCCTGCTGATTGCCGCGGCTATGGAACCGGCAGAACTACTAGCTCTGCATGAACAGGCGATGGCGCTCGGGTTGGAATCGCTGGTCGAAGTACACACAGAGGAAGATTGTGACAAACTGGACTTACAACAATTTTCTCTCGTCGGAATCAACAACCGCGATTTGATGACGTTTGAAACCGACATCCTCACGTCGGCGAAACTACGGAAGTATATCCCGCAATCGGCCACCGTTGTCAGCGAAAGCGGCATTACATCAGTCCGTGATTTGGAGACGCTCTCGAAAGCTGGGATTCATGCCGTGCTGATTGGTGAGCATTTCATGCGTTCACCGGATCCGGGAAGATGCCTTGCGGAGCTCCTCGCCGAGGCGGCGGGAAATCCCACGTGAAAGTGAAGGTGTGCGGCATTACCAATGCCGGTGATGCGCGTGAGGCGGTTCGTTGCGGTACGGATGCGCTGGGATTTATTTTCGCGAAAGAAAGTCCGCGGTATGTTTCCCGGGAGGTCGCACGGGCGATTATCGGAGACCTGCCGCCTTTCGTGACGCCCGTAGGTGTTGTGGTGAATCAATCACGCGAAAGCATTGCGAAACTCATAACGGAAACCGGCATTCGATGCATCCAATTCCACGGTGACGAGGTTCCGGCTGATTTGAATGGATACTCAATCCCGGTGTACAAGGTGTTTCGCGTGGGGAATGGATTCGAGCCTGAAGGTGTGAAGCGCTATCCGGGGATTGCATATCATCTTGACGCGTACGCAGGGGATATCCGCGGCGGCACGGGAACCGGGTTCGATTGGTCTATTGCGCGCCGGGTTTCCAGATACGGACGCGTTATTCTTTCCGGCGGCATTGGCCCGGATAACGTTGTGGATGCGATTCAACAAGTTCATCCATATGCAGTTGATGTAAACAGCGCGGTTGAATCCAGTCCGGGAAAAAAAGATTCGCAAAGACTACGCGCATTATTTCACACGCTAAGAACATTTCACTGAGACTCAGGAGTTGATATGCTTGTCGTAATGAAACGTGATGCAACCCGCGATGATATCCTCAGGGTGAAAGAGAAAATCGCGGCCATGGGATTCAAGGCTCATGAAATTCCCGGAGCCCAGCGCGTCGCGATTGGCATCACGGGGAATAGCGGGAAGATCAATCCCGAACATTTCAGCATTCTTTCCGGTGTGGAAGATGCCATCCCTGTCTCAAAGCCGTACAAACTTGTCGGCAGGGATGCAAAGCCAGAAAATTCCGAGATCAGTGTTGACGGAGAAGTCGTTGGGGGAAGGGAGTTGGCGATTATAGCGGGTCCATGCTCTGTTGAAAGTCGGGAGCAGTTGTTCCAGATAGCTGACGTTGTCAAGGAAGCGGGTGCGAAGTTCCTGCGCGGGGGAGCTTTCAAGCCCCGCACATCGCCGTACGCGTTCCAGGGAATGAAAGAAGAGGGACTTGTTCTTCTCAAAGAGGCAAAGGAAAGAACCGGACTCAAGATTGTGACTGAAGCAAAAGATGTTCTTACACTCCCCGCCGTTGCTGAGGTTGCTGATGTCATCCAAATCGGCGCGCGGAATATGCACAATTTTTCCTTGCTTGAAGCTGTTGGAGAACTCAGGACTCCTGTGTTGCTGAAGCGGGGCATTTCCGCAACGATTGAAGAACTGTTGATGTCGGCAGAGTATATTCTCGCACGAGGGAATTACAACGTTATCCTATGTGAGCGCGGGATCAGAACATTCGAACCTTACACGCGCAACACGCTCGATCTGAATGCAATTCCTGTCGTAAAGAAACTCTCCCATCTTCCGATTCTTGTGGACCCGAGTCATGGTATTGGCATGTGGGATGGCGTTACATCAATGGCGTTGGCGGGGATTGCGGCCGGCGCAGATGGCTTGATGATTGAAGTTCACCCCGACCCGGCATTGGCGCTTTCCGATGGCTATCAATCGTTGAAGCCGGGGAAATTCCGCTCACTGATGGAGCGTGTGCGACTGGTTGCCTCGGTTGTCGAGCGCACATCGGGCGTGGAGATCGCTTAGGATGAAGCGCGTTGCAGGTCCAAACCGTCGCCAGCCGATGCCTGATAAGCGCGGGTACTATGGGAAGTACGGCGGACAGTTCGTTCCGGAAACCCTCATGGACGCCCTTCGAAAGCTTGACCTGTTGTACTCTGATCTCAAACGTGATCCTTCCTTTAAGAAACAATACTCAAATCTTCTCAGTGAATTTGCAGGGCGACCCACGCCTCTGACATTTGCGGAGCGACTCACCAAACACTACGGGCGCGGCAGAATTTATTTGAAAAGGGAAGACCTTTGCCACACCGGTGCTCATAAGATCAATAACACCATCGGGCAAATTCTGCTGGCGAAACGATCCGGCAAAACCAGGATCATTGCAGAAACGGGAGCGGGACAACACGGTGTTGCGACAGCCACCGTTGCCGCAAAGATGGGACTTCGTTGCGTTGTCTACATGGGCGGTGAAGACATGGAGCGCCAGCATTTGAATGTCGAACGCATGCGGATGCTTGGTGCTGAAGTGAAACCCGTGGTTTCGGGAAGCAAGACGCTCAAGGATGCAACGAGCGAAGCGATCCGCGATTGGGTGACGAACGTTGACGACACTTTTTACATCATCGGTTCGGTTGTAGGGCCGCATCCTTATCCGATGATTGTGCGGGACTTTCAACGCGTAATAGGTTTGGAAACACGAAAACAAATCAAGCTCAAGGAGGGAAAGCTTCCCGATGTTCTCGTTGCCTGTGTTGGCGGGGGAAGCAATGCAATCGGGATGTTTCATCCGCTCCTTTCTGATCGCGTTCGGATGATTGGCGTTGAAGCCGCCGGTCTGGGCCTCGGGACAAAACATCATGCGGCAACTTTGATGAAGGGTTCACCCGGAGTTCTTCACGGTTCGTTCAGTTATCTTTTGCAGGATTTGGACGGCCAGGTTCAACTTGCGCATTCAATTTCCGCCGGATTGGATTATCCGGGCGTTGGACCGGAACATAGCGCCCTGAAGGATTTGAAACGGGTTCAATACATATCGGTCACGGATCGTGAGGCGCTCCGGGCGGCCGCGTTGCTTTCACAACTTGAGGGAATTATTCCTGCGTTGGAGAGTGCTCATGCGCTTTCCGCACTGGAGAGGATCATGCCCAAAAGTTCGACGAAAGATATTATCGTTGTTAACCTCTCAGGTCGCGGCGACAAGGACATGGGTACGTACGCGAAATACCGGACAGCATGAACCGCCTCGATCAAACGTTTGCGGGGCTTCGACAATCAAAACAGAAAGCGCTTGCGCTTTTTCTGACTGCGGGATTTCCGCGTCTTGATTCCACCTTGCGCAATGTTCTCATGTGTGTGGAGGCCGGTGCAGATATTATTGAACTCGGAATGCCTTTCTCTGATCCGCTTGCCGACGGGCCGGTGATTCAACGAAGCTCGGCTGCTGCGCTTGACAACGGAATGAATGTAAATCGGTTGTTCTCTCAAGTCTCGGAAATCAGAAAGCGAACCGATGTTCCCATTGTGCTCATGGGATACGTCAATCCGGTTTTGCAATACGGTATTCAGAAGTTTCATTCGGAAGCTGTTGATGCGGGAGTTGATGGCTTGATCTTCCCCGAAGTACCGTTGGAAGGGATGAAGTTTGTCACCGGATCGGAAAGACGGAGCAATCTCGCGCATGTTATGCTTGTTGCACCGACGACACCATCGGAGAGAATTGCGCGCATTGATCTCGCCTCGAAGGGATTTGTGTATTGCGTCAGCACAACAGGAGTGACGGGGGCAAAGTCTCAAAACGGAAATGAAACTTACCTCAGGAGAGTAAGAAACAATGTCACGCGCAATCCTGTTCTGATTGGATTTGGGATATCAACCGGAACCGACATCGAGCTGGTGATAAAGTGGAGCGATGGCGTGATTATCGGGAGCGCTCTGATCAAGCGGCTTGAAGAAGCGAAGTCTTTACGTTCAATCAGCAGTTGGATTCATGGTTTGAAGAAGTCATTGCAGTAGGCGCGAGACATTTCCTACCTACATGGCGGAGAACGGTCTGTTTAACTGTGCTTTAGTTGTCCCAATCCCGCAACTTTCGTTGACTAAAACAAGGATTTTCTTATTTTAGTCTACACCAACCAAGTTAAAACAAGAGAATCTATAATTTAATCGCCCAGTTTGACATGACCCTCGAACAGTTTACAGCTGGTGCTTACACACAGCAATATCAGTACAAGAGCTTCACGCCAACCAAACTGAACACGGAGTGGACCTGGTCGAACGCGAAGATCAATACTCTTCTTGCTGAGGCGAATCTCAAGTTAGGCGAGTTGAATGCGTTCTCATCGCACATCCCCGACATTGATATCTTCATCCGGATGCATGTTATCAAGGAGGCGACCACTTCAAGCCGGATCGAGGGGACACGGACGGAAATGGAAGATGTGGTGATGAAGAAGGCGGATATCGACGCCGAAAAGAAAGACGATTGGCAGGAGGTTCAGAACTACATCAAGGCAATGAACCTTGCCATCAGGAGACTGAGCGATGTTCCCATTTCCACCCGGCTCCTGAAAGTAACGCATAAGACACTGATGTCAGGTGTCCGCGGGAAGACGAAGTTGCCGGGTGAGTACCGAAAGAGTCAGAACTGGATTGGAGGGACCACTCTTCAGGATGCGGTATTCATCCCACCACTGCACACCGAAGTGCCTGCACTCATGGGCGACCTGGAAAACTTTCTCCACAACGATCAGATCCAGCTGCCCGACCTCATGAGAATTGCGATGGCACATTACCAGTTTGAAACAATCCACCCGTTTCTCGATGGTAACGGAAGACTTGGCCGGTTGCTGATTACGCTCTACCTTGTGAGCAACAACATTCTCTCGAAGCCCACGCTGTACCTTTCGGCATACTTTGAGAAGCACAAGGCCATGTACTACGACAACCTCATGAGGGCAAGAACCGCCAATGATGTGCTGCAATGGATCAAGTTCTTTCTCGTTGCAGTAACGGAAACATCGAAGCAGGGAATCGCAACATTCAAGAGTATCCTGGCACTAAGAGACGACATTGAATCACGTCGCCTGATCACGCTGCGGAAGAAACTCCCCCGGGCGCAACAGCTTCTGCACCATCTTTATAAGACGCCGAAGATCACTGCCGCCGATGTGGGCAATATGCTTGACGTAACTCCTGCAACAGCGAATGTGTTCATCCAGGATTTTGTGAAGCTCGGCATCCTGCGGGAGACGACGGGAGGAAAACGAAACAGGGTGTTCACGTTTCATGAGTACCTGAGTTTGTTCGCAGATGCCGGGAAGTAGCTGTTGCGGATCCCCGGAACTTCCGTTGACTAAAACATTGGTTTTCTTATTTTAGTCAACGCCTACCGCGCTTAAACAAGAGAATCCATAGTCTAATCACGCAACTCGATGTCATCTCTCGAACAAATTGAAGCAATAGAAAAACGTCTCTGGAACGCTGCTGACACACTGCGTGCGAATTCCAACTACGCGAGCAATGAGTATTTTATGCCGGTAATGGGCTTGATCTTCCTCCGGCATGCATACAGCCGGTACCTTGCCGTGAGGGATGGAATTGAAAAGAATCTGCCCATGCGTGGCGGGAAGACTCGCAAGCTTACAAAGGAGGACTTCTCTCAGAAGGGGGCGATCTTCCTTCGTCCCGAAGCACAATTCGATTACCTCGTTGAACTCACCGACAGTGACGACCGGGCCAAGGCCGTTATTCATGCGATGGAAACTATTGAGGATGATTACAAAACACTTCGTGGTGAATTACCGAAGGCTGAGTATCAGGAATTGGACAACGAGGTCCTCGGCCAACTCCTGCGTACGCTGAATCCTGAAGAACTCAAGCGTACTACGGGCGATGTGTTCGGTCGGATCTATGAGTACTTCCTCACACAGTTTGCCGACCTAAAAGCTCATGACAACGGTGAATTCTTTACGCCAATCTCTCTCGTCTCGATGATTGCCAACGTTCTGGAGCCGACGAAAGGAATTGTCCTCGATCCTGCATGTGGGTCGGGGGGAATGTTTGTTCAAAGCGCACACTTCGTTGAACGCCTACATCAGAAGCCGAGCGAGCGACTGACGTTCAAAGGGGCGGAGAAGAATCCCACGACCATCCGTTTGGCAAAGATGAATCTCGCTGTCCATGGATTGGAAGGAGACATCCAGAAAGCGATCACGTACTACGACGATCCTCACGAGTTGCTTGGCAAAGCAGACTATGTGCTCGCGAACCCTCCGTTCAACGTTGATGAAGTAGACGCCGACAAAGTGAAGAACGATCCACGCTTACCGTTTGGTCTTCCCGGAACGAGCAAGGGGTCGGGCAAGGGAGGAAAAGGTAAGGCTAAGGATCGCAAGGGCAAGGTTTCCAATGGCAACTATCTCTGGATAAGTTACTTCTGGAGCTACTTGAGCAAGCAGGGGCGGTCAGGATTTGTCATGTCGCCCCAGGCGTCGAGCGCTGGCCGGGATGAGGCGATTGTCCGGAAGAAGCTGATTGAAACTGGCGGAGTGGAAATCATGATGGCCATTCGTTCGAACTTCTTCTATACTCGGACGGTTCCGTGCGAGCTCTGGTTCCTGAACCGTGCAAAGCCGAAGAAACACAGAGACAAAGTCTTGATGTTGGATGCCCGGAACATCTACCGGAAAGTGACGCGCAAGATTTATGATTTCAGTCCCGAGCATCTTCAGAATGTTCTCTCCATTGTGTGGCTGTATCGTGGTGAGGAGAAGCGTTTCCTTGAACTTGTTGTAACATACCTTGCACGTACACTGGACGAAGCGAACTCGTGCTTCAAGACAAAGGATGAGGGAGAAAAAGAAATCAAACCACTGGAGGATTACTCAACGGCTTTGGCAGTGTTGCGAACTGTTCTCCAACCCTTCCTTGATACACTGCCGAAAGACGCCGCTCATGCAGAAACACTGAAGCAGCTCTGTGAGGGTCAGTCTACTTTCACAAAGGACATACACTCATTCCGGACAGCAATAGCAAAAGAACGCTCACAATGGTCGAAGCGGTCTTCCCGCGTTGCCTCAGGGCTCACGAGCGCAACGAAGCGTATGTCTCCTCATGCCGAAGCAAGCCGTGACCTTGTAAAGAATGCCGATCTGTTGTACAAACTGGCAGCCAAGCTGATTGAGGTGTGCGAGAAAGACCTGAACACACGCAACAGCGATGCGTGGGTGACACGCGATATCATGAAGGCAAGAAAAGCTGCTGATGTTGCGCGAGAGACTGCCGTTGAGCATCTCAAGCTAGTGCGGTACTTCCACAGGCAGCCTGGCTGACGGAGCGATTTCCCAAAGGCGAACTGCGCGATGTTGAGGGTCTGGTGAAACTTGTGGACAAAAAGGAACTCAAGGCCAACGATTGGAGTCTGACACCCGGACGGTATGTTGGGGTTGCGCCCGAAGAGGTTGATGCGGATTTTGACTTTGAAGAAGAGCTTAGGAATATCCATGTTGAGCTTGAAGGGCTGAATGCCGAAGCCACTAAATTGGCTCAGAAGATTGCTCGTAACTTTGTGGAGTTGGGGATATGAAGAAGCGGAGTTGGGGAGACATTTCGATTCTTGAGTATGGCAAGGGATTACGCAATTGTCCTGAAGAGCCAACTGACGAATATCGATTCAGAGTCTTTGGGACTAACGGTCCAATAGGCTGGGCGAAAGAGCCTTTACGCAATGAACCTGGGATTGTTGTTGGGCGAAAAGGTGCATACAGAGGGATTCACTTTTCACCCGATCCATTTTTTGTAATCGATACGGCGTATTACCTACGTTTGACTGATCCCAATGTTGACTTGAAGTGGGCATACTACAAATTGCTCACGGTCGATATGAATCGAGTTGATGTTGGTGCAGCGATCCCAACTACGAATCGAGAATCATTCTACACTATCCCTGTTTCAATTCCCGAAGAATCACAACAGAAAACAATCGCTTCAATCCTTTCTTCCTACGACTCTCTCATCGAAAACAACCGCCGCCGGATTCAGTTGCTGGAGCAGTCGGCGCGGATGCTGTACAAGGAGTGGTTCGTCCACCTCAGGTTTCCGGGTCATGAGCATGTGAAAATCATGAAGGGTGTGCCGGAAGGGTGGGAGAGAAAGAAGATTGGTGACGTTGCCCACATTCGAAAGGGTAAGAGCATAACTCAAGCGAAGGCGGTAGAAGGTGACGTACCGGTCGTTGCAGGTGGTTTGGAACCTGCTTACTACCATAACGAAGCAAACGCAAAAGGCCCGGCTGTTACTATCAGTGCATCAGGTGCGAATGCGGGGGTTGTAACTGCGTATCACTCGGATATCTGGGCTTCTGATTGCTCGTTCATTAGTAGTGAAGAGACGAACCAAGTCTATTATTTCTATTGTCTGCTGAAGTTTCTACAACAAGAGCTTTTCGGGTTGCAGAAAGGCGCTGCACAACCGCATGTATACCCAAGAGACATTGTAACATTAGACATTATTCAACCACCGGGTTTGCTCATTGAGGATTTTTCAGACCACGTGGACCCGTTATTCAAACAGGTCAAAATTCTGACAGAGCAAAGCAACGTTCTCAAGAAGGCCCGTGACATCCTGCTGCCAAAGTTGATGAGCGGCGAGGTGGAAGTGTAAGATTCTGTGCTGGGTTGAATAATAGTGAGATATTAGTATATTTATTACCGAGTAGTTCACACTGGGTGGGAATTCCATTGTTATAATTATACTATGCAAAACCTTGCTGGAATTGAGCGTAGCACGCGGGAGAAGTTGATCGAAATCAGACGAGGTACAGACCCTGTTTTTGACGTTCAGGATGCTTCCAGAGTTCTCAAGATGCCTGCCAACGCCGTTGCGAAACTCCTCGCTCGATGGGTAAAGCAGGGTTGGCTTATTCGAGTGAAGCGTGGCTCCTATATGGCAGTTCCTCCTGAAGCGCGCTCAGGAGACGAGGTAAGTGAAGAGCCTCTCATCGTTGCCTCACGGGTCTTCGATCCGTGCTACATCGGTGGATGGAGTGCCGCCGAACAGTGGGGACTTACGGAGCAAATCTTTCGAACAATCATCGTCGTCACGACGCGCAAAGTGAGCATGCGTGACATGAAGATCAGATCGACGGACTATCTCATTAAGACCATCTCTCCCTCGCGCTTTTTCGGAATCAAGAACATCTGGCGTCAGAATTTCAAAGTCGGTTTCTCTGATCCAACCAAGACCGTGGTTGACATATTAGACGACCCTCCGCTTGTAGGTGGCGGACGAATGCTTGCTGACATCGTCAATGCCTACGTCAACTCCGAAGACTATGATGCAAGTTTGCTTCTCGATTACTCGGCCCGGATGAACAACGGAGCGATCTATAAGCGCCTGGGGTATCTCATGGAACAGATTGAAAACAGCGACAAAGATTTGCTTGCTCAACTCCGTGTGAAGCTTACCTCCGGCAATTCCAAGCTCGACCCCTCCATTCCTTGTCAACGACTTGTTACCCGGTGGCGTCTCTTCGTTCCGAACAACGGGGAGCGACCGCGTGGTTAGCCGACAGGAGATACTGGAAGTTGCTACCCAAATGTCTCTACGGCCCGACGTCGTCGAGAAGGACTACCTCCTTGGTTGGCTCTTAGCCGGAATCGGTTGGCATCCCGCGTTAGGCCCCGCGTGGATATTCAAGGGTGGTACATGCTTGAAGAAATGTTTCTTTGAGACATACCGATTCTCCGAAGACCTTGACTTCACTGTTCTCGATCCGGACTCAATTCTTGTGGAGACGCTGCAAAGAGCCCACAGTTGCCCCCCTTCGAGCAATTCTGGGATGAGCTTCCCGAGCTGTTCTTATGGCTAACAGAAGAGGTGGTTCCCATTCGGCTCCCATCCATTGCTCAGGAAGAGGTTGGGGGACCTGCGTTGGCCCCACCATCCGAACCGACGCTACCACCGAGCACTTGGCCCGAACGCCCCTCAATTGAAGAGAAAAAAGTCGAAAGTCCTCCACGAGTCACACCGCCACTGCCACCGACCCCTCCACGAGTTGGGCCATCGCCGCGGGAGAGAACGGCAATTCCATCACAACCGAGACCCACGTTACCGATAGGCATTTCGCCCGCAGAAAGGCGACTTGGAAAGGTGGAGGCCATTCGATTCGCGGGGGCGAATCACTTATGCATCATACTGGGATACAATGGGACGAAAAGACTCGTTGAACCATATTCGCTCCGCCGCACCAAGGACGGCAACATATTGCTCCACACAGTGAGAGTTGACAGTGGGGAATCCCGTACCTACAGAACTGATAAGATCGAAAGCGTCGAGTTAACACAAAAGGCATTCAAGCCTCGGTATGCGATAGAGTTAACCGCTACCGGCCCGATATACATTCCTCCGCAATCCTCAAATCGTGCCGGAACTGAAATGCGAGCATCACGCGTTCGGAGTAGCCATTCAGGTCCAAGGTACATCTTCCGCTGTCCTGTTTGCGATAAGAAGTTCACGCGACAAAAATATGAATCTAGCCTGAATGAACACAAGAATAAGGATGGATACAAGTGTTATGGCAGGTACGGCGTCTTTGAAGAAACCAAGTGGGATTGACCTTGACCCTGCAATTCACAGAAGACACCCTTGTCCAGCAAACCACAGCCGACTATCTCCACGACGTGTTGGGTTGGGATTCCGTATATGCTTTCGATGCTGAGACATTCGGTCCTGATGGACTGCTTGGTCGAAACTCAGATCGTGAAATCGTCCTCACTCGATATCTCCGCAACAAACTTGTTGAGCTAAACCCCGGACTGCCGGAAGATGCATACCGTGAAGCCATCCGGCAGATCGTCGAGATCAGTTCAACCCAATCGTTGCTTGCCACTAACCAGGAAAAGTACACGCTCTTCAAGGATGGTGTAGTGGTCTCGTTTCGGAGAGACCAGGGTGATCTCAAAAAGGAGCGGCTGAGAGTCTTCGACTTCGACGAGCCAACGAACAATCATTTCCTTGCAGTCAGAGAGCTGTGGATACGAGGTGATCTTTATCGCCGCCGTGCAGACATCATCGGCTTCGTGAATGGCATACCGCTGGTCTTCATGGAATTGAAGAATGTTCATCGAGACATCCGAGCTGCATACGAACAAAATCTGAGTGACTACAAAGATACCGTATCGCATATCTTCAACCACAACGCCATCATTGTTCTTGCTAACGGCGTGGATGCCAAGATCGGTTCCATCACCAGCAAGTTCGAGCACTTCCATGAGTGGAAACGTCTTGCTGAGGATGAACCGGGTGTGGTCAGTATGGAAACGCTGCTTAAGGGTGTATTCGATAAGCACAACTTCATGGACATCATGGAGAACTTCATTGTCTTTGACGATTCAATGGGCAAGCTGGTGAAGATTCTCGCACGGAATCATCAGTACCTCGGCGTCAACAAGGCGTTGGAGTCTGTGCGAGATCGGAAGAATAGGCAGGGGAAACTCGGAGTTTTCTGGCACACGCAAGGTTCCGGCAAGAGCTACTCGATGGTGTTCTTCACTCGCAAAATACACCGCAAGTTCGGAGGCAACTTCACGTTTCTCATTTGCACTGACCGTGATGATCTTGACAGACAGATCTACAGGACATTTGCTGGCTGTGGTGTTGTGGACAATGACAAAGATCCGTGTCGTGCAAGCAGCGGGCAGCATCTCTCCCAACTCTTCGACGAGCACAAAGCATTTATCTTCACGCTCATCCAGAAATTCAATATTGATCCTGCGAGCCCCAAGGGGGCGGGCGGCTACTCACAACGAGACGATATTATTGTCATCACCGATGAAGCCCACCGAACACAATATGGCCTCCTTTCATTGAACATGCGGAACGCCTTGCCGAAGGCAAGCTTTATCGGTTTTACCGGCACACCACTCTTCTCAAATGATGAGATAACACGCAAGGTGTTCGGGGAATACATTTCCACGTACGATTTCCAACGGGCAGTTAATGACAAGGCGACGGTGCCTCTGTATTACGATGCCCGTGGCGACAAGCTTGGCATTTCAACCAAAGACCTGAACGAGCGCATAGCGGAAAAGCTGGAACAAATCGAGGTTGAAGATATCGACGTTCAGCAACGCCTTGAGAACGAACTCAAGCGGGACTACCATATCATCACAGCGGGGAAGCGACTTGACCAGTTAGCCCATGACTTTGTGCAACACTACTCTGCTGCGTGGGAAACCGGTAAGGCAATGGTGATCTGCATAGACAAGATTACGTGTGTACGGGTGAATAATCTGATCAGAAAGTACTGGCAAGAACGATTAGAAGCACTCGAAAAAGAAATCCGTTCGGCGGCTGATGAACAAGAAGAGATTTACAAGCGAAGACAGATCGCATGGATGCGCGAGACCGTAATGGCTGTTGTCATCAGCGAGGAGCAGGGCGAAGTTGACAAGTTCCGAAAGTGGGATTTGGACATACGACCGCATCGTAAGCTGATTAAGGATGGATTTGAGCTTGAAGACGGCAAACGCATTGATCTTGATTCAGCTTTCAAGAAGGATGAACATCCCTTCCGCATTGCCATAGTATGTGCAATGTGGCTCACCGGATTCGACGTGCCGACTCTCTCCAACCTTTATCTCGATAAACCCTTGAAAGCACATACGCTAATGCAGGCAATTGCACGAGCAAACCGTATAAGCGAAGGGAAGAATAATGGTCTGATCATTGACTACTGCGGCATCCTGAAGAACCTTCGTGCGGCACTCGCTACGTTTGTTGTTGGTGGAACTGGCGAAGAAGCAGAGGTCACAGATGAGCCTGCCAAACCGGAAGAGGATCTTTTGGCAGACCTCGTCGAGACTATAGCCCTTGTTAAGGCATTTCTCGTTGAGAGAGGGGCGTCGCTGGACAATATCATCGGGAAGACTGGATTTGAGCGCAATGTTGCAATTGTAGTGGCGAAAGAGGCAGTCAACGAGAACGATGAAACAAGGAAGCGTTTTGAAGTGATGTGCCGTGAAGTGTTCATGAAGTTCAAGGCTTGCATCAACATCGCGGGTATCAATGAGCATCGCCATTCATGCGAGGCAATTAATATTGTCTACAAGAGCCTCCAGAAAGACCGTCACGATGCGGACATCACCGACATCATTCGCCAGCTTCATGCAGTTGTCGATGAAGCAATCACTACACGACAAGAGCCGGTCGGCAAAGAGCCATCTGTAACGTACGACATCAGCAAGATTGACTTTGACCGATTGAGGAAAGAGTTCGAGAGGAGTACGAGGAAACGGACGACTGTTCAGAACCTCAAGTTTGCAATCGAGAGGAGACTTGGCAGATTGCTAGAGCAAAATCCATTGCGAACAGATTTCCAGCAACACTACGAAGAAATCATTGCTCAATACAACCAGGAGAAAGATAGACAAACCATTGAACAGTCGTTCGAGTTATTGCTGAGGTTCATTGAGGAACTTGACAGCGAAGAGAGTCGTGCGATACGGGAAGAATTGGATGAGGAATCGCTGGCGATATTCGATCTGCTCAGAAAGCCAGACCTCGACAATAAGGAAATCAAGAGGATTAAAGAGATAGCAGTAGATTTGCTGAAAACGCTAAAGGCAGAAAAACTCAGAATTGATCACTGGCGGGAGAAGGAAGCAACACGGGATGCAGTTCAGCAGTCGATACATGATTTTCTGTACCAGGACAGCACGGGGCTTCCGGGAAGTTACACAGAAATGGAAGTCATCGCAAAGGCGACAGATGTTTTCAGGCACGTGCACAGGGTGTATCCGATGTTGCCATCGCCGTATTACACGCAAACAGCGTAGGAGTTACCGCCTACATATACGCAATCAACTTTGCAACCTTCTCCGCACATCCCCAGCTTAACGTCACGCCTGCGCCACCGTGTCCGTAGTTGTGAACCACAGGTTTTCCAAACTCCTCAACGAGCTCCAATCGAATTCCTCCGCGTCTTCCCGGCCGGTATCCTGAGATCCCTTGTCGTGGATACCGTTCGATATCAACTCCTCCCGTAATGATTTGCAGAATCGACTGGTTGATCTCGTAGATGGGAGAAGGCACCCCATCCGTTGTTGGATATGCCCGCAGTGGTGAGCGCCATAACTCTCCACGCTCCTGTTGTGGCATCTCCCTGCTTCCCCCAAGGATCCACTTGCTGGTGCCCTTCGGTTGTGTTGCTATGCTTGGGAAGAAGTAAACATCGTAAATGTAGTCATCTTCAGGAGGAGTATAGTTGTACGAGAAGGGAGGAGATGATTGTCTGGGCGGAACCGGAGGCCCGTCGACAATGAGGAGATGGCCTCGAATCGGATACAGGGCGTCATCGTTGAAAACTTCGCGCGCTCCGAGTCCGGTGCAATTAACAATCACATCTGCTGATAAATCCGGGATTTCCGCACGCCGGAATTTTGAGATGGAAATCTTGCCGCCCGCCATTTGGTACTCACGGTAGAGATAGGGAACATACCCTGACATCTCCACAAAAAGATATTGTCCGGCCCAGCCGTGAAGTTCGCGTTTCATTGCCGGCTCAAAGTGAAGATGCTTGCGGGAAGTGCCATACATTGCAACATCCCGAATGTGCTTTGTATAAGCAGGAACCACCGGCTTCTCTTGCGCAAAGAGTTCGTAGTGCTGCTGCCACCGGACGACTTCGCCCATGGTTCCGGCTAGCTTTGAGAACGCGGCTTGTGAGACTTCGAAGAGTTCATTCAGTTCCGGTGATTCAACCGTGTGAGGCGCAATCAAGGCCGGTGCAAACAGTGTTGCAAATTCAGGATGGAGATGGTTTCCCATCATTTTGTCTGCGCGAGATTCCGTGATAAGCTCGGTTTCGAACCCGAGCCGGCGCAAATGAAGCGCGGTCGTTATTCCTATGACGCCGCCGCCGAGGACGGCTATTGATCGTGGTCTCATGTCAATGACGAGTCTGAAGATATTCCTCATCGGCGTAAGGTGCAAGAGCTACCCTTGGAAAAGCAAACAAATCTCCTTACAATGACATGCACGATTGTGCCTGCCGCAGTGCCGATCTCTCGAATTCATCCAAGAAAAGTCAGTGACGGAAGTTAGAGTACGTTTTGCGCCCAGCCCTACCGGCTATCTCCACGTCGGCGGACTTCGCACGGCGCTTTACAATTACCTGTTTGCACGGAAGCATGCGGGGAAATTCATTCTTCGGATTGAAGACACGGACCGCGCACGCTTTGTCGAAGGCGCCGTCGAAAACCTGATCCAGACCCTTCAGTGGGCCGGTCTTGATTTCGATGAAGGTCCCGGTAAGCAGGGAAATCACGGCCCGTATGTTCAATCGGAGCGCCTTTCCATTTACCGCGAGCACGCGCATCAACTGCTGAAGACGGGGAAAGCGTACTATGCCTTTGATACGGCGGCTGAACTCGAGGAGATGAGGAAGACTCAGGAGAAGCTGAGGTTGCCGACGAAGTACGACCGTCGGGCTTTGAAGCTGAACCCGGATGAAGTTATGGCGAAACTTGCTTCGGGCGCTCCTGCGGTCATCCGATTGAAAGTGCCGGATGGCGTCACGATCGGGTTTGATGATATTGTTCGCGGGAGAGTCGAGTTTTCAGCCGACCAATTGGACGACCAGGTGCTCTTAAAGTCAGATGGATATCCTACATATCATCTCGCGAACGTCGTTGACGATCATCTCATGAATATCAGCCACGTTATCCGCGGTGAAGAGTGGCTCTCCAGCACTCCGAAGCATGTTGTGCTGTATCAATTCTTTGGTTGGGCTTTGCCGGTCTTCGCGCATCTTCCGTTGCTGTTGAACCCCGATCGCTCCAAGCTGAGTAAGCGTCAGGGAGATGTTGCCGTTGAGGACTACCGCAAGAAGGGCTACCTGAGAGAAGCGCTCGTTAATTTCGTCGCGTTCCTCGGATGGAATCCCGGCGATGAGCGCGAGGTGTTTCTCCTTGATGAGCTTGTGAAGGAATTCTCTCTGGAAAGAGTTGGAAAATCCGGAGCGATTTTCAACATCGAAAAACTTGATTGGTTGAACGCGGAGCACCTTCGCCGAAAGAGTGATGATGAAATCCTCAACATGCTGAAGAGCGATTTGCTGGCAAGCGGTATGAATGAACGGTTCGATAGTGGCTACTTGAAAAACGTAATCTCCGCCATGAGGGAAAGAGTATCGTTCGTCCACGACTTTGTGGAAAAGAGTCCGTATTTTTTCCGTGCACCCACGGAGTACGACAAGGATGTTGTTCAGAAACGATGGACAGTAGGCACACCGGCACATTTGAAGGCCTACGCTGATGGCTTGTCAAAATGTGATTCTCCCGGCAAAGATGATTACGAATCCCTGTTAGTATCCACAGTGGATAGTCTTGGCGTTCCCAAAGCTGCGCTGATTCATCTCTTGCGGCTGGCTGTTTCCGGCATGGGTGTTGGTCCGGGTTTGTACGATCTGTTGTTTATTCTTGGTAAAGATGAAACGATACGGCGCATTAACACAGCAATTGAGAAATTGAAATGACAATGGAAAATCAGGAAGTGCAATCGGAGGCAAGTACTCCGTCGCATACGCATTTCATTCAGGATATTGTTGCGCAAGATCTGGAGTCCAATAAGTATCAGGGAAGAGTTCACACGCGTTTTCCGCCCGAACCCAATGGGTACCTGCACATCGGCCATGCAAAATCCATCTGTCTTAATTTTGGACTTGCCCGCGATTACAAAGGGCTGTGCAATCTACGATTCGATGACACGAATCCGGCGAAGGAAGAGCAGGAGTATGTTGATTCGATTCAGGAGGATATTCGCTGGCTTGGTTTCAGCTGGGATGACAGATTGTTCTATGCCTCCGACTATTTCGAACAGCTTTACGAATACGCTCTCGCCTTAGTGAGAAAGGGTAAAGCATACGTCTGCGATCTGAACGCTGACCAAATGAGAGAACATCGCGGAACGCTCACCGAACCCGGGAAGGACAGCCCGTACCGTAATCGCACTGTGGAGGAAAACGAAAAGCTCTTTCAACAAATGCGGAACGGGGATTTTCCGGATGGAGCGAAAACATTACGCGCCAAGATTGACATGGCCTCGCCCAATCTCAACCTGCGCGACCCGGTGATGTACAGAATTCTCAGGGCCACTCATCATCGCACAGGAGACAAGTGGTGCATTTATCCGACGTACGACTGGGCGCATGGACAATCCGATTCTTTGGAACAGATCACTCATTCCATCTGCACCCTTGAGTTTGAGAATCACCGCCCTTTGTACGAATGGTTCGTCGAACAGCTTGGCATCTATCGCCCCCAGCAGATTGAATTCGCGCGGCTGAATCTTTCCTACACGGTCATGAGCAAGCGAAAGCTGTTACAACTGGTAGAGGAGAAGCGCGTCAATGGCTGGGACGATCCGCGCATGCCCACGATCTCGGGATTGAGGAGGCGCGGATACACGCCGGAATCAATTCGGGCATTTGCCGAACGCATCGGTGTCGCCAGGCGTGAAATCACTTCTGACGTTACCTGGCTTGAGGATGCCTTGCGTGACGACCTGAACCGTCGAGCGTTACGCGCAATGGCTGTGCTTAGGCCTTTGAAGGTTGTGATTGAGAACTATCCCGAAGGCGACGTTGAACAGCTTGAAGCAGTCAACAATCCAGAGGATGCGTCAATGGGCTCGCGCACCGTTCCCTTCTCGCGTACGCTGTATATCGAGCAGGATGATTTTCGGGAGATCCCACCACCGAAGTACTTCCGGTTGTCGCCCGGTTCGGAGGTACGCTTGCGATACGCCTACATTATCAAGTGTGTCGGAGTTATCAAGGATTCGACCGGCGCAGTCACTGAAATCAGGTGCACATACGACCCGGAAACCAAGAGCGGTTCCGCGGCGGCAGGGAGAAAAGTCAAAGGGACAATACACTGGGTTTCAGCGCCTCACGCATTGAATGCCGAAGTGAGAGTGTACGACCGGCTCTTCCACGAAGAAGACCCCGGCGGTGAGCAATGGATGAACTCAATCAACCCACATTCGCTCGAGATCGTTGGGGGGGCGAAGTTGGAGCCGTCGTTGAGCAAGGCACGGGTGCAGGATCGATTCCAGTTCGAGCGACTCGGTTATTTCTGCGTTGACAGCGATTCGACCTCGGAACATCTGGTATTCAATCGTGCCGTGACGTTGCGGGATACCTGGGCCAAGATTCAAAAGACATAACAGTCGTTGATTCTCGGATGATCAATATCTATATTCCTCCACACCTCGTATGATCGAACTCAATGTCATCCGGCTTCGTAACGCTGTATTTTATGCGTACCACGGAGCGCTCACGGATGAACAGAACCTCGGTGGTAAGTTTGAGTTCGATGTGGATATGTACTGCGACCTTTCCGCCGCGATGGAAAGTGATTCGCTAAAGAAAACCGTCGACTACGAAAAGGTCTACGCGTTTATCCAGAAGGTGGCCCTGGAAAAGAAGTATCACCTGATTGAAGCACTGGCAAACACCATTGCCCGGGGCCTCTTGAGGGAATTCTATAACATCGAAAAAGTTGTTGTCAGAGTCCGCAAGCCGCATCCTCCGGTGAAGGGCGTTGTTGATCACGTGGAGGTTGAGATTTCCCAACACCGATGAAAGTGTTCAACGTCTTTCTTGGATTGGGCTCGAATCTTGGCGACAGGCAAGCCCATCTCCAGCGTGCTGTTGATGAAATCAAATTGCTTCAGGATGGTTCGGTTGTCTGGGTTTCTTCCGTGTATGAAACGGAGCCGTGGGGGAAGAAAGACCAGCCGGCGTTTCTCAATGCTTGTATGGAGATCACCACGCCATTGCTTCCGGCAAAACTGCTGACATCCTTGAAACAAATCGAAGGCGAGCGTTCTAAGGAAGAACGCTGGGGGCCGCGGGAAATCGATATCGACATTCTCGTGTACGACGGGTTCGTCGAAGATGGCGCGGAGGTTCGTGTTCCGCATCCTGAGGTGGAAAATAGGCGGTTTGTTCTTGTTCCCTTGCAGGAAATCGCGCCTGATTTGGTTCATCCCGTCAATGGCATGACGATGACGGAGCTTCTGCAGGCAACGCGAGACAAGGGACGTGTCGTTAAAACACTGCATCACATTCTTCTCTAATCTTCTCGGACGGTTTGATTGGCAAAAACGGAACCCATTGAATCGCTCATTGCTTCCAGCGAACTAAGGCACATTGCCGTCGAAGGTGTAATCGGCGCGGGAAAAACATCGTTGTGCTCAATGCTCGGTGAACGGCTAAACGCGAAGGTTGTTCTCGAACAGTTTGAAGAAAACCCGTTCCTGAAAGACTTTTATCGCGAACCGGAACGGTACGCATTTCAAACACAGATTTTCTTTTTGTTGACACGATACAAACAACAGAAAGAACTCATTCAGGCTGATCTGTTTCACAGGTTTCTCATTACAGATTACATCTTTGAAAAGGACAAGATTTTTGCCTACCTCAACCTTCAGGACGAAGAGTTGAAATTGTACGAGACTCTTGTCGAGAGTATTCAGCACACCATTCCGGTTCCAGATCTGGTGATATATCTTCAGTCCGGCGTTCCCCGCTTGATGTCCAATATCAAACACCGCGGCCGAACCTATGAATCGGAGATGTCGGAAGAGTATATCCGCGATCTGAATGAAGCGTACAACTACTTCTTCTTCCGCTATAAGTCGACCCCCTTGTTGATTGTGAACTCCACTGAAATGGATTTCGTGAATAATAAGCAGGACTTTGAAGACCTTCTCGGCGCAGTCTTCAGGCCTCAGCGCTCGGCGGTTGAATACTATAATCCAATGCGAACGAAAGACAAGGCATAGCGATGCTTCGCCTGTTGCAACTCGGTATGATGCTGATGTTCGGTTATTTGCTGTGGCGAATTTTTCGCATCATGGGCAGGTCAACCCCGCGCGACGAACGGTCAATCTACGATTCTTCCGCAAACGAGAAGAAGGAATTCCATGACGTGAAAGATGCGGAGTTCACCGACCTAAAGCCGTCTGAAAAGGAAAAGAAACCGGAATAGGTTCCGGCGATCTCCTTTGTTGAAGAAGAACGCACAAGCCACCCTCGTGACCCTCCTACAACGGCTCTTCGGAGGGACCGTTCAATCGCAGATCCTGCGCCCGTTCGAGCGCATACTTGTTGTTCGCCAGCATAACCAGCTCGGCGATATGATATGCGCTGTTCCTATGTTGCGCTGTCTTCGCAACGCCTTTCCCCGCGCGCATATCACACTGGTTGCCAGCCCTGTCAACTATGATGTCATGCGTAACCATCGTTGTCTCGATGATGTCGTTGAGTTCAGGAAAACGGATTACACTGGTGTAGCAGGTCTTTCGCGGGTGATACGGATGATTTCGAATTTGCGCTCGAAGAAGTTCGATCTGGCTATTGTGCCTGCGACTGTTTCCATTTCTTTCACAAGTGATCTCATTGCGCTTCTCAGCGGAGCGACAATGAGACGCGGTGCACGGAGTCTTGAGGGAAAGGATAGTGCGTCCTCAGCATTCTTCAATTCGCCGGTTGTGCTGAACTGGAAGAATGATCCCCATCGGCATCAGACGTTGCGTAACATGGATATGCTGGAAGGTATATGTCCGGCTCAAAATGATCTCTCCCCTGAAATCACACTCACGGATGCAGAGCGGAAAGAGGGGAGGAAGTTCGTCCAACAGATGGTAACAGGTCAACCAGTCGTTGCTTTTCATCCGGGTGCGGGCAAAGTTCCGAACCGCTGGCCTTCGGAGAGATTTGCACAGGTTGCAAAATCACTTCATGAGTCGGCAGGAGCAAGGATTCTTATTGTTGAAGGTCCGATGGATGAAGAACCTGCGGGACGCATGCGCGATGCAATAGAGGTGCCGTATCAAATGGTCTCAGGAAAGCCGGTCAGGGAGGTTGCTGCGATCCTTTCAGCGGTGAACGTTGCGATTGTCAATGACACAGGGATCATGCATGTGGCCGCGGCTGTGGGAACTCCAGTGCTTTCGTTGTTTGGACCGACGGATCCGGAGCAATGGGCACCAATCGATGGGAAAAGTCGTTACATAAAGGGAAGGAGTAACGACATCAACACTATTGAAGTTGAGGCTGTTCTCTCAATTGCCCATGAAATGCTGAAGCAAAATCAGAGCCACAACAAATGAATCCGGTGATGCAAGATGTTGAACGAACTCTGACGTCCACAGAACTTGTCGGAGAGATCGAGCGGCTTAAGCGGGAACTCAAAGCGGTGGTTCTCGCGCATTATTATCAGGAATCCCAGATTCAGGATGTGGCCGATATAATCGGGGACAGTTTGGAGCTTTCACGCCGCGCGGCAGAAACCAAAGCAGATGTCATCGTATTTGCCGGGGTCCATTTCATGGCGGAGACGGCGAAGATTCTCAATCCTGATAAACCGGTTCTCCTTCCTGATCTCAATGCCGGGTGTTCTCTCTCGGATGATTGTCCTGCGCCGGCATTCAAGGCGCTTAGGGCGAAGCACCCTGATCATGTTTCAATAACGTACATCAATTGCTCTGCCGATGTGAAAGCGGCGAGCGACATCATCTGCACATCCAGCAACGCAGAAAAGATCATCCGCCAAATTCCGGAGGAGAGACCAATCTTCTTTGCGCCGGATAGAAATCTTGGGCGATATCTTGAAAAGAAAACGGGACGGAAGATGCTTCTGTGGGATGGTTCCTGCATCGTGCATGAGACTTTCAGCCAACGTAAGCTTGCACAACTGATTCTTGAACATCCGGATGCCGAATTGGTCGCGCACCCTGAATGCGAAGAACCATTGTTGGAGCGCGCGCAGTTTATCGGGTCGACCAGTGCATTGTTGAAACATGTGCAAACATCGACGACTCGATCATTCATTGTCGCGACAGAAGCCGGCATCATTCACCAGATGAAAAAGAAAGCGCCTCACAAAACGTACATCCCCGCGCCGCCTGAAGCTTCATGCGCCTGCAACGAATGCCCGCATATGAAACTCAACACACTTGAGAAACTCTACGTGTGCATGCGGGACCGGACCCCTGAGATAATCCTTCCGAAAGAAACGCTGGTGCACGCGCTTGTCCCAATACAGCGTATGCTCGCGATGAGCTGAAACTCTCGTATTACCAAATTGTAAAGTTTTCGATTTGAGGCAAAAAGAACTTGCTTTTCCCCAAGTAGGAATATATATTGCTCGTGGTGGGTCTCTTTTTTTTTGCTCATCTCATCTCATCTATAAACGAAGGGAGTATGCGGTGATGAAATTGGTTCTTCCGGTTGTTTTTCTCATCTGCTGTCAATGTGTTGTGTTCTCTCAAGACACTACCTGTGGCATTGTCTGGTACCCGGGGTTACAGGTTTCTATTGGTGAGGGCGGACTTCCGAAAATCGCGGTCACTGGGGATACAGTCCATATAATTTGGAGGGGAAGCCACGCCTTGCGGCTCCCGTACGCGCGCAGTACGAATGGGGGTATATCATTTGAACCGATAAGAGAGTTGTTGCCGGATTCCGCGACATATTGGAGGCAGCCAAGTGATGCCCAAATAGTAACAACGGGAGATACCGTTTTGATTTGTTTTGTAGGAGCAAATTCTGGGACCGGTCTTTCAAAATTTTATGTGTTACGTTCTTCAAATAGGGGGGGGGCATGGCAACCGCCTGTAACCGTGTCAAGTGATTCTGGGACGTTCATGACTTCGATAAGTGCTTGGTCTGAAACCGTTGCCGTTATGCGAAACCACAAGCCAAGCGATAGAACGGGAATTCTTCGTACCGAGGATAACATGTCATGGTCAACAGTCTACGGAAATAACTACAGACCGGACACGCGATGTGCGGTATCCCCTTCTGCATCTTCACCGCTTCTTCACCTTGCCAACGTCGTGCTTGTTGGTGGCCTCCCTGCAATTGAACACCGACGGTCATCAAACCTTGGTACAACATGGTTCGACAGCACGATTATCTCATCTGCTACGGGCAATTCATCAATTGAACCGGATATCACAGCGGGGTTGGATGACTCGGGGAGAGTGCGAGTTTTTACCGCATGGCGAGATAACAAATATGGCTGCGCTGGATTTGTGGGATGCAGCATTATCGGCAGGCAATCGCTTGACGCGGGGATAACATTTAGTCCTGAAACTCTTTTAACAGAGTATCCAACCGGATATGGCGCCAAGATTGCTCTGGCTGGGGATAACATCGCTGTTGTATGGAATGAAGAGATTGGAGTGTATCCACATCCAAATGTCCGCGTCAGCCGTGATGGAGGGTTGACGTGGTGTCCAGTTGTCAGGGTTGCCCCAAATTCTTTTAATGCAGGCAATACGAGAGTTGCCGTCTCTCGCACAGGAATTCATGTTGTTTGGATGCAGAATGACTCTTCTGGTGCGCCCTTCTATATCTATTATCGTCACGGCATTTTTCTTACGACGGGAGTTGAAGAAACGCAAGCTCTTCCACAACAATTTCTTCTTTCCCAGAACTTTCCTAATCCGTTCAATCCAAGCACGAGAATAGCCTACAGAGTTGGTTCCTTTACCAAGCCTTTCCGGAGACGAGATCCTGTCAGCCTAAGTGTTTACGACGTGTTGGGTCAGGAGGTAGCAACTCTGGTAAATGAGCAAAAGGAATCTGGTGAGTATTCGGTTACCTGGAATGCTGAAGGACTACCAAGTGGTGTGTATTACTATCGGCTTATTGTCGGAGACAGGGTTGAAACAAAGAAAGCGGTGCTTATACGATGAGGAATGCATTCTCCAAATTCAGGGTGATATTGAGGAAAGGAGGTGAACGATGAATGAAAATGTGTAGACATAGGATCGTGGGCGCCCGCTGAGCCTTGTAAACACAACAGACCACCCACGTCCAGCGCGTCCCGGCAAAGTGCCGGGCTTCGCTCCTCCAACTTAACAACAACGGTTGTATTCCACAATGGAGGTTGCAATGAAACATCTTCTTTCTCTCGCAGTGTTGTTCTGCACTTGTTTTCCCGCTGAAACGAATGCTCAAAATTGGGTCAACACAAATGGTCCCCAAAGAGTAAACGCGGTTCGCGATATTGCCAACGGCAAAAGCGAATCTACACAGAAACTCTATGTGGCGGACGAAACCCATGTTCGATTCTCCACTAACGGAGGTACGATTTGGGATTCAACATCGAGCCTTGTTTCTTCACCCGTTGTCATTGACTGCAAACCATCATCCTCTGATTGGGTTATCTCCGCCGGAACAGGGAATAATGTGTGGCAGAGTACAGATGGTGGATCATCTTGGACCAATCAAACGACCACATCCGATCTCGTCCCTCTTCGTCTTTCGATCAGTACTGCGAGTTCCGATATTGCCTTCCTTGGTGCAGATACGATCAATCGGAATGGCACGTGGACAAGCTCACTCTGGAAGACAGCAGATGGTGGCCAAAGTTGGACGGCTCAGAACTACTTCCGGGACAGCGTTCACACGAACATCAGGGGCATCGCCTACCACCAATATGATGCCTCGCGTTTGTGGGTGTGCGGAACCGCAGGAAGTCCAAACGATATGACCGTGAACTATGGTGTGGAATTGGAGAGTGAGTCTATCAAACCATATGGTATTTGGTTCACAAGCAACGGTGGCACAAACTGGGCCCGGCGTGTTAGTGGCATGTCCAACACGGAGGCAAAAAATGTAACAACATTGGTACTGTCAGTTCCCAATGGCACGTCAGATACATTGCTCTTTTCTGCTGTTCGCACTACAGCAACCGGCAATGCCAAGTTCTTTAAGTCAACTAACTTTGGGGTTGATTGGGTTGAGCTGACGAATGTATTTCCTTCAGGGACAAAGGACGTGCGGGTGTTGAGAATGAAACCGGGCAGTGTTGATACAATGATTGCAGCAACTGATTTTGGCTTTCTCTTCAGCAGCACACGGGGAAGCAGTTGGTCCCAAAGAGTTTCAGGACTTACGGAATTTGATGTGCGTCAAGTAGTGTTCGACAAGAATGATCCGCTTACCGTTTATGCAGCGACAGCTGGCGGTGTGTTTAAAAGTACTGACTTAGGGAACAACTGGTCATCCCAAATTGTGAATACATCGATTGTTATCACATCGTCAATTGCCGCACTTTCCAATAATCTCTTCACAACATCGGCCTCTGCTTCAGTTGTCAATCTGTCGACAAATGCAGGGAGCAGTTGGGATCTGGGTTCCGTTATTGGAAGGAGGAGATTTGGCGGCTATCATGCCTCGATCAACCAAAACTATAGTGGCTACGCTTACGCCTGTGGTGACAGCACGATTGCTCCTGATGATGTTGACGGCGTCATCTATACCACAACAAATGGCGGGAGCTCTTGGGCTCAAGTGTTCTCCCGTACGAGTTCTACTGAACAGCTTCGATTCCATCAGGTGATTGCCGATCCTAAAAAAACATCACAGCGTGTGTATGCAATTGGAAAAACGTCGACAACTCTTTCACAACCAAACTTCTTTTACAGCACGAATAAAGGAGTCGCGTGGGCGAAGACACAGGGGGTTCCAATTCGATCCAACCAAGGCGCTGACACATCCCTCTGCCTGATCGTAGATTCGACCGGGACCACCACGAATTCGCAAACAATGTACGCTGGATTGGCATCTGGATTGGGTGTTTATCGTTCTATAGATGGGGGTGCATCGTGGTCATCACGAGGGCTTTCAGGGAAAACAATTCGTTCGCTCGCTTTCAAGCAAAGTTCTGCGCAAATGTTGTATGCAGGAGCCACAGAAGGTCTGTTCAAGTCCACGGACGGAGGCGCAAATTGGGGCAGCGCACTTCGTACGGATGTTGTCACGCGAGTGCTCTATCATCCTTCATACTCAAGTTCAACAGCTCACCTCTGGGTGATTGGAGAAGGTGGAAATCGCATCTTCAAGACTACGGATAGCGGTTCATCATGGGACAGTGTAAACACTTCCACGCTTCCCAAGCCCCTATCTGATCTGAGGAGGGATCCATCAAACGATTCTCTCTTCTACGTAACAACTGGATCCGGCGTCTATAGAATCAATCCGGCACCGGAAAAAACAACGGGGTTGAGTGTTAGCGGTAGCTATCTCCAGAATCCAACAATTGATTGGACAGACAATGCGGAGTCTGATCTTGCTGGATACAAACTTTACCGAACAGGTTGTGACAACTGGTCATACCAGCTCGTTGCCGTG
>Ga0187893_10003733_pt1 | contig 30172 bp, 21 predicted proteins | sample MA1701074metaG_FD_139574 | JGI IMG/M metagenome (GOLD analysis project Ga0187893, IMG submission 139574) | White microbial mat communities from a basaltic lava cave in the Kipuka Kanohina Cave System on the Island of Hawaii, USA - MA170107-4 metaG ...
GCAGTGGTATCGCGCCGACGAGGCCCGCAAGCTTTACGGACAGACGGCGGTCGTGAAGGCCCCGGTGGTGAGGGCCGCCGCATGAGCGTCAACCGAGAATAGCCACACCCGTTTGATTTGGGTTCACTCCCGGGCTACCGAAGGGGCTTCACCTTGAGGTTCCTGTACCAGACGGGGTGGCCGTGGTCCTGGAGGCCGAAATGGCCCTCCCGGGCGAAGTCCTTGAGCGGCGTCTTGAACTTGTTCTTCGTCCCGTCGGGATTCTTGTTGGGCTCGGTCCCCTGGTCGAGGTCGCAGTCCACGACCTTCTCGCCGTTCAGCACGATGGCCACCTTGGGGCCGTTCGCGGTGATCTCCAAGCGGTTCCACTCCCCCGCGGGCTTCGACGCGTTCTTCGAGGGCGCCACGATGTCGTAGAGCGAGCCGCAGTCGTGCTTGCCCACCTTCTCCTTCCCGGCGGAGTCCATGACCTGGACCTCGAAGCCGGTCTGGACGGGGTCCTTGAGGTTCGCAGTCCGGAAGAAGACGCCGCTGTTGCAGCCCTTCGAGACCTTGAAGTCGCAGGAGAAGACGAAATTCCCGTAGCGGGCCTTCGTGTAGGCCATCTTCCCGCCCAGGCCCTGCGGGTTCATCGTCCCGTCCTTCAGGGCCTCGGCCTTGACCGGGGCGCCCGCCCCGTCCACCCAGCCCTCCGAGTCCTTCCCGTTCCAGAGCAGGACCCAGCCGTCCGCCTTCTCCTGCTCGGTGAGCTCGTTGTCGCCCGCGCCCCCGAGGAGCGCCGCCGCCGCCACCAGGATTCGCGCCATCTCGTCCTCCCTTCTACGGCTTGGGCCGCGCCCAGTCGTCCGTCCGGAACGGCGAGGCCGGAAGCCCTTCCTTGTTGTAGAGGTTGCAGTCCGGGTTGTCCGCCCAGGCGTAGCGGACCGCGACGGGCGCCCGGACCGCCGGGCTCGAGACCACGACCTCGTCGCCCTCGATCGACGCTTCGGCCCATACGAATTTCCGGTCCTCGCCGGCGACGGCGAACCCCGCGAGCTTCCCGCCCCGGGCCTCGAGGCCCGAGCCCGCGTGCTTGAACGAAATCCGGGCGCGGCTCCCGTCGACCTTCATCGACTCATAGAGCGGCCCGGAAGGGACGACGTCCTTTCCGTAGACCTTCGCCTGGGCCCAGAGCGCCAGGCGCTTCCCCACGTCCTGCTTGTTCTTGGGGTGGATGTCCTTCGCGTCGCCGATGTCGATGATGACCGCCATGCCGGTGTTCGGGAGCGAGAGCGTCCGGGTCTGGGCCTCGCGGAGCTCCGCCCAGTTGCTCTCGGAAGGCTCCGGCTTTCGGGCCATGAAGTTGGCGAGCTGGACGAAGAGGAAGGGGAAGTCCCCCTGGCCCCAGTCGTCCCGCCAGTTCTTGATCATCGCCGGGAAGAGCGTCCGGTAGCCCGCCGCGTTCCCCGCGTTCGACTCGCCCTGGTACCAGATCGCCCCCTTGATCCCGTAGGGGATGAGGGGGGCGATCATGCCGTTGTAGAGGCAGGAGGCGTCCATGAAGTTCCCCAGCGCCTTGGGGGCGGGCTTGCCCTCGGCCTTGGCCTTCTCGGAGTCCTCCTTTAACTTCGCCACCTGGGCGGCGTGGGTCTCCCGGCGCTTCTGATAGAAGACGACGTAGTCCTTCAGCCCCTCGTGCCCCTCGAAGACCCGGCGGCTCGTCCAGAGTTCCGCCGCCGTCCCGCCCCAGGACGTGTGGATGAGGCCGATCGGGACGTCGAGCGACTTCCGGAGCTCGCGGCCGAAGTAGTAGGCCACGGCCGAGAAGCCGGCCACGCTCTGGGGCGAGCAGACTTCCCACTTCGCGTTCACGTCGCGCGCGGGCTGGTCGGCCGGGACCCGGGGCACGTGGAAGAGGCGGAGCTTCGGGTGGTCCGCCGCGGCGATCTCCTGGTCGGGATTCCCGGACTGCTTCACCGACCACTGCATGTTCGACTGCCCGCTCGCGACCCACACCTCGCCCACGAGCACGTCCTCGAGCGTGACCGTGGTCTTACCGGCCACCGTCAGCTCGAGCGGCCCGCCCGCCTTCAGCGGGTCGAGCTTGACGGTCCAGCGGCCGTCGGCCCCGGCCCTGGCCGTCTTCTTCTGGTCGAGGACGGCGACCGTGATCTCCTCGCCCGGCCCGGCCGTGCCCCAGACGGGGGCCGCGATCCCCTGCTGGAGGACCATGTGGTCGCCGAAGAGGGCGTGGAGCTTGAGCTCCGCGCGCGCCTCGGGCCGGGCCTGGAGGGCGCCGGCCAGGAGGAGGGAAAGCGCCAGGGCGGGGATCCGCATCGGCTCGCCTTTCTTTCTTTCGGGTTCACCCCTCCCGCTCAAGGGGGGTACCTACTATAACGGTAACCGCCCGGATTGGATGCTTTTCGAGGAGGAAGGATGGAGCTCTCCCGACGCCGGTTCCTGGCCTGGAGCGCCGCGGGCCTCGCGGCCGCGCGGACGGGCCTCGCCCAGGCCAGGAAGGTGGACTGGCACGACGTCCGATCCTGGGGCGTCGAGGGGAAGGGCTGGGCCGACACGGCCCGCTTCTACGACCGGCTCCCCGCGAAGGCCGAAAAGGCCGTGCGCGCCCCCGTCTGGAGCCTGAGCCGCCACTCGGCCGGGATGCTCGCCCGCTTCGAAACCGACGCGACGGAGATCTACGCGCGCCATTCGCTCCTTTCGGCCTCCCTCGCCCTCCCGCACATGCCCGCGACGGGGGTGAGCGGGCTCGACCTCTACGCGCGCGACGCGGAGGGGCGCGACCGCTGGCTCGCGGTGACCAAGCCCGCGGAGCAGCGCATGGAGCTCAAGGTCGCCTCGGGGATCGACCCCGGCCGGCGGCTCTACACCGTCTACCTCCCGCTCTACAACGGCACCGAGTCGCTCGAGATCGGCGTCCCCGCGGGCGCGGCCTTCGCCCCCGTCCCGCCCCGGAAGGAGCGGCCGATCGTCTTCTACGGGACCTCGATCATGCACGGGGCCTGCGCCTCCCGGCCCGGGATGGCGATCCCCGCGATCGTCGGACGCCGGCTCGGGCGCCCCACGATCAACCTCGGCTTCTCCGGGAACGGCCGGATGGAGCCCGAGGTGGCGGAGCTCCTCGCCGAGCTCGACCCCTGCGCCTACGCCGTCGACTGCCTGCCCAACATGGACGCGACGGCCGTCGCGGAGCGCGCGGCGCCCCTGGTCCGCACGCTCCGGAAGGCGAGGCCCGCGACGCCCATCCTCCTCGTCGAGGACCGCTCGTTCACCTCGGCCGCCTTCCTCAAGGCCCGCCGCGAGCACCACGCGGTCAGCCGGGCCGCGCTCCGGAAGGCCCACGCGGAGCTCCTGGCCGAGGGCGTGAAGGGCCTGGCTACCCTCGAGGGCGAGGGCCTCCTCGGGGACGACGGCGAGGCCGCGACCGACGGCTCCCACCCGAGCGACCTCGGCATGGCGCGCTACGCCGACGCCTACGAGAAGGCGCTCCGGCCGCTCATCGCCTGAACGGGTTCGGGGGGACCCGATCGACGAGCGCCCGCGCCTCCTCGTGGGTGGCCGGCTCTCTCTCGATCGGAAGGAGGGCCCAGATCCCGGGGAACTCGTAGCGCCCGCCCGGCGGGAGGGCGACCTCGGGGCTGAGGGGCTCGAGCTCGCAGACGTTCGGGTCGAAGTAGAGCTCGACGGTGCAGCCGCCGTCCGTGTACTTCCCCTCCGGGAATACCGGATAGTACTTCACGAAAAGCTGCCGCCCCTTCGCGTAGGCGATCCACCCGGCGTCGCCGTCCGCCCCGAGCTTCGAAGCCTTGCCCTCGCCCTTCGCCACCAGGACGCCGTCCAGGACCTTCACGTTCGGGTGCGAGGGCGCGTCACCGACATAGGCCCGGTCCTTCACCTGGGCCCAGCCCGCCTTGAAGCGGCTCTTCGGGTTGAGCGGGAAGAACGCGAAGCCGCCGCCCGCGCAGAGCGTCCGGTCCCAGAAGCAGTAGGACTGCTCCTTCTCCGAGACGTTCTCCATGACGTGCCGGATCGAGAGGCGGCCGTCCTTCGGGTCGAGGAAGAGGTCCCGGACGATCCTCATCCCGACCGCCTCGTCGGGCTCGCTCTCCAGGCGGAGCCTTCCCGCGGCGGGGCTCGCGGCGCGGTGCGGCCCCATCCAGAGCTTGAGGTGCCGCGGGATGCCGCGGAGCTCGGGGCCGAGGTCGATGGTGTACCCGATGTAGCCCTGGCGGAGCCGCTCGGGCGGGGTGTCGGCGAGCGTCTTCCCCAGGTACTCGGGGTTCTCCCAGAGGATGTTCTCGCCCTCCCGGCCCAGGCTCACGATCCGGCCGCCGATCCCGGGGACGACGACCGCGCGGACGCCCCCGGCCTCGAGCGTCCAGGCCTCGGTCCAACCCTGGTAGGGCCCGCGCGCGACTTCCTGGGGCGCGAAGAGGAGGAGGGCCGCGGCCAGGAGCCTCATCCTACTTCGCCGCCGCGAAACGGTGGCCCGTCGCCTCCATCTTCACCGCGTAGAGCGAGGTCCGGGCCGTGACGTAGAGCGTCCTCAGGTCCTTCCCGCCGAACGCGCAGTTCGCGGGGCCCTCGGGGAACTTGATGAGCCCGAGCGTCTTCCCCTCCGGCGAGACCACCTGGATCGCGCCGAGCGAGGGCTGGGTGAAGTAGAAGTTCCCCTTCGTGTCCACGCTGAGGCCGTCTCCCCCGCGGGGCGGCCCCTGCGCGGCCTGCTCCAGCTTGCAGAAGACCTTCCCCTCGCCGACCTTGCCGGGAGCGGTCACGGGATAGGCCAGGACGTCGGGCGACCCGGAAGGCAGGACGACGAGCGTCTTCTCGTCCGGGGACAGGATGACGCCGTTGGGCCGCGGGAGGTCCTTCAGGACGGCCTCCGCCTTGCCGCCCGCGGGGATGTAGGAGACTGTCTTCTCGCCCGGGTCGGTGAACCAGACGCCCCCCTCGCGGTCGATCACGAGGTCGTTGGGCCGCCCCTTCTCCGCCTGCCTCTCCGAGAGCGGGGCGATCTGCTTCGAGGCAAGGTCGATCGCGACGACCCGGCCGCTCCCGCCCTGGCAGGCGACGAGGCGGCCCTTCGCGTCGAACATGAGGCCGTTGATCCCCTCGCTGTTCTCGAGGAAGGTCGAGAGCTTCCCCTCGAGGTCGACCTTGTGGACGCGGTTGCTCGGGATGTCGCTGAAGTAGACGTTCCCTTCCGCGTCCGCGGCGGGCCCTTCCGTGAACTTGAAGCCGGTGTGCAGCTTCACGATCTCCCCGGCCGGGCCGACTCCGGCGATGGGCTTGTTCTCCTGGGGCCAGGCGAGGAGCAGCGCCAGCGCGATCCGGGTCATGGGGGCCTCCTTTCCGCGACTATCTTACGTCCCGTCCCCCCGGATTCCCGATCCCCGATTCCCGATTCCAGATTCCAGATTCCCGATTCCCGGATCTGGCACCTCCCGCCCCCCGGACGCTATAATTCCCCCCCTTCACATGCGGAAACTCCTGGTCGCCAACCGGAGCGAGATCGCCATCCGCGTCTTCCGCGCGGCGACCGAGCTCGGGATCCGGACCGTCGCGATGTACGCGAACGAGGACCGCTTCTGCCTCCACCGGTTCAAGGCGGACGAGTCCTACCCCATCGGCCAGGGAAAAGGACCGGTGGCCGCCTACCTCGACGTGGCCGGGATCGTCGATCTGGCCCGCCGGGTGAAGGCGGACGCCATCCACCCGGGCTATGGATTCCTGGCCGAGAACGCGGGATTCGCCCGGGCCTGCGAGGAGGCGGGGATCACCTTCGTGGGTCCCCCGGTGCGCGTCCTCGAGCTCTTCGGGGACAAGATGGCCGCCCGGAGGCTCGCCGTCCAGGCCGGCCTTCCCGTGCTCCCGGGCACCGAGGAGCCGGTCAAGGCGGGCGCGGCGCTCCGGAAGGCCGCCAAGAAGATCGGCTACCCGCTGATCCTGAAGGCCAGCTTCGGGGGCGGCGGCCGGGGCATGCGGGTGGTGCGGAAGGCGGGCGAGCTCGAGACGCTCCTCGAGGACGCCCGACGGGAGGCGGGGGCCGCATTCGGGAACGACGCCGTCTTCCTCGAGCGCTACGTCCCGCGGGCCCGGCACATCGAGGTCCAGGTCCTCGGGGACTCCCACGGCTCGGTCATCCACCTCTACGAGAGGGACTGCTCGGTCCAGCGCCGGCACCAGAAAGTGGTCGAGATCGCCCCGTCCCCGGAGCTCGACCCCAAGGTCCGCGCGGACCTCTGCACGGCCGCCGTCAAGCTCGCCCGGCGCGCCGGGCTGATCAACGCGGCCACGGTCGAGTTCCTCGTGGACGCCGATTCGGGCGAGCACTTCTTCATCGAGGTCAACCCGCGGATCCAGGTCGAGCACACGGTGACCGAGATGGTGACAGGGATCGACCTCGTCCGCTCGCAGATCCTGGTCTCGCAGGGCCACAAGCTCCACGAGCCCCCGATCGGCATCCCGGCCCCGGACGCGCTCCGGACGAACGGGATCGCCCTCCAGTGCCGGGTGACCACGGAGGACCCCGAGAACAAGTTCATCCCGGACTTCGGGCGGATCACGCACTACCGCTCGCCCGCGGGCTTCGGCGTCCGGCTGGACGGCGGCACCGCCTACAGCGGCTCGACGATCACCCCCTACTACGACTCGCTCCTGGTCAAGGTCACCGCCTGGGCCCCCGCGTTCGACCAGGCGGTCGCCCGCATGGACCGGGCCCTCCGGGAGTTCCGCGTGCGGGGCGTGAAGACGAACATCCCCTTTCTCGAGAACCTGATCCAGCATCCCGTCTTCCGGGAGGGAAGGGCCACGACGACGTTCGTCGACGAAACGCCCGAGCTCGTCCAGGGAGCCCCGAAGAAGGACCGCGCCACGAAGCTGCTCTCCTTCCTGGCCGAGGTGACGGTCAGCGGGAACCCGGAGGTGAAGGGGCGGACCGACGCCCGCGCCCTTCCCGAGCCCGAACTCCCCTCCTGGGACCCGGCCGAGCCCGCGCCCCCCGGCACCCGGGACACTTTCCGGAAGCTGGGACCCGCGAAATTCGCCAAGTGGATCCTCGAGCAGCAGGTCCTGCTCCTGACCGACACGACCTTCCGCGACGCCCACCAGTCGCTCCTGGCCACGCGCGTGCGGACCCAGGACATGCTCCGGATCGCGCCCTACGTGGCCCGGAGGCTGCCCGACCTCTTCAGCCTGGAGATGTGGGGCGGAGCCACCTTCGACAGCGCGATGCGCTTCCTGAAGGAGGACCCCTGGGAGCGGCTCACCGCGCTCCGCCGGGCCGTCCCGAACATCCTCTTCCAGATGCTCCTCCGCGCCGGGAACGCCGTGGGCTACACCAACTACCGCGACGAGGTCGTCGCCCAGTTCGTCCGGACGGCCGCGGGGAACGGGATCGACCTCTTCCGCGTCTTCGACTGCTTCAACTGGGTCCCGAACATGAGGCCTTCGCTCGAGGCCGTCCTCGAGACGGGCGCCCTCTGCGAGGCCGCGATCTGCTACTCGGGGGACCTGCTCGACCCCCGGCGGGACAAGTACACGCTCGGCTACTACGTGAAGCTCGCCAAGCAGTTCGAGAAGATCGGGGTCCAGCTCCTCGGCATCAAGGACATGGCGGGCCTCTGCAAGCCCTACGCCGCCCACGCCCTGGTCCGGGCCCTGCGGGACGAAGTGGGGCTCCCCCTCCACTTCCACACGCACGACACCGCGGGCATCCAGGCCGCCGCGGTCCTCAAGGCCTCCGAGGCGGGCGTCCACGTGGCCGACGCCGCGGTCTCCTCCATGAGCGGGCTCACGAGCCAGCCGAACCTGAACTCCCTCGTCGAGGCCCTCCGGAACACCGAGCGCGACCCGGGCCTGGACATCGACGCGCTCGACCGCTGCTCCGACTACTGGGAGGGCGTCCGCGAGCTCTACTACCCCTTCGAGGGAGGGATGAGGGCGGGCACCTCGGGAGTCTACCGGCACGAGATCCCGGGCGGCCAGATCACGAACCTGAAGGAGCAGGCCTCGGGCCTGGGCCTCGGCCACCGCTGGCGCGAGATCCTCCGCACCTACGCCGAGGTCAACGCCCTCTTCGGCGACCTGATCAAGGTCACCCCGTCCTCGAAGGTGGTCGGCGACATGACCCTCTACCTCGTCGCCAACAACCTCACGGCCCAGGACGTGCTCGACGAGAAACGGGAGCTCATGTTCCCCAAGTCGGTCGTCGAGCTCTTCGAGGGGCGCCTGGGCCAGCCGCACGGCGGTTTCCCCAAGAAGCTCCAGAAGATCGTCCTCAAGGGGAAGCCCGCCCTCAAGGGCCGGCCCGCGAACACGCTCCCCGCCGTGGACCTGGACGACGCGCGGTCGGAGTTCAAGGCGAAGGTCAAGGCCTCGCCCTCCGAGACCGACCTGATGAGCTACCTCATGTACCCGAGGGAGTTCGTGGAGTTCGACGCCCACCGGAAGGCGTACGGCGAGACCTCGGCGCTCCCGACGGACGTGTTCTTCTACGGCATGAAGCCGGGGCAGGAGATCAACGTCGAGATCGACGAGGGAAAGACCCTCATCGTGAAGTTCATCGCCGTGGGCGAGCCCGACGGCGAAGGCCAGCGTCCCGTCTTCTTCGAGCTCAACGGCGTGCCCCGCCAGGTCCGCGTCCAGGACCGCCAGCTCAAGGCCGCCAAGGAGGCCCGACCCAAGGCCGACCCCGACCAGCCGGGGCACATCGCCGCGCCGATGCCCGGGAAGGTCGTCCAGGTGGTCGTGAGCGTCGGCCAGCAGGTGGCCCGCGGCCAGAAGCTCCTCTCGATCGAGGCCATGAAGATGGAGACGTCCGTCTATTCCCCCCTCGCCGCCCGCGTCAAGGAGGTCCACGTCCAGCCCGGGAGCGCCGTGGACGCCCGCGATCTCCTGGTCACCCTCGACCCCATCCCCACTCCCCCTCCCGACGTCCGGGTGTAGGGCCGGCGTCCGGGCGACGCCCTTTCGTCGGGGGATGGCGAGGGAATCGGCAGGGGCTGGACATTCTTTCGCCATTCGAGGGACGCAGAGGCCGCGGGCATGCGGCTTGCTTGCTGCCGCGCATGCGGCGCGCGCTCGTCCCTGGAGCCCTGGCCGGCGCCGGTCTCTGCGTGCTGGCCGTGGCGCTCGCGAGCCGGATGGATCCGGAGCCGCCTCCTCCGGCGCCCGCCCCGGTTCCCGAGGAATTCCGGGTGGAGGCCAGGCTCGATCTGGTGGAGGACGACGGGACGTTCGCGTTCCGCGTCTCCGGAAGGACGAACCTTCCCCACGGCACGGTGCTCCGCGCGCGGGCCTTCGCGGTCGACCGGTCCGCCTCCGGGCCCGGCGAGGAGGACGAGGAGCCGCTCGTCTGGGAGGACGACGAGACGCAGCCTGCGGTCGCGCGGCTCAGCACGCGCGGCGGCCGCTTCTCCGGCGAGGTCTGCCGTTTTCCCAGGCGGCCCTACTCCATCCCCTACCGGGTCCGGATCGAGGTCCGGCGGGACGAGCAGCCTCCGGATCTCCGGCCGCTCCTGGGCGATGAGGAGGCGTCCGGCCTGGCCGAGCTCCGCCCGGCCGACCGGGCCGCGTTCCGCTCCGAGATCCTGGAGCGCCGCGCCGAGGCGGGCCGCGACCTGGACGAGCTCGAGGCCCTCTTCCGGGACCTCCGCCGCGAGCTGGACCGGCAGCGGGCGGCGCCCGACCCCGACGGCTGGCGCTTCCTGGAAGGCGCCTGGCGGGGCCGCGTCGCGGTCCTCCTCCGGAGGAACGAGGAGCGCTTCGAGCTCTGGTGCGTCTTCGAGGAGCGCCGCGCGAAGATGAGGCTGAAGGGGGGCGGGGACTGCCTCCTCCGGACGATCGAGGACGCGGGAGCCTTCCTCGCGGGGCAGGGCGACCGCGACGGTCGCCTCCGGGAGCGGATGGCGGCGCTCGGGGACTTCCTGGAGGAGGCCCGGGACGAGGGAGGATACGGGGGCGGGATGGATCCCGAAGTCTTCGGCCCGCTCCTTTCCGCCTACGAGGAGGCGGTCGCGAGACTGCCGGCCGCCCGGCGGGAGGCGCTCGAGGGGCTCCTGCGGCTCGCGCCGCCGCTCGTCCGCCGGAAGCGGGCGTACGCGGCGCTGAGCGACGTGGGATTCGGCCTCGCCCGTCTCCTGGACGCCCCCGGGCCGGAGGCCTGGGACACTCACGACCGCGCGCTGGCCGAGTTCCGGTCGCTGGCCGGCCTCGATTGATCGGGGTACACTGGCCGCATGAGACCCGGCGAGCCGGAGCCTCCCGAGAAGCCCGAGGCGGAGCGGGACCTCGTGCCCTCCTACGACGTCCGCAACTGCATCGTCTGCGGCCGTCCGATGGAGCCCCGGAAGTGCAAGTACGTGTGCCGGAGCTGCGGCACGGTCATCGACTGTTCCGACGCGTACTGACGGGGGCGGCTCCCCTCGTCACGCCGACCGGGCGTTCTCGGAGGCCGCCGGCAGGTCCTTGAGAAGCTCGCGCAGCGCCGGATCGGCGAGCGCCCGGGCCACCGCCTCCTCCGCCTCCTTCGTCCTGATCCCGGCGAGCGCCCGGGCGGCCTCCGCCCGCGTCTGGGCGGAGAGCCCCTTCAGGATGCCGAAGAGCCGCGGGCGCGCCGACACGATGCGCGCGAGGACCGGCGCCACGGCCGGGTTCGGCACCGCGAGGAAATACCGGCACAGCACCCGGATCAGGTGCTCGTCCTCGGCGTCTCCGAGGAGCCGGGCGGCCTCGGCCGCCACCTGCTCCACGCGGAACCGCGCCGCGAGCTCCACCGCCTCGCCGCGACGCTCCGGACCTCCTTCGGCCAGGAGGCGCCGGACGACGCCCACGGCGACCTCGCGCGGAAGGCCGTCGGCGGCCCGGATGATCTCCTTCCGGAGCGGGACCGGTCCCGAGACGACGAGCTCCGCGAAGTGGCCGGACAGCGCCGGGCTCCAGAGCCGGTCGGCGACCTCCAGGACGCGCCCGAAGCGTTCCAGGGGCGCCTCGGGCCCGAGCGAGCCGACGAGCTCCCCCGCCACCTGGTCGGCCACGAGCGCCATCCCGAGCGCCGCGGCCTGGCGGGCGGCCAGGTCGGGCTCGTCCACGACGAGCTCGACCAGGCGCTGGACCGCGGAGCCGCCGATCGCCAGGAGGGTCCCGATCGCCAGCGCCCGGTCGTCCTGCCGCTGGCGCTGGACGGCGGCGAGCAGGACCGGGTAGGCCGCCGTGTTGGGGATGAGCTGGAGCGCCCCCTCCGCCGCCGCGGCGATCTCCGCGGGGGTCTCGTCCGCGTCCGCACGCTTGCGGAGGACGGCCCCCGTCATGTCCGCCAGCTCCTTCAGGCATCCGGACGTGGCGGCGGCGGGGACCCAGATGGGAAGGATGTCCGCCGCGGCCCGGAACAGCGGGGCCTGGTCGTCCTCGAGCATCCGCTTCCGGAGGGGAGGAGCGGAGCGGGCCACCTGCACCTGCCGGCAGCTCGGGGACGCGAAGGCGAGCGAGCGCGCGAGCAGGTCCAGGGCACGCCGGCGGAGCCGGAGGTCCGGGTCGTGGAAGTGCTCTCCCAGCCGGTCGACGAGCTGCTCTGCCAGCGGGCGCCGCGCCCCGTAGGCGAGCGTCTCGACCAGGACCGCGAAGACGTCCTCGAATTTCGGGGTGAGCAGGCGGTCGTACGGGAGGGCGAGGAACTCCCGCGCCCGGATCTCGGAGCGGATCGGCTTGGGCGGGGGGGCGAGGGAGACCTCCTCTCCCTCCTGGGCCCGCTCGTACTGGCGGGACCCGAAGGCCACGTGGTCGAGCTGCGCGAAGGCCCGGTCCGTCGCGCCGCCGGGGGTCGTCGCCAGGAAGCCGATGAGGGACCGCACCTCGTCCCCCGTGAGCCCCTTCCAGACGGAGACGCTCCAGAGGCCCCGCAGGTCGATCTCCCGGACGGCGAAGGTCCCCGCGTCCCCGAAGAACTTCTTGTCCGCGGGGCCGCCGTTGACGACGAGGTCGCCGTCCGCGGTGCCGAGGGTCACGGCGGGGACGGCCTCGAGGAAGGCCGTCCAGGTCCGGGTCGCCTGCTCGGCGGTCTCCTCGACGAGGACGTGCCCCGGCGGATAGAGCTTCACGTTCTCGACCGCCGCCCTGAGCGCCCGGAGGGCCTCGCGGAGGGCGGGGACGTGCTGCGGGGGCACGGGCTCCTCGCCCCGCACGAGGGTCCCCTTCTTGACCCGGTCGCGCGCCTGGTAGGCGCGCTGGACGATGTCGAAGCCCTCGATGTCCCTCTTCTCCAGGAAGAGGTCCCAGTGGTTCGCGGGCGCCGAGACGGCGTTGAAGGGCTCCGAGAACGCCTCGAGGACCTCGGGGAGCCTCGCGGGATCGAAGATCCGGAGGAACGTGACGGACTCGATCAGGCGCTCCTCGAGCAGCGCGGCGAACTCGGCGGCCGCCGGGGCGTCGTTCGCCGCGCCGTTGAGCGTCGGCCCCTTGGGCGTCACCGCGACGGTGATGCCCGCCCCCGAGGCGAAGAGCGCCTGGAGGGCATCCCGAAGCTGCGCCACGAACGTGGCGCTCACCCGGTTGGCCTTGGGGTAGAGCTTCCCGATCCGGAGCGAGGCGGTGAAGAAGCGGAGCATCGTGAGGGCGTGGCCGAGGGAATCGGGCTTGAGGGGCTCCTTCACGGAATCGAGGCGCGCCCGCTTCTTCCCCTCTTGGAGCGGGGGGCCGATGAGCGCGGCGCGGCGCCGGGCGATCGTCCCGAAGTGCGCGGCCCGCGCCTCGTTCCCCGCCCGGCCGTAGTGGTAGGCCAGCTCGTCGGCCAGGTGGGCCACGTCGGCCCCGTGCCGCGCCTCCTGCACCACGCCCACGCGGGCGTGGATCTCCCGCCGCTCCACCTCCCCCGACTCGGAGATCCGGTGCTTCCGGGCGTAGGCCGCCGGGAAGGCCAGGAGGTCCGACTCCGCCACCGAGAGCAGGCGCGCGCGCCGGGCCTCGTCGATCAGGTCCAGCATGTCCATCTCGTCCTGGCCCATGACCTCCTGGAGGAGGTCGGGGTCCACCTGGGGGCCGATCGCCGCCGCGCGCGCCAGGAGGGAGTTGGCCCGGACGGGGAGCGCCTTCCGGACCGCCTGCTCCGCCGCGTCGAGCGTGTCGGGCAGGTCCTCCGACCCGAGCTGCGGGATCCACCACTTCGCGTCCTTCAGGAAGATGCGCCCGCGCAGGAGGAGCGCCCGCACGATCTCCTCCAGGTGGAGCGGGTTCCCCTTGGCCGCGTCGAGAAAGGACTTGACCACCTCGGGAGCGACCGTCGCGTCGGGGAGGATCGCCCGGAGCATCGTCCCCATCTCCTCGGGAGTCAGGGGGGAGAGCGGGACCCGGACGAACGCGGGCCCGCGCCCGCGGAAGAATTCCCCCGCCGGGGTCACCCCCAGCTCGGCCGGCCCCTGGTCGGTGGCGGCGGCCAGGAAGAGGGGCAGCCGGCGGGACATCGCCGCGCCCAGGACGTCGAAGGTCGCCGCGTCGGCGTGCTCCACCTCGTCCACGAACAGGAAGAGCGGCCCCCCCTTGGCGAGCTCCGACAGGAACCCCACGAACGCCTCGAAGATCGCCCTCCCGTACTGGGGCAGGTCCAGGGCCGCGGCGGGGCCTTCCCCCGGAAACTCGCGGACCACGACCGAGAGCGCCGCGCGGGCCTCCGGGCCGAGCCGGGCGGCCGCGGCCAGCGCGGCCGGCCGGTCGGTGGCCAGGAGCGTCTCCACCAGCTCCGAGAGCACCGCATAGGGCAGCGTGGTGCGCGCCTCCTGGCAGACGGCGCTCAGGACGACGAAGCGCTCCGACCTCGCCCACAGCGAGAGCTCCCGGAGCAGCCGGCTCTTCCCCAGGCCGGGGGAGCTGGCCACCAGGGCGATCATGGGGCCCACGCCGCGGACGTCGGAGGCCGCTTGACGGAGCCGCGCCTGTTCCGCCACGCGCCCCACGAGCACCGGGCAGGGTAGGCCCCGGTAGACCCCGATCTCCGCCAGGGCCACGGGGTCGAGCCGCCCCGCCACGGCCACGCGGTCGCGCCCCTGCTGCTTGGCCACGAGGAGCGCCATCTCCGCGGTCTCGATCAGGATGGACGGCGACCGGCCATCCAGCGGCCAGGCGCAGGCCGAGCACGACGCCGTGAGCCGGGCCGCCACCATCGTGGCGCCCTTCTCCTCGGGAAGGCGGAAGGGCGCGGCCGAAACCGCGGCGCGGAGCGACTCCGCCGCCCGGGCGGCGCGCTCGCGGTCCGCCCCGGGCAGGACGAGCGCGAAGGCGTCGCCCGCGTAGCGGTACAGGGCGCCCTCGGAGGCCGCGGCTTCGCCGAGCCGCGCGGCCACGTCCGCCAGGAGCGGCTGGGACTGGGACTTGCCGAGACGCTCGCTCAGGCGGCGGAACCCGTCCAGGTCCAGGAGCACCAGGCCGCCCTGCCCTTCGGGGACCTGGCGGCGGAGCTCGGCCAGCATCGCGCGGCGGTTCGGGAGACCGGTCGCGAGGTCGCGCCTCGTGGGCTCGTCGGGAAGGGCGGACGGCTCGGCCATGGCGCGCGCCTAGCCCTTCCCCCCGAGCTGGACGAGGTACGGCTCCGCGTCCCGTTCCCGGGGCGTCCCCTTCAGGGACTCGAAGAGCTCTCGCGCCTCCCGGAGGGCGCCCGCCGAGAGGCAGTAGACGCCCATCCCGAAGCGGTTCTCGGCCCGCTCCATCAGGCCGCAGGACCGGGCGAGCGCGAGGATCCCCTCCACCCCGAGCTCCGTCCAGGCGGCCGAGTCGGGCTCGCCGCCCGTGGCGAAGACGCATCCCTCGAGCTTCGCCCGCCATACCTTCGCGTCCCGGAGACGCCGGGTCGCCAGGGGGAGTTCCGCCACGACCGGCTTGGCCGAGTTCACGGACTCCATGAGCCTGGCCTTGAACGCGCTCACGGCCTCCGTCCGGCGCCGGGCCTCGTCCCCGCCCGGTCGCCCCTCGAGCGCCGGCGTCCACGCGAGATCCGGGCGGAACTCCGCCAGGTGCGCTCCCGCCCGTGCCACGAGAGGATCCTCCTCCCCTCCGCTCCCCGGCCGCAGGGTCCAGGCCACGGCCGCCGCCGCCAGGAGCAGCCCCGCCGCCCCCGCCAGGGCCGCCCGGCGGCCCCGCCCCGCCGGCTTCGGCGCCGCCGGCCTCGCCCCGGCCTCCTCGGCCGGCCCGGCCTTGAAGATCGTCTCGATCCCGCGGGCCACCGCGAGCATGTCCGCCGGCCGCTGCTCCCGCTTCTTCTCGAGGCACTTCATGCACAGCTCCTCGAGGGCGGCGGGGATCGGGGCCAGGCCCCTCGGAACGTCCCCGCTCTCCACCCGGTGGCGGAGCACCAGGCCCGGCGGGACGGGCTTCTCGTTCACCACGCGCCGGAGGACCTCGTACATGGATCCCGCGAAGGGGGGCCGCCCGGCCAGGAGCTCGTAGAGCACGGCGCCCAGGCTGTAGACGTCGCAGCGCGCGTCGATCTCGTCGTTCCGCCCCAGCGCCTGCTCGGGGGACATGTAGGACGGCGTCCCGACGATGACCCCGAGTTCCGTCTCGAACTGGCCCAGCTGCCGGGCCAGGCCGAAGTCGAGCACGCAGACCCGCCCCTCCTTGGTCACGAAGAGGTTCCCCGGCTTGAGGTCGCAGTGGAAGGTGGCGATCGGCCGCGTATGGGCGTAGTGGACCGCGTGGGCGGCCTGGTAGAGGATCTCCAGCCACTGACGCGTGTTCTCGTAGTAGGGCGAGGGAAGTTTCCGCCGGTGGGCGTCCTGGATCGCGTCGAAGAGCGTCCGGCCGTCCAGGAACTCCATGCTGATGTAGAAGTCGCGGCCGACGCGGCCGATGTCGTACACGGACACGATGTTCGGATGGCGCAGCCGGATCGCGTTGTGCGCCTCGTTGAGGAGGCTGGCGACCCGGCTGTGGCGCTCCTCGGATTCCCCGGGAGGAAGCGCCTGGATCCGCTTGAGGGCCACGAACTGGTGCAGGTAGGTGTCCCAGGCGCGGAAGACCTCGGCGATCCCTCCGCGTCCGATCTGCTCGAGGATGACGTACTTCCCGAACCGCCGCTTCGGATCCTCCCGGACGGACTGCACCTCGGGCGGGACGGGGAGGACGCTGTTGATGATGACCGAGGAGTCGGAGGTGCGGTCCTGGACCCCGGGCGGCGGGGACTGGAGGGCGCCCTGGCAGCGCCCGCAGCTGTAGCCCACGGCGTCGGGCCGCCGCTCGATGTTGAGGAGCACGCTGCAGCGCGGGCAGAAGAGGATGGTCTTGTCCTGCTCGTGAAGCGCGCGCTCGACGGCCTCCGGAGTGACGTAGCCCTTCCGGAGCAGGATCTCCCCGAGCTTGGGCGCCTTCGAGCCCGAGTCCTGGGCCAGACTGGCCTGCTCGCGCAGGCACTCGTCGAGCTGGTCCGACCGGATGATGCCGTCGCGGAGGAGGATCTGCCCGATGTCGACCTTTTCCCGCGCGGGCGAGAGGCCGCCTTCCGTCCGGGCCGAGGGGACTTCGTGGGACGATGCCATGGTCGCGCCGGCCTTCCCGCCGGCCCCTTCATCCCTGAGTATACCCCGTCCGCCCCGTCGCGGACCGTGTACAGGCGGCGGCCCCGGCGCGTACCATGGGGAGCGGTCCCGAGCGCGGGGGAAAGGAGGGGAGATGTTCTTCGTCTGCGTGCGCCTCGAAGTGGCGGCCGACCGCCTCGACCGGTTCGCGGAGCTCGTGGCGTTCAACGCGGCCCACTCGAGGAAGGAGCCGGGCTGCCTCCGCTTCGACGTCCTGCGCTCCCCGGAGAACCCGCTCCTCTTCCGCCTCCACGAGGTCTACCGGGACGAGGCGGGCTTCCTCGCCCACCAGAAGACGGCCCACTACGCCCGCTGGAAGGAGGAGATCGCCGGGCTCCTCTCCTCGCCCCGGCAGAGCGAGCGGTTCGCGGGCTTCGACCTCGCGCCGTGAGGTTCGAGCTGCGGGCGCCCGGCGAGATCCACTTCGGACCGGGCGAGGCGCGGCGCGCCCCGGAGGCCGCCGCGCGGTTCGGCCGCCGGTTCTTCCTCGTGACGGGCGCCGCCTCGCTCGACCGGACCGGGTTCCCGGGGCTCTTCGAGGGAAAGGGCGTCGTGCGCTGGCGCGTCTCCGGGGAGCCCGAGGCGGCGGACGTGGACGAGGGGGCGCGGCTCTGCCGGGAATCGGGGGCGGAAGTCGTGGTGGCGGCGGGCGGGGGAAGCGCCCTGGACACGGGCAAGGCGGCCGCGGCCATGGCGACCAACGAGGGGAGGGTCGCCGAATACCTCGAGGACGTGGGGACCCGGACCCTCCGGAACCCGCCCCTCCCGGTCGTCGCGGTCCCCACCACGGCCGGGAGCGGCTCGGAGGCCACCCGGAACGCGGTGATCCGCGTCCCCGAGCGGGCGGTGAAGCGCAGCCTCCGCCACGAGCTCCTCCTCCCGCGCGTGGCGATCGTCGACCCGGAGCTCTCGGGCGGAGCGCCTCCCGCGGTCGCGGCGAGCGCGGGCCTGGACGCGCTCACCCATCTCGTCGAGGCCTACACGTCCAACGGCGCCCAGCCGTCGACCGACGCCCTCGCCCTCCCCGGGATCCGCCGGGCGGCGGATGCGCTCCGGGCGCTGGCCGAGGGGCGCGCCGACGCCGCGACCCGAGCCTCGATGGCGCTCGCCAGCCTCTGGGGCGGGATCGCGCTCGCGAACGCGGGCCTGGGGGCGGTGCACGGCCTGGTCGCCCCCCTCGGCGGGCGCTGCCGGATCGCCCACGGGAACGCGTGCGCCTGCCTGCTGGCCGGGACGCTCGCCGCCAACCTCGGGGCGCTCCGGGAGCGCGCGCCGGGAAGCCCCGCGATCGGCCGCTATGCCGAGGTCGCCCGCGCCCTCGGCGAGGAGACCCCGGAGGCCGCGATCGCGCGCCTCGAGGCGCTCCGCCGCGCGCTCGGGGTGCCCGGGCTCTCGGACTTCGGATTCACCCGGGACCAGGTCGCGGCCGTGGTCCGCGACGCGCGCGGGAGCAGCATGAGGTTCAACCCGGTGGTCTTGACGGACGCGGAGCTCTCGGGCATCCTCGAGCGCAGCCTCTAGGGACGACGCGGTGGGGTCGCAGGGATCGTGAAGCGCGCAGGAACGTGGGGAGATGTCAGGATGGGGGAAGATCCGGTGATCGGAAACTTCTCGAACCCCTCGGAACCGGGGCAAGACGGCCTTCTCCCCGCCTCCCCCGTTCCCATCCCCGGATCTTGCGCCATCACGGAATCTCCTTACGTGCCCGAGTCGTCACGAGTTCGCGCGGACCGACCGAGGGTCTCCGAGGCCGGGCGGTCGGGGCCGAGCCGCCGAAGAAAGGGGGTCCTCACGTGAAGCGCCTCGCCTGGGTCCTCCTCCTCGGCGCCTGCTCGGGAACCGCGCCGCGGGAGGCCGCGCTCCACGACCTCGTGATCCGGAACGCCACGGTCTACGACGGGACGGGCGGGCCGCCCTTCGAGGGGGACGTCGCGGTCCGCGGCGACCGCGTCGTCGCCGTGGGCCGCGCGGGCCCGGGGCGGACGGAAATCGACGCGCGGGGCCTCGCCGTGGCGCCCGGGTTCATCAACGTGCTGAGCTGGGCCACGGAGTCGCTCCTCGTCGACGGCCGCTCGATCGGCGACCTCAAGCAGGGCGTGACGCTCGAGGTCTTCGGCGAGGGGTGGTCCATGGGCCCGCTCAACGAGCGGATGAAGGAGGAGGCCCGGGAGCAGCAGGGAGACCTCAAGTACGACATCGCCTGGACCACCCTCGGGGAATACCTGGAGCACCTCGAGCGCCGGGGCGTCTCCTGCAACGTGGCCTCCTTCGTCGGCGCGACGACCGTCCGGATCCACGAGCTCGGCCACGAGGACCGCCGGCCGACGCCCGCTGAGCTGGAGCGGATGCGCGCCCTCGTCCGGGCGGCCATGGAGGAGGGCGCGCTCGGCGTGGGCTCCTCGCTCATCTACGCCCCCGCCTTCTACGCGGACACGGCGGAGCTCGTCGAGCTCGCGCGCGAGGCGGCCCGCTTCGGCGGGCTCTACATCTCCCACCTCCGGAGCGAGGGCAACCGCTTCGAGGAGGCGGTCGACGAGATCCTCGCCATCGCCCGCGGGGCCGGGATCCGGGCGGAGATCTACCACCTGAAGGCGGCGGGGAGGGAGAACTGGCCCAAGATGGACCGGGTCATCGCGAAGATCGAGGCCGCCCGCCGGGACGGCGTGCGGATCACGGCGGACATGTACACCTACACCGCCGGCCACACGGGGCTCGACGCCGCGATGCCCCCCTGGGTCCAGGAGGGCGGCCATCGGAAGTGGGTGGAGCGGCTCAAGGACCCGGCCGTCCGGGAGCGCGTCCGGCGCGAGATGTCGACCCCCACGGACGCGTGGGAGAACCTTTACCTCGCCGCCGGCTCCCCCGAGAACGTCCTCCTGGTCGGGTTCAAGAACGAGGCCCTCAAGCCGCTCACCGGGAAGACCCTGGCCGAGGCGGCCCGGCTCCGGGGGAAGACCCCGGAGGAGACGGCGATGGACCTCGTCGTCGAGGACGACAGCCGCGTGGACACGGTCTACTTCATGATGTCCGAGGAGAACGTCCGGAAGCAGATCCGCCTCCCCTGGGTCAGCTTCGGCTCCGACGCCGCCTCCATGGCGCCGGAAGGCCCCTTCCTCAAATCTCGCCTCCATCCCCGCGCCTACGGGAACTTCGCGCGGCTGCTCGGGAAGTACGTGCGCGACGAGAAGGTGATCCCGCTCGAGGAGGCCGTGCGGCGCCTCACGGAGCTCCCGGCCGCGAACCTCGGCATCCGCGACCGGGGGGCGCTCCGGCCTGGGCGGTACGCCGACCTCGTCGTCTTCGACCCCGCCCGAATCCGCGACCACGCGACCTACGAGGACCCCCACCGCACCGCGACGGGCGTGGTCCACGTGTTCGTCAACGGCGTCCAGGTCCTGCGCGACGGCGAGCACACGGGCGCGAAGCCCGGCCGGGTCGTCCGCGGCCCGGGGTGGAAGAGACACCCCCGCTCCCCGTAGCCCGGGCCCTCAGTCGGCCCGCCCGAGGCTCAGCTCCGCGAGCACCCCCGGATGCCAGTCCGACACCCTCTCCTCGGGCCGCGTCAGCACCATCCGCGCCCCGTCCACCGCCACGCGGGTGCGCGACGAGGAGCGGACCAGGACGTAGTCCACGTCCGGTCTCGCCCCGTCCTCCGCGCCGTCGAACGCGTCCGCGAAGCCCCGACGCAGGAAGCTCCCGTACTCGCCCTCTCCTCCCTCCGGCGCCGCGCGACGGAGGTTCAGGTCCCCTCCCAGGACGACGGCGAGGCCCCGGCGCCGGTCGAGCTCCCCGTGGAGGATGTCCAGCTGTTCCCGCCGAACCTCCGGGTCGAACGGCTCGATCCGCCCTTCCCGAAGGCGGAACATCGGGGCGACCAGGTGCGTGTCGGCCAGCGCCACGTCGCCGGCGGCGGTGGGAAGCACCGCGACGAGGAGCCCCTTGCTCCCCAGCGCCTCTTCGAACGTGAGGTCGGGCCTCCTGGGAAAGGGGGTGAACGCGACGGCGGCGGGGGCCGTTCTCGAGAGGATCACCAGCCCCCCTCGAGGGGCGCCCATCATCATGTTCCGATAGGCCGACAGGAGGAACGGCTTCGATGCCGCCCCTCCCTCCCCGAGCCGCCGGTCCAGCTCGCGGTCCACCGCCTCGAGACTCAGGAGGTCGTCCTTCTCCCGCGGGGACCAGGTCGCGACGTACTCCGGCTCGAAGCGCCGTCGCAGGCGCTCCGCCAGCTGGCGGGTCCACACCTCCTGGAGGAGGACGACGTCGGCTTCGAAGGACGGGAGGCGCTCCTCGAGTCTCCGGACCCGCGCCTCCAGGTCCCGGGACAGCCCCAGCGGCAGCCCCGCGATGTTCACCGAGAGGACCCGCAGCCGGACCGGCGGGGAGGCGGGAGGGGAGCCCCGGCATCCCGAGAACGAGAGCGCCAGGAGGACGAGGAGGAACGCGCGTCCCGGGACGCTCATCCCGCCGATTGTAGCACTCCCCTCCTCGGCTCCGGGGCAGCGTTCCGCGCGGCGTCGCGCCGCTCCCCTAGGGATGCGGGCGGGGCTTCCGGCGCTTCCGGGAACCCGGAGCGGGCTTCCCGGCGGGGCCCGGGGCCGGTCCCGCGCCTGCGGGACGGCAGGCCGCGCGGGCGAGGAGCAGGGCCCGGGGCCGCTCGAGGAGGGCGCCCGCGACGACGAGCTTCGCCGCGGGACCCCAGCGGTCGCCGGCGAAGATCCGCTCCAGCGCGGCACGGCCCGGCGGGACGTGGGACGGTGGTGGCGCCGCGGGCGGGAGCGCCCTTCGGGGCTCCGGGGAGGGCGAAGCGGGCGGGTGTGCGCTCGCCTCCCGGATCCGCGGCCGGGGGCGAGGCGCGGGCGCCGGGGCTGGAACGGGCTCCTCCTCGACTTCGATCTCGAGGATCTCGGGCTCGGGCTCGGCCGGAGCCTCCCCCGCCCCGGAAGCCTCGTCCTTCCTCCGGGCCAGCCAGCGCTGAAGGAGCGGGCCGACCAGGAAGACGACCAGGACGAGGAGGCTCAGGAGCAAGTTGGGCCAGCGGGGCTCGGACTCCCCGGGGCCCTGAAGGAAGGCCACGACCCTCATTCCTCCTTCTTCCCCTTCCCGTCCTTGGGATCGGCGATGGAGCGGCGCATGTCGGTGTCGGCCTGGACGTTCCGGAGCCCGTAGTAGTCCATCACGCCCAGCTTCCCGGCCCGGAAGGCCTCCGCGATGGAGGTCGGGATCTCCGCCTCGGCGAGGGTCACCTTGGCCCGGTTCTCCTGGTCCAGGGCGATCATCTCCTGCTCGCGGGCCACCGCGAGCGCGCGGCGCTTCTCGGCTTCGGCCTGGGCCATCCGCTTGTCGGCCTCCGCCTGGTCGACCCGCAGGCGCGCGCCCACGTTGTCGCCCACGTCGACGTCCGCGATGTCGATCGAGACGATCTCGAACGCCGTCTGGGAATCCAGGCCCTTGTCAAGCACGCCCTTGGAGATCCGGTCCGGGTTCTCGAGCACGGTCTTGTAGCTTTCCGCCGAGCCGATCGAGCTGACGATCCCCTCGCCCACGCGGGCGATGATGGTCTCCTCCGTGGCCCCGCCCACCAGGCGCTCGAGGTTCGTCCGCACGGTGACCCGCGCCTTGACCTTGAGCTGGATGCCGTCCTTGGCGACGGCGTCGAGCGTCTCGCGGCCCTTCTTGGGATCGGGGCAGTCGATGACCTTCGGCCGCACGCTCGTCTGGACCGCTTCGAGGACGTCGCGCCCGGCCAGGTCGATCGCGGCCGCCTGCTCGAAGGGGAGCGTGATCTTCGCCTTATTGGCGGCGATGAGCGCGGTCACCACGCGGAGCACGTTTCCCTTGGCCAAGAAATGAGCCTCGAGCTGGGGGGTGTCGATCGGGATGCCGGCCTTCGTGGCCATGATGCGGGCGTTCACGATCGTGTGGGGCGAGACCTTCCGGAGCGTCATCCCCACGAGGTCCAGCAGCCTCACCCGGGCGGCCGAGAGGGCCGCCTGGATGTAGAGGAGGCCGTACTTGAAGATGATGATCAGGAAGACCAGGGCCGCGATGCCGCCGAGCGCGATCGCAAAAAGCCCGATCGGGCCGGAGAAGAACGGGTCCACCTGGAATGTCATGGCGCGCATGTTCCTAACCTCATTGCACGGCCCGGACGACGATCCGGTTTCCCTCGACCCGGACGACCCGCACCCGGCGGCCCCGCGGGATCTGCTCGCCGCCCGTCACCACGTCGATCTTCTTCCCGTCGATCAGGACCGTCCCCGCGGGGCGGAGATCCGTCTGCGCCTCCCCCTCCCGGTGCAGGAGCGCCGCGTAGTCCCCCGCGAAGCTCGATCCCTCGCGGAGCGAGGCCTCCAGCGCCAGCTTCCGGAGCCCCATGCGGAACGCCGCCGGGACCACGACCAGCGCCACCGCCGCCTGCGCCGTCCCAAGCGCCCAGTGGTGCCGGAACCCGAACGCCGCCGCCGTCACCAGGAGCGCCGCCCCGACCAGGCCGATCACGACCCCCGGCATCATCGTCTCCGCGACGACCATGCCCAGCCCCACCACGTACAGGACCAGGACCAGCCAGAGCTCCATGGCTCACCGCTTGACCTTCGAGACCACGATCCTCGGCCCATCCACCCGCAGGATCTCCACCGGCTCCGACTCGGCCACGAAGTCCCCGTCCGCCACGACGTCGAGCACGCGGCCGTCGATCTCGACCTTCCCCGCCGGCCGGAGCGGGGTGAGCGCCCGGGCGTGGCGGCCCTGGAGGTCCCCCAGCGGGGCGGGACCCGGGGCCGCCCCAGAGATCTCCGACTGGTGGACCAGGCGCCCCAGGAGCGGGACCTTGGGGAGGTACCGGAGGACGGCGAGGAACCCCAGCCCGGCGGCCAGGAACGAGAAGAGCACCCGCCCCACGGACCCGACGAGCAGGTCCACCTGCCACGGGGCCTCTCGGGGATCCGGCCAGGCAAAGTCCTGGAAGGCGAGGATCAGCCCGACGAAGACGCAGAGGATCCCGGCGACCCCCGCCACCCCGAAGCCGGGGATGAGGAAGAGCTCCGCCGCCAGGAGCGCCAGGCCCAGGACGATGAGCGCGATCTCGGGCGCCCCGGCCAGGCCGGCCAGGTGGTGCCCGAAGAGGAAGATCGCCAGCGCGACGATCCCCACGATGCCGGGGACGCCGAAGCCGGGGGTCTTGAGCTCGATCCAGATCCCCAGGATCCCGCCGGCCAGAAGGACCATCGCCACGACCGGGGAGGTCAGGAACCCGACCAGGGCCTCGGACCAGGTGGGCTCGATCGGGATTTCCCGGGGCCCGGAAAGGCCTTCCGCCGCGTAGAGCTCGGCCCGGCTTGCGGCGAGCCGTCCCATCCCGGTCTCCACGACCTGGCGGTCGGTGAGGGTCAGGAGCTTCCCCTCGGCCACGTAGGGGGTCGAGGGCCAGTCGAAGGTCCGGCCCGCGGAGCGCAGGCGGTCCAGCTCGGCGGCGGTGTGGTACCGCCGCTCGCCGTCGATCTCGACCTCGAAGACCTCGAGGTCCTGGTCCACCATGGCCGCCGCGAGGCTGGGGGGAAAGCCGTTCTGCTCGGCCCGGGCCCGGAACTTCTCGCGGAAGGCCGAGACGTACTTCTCGTCCACCGGCTTGGCGCCCTCCCCGGTCTGCGCCATGGGCGCGGCGGCGCCGATCACCGTCCCCGGATGCATGTAGAGCCGCCGGCAGCAGAGGGCGAGGTAGGCCCCGGCGGACCAGGCCCCCCCGGTGACCCCGCTCTGGGCCAGCGGCCGCACGTAGGCCGCGGTGGGGATCGGGGCCAGGCCCGCGATCAGTTCCCCCATCGAAAGCATGTGGTCGATCCGCCCTCCGGGGCTGTCGATCTCGAAAAGCACGAGGTCCGGAGGGTTCGCCTGGATCGTCGCGACGGCGCGCCGGAGCAGGGCCAGGTGCGCCGCGCCGAGCGGCCCCGCGACGGGGACGACCACGACGCGGGGCGAGGGACGCTCCTCCTGACCGCTGGCTCCGCCGAGGAGAAGCAGGGCGGCCGGCACCAAGAGGACGCGCGCCGCAAAGCCGCTCATGCCGCGATTATAGCAATTCGCCAGCGCGCCGCGCGGCGCGGATCCCCCCACGCGGGCCGGGATCCTTTCCGCAGCGCCGCGGAAAACTCCGCCGACGGCGCCTCATGCGGATTCCGCCGCGGGGAGGTCGAAGCGGATCTTCGTGCCGAGGCCCTCCGCCGAGACGACCTGCACCGAGGCCTCGTGGGCGGAGAGGACCCTCCGGGCGCGGTCCATGGCGGGCCGCCTCCGGAAGCGGGTGGAGAGCGTCCTTCCCTCCCGAGACCGGATGCACGGGCCCGAGTCCCACACGCTCACGCTCACCCTCTTGCCTCCCTCCTCGACGTCGGCGTTCACGCCCAGCCGCGTGCCCTCCGGCGTGGAGTCGACCGCCGCGGAGACCAGGTCCGAGATCGCCCGGCGGATCCCCGCCCGGTCTCCCCGGACGCGGAGGGGCGAGCAGAGGCGGAGCTTCGCGGAGAGGCCCTTCGCCTCGATCTCGCCGCGGAAGCCCTCGACCGTTTCGCAGATCACCGGGACGAGGTCGAACTCCGTGCGGCGCGCGCGGGACCCGGCCCGCGCGGGCTCGGCGAAGGCGACGAGCTCCGCGAGAAGCCTGCGGAACTCCTCGAGTCCGCCGTCTCCCGTCCCGCGGGACGAGAGCCGGTCGAGGAAGCCCGCCAGCCGGCGATCGCGGACCAGGACGGACCGCAGCCGACGGTCCTCGCAGGCCCGCTCGAGCGCGGCGGCGGCCTCCGTCCCCGCGCCCCGGCCCAGGACGATCGCCAGCGCCCCCTCCCCCGCCGGCGCGTTCCGCACCGCCTCGAGGGCTCCGGCCAGGTTCCCGGCCAGCACGATCCCCGCGCCCGCCTCGCGGAGCTCCGCCAGCCTCCGGCGGAGCGCCTCGCGGCGCGCATCCAGGATCAGGACTTCGTGACGGACGTTCATCGGATCTCCTTCGGCGGCTGCATTGTCCCCCGCTCTCTATATATTTTGTACCCAAAATAATTGGGAAAGTCAAGGGGCGCGCGGGGAAACGGGGGGTAAAGGTCGCTCAGCGGACGCGGAGCTCGACGCCCCGGCCGGGATCCGCGTAGGCCGACCAGTGGCGCTCCATCTCTTCGGCGCCGAGCGCGCGGTCGGCGGAGAGGAAGCGGTAGCGGGAGACGTAGGGCTTCCCGGGCTCGATCCGGTGCTCGGCCTCGGCGCCCGGGACCCAGCAGAAGAAGGGTTCCGAGGGGTGGAGGCGCGTGCGCTGGGGGGCGCGGAAGTTCGAGGGGTGGCCGAGGAACCCGAAGCCCGCGTCGCGGCCGCCGATCTTCCCGTTCATCGCCACCCAGCGGGCCGCCGTCCCGTTCCCGTCCAGGCGCGTCTTCCCCTCGCTCGTCAGGAACGAGACCCCCTCCTTCCCCTCCCAGTCTCCCGAGCCGCGGAAGCCGAGCCCGCCGTAGTAGTTCTTCTGGTTCGTGTACGCCGACTCCGAAGCGCAGGTCTGGGTCGAGTCCAGGTCGAAGACGAAGAGGCCGCCGGTCCCGTAGACCCTCAGCTCCCAGACGTCCTCGAGCGCCGTCTTCGGCCCTCCCGGGGCGTTGAGGTCCACCAGGCGCTGCCGCGCCCGGAAGCCCCCGAAGACGGGGCCCGAGAAGACCCCGTCCAGCGCCGCGTGCTCCTGGCGTCCCAGCTTTTCGAGGGGGGCGAAGGCGTTCAGCTTGCGTCCCTCGAACTCGCCCGTCCGCCAGGAAAACCAGATCCCGTGGTGGTGCGGGTGCTTGGCGGGGAGGTCGTTCGTGATCGTCCGGCCGTCCGGCGTCCAGACCGGGTGGAGATAGGCGCTCCTCTCGTGGGCGGGGTCGATCCCGGCCGGGGCCGCGGGCGCGCCGATGGTGTAGCGCAGCGCGTCCCGGCCCAGGGCGGAGACGGTGACGTGGCGGCCCTCGGAGACGACCGCCGCCGCGCGCGCCGAGGTCTTGAGGAAGCCCTCCTCAAGCCGGTACCGGTGGGCGCCCCCGTCGTCGACCCAGTGGAGCGTCCGGCCGACGCGCTGGGAGGGCACGCTTTCCCCATCCGCTTCGCGGACCAGCCGCCCGTGCCTCGCCGGGTCCGCGCCTTCGGGAAGCGGGGCCGAGCGGGGGACGTCCTGCAGCGCCAGGAGGAGGAGGGCCGCGAGCATGCTCCCTATGGTACGCCGGAGCGCCGATCAGGCCAGGATCTCGTGCACCACTTTCCCGTAGACATCGGTCAGCCGGAAGTCCCGGCCCGCGTGGCGGTAGGTGAGCTTGGTGTGGTCCAGGCCCAGGAGGTGGAGGATCGTCGCGTGGAAGTCGTGGACGTGGACGGGATTCTCCGTCACCTGCTGGCCGTAGTCGTCGGTCGCGCCATGGACGATCCCGCCCCGGACGCCCGCGCCCGCGAGCCAGGAGGAGAAGGCCGCCGGCCAGTGGCCCCGGCCCTTCCCCGAGGCTCCGTCCTCGTAGGCGGTGCGGCCGAACTCGGTCGTCCAGACGACGAGCGTGTCCTCGAGCATCCCGCGGCGGCGGAGGTCGCGGAGGAGCCCCGCGATCGGGCGGTCCACGTTCCGCGCGAGCCCGGGGTACCAGCCCATGTCGGTGTGGGCGTCCCAGTTGCGGTTGGAGAGGTTGTCCGAGCCCACGTCGATCAGCTCGACGAAGCGGACGCCGCGCTCGGCCAGGCGCCGCGCGACCAGGCACTGCCAGCCGAAGCCGGTCGTCTGTCCGCGCTCGAGGCCGTAGAGGGCGAGGGTTTCGTCGCTCTCGCGCGCGAGGTCGAAGGCGTCCGGCACCTCCATCTGCATCCCGGCCGCGGTCTCGAAGGCCTGGATCCGAGCGGCGAGCGTGGAGTCGCCCTCCTCGCGACCGAGGTGCCGGGCGTTGAAGGCCCGGAGGAAGCCGAGTTCCCGCTCCTGGAGCTCGGCCGAGGAGAGCCGGCGGTTCACGTTCGGGATCGGGTCCTTCCCCGGGACGAGCCGCACGCCCTGGTGGACGGGCGGGAGGAAATCGGACGACCACACCTGGCTCCCCCCGTAGGGAAGCGCGGGGGCGATCACCACGAAGGACGGCAGGTTCCGGTTGGGCGTCCCGAGCGCGTAGCTCACCCAGGAGCCGATCGAGGGGCGGGTGAAGGTGACCGAGCCGCTGTGGATCCCGAGGGTCGCCTCCACGTGGTCCCGGTGGTCGGTCTTCATCGAGCGGATGACGGCCAGCTCGTCCGCGCACTCCGCCACGTTCGGGAAGAGCGCGCTCACGGGAGTGCCGCAGCGACCCGACGGGGTGTACGCCCAGCCGGGCCGGACGAGCTTCTTTTCGACCTTGCCGTGGCCGCCCTCGACGGCGACGAGGCGGCCGTGGTCGGCGGCGAGCTTGGGCTTGGGGTCGAATGTGTCCACGTGCGAGACGCCGCCCGACATGTAAAGGAAGATGACCCGCTTCGCGCGCGCGGGGGCGTGGGGCGCGCGCTCGCCGTCGGCGAGCAGCCGCGAGACGAGTCCCGGCAGGACCATCGAGCCCGCCGCGAGCGAGCGGATCGCCTGGCGGCGGGTGCAGCTGCGGTCGGTCATCGGGGTTCCCTTACCGGACGAACATGAACTCGTTCGAGGCCAGGAAGACGCGGCAGAGGCTGGCCCAGGCCGCCTGGGAGCGCCCCGACTCGGGGAGGCCCTGCGCGGAGAGCGCCGCGCGGGTCTCCCGGAGGTAGGCTTCCCCCTCCGCCCGCTCCTCCGCGCGAGGGGGGCGCGAGAAGACGAGGAGGTAGACGAGCTCGAGGCGCCGGGCGTCGTCGGGCCGGGCCGCGATCAGGCGGGCGGCCAGGCGGTGGGCGCGCTCGTGGGCGAAGGGGTCGTTCATGGCGAAGAGCGCCTGGAGCGGCGTCGTGGTCGCCGCGCGGACGGGCGTGGTCGCTCCCGGGTCGGGGCCGTCGAAGATCTCCATGAAGGTCCTCTTCTTCAATCGCTGGGTCATCCAGTACACCGTGCGCCGCCGGTGCTCGTAGGCGGCGTAGTCCGCCGTAAAGGGCCGGGCCTGGGAGTAGTCCCACTTCGGGGAGGGCGGGAAGGGGTGCGGGCCGCCGGGGCCGGGCTCGAGGTCGCCGCCGAGCGCGAGCATCGAGTCGCGGATCTCCTCGGCCGAGAGGCGCCGCCGCGGGAAGCGGGAGAGGAGCTCGTTCTCCGGGTCCTCCACGGCGCCGCCCGTCGAGGCGCGCCGGTAGGCCTCGGAGCCCATGAGGAGGCGGTGCACCGCCTTCACCGACCAGTTCATGCCGAGCGGGGTCGAGGCACCGTCCGTCACGAAGCGCCGGGCCAGGAAGTCCAGGAGCTCCGGGTGCGAGGGCGGCCGGCCCTGCTTCCCGAAGTCGCTCGGCGTCGGGACGAGGCCGCGGCCGAAATGGTGCTGCCAGATCCGGTTCGCCATGACCCGCGCGGTGAGCGGGTTGGCGGGGTCCGTGAGCCAGCCCGCCAGCTCCCGCCGCCCGCTCCCTCCGGCGCCGGCGGGGAGGGATTGTCCGCCGAGCACCTGGAGGAAGCGGCGCGGGACCTCGGGCCCCGGCTTGTCCGGGTCGCCCTTGATGTGGACGTGGGCGTCGCGGGGGACGCCCTCGCCCACGGCGTAGGCGGTCTCGACCGGGAGGGGCTGCATGGCGAAGGCGTCGCGCTCCTTCTTCGCCTTCGCGAGCGCCGAATCGCGCTTCTCCTCGAGGCGCTTCACCTCGGCCTCGAACGCGGCCAGCCGCTCGCGGCGGGGCCGGAGGGCGGCCTCGACCTCGTCGGGCGTCGCGAGGGGGACGAAGTCCTTCTGGTACTTCGTCGTCTCGGAGCCCGGATACGGGTAGCGCGTGCTCTGGAAGATCCCGTAGAGCGCGTAGTAGTCGTCCGTCGGGATCGGGTCGAACTTGTGGTCGTGGCAGCGGGCGCAGCTCAGCGTGAGCCCGAGCACGGTGCGGCCCAGGTTGTCGATCGTGTCCTCGATCGTGAGGTGGTGGAAGCTCTCGGGGCGGATCCCGAAGCGACGGGCCATCGCGAGGTAGCCCGTGGCCACCACCTGGTCGCGCCGCGCCTCCTCGCTCTCGGCGGGCAGGAGGTCGCCCGCCACCTGCTCCCGGAGGAAGCGGTCGTAGGGCTTGTCCTCGTTGAAGGCGCGGATCACCCAGTCGCGGTAGCGGACGGCCTGGGGGATCGGGAAGTCCGAGCTGTCGCCGGCCGAGTCGGCGTAGCGGACGAGGTCGAGCCAGTGTCGCCCCCACCGCTCGCCGTAGGCGCCCGAGGCGAGGAGGCGCTCGACGACCCGCTCGAAGGCGCCCAGGGAGTCGTCGGCGAGGAAGGCCTCGAGCTCCGCGGGGGTCGGGGGAAGCCCCGTGAGGTCGAAGGTCGCGCGGCGGAGGAGCGTCGCCCGGTCGGCGGGACCGGCGGCCCGGAGGCCGCGCTCCCGGAGCTTCGCCTCGAGGAAGGCGTCGACTGGGTGTGCCGCGCCCGGCGGGACGGGCGGATCGGCGACCGGCCGGAACGACCAGAACTTCCGGGCCTCGACGAGGTCGAGTTCCTTCCGGGCGGCGGCGGCACGGAC
>Ga0187893_10003735_pt1 | contig 30168 bp, 23 predicted proteins | sample MA1701074metaG_FD_139574 | JGI IMG/M metagenome (GOLD analysis project Ga0187893, IMG submission 139574) | White microbial mat communities from a basaltic lava cave in the Kipuka Kanohina Cave System on the Island of Hawaii, USA - MA170107-4 metaG ...
ACGACCGAGTCGTATGTGTTGACCGGTGAAATACGGAGAATAGTCGTCGCCGACGAGAAGGCCGAGAGTCGATGAGCACCTGGGTCGTGAGTCTCTTCGATGCCGTCGAGCGGGCGTGGCGCGGCTCCCGGACGCGATCGATTCTGATTCGCGGCCTCCTCTCGCAAGGCGCCGATGCTCAGTTAGTCGAGCGCACCGGCTGGGTTCTGCTATCTGCCAGTCTCACGCACGCGCTATTGCTGTGGATGGCGCCGATCTATGTCAGGCCGTTCTACGGTGTGGCCGGCGCTTTGGCGCCGGCGGCGGTGGCGGTCGCCCTAATCGCCATGAAATGGGGTCGGGTCCATTTTTCTGGACCCGTACGCGATTAGTAGGGCTTCGGAAGATTTCGAATAGCAATTAGTAGTGGGTCAGCCGGATAAAATGGACCCGACCCCTTTTCTTACCAGCCGAAGCGGCGCTTAACGACCAGGGCAAGGGTCCGTTTGATGGTGCGCGCAACGTTCATCTTGCTGGCGCCCGGCTTTCGATCGTAGTGCAGCGACAATGGCACTTCGGCCATCGACGGCCGCAAGCGGCTCACCTTCCACAAGACGTCTGGCATGCACGCAAAACTGGGCTCGTCGACGAACGCCGTTCCATACTTGTCGAAGGCTCGTCGCAGCAAGTCGGCGCGATAGAGGCGATAGCCACACGTGTAGTCGCGCACGTTGGGCAGCCGCCAGAGGACACGGAAGATCCAGCTCACGCCCTTGCTGAACAGGACGCGATCCCAGGCCAGGCCGTGCCACTCCGCTCCCGGTTGAAAGCGCGACGCAATGACCACGTCGGCGCCGCCCTGCGCTTTCCGCAACATCGCGGCCATCAGGTCGGGCGGATGCGTGTCGTCGGCATCCAGCGTCACCACCCAGTCTTCAGGGCCCGCGCGCTCCAGCGCCGAGCGGAGGCCAGTGTCGAGGGCGCCGTGCAAGCCACGATTGCGATCGTGACGCACCACGTCCACCGGCACGGCGTCAGAATGTTCGCGTTCGGCCGCACCCGCCGTATCGTCTGTACTGCCGTCGTCGACCACCACCACACGCAGCGATTCGCCCAACGCTGCGGCACTTTCTCGCATGCGTTTCAACAAGCGCGGCAGCGCCTCGGCTTCGTTGTAGGCCGGCAGCGCGACCACAATCATAGGGCGCCGGCCACCCAGTGTGGCTGGCGCCGGCGCAACCAGGCCTCCAGTGGACGCGCGATCACCGCCGCGCTGAACACCGGCATCACCAGGAACATCGCCAGCAACAGCCGATACCCATAGTTCCAGGGCATCGACAACAACAACGTCAACAGGTGCGTGCCGATGAAAGCGTGTACGAACATCGCCGCGAGAGTTCTGGCACTCTGCAACCACACGATCGCCACCGCGTAGAGCAGGCTGGTGATCAGCAACTCCGGATGAGGCGAACTTCCCTTCCAGTGCACCATGCCGAGGCTGAAACCAAGCTTCTCGCCCCACTGGCGAAGCGTCGACGCGGGATGATCCCAGAGAATCCACAACAGCGTGCGAGCCGCCGACAGGTTCGATCCCGTGAACGCCTCGTAATACTTGACGTGGCTCGCGCTGTCGCCAGGCGGCAGGTTGTAGTCGATGAAGGTGCGTCCCTGACCTTCGGTAACCAAAACCACTCGTCCGGAGACCAGATAGTTGCGGACGGTGATCGGCGCCACCGCCAGCAGCCACGTTGTGGCAAGTATCGCAACGGCCACGACGGCTCGCCGCCAGCCCGCGGTGATTGCGCACACCAGCAACACGATGACCGCTGCCGCCGGTAAATACAGCAACATTGTCGGGCGCGTCGCGGTCGCGAAGCCACCGCATACACCGGCGCCGGTCAGAACCTGCCAGCGTTGCTCCTGCGCAAAGCGGACCAGCAGGCCGATGGTGGCCGCCACGAACAGGAAGAAGAGATTCTCGCTGAGTAAGGTGATCGTGTAATAGCGAACGAACGCGGCCTGCTCGAGTGCGAGCAGCATGGCCAGGGTCAGCAGGGCTGCGACAGGCGACGTCAACCGCCGAGCAGTCGCGTACACCAGAATCGTGGCGGCCGCGAGCGCGACGAAGTTCATGAGAATCGGACCGGCGAGCGATTCGCCGGTGATGAGATGCACGAGAGCCTGGAAGTAGACGTAGCCGGGGTAGGTGTTGAACGGGCCGCCGTGCTCCAGACCCGCATTCGCTCTCCATCCGTTCAGGAGGACGTCGCGGGCAAGGGTCTCGAACGCCCACCAGTCGTCACCTCCGGTCAAGGTCCATACGCGGCCGACGAGATGACGCGACTGCCACAGGCCCTGACCCATGAGCCCGATGAGCACGATCGGCCCCACCCACGGCTGCAGCGCTGCGATCGGGCTCGCTCGCCATCGCATCGCCGATGATCGCCACTTCGTCGCGATTGCCGGACCGAGGGCAATGACGACGATTGCGACCATCGGCACATGCACGATCCAGGCAGCGGCAGCAAGCGACCGCGCTCGAGAGCGTTCCGCCGGCGATGCCGGCGCTGGCATCACTTCACCGATGCGCCAGGCGCGGGGGCCAGAGCTGTCGCGCGGGATCACGCGCACAAGACCTTCGGTGTCGCGCGGCTTGCGATATCGCACCTCGATCACGTGTTCGCCCGGATCGATCCCGCTTTCGCCAGGGCTTCGGCGAGCCAGGCTGAAGTCAACAGGGCGGCCGTCGATCGTGACCTCGACTTCGCCTTGACTCTCGACTTCCAGGGTCAGCGGCTCATCGTTCAGCAAGTGCCCGCGCCAGTGCACCGCAAAGGCTTCGGTGACTTCCCGCCGGAACCCGACATTGAAACCGGGGCCATTGAAGAAGTGCACCGGGAATTCCGTGTCGGCGAACGACAATTGCCGATCGATCCGCGTGGCGCTGGGGCCGGGAAAGTCCGTCGAGCGCTGCGCCGGCGGTGTGAACTGCTCGTTCGTGTAGTAGCTGGCGCTCCACCCCGAGTGTGGCGTCATCGCCGCCATCGCCAGTTTGGCGCCGATCAGCGCGCCGGCCACGGTGATCAGCATCGGCGACATTCGTGATGCGGGTGTGTCGCGCAACCACAGCAGCGACCCGGCGAGAAGCATGAGTAGTGTGGTTCCGGTCTGACCAAGCGGCAGGCCGCCGCCGGCGACGTCGGGGTGGCCGGGTGCGACGAGATACAGCGCCGCCGCAACGACCACCGCCCTCATGCCGATTGGCAATTATACAGGGAAGGTGTAGGTCAGCATCGCGTCCTGCAGCCACAACATCCACTGCGCAATCCATTTCGCGCTGATCGACGATGCCGATCGTGTGCTGTGGTGGTCGTTGTTGGCGAAGTCGCTATCGAGGAGCCAGACGCGATCGGGATCGAGACGCGCGCGCACCGCCGGCGAGGTGCTTTCGAAGTCGAAGGTCTCGTCGTTGCCCTTCCATTCCGCCATGATGCTCGTGCCGCCCTCGAAGTCGACGCGCAGCACCATGGGAAAAGGAATCTCACCGCCGCGGACCAGCGGCACGCGGGTCACAAAGCACGGCTGCGACCCGCAGGTCGTGGCCGGCGTCGAGGTCATGACTCCAAGTCGATGATCGGCGGGCGCGGCGGCGGCGATGCGAAAGACCGCGTCAAGCTCGCGTGCGGTTGCCGCTTCAAGAATGTCGCGCAACGGCCGGCCGTCGTTCGCGTTGGCTGCCGCTCGCAGCGCGCCCTGCAGCATGGGCCATCCCAACTCTCGCTCAAGTGATCCGAAGGCGAGTGCGAACGCACGCGTCTGGCGATCGAAGGTCGTGGCCGGCCGGCGATCCAGCGCCGGCCATTTCCGGTTCGACCAGGTGCGGGCAAATTCCGGGCGGCCGAGCCCGTCGCCCCAGCGGTCGACGATCAGCGGGCGAAAAGACCATCGCACGCCACAACCAAAAAAGCAGGTGCTCTGAAAGCGGTAACCCGGCGCCAGAAAGGCGCGATCGAATGCGCGCTCGACCACTCGCGACTGCAGATACCAGGCCAAACCGTCCACCATCGCGCCGTCGGCCTTCGCAAACTGCGTGAACCAGCGCTTCGCCAACTCGAACGCGACGACGGATTCGACGCTCATTGAGCGGGCGGAATCGAATCGCGTCGGACGAAGATCCGCAATCTCGACCGGCGGGCGCGGCCCGAGCCACTCTCCGTAAGCGGACGTCGCGATTGCCGAAGCGTTGGCGGCGCGGGTCGCTGCTGATTCTTGAGCGTGAATGACCGAAGTAAGAGCGACGAGAGCAGCGGCGATCGAGACGAGGAGCGTCCGATGCATGCGCTAGTATAGCGAGGCTGCGCCTCAGACCAGCGTGCCTGTGGAACGGCTTCGCCTCGCTATGGCTGTTTTTCTTTGCCCTGCCTCCGGCAGGGCGGCAACGTCGTTCGATTCGCCCCGCATCTCCCGGCGCGCGTTCCTTCAGACAGCGGCGGCGGGAATCGCGCTGCCGTCAGCGCTGATCGCTCAATCGCCACGTGAAACTCTCTACAACGGCATCGTCCTGCCGTCGCCGTGGCCGCCGCAGCGTGTGACCCCGCCTGGGAGCACGAAACGGCCGCCGTACCTGGCCTCACCGCCGCCGGTGATCACCATCGACATCGGCCGGCAGTTATTCGTAGACGATTTTTTGATCGAAGAGTCGGGGTTGTTTCGCGCCTTCCATCGCGCGTCCTATCATCCGGCAAGTCCGGTGCTCGTCCCCGAACGCGACTGGGAAATGCGCGATTCGCACGCTTCGGCGACGGGCCTCCAGCCAAGCCCTACGGCAATGGTCTTCAGCGACGGCGTGTTCTTCGATCCGCACGATCAGTTGTTCAAGATGTGGTACATGGCCGGCTATCAGCAGGCCACGGCGCTTGCCACATCTCGAGATGGCATCACGTGGGAGCGGCCGCGGCTGCCGATTGTGAGCGGCACGAACATCGTGTGGCCGCATCCGCGCGATTCCGGCACGGTGTGGCTCGATCTCGATGCCCCCGCCGAATCCCGCTTCAAGATGGCGGCCTTCGTGTTCAAGGACAGCGCTCTGCATCTCAGCGAATCACGAGACGGCGTGCGCTGGCGGGCCGCCGGCGTCAGCGGACCGTGCGCGGATCGCAGCACCGTGTATCGCAATCCCTTCCGGGGCGTCTGGGTGTTCAGTTTGCGCGCCGACGACCCCTCGACCGTGAGGCGGTATCGGCAGTATTTCGAGTCTCGTGAGTTCGCCACTACCCGGTGGAAAACAGGCGAGCCGGTCCCGTGGGTCGCGGCAGATGAGCTCGACGTGCGGCGTGCGGATTTACAGACGCAACCGGAGCTCTACAACCTCGACGCGGTGGCGTACGAAAGCGTGATGCTCGGGCTGTTCACGATTTTCCGGGGCGAGCCGCGCGATCGGGAAAAACCCAACGACATCTGCATCGCCTTCAGCCGCGACGGGTTTCACTGGGACCGGCAGCTGCGAAGTCCGTTCATCGGCGTCTCGGACAAACCCGGCGACTGGAATTTCGCCAACGTCCAGTCCGCCGGCGGCGGCTGCGTCATCGCCGGAGACGTGCTGCACTTCTACGTCAGCGGCCGCCGCGGCATTGCCGGCACCAACCTGCCCGGGCGCTGCAGCACCGGCCTGGCGACGATCCGTCGTGACGGGTTTGCGTCGCTCACCGATGAGTGGCCTGCCGCTGCCCCCCGGAGAGCCACCGCCGATCGGACCAGCACCATCACCCGGCCGCTTCGGTTCCGAGGCAGTCACCTGTTCATCAATGCTGATGCCGCCGGTGACATTCGTGTCGAGATCCTCGACGCCAACGGCCGCGCCATCAGCGGATACACTGCGGCCGATTGTGTGCCCGTCCGCGGCAACAGCACTCGCCACGCCGTGCGGTGGAACAACCGCACCACGCTCGAAGCCGTGGGCACCGACACCATTCGCCTGCGTTTCGTCGTATCCCGCTCACACTTGTATTCGTTCTGGATCGCCGACACCGCTGCGGGGCGCAGCCGCGGTTACGTGGCGGCGGGCGGCCCGGGGTTCACGCGATCTTTCGATGGTTGATCGCCGCCGCCTGTCGATCCTCATAGAGCCGCAGCTCGGAAGCACCGAACGTCAACCGGATCGTCAGTCGCGCGACGATGTAGACCTGCGCAATGGCCACGCCGCGCCATCCGCCGACCTGGCTGCCGCCGTACACTTCGAGTGTTCCGTACGCAATTAACAGCGCCACGAACAGCGCGCCCGTCAACAAATAGAGCGTCACCACGCTGCCAACATGCGCGCGGACGAATCGCCATGATGCGGTCAGCGCCGACGCGACGGCGCGGCCCTTCGACACGACGAGAATCACACGCGCATAGCCGGCGACGAGGCTGACGAAAACGAGCGCAGCGCCAAACACCAGATACAACAGTAGACGCCCAGCGAAAGCTCCCTGCTCTGTCGATGCCGCGCTCTGGAGTGTCTCGGCGATCGCGCCGAATAGCAGCCAATGCAACGTGAAATACAGCAGCAACATCAGACCCGCAGCGATGACGCTGATACCGGCGAAAGGTAGGAACGTCGTCACGCCGGCGCGCCAGAATCCGCTGCCGGCCTGGCCATGCACGAAGCGATCGAGCGCGGCGCCCCAGAGAAACGCCCACACCACAATCGACAACGCGTACGGTCCGAGCAGGATGAGCGGCCGACGCGTGCCATCGAGGAGCGAGCTCAGGTTGTCGAGCGGCGCCGCGAAACCGAGAATCATCGGCGTAAACGTGGCCGCCAGCCCCTCAGCCCGCTCGCCGAATTCCTGCCACCACTCCGGATCGATTTCCGTCACGCCTTGCGACACCGGCTGCTGATGCGCGAGCTCGGTCTGCAGCTCGGCCCCCAAAATCAGACCAAACGGCAGCGTCGCGGCGAACATCGCGAGCGCAGCCGCCGCGATCAACAGCGGCCGGCGCAGCACCGCGAGGAGCCCCGCCCCCAGCGCCCGGATCGCCGGCGTCATCGGATCCGACCCGTCATAGCGCCCCTGTATAGGTCAGCATCGCGTCCTGCAGCCAGATCATCCAGTTCAGCGCCAGCCGCACGCCGAGCGGATTGCGCGGCGCCGCCACCACCTGCGTGTTATTCGTCCGATCGACGTCGAGCAACAACACCGCGTCCGGATCGATGCTGGCCAGCGTCGCAGGTGCCGCGCTGCGATAGACCACCGTTGATGAGGCCTCACGCCCATCGATGCGCTCGGTGATCGCGGTGCCGTCGGCAAAGCGAATCAACAGCGGCAATGGAAACACCGCCGAGCCGAGCCGGCTCACGGTCACACTGGTCTCGAACCCCTCGTCCACGGTCACGGTGCGAAGGCTCGATACCGCATAGTCATAGTGAAGGTCGAACCGGAATGCGGGGCCGAAGTACCAGCTCATATCGGCTCCGCGCACGTCGGCCGCGACCGCCGCGAGATCGTCCGGACCCGCATGATGCCCACGGAACCGTTCCATGAACAACGAGAGCATGTGCTGGAACGTCGGCCAGCCCATGTATCGCTCGAGCGTGTGCAGAGCGTCGGCACAACGCTGCGATTCGCTGCCTTTGGCTGCGCTCGCGGCGCGCCACGGTACGTTAGCGGGCTGCTCCACGTCCTCGATGTGCCGCAGACGCGGCCGCGGATCGGTCGGCCGGGGCGAGTTGAGAACCGGCCGCAGCGAGAATGGCACGAAGCCGCCGAAGAACCTCGGCGTGGCGAAGTTCCGGCCCTCGAGCTGTTCGTGAATCAACCGCGTGCCGAGGTACAGCGCCATGCATTCTTCGAACCACGCCGGCTGCCCTTCGGGCGCGAGCGAGAAGGTGTATTGTCGCGCCAGCGCCGCCAGCAACGAGCGTTCGAACGCAAAGTCACGTGACGTGTTCAGCCATCGTGTGCTGGTGATGACGGCGCCGGGAAATGATGCGCCGGCGGCGCCGGCGTTCGAAGGCACGTCGACGAGGGTGAGAGTGCGGACCGGCAAGGGACCGAGCCAGTCCTCCAGGCGCGTCACGCCGTTGCTCGCGGCGCGCGTCAGCGCCTCAACCTCTGACGACTGTGGCGGAACGATCAGTGTGAGTTCGATCGGAGTGGTGGCAGAGGTGATCGACTCGCGGTGCACCTCGTGATTGGCCGTCAACGCTGACAGCGTGTAATTGGCGTTGGAGTCAAGACCCAGGGCCGCGGTGATCGGTTGCCACGCCCGTTCTGCATCAGAAAGTGATTGGCGCGCGGCGAGCGGCTCTGCGATGAGCAGCACCGCGATCGATTGCAGAATCGCCTGCCGGATTCCTCTGCTCCGCACCGCGCGTGTATAGTACATCGACACCGTGCTCTCTCGACGCACGTTCCTTCAGGCCGCGGCTGCAGGCGCGCTCGGCCGGCCATTCGCGAGCGTCGCACGCGCCGCCGCGCCAGACGGCGAGCTGTTGTACAACGGCATCCGGCTCGGCTCGCCGTGGCCGCCACGGCTGAAATATCCGGACGAGCATCCGGTTCTGCCCGCGTATCTTGCCGATCCGCCGCCGGTGATTGACATCGACGTCGGACGTCAGTTGTTCGTCGACGACTTCCTAATCGAGGAAACCAATCTACGCCGCGTGTGGCACCGCGCCACCTACCACGGCGGCAATCCCGTAGTGCGGCCCGAGCGCAACTGGGAGATCAGCAACGAAGTCGCGAGGCGCACGCAGACGCCGCCGAATCCGTCGGCGATGGTGTTCAGCGACGGCGTGTTCTTCGATCCGAAAGATCGCCTCTTCAAGATGTGGTACATGGGCGGCTACGGCATGGCGACGTGCCTGGCCACCTCAAGCGACGGTCTCTCCTGGCACCGGCCCACGTTCGACGTCGTCGCCGGCACCAACATCGTCAACCCGCAGGTACGCGATTCGAGCACGGTGTGGCTCGATCAATTCGAAAAGGATCCGGCGCGCCGCTTCAAGATGTCGTTGTTTTACGACGATGCGCTGATGCTGTTTACGTCGGCAGACGGCGTGCATTGGAACGGAGCCGGTAAGACGCCGTTGGTGTTCGACCGATCGACGTTCTTCCACAACCCGTTCCGGCAGGTGTGGTGTTTCAGCCTGCGCGCCAACCAGTTCGCCACGCGCATCAACGGCCGCTATCGCCACTACTGGGAAACGAAGACCTTCAGCGCGTCGGCGAACTGGAACGGCGCTCCTCCGGTTGCGTGGGTCAAAGCTGACTCAAAGGATTTCAGCGTCACCGGTCCGGGGATCGATCCGGAGTTGTACAACCTCGACTGCGTCGCGTATGAAAGCGTCGTGCTGGGCCTGTTCTCGATCTGGCGCGGCGAGCCGCCCGAGCGCGAGAAGATCAACGAGATCACGTTGGGCTTCAGCCGCAACGGGTTTCACTGGCACCGGCCGAATCGCGAATCGTTCATCCCGGTATCCGACGTTCAGGGCAGCTGGAACTGGGCGAACGTGCAGTCCGCCGGCGGCGGGTGTCTGATCGTCGGTGATCAACTCTATTTCTACGTCAGCGGCCGCGCGGGTGTCGCCGGCACATCGCAGCCGGGCGTCTGCTCCACCGGTGTGGCGATGCTGCGGCGCGACGGCTTCGCGTCGATGGAGTGGGCGACGCCGGCTCTCGGTCCTGTGAAGCAGTTGTCCGGATGGAAGGACGGCATGTTGACCACGCGACCGGTCCGCTTCGCCGGCGGTCATCTGTTCGTCAATGCCGATGTGAATGGCGGCGAGTTGAGAGTTGAAGTGCTCGATCGCGGCGGTCGCGTCCTCAGCCCATTCACGCGCGATGGCTGCGAGCCGGTGCGCGCGAGCGGCACGCGCCAGGCTGTTTCGTGGCGCGGCGCGAACCTCGCCGATCTGGCCGGACAGGACGTCAGGTTTCGATTCACCATCACCAGGGGCAGCCTCTATGCCTTCTGGGTGAGCCACAGCCCGCGCGGCCACAGCAACGGCTATCCAGCGGCCGGCGGGCCCGAGTTCAGCGGGCCGGTCGATCGCGCCGGACGATGAAGGATTTCCTGACGGACCTCCTCGATCGCACGTCAACTGTTCGAGTCGCGGCCGTCATCTCGCTGGCCCTCGGCCTGTTCTTTACGTTCGTGTGGGCCCCTCACCCGTGGGGCTGGCAAGGCATCGATCAGTATCACGCGCTGGCGTCGGCGCTGGCGCGCGGCGAACCGTTCGGCACCACCGACGTGCCGTGGGGATACGCCTACTTTGCCGCGGTGTTCTACCGGCTGTTCGGCGAGCGCGTGGTGGTCCCGGTGACGGCGCAAGTGATCATCAACGGCGCAGCGCCGATTTTTCTCTATTACTTAGTACGACCCTACACATCGCAGCGTGTCGCCGTCCTCAGCAGTCTGCTCACGGGCGTGTTCTCGTTCAACAACGTCTATGCATCCACCCAGGCGTCGGACGCGTTGTGCACGGTGCTGTTTCTCGCGTCGCTGCTGGCGCTGTCGCGAGCCATTGCGGCGGAACGGTTGTGGCTGTTCGCGCTGAGCGGATTGCTGTCGGGCGCCGTCGCCCAGTTCCGGCCGAACATGGTGTTGTTCCCGGCGCTCGTCGCCGCGATCTACGTGCTCTACCACCGCTCGATCCGACGGCTCGTGCAGATGATCGTATTCAGCACGCTGGTGGTGGTGGCGCTGGCGCCGTGGATCTACCGCAACTATCAGCTCACCGGCTTGTTCATGCCCACCAGCACGCATGGCGGCGTGCAGTTGTGGTACGGCACGCTGCAGGTCGGACCGTACCTCGAAAGCCGCGCGCACAATCCGCGATCGATTTTCGCTTCAGCACCGTTGCCGTATACGAGTCTCGCCGGCGAGCCGTTGATCGTCGGCGTCGACGGTTTCTTCTGCACGCCACCGCTACAACGGCCGGAGCTGGTGTATTGGACCGACCGGAATGCCCGCCAGACGACGGTGGCAGCGGCTACGGTTTCGGCGACGCACTACGAGTTCTCGATACCCGGTCAGGCTCTCGGCACGGCGGTGTACTTCTACATCCGCGGGCAGCACACCGCCGGCGGCCAGCCGGTCGAACTGCTCGATCCTCGCGGTGGTGAGAAGAATCCGCATGTGTGGTTGGTCGATGACGCGCACCTGACCAACATGGATCGCAATCGTGATTTCCTCGACGTCTACGATCTCATCGCACTCGCGCGTCTGCTGGCCTGGGGCGAGAACGCGGGCAACGCCGTTGTGGATGTGGATGGCGATGGCAGCGTATCGCAGCGGGATTTCGATCGCGCGATCGCGCTGTTGTTGCCCGATTCCAAAGACGCGGCGCTCCCCGTCATATTCGCTGCTGACAGCGACCACGCCTCGCTCACGCTTGCCGATGACTCGTCGATCGTCTTTCCCGCACGCTGGTCCGGCAGACACACCGACCTGGACGTGAAAGGTTCTCTGGCGGGCGCCCTGGTGTCGCGCTCGCGCACGCTGACTTCGCTAGGCGCTGCGCCTCAAGCGCCACCGGCAGGTTGTCAATTCGCCGAGCGAGTCGTCGTCAACGATGTCTTCTACCGTCGCGAACCACATGAGATGCGCCGATACATGGCACTCGCATTCGACAACATCTCGCGCGATCCGTGGGGCTTTGCCGCGGCCTCCGCGTACCGGATGGTGCGTTTGTTCATCATCCGCGGCACCGACGATCGCGCCACCGCGCAACAGTTTACCGCCAGCCGCCCCGCGTATGCCGCCGGCACAATCTTGTCAGCGGCATACTTCGCCGTCTTTCTGTGGGGCGCCTGGATTGCCTGGCGGCAGCGCTCCGCCCTGCTGCCATTCCTGATTCCGATTGTCTACGTGCCGCTGACGATTTGTTTCGTACTCACCAACATGCGCTACACCGTGACGATGCAGCCGTTGATGTTCGCGTTTGTGGCGACGGCGTTGCTGACGGCGGTGGGATTAGAAACGGGCGGGAGCAGCGATCACCGCAGCAGCTGGGAGGCGAGGCGGAAGGAGCCGCGCGACAACAACATCAGCGCGGCGAGGAGACCGGCGTAGTAGACGAGCACCATTCGCGGATCGGCAATGTCGGCAAACAGCGCCAGCACCACGACGGCGACGGCGGAGACGCCCACCACAACACCTTTCATTGCCGTCAGCGCATCGTCAGCGCCGTACAGGTGCCACTCGCCGCGATACACGCCGACGATGAAGAACGCCACCAGTTGCATGGCCAGAACGATCGGCAGCGAGCCGTAGAAGTTCTCGGCATTGGCGGCGTAGGCCTCGGGATCGAACCGCAGCCGGTTGGCGTAGTAATACGACACGCCAATCACGCCGAAATCCACGATCACCTCGACGACGCGGCGCTTGTGCATGAAGTCGCCGACCAGCGGCGTGAAACCATTGCCCGATGAGACCGGCGCCTTGTCGTCGTAGACGCGGACACGGCTGAGATACACGGCGAACAAGCCGGTCAGCACCACGAACAAGCCGCCGACCACGAGCGTCCAGCCACCGGTGACGTTGCGCACGACGAGGCCAATCGCGCCGCCGGCCGCGGCGAGCGCCCACAGCAGAAAGACCGCCTTCCGCTCGGAGAGCCCGATCGCCACCAGCCGATGCGACGAATGATCGCGGCCGCCCAGCATCGGCGGCCGTCCCGACATGATCCTCGCCACGGTCACCAGCGCGGTGTCGAAGATCGGCAGCATCAGCACGAACACCGGCGCCACGATCACGGTGAGGACGTCGGCGCGGCTGCCGCGAACGCCCTCGGAACCCAGCGTCATCGCCGCCAGACTGAAGCCGAGCATCAGGCTGCCGCAATCGCCCATGAAGATCGACGCGGGTGGAAAGTTGTAGACGAGGTAGCCAGCCGACGCGCCGGCGATGATCGACAGATACGCCATCTCCGCGGCCGCCAACTCGCGCGTGACGCCGGTCCAGAACCCGGCGACCATCATCGCGGCCACCACCGCCGCGGTGCCGGCACACAAACCGTCCATGTTGTCGAGCAGGTTGAACGCATTCGTCAGCCCGACCACCCAGACGATGGTGACGACGCTGTCGAGCAGGCGCGAGTCCATCCAATGCAGGCGGTAGTTGAACGCCACCAGCACGGCCGCTGTGGCGAGCTGGACCACCAGCTTGGTCGACGGTTTGAGCGCCAGGATGTCGTCAACGAGGCCGGCCATGAACATCACCACGGCGGCGCCGATGAAGACCGCCAACTCCTGGTGAATGCCCATGACCAGTGAGGCGGAAAAGGTCGATACGCCGATGGCGATTCCACCAAGCATCGGGATCGACGTGCGATGCCACCGATCCGCGCGCGGATGCGCGACCAGACCGATCCGGAACGCGAGCCGCCGGCACAACGGCACCAGCAACACCGCCAACACGAACGCAATTACGAAGGGCTGGACGATGACGGTGGTCATTGCGCCAGTTGCGCCGGGATCAGCGCTGGCAGGACCCGGTCGCGCAAGTAGCGGAACAGCACGTCGGCTTTCACCGCGTTGGAGTTGCCGACGGCGTGATCGCCGGCCGCCGGCATCTCGGACGGCCGGTACTGGAAGAATGCGCGCGTGCTGCTCACCGCGGGCGTGCCGTTGCCCAGCACCTCGAGCAATGCCGCGTCGTCGGCAAGTCGTCCGCCGTCGACAAATCGATCGAGGTCCTTGCACACCACCGGCGCCATGTTGACGAAGAACACGATGCGATAGTCACCGCGACGATGCAGCGATTGCAACTCCTCGACGGCGCCAAACCAGTCCGCGAGAGCAGGCGACTTCGTCTCGAGTTGATGCGCGAGTGTATTGCCACCAGAAGAAGGCCGATCCGACTTGTCGCACACGAATGACTCGGCGCCGGGGTCGTTGAGGTACTGAACGTCGGTGAGTCGCTGATCGGGCGAGTCGACGACGCTGCCGTCCTGCGCGCGCAGTTGCTCTTCGGTGACCAGATGCTCGATGCGCAGGCGATCGGCCTCTGACGTGAGCAGACGCCACCGCAGAGTCAACACGACCTTCTTGTAGAACTCATACGAGTAGACGTTGCGCTGGGCGACGCCCGCCGCCGTCGCCGCGGCGCGATCGAAGGACGACGGAGGCGGCAGCGGTCCATTGCCCCCGGTGAAGTCGTTGGGATAGAAACCGATCACGGCGAGATCGGGCTTCGCGCGCGGGCCGATCTCGGCAAGATAGGTCAGCTCCTGACGCGTGTTGTAGCCGGGGACGCCCAGGTTCCACACCTCCCAATTGACGTCAGGCCGCCATTGCCGCAGCCGCTGCTCCAACAGGTACGGGTACGTCGTGGTGTCGAGTGTGCCGTGGCCGAACGTGACCGAGTCTCCGAAAACAAGAATGCGAAATGTGTTCGGCGGCTTGTCGAGCGAATAGTCGCGCCGATCGCGAAACCCGAGTGCGTTGATGCGCACGGGAACGCCGGCAAACCAGCCGTCATAGCCGGGCGCCAAGCGCTGACCGCGCGCCGCGTCGGTCAGGAAGAACCCGGGCTGGCCCTTCGCGGTGTTCCAGCTGGCACGCACCCACACTTCCACGGCGGCCATGGCGATGACGGTGGCGACGGCCGTCGCGGCCAACGCGATCACCGGCGCTCGCAGGCGCCGCGCAATCACGCCCAGCCCCGAAGCTTGTACAGAACAATCGCGGCGTACTCGTGCAGCAATCCGCGAATCTGCTCGAGGCTCGCGCCACGCTGGTGAACGTAGAACTGGCTCTGCGCCGGCGGCGTCGCGGTGACGGAGATATGCGGGGCGACCTTGCGCCAGGTCATGGTCGCGCGCCGCATGTGATACGGCGAGCTCACCAGCAGGATGCGACGCCAGCCGTGGTCATCGAGAATACGCGCCGAGCGCGACACATTCTCGTAGGTGTTGGCCGCCTGCTCCTCGAGCACGATCGCGTCGCCCGGCACCCCGTTCGCGACCGCGATCGCCTTCATCACTTCCGCCTCGCGCATGGCGAAGACGTACCCGGATGAGATCAGGATGTTGGGCGCGAAGCCGTTCCGGTACAACTCAACCGCGCGCGCCACACGCTCCTGAACGCCCCCGCCTGCCCGGCCCGACTCGCCAACGCCGCCGGCGAACACGACAATGGCGTCGGCCGACTGCGGCGCCTGCGACATGCGCAACGGCTCGCCGGCCCACCACGCGAGCGGCGTATAAAACGCGATCAGGAACAGCGCGGCAATTGGCAGCACCACCTGCAAGGCGCGGCGTCGCGCCACACGATACAGACCACTCAGGCGCTGTTCCCATCCAGCGGCAGTCACCGGCTTCGAGGCAATCGCCTGATTGATCAAGTCCGTCATGGCGTCGAGACGGCGATCCCAGCTGTTCGAGCGCGCCACTTCGATGCGGCGCTCCACGGTGGCCGCTGCCGCGTGCGGCAGCGCGACGCGAATGGCGTTGACGAAGTCGTCCACCGAAGACCCCACCCGAATCATTTCGCCATGCTCCTGGTTGAAGCGGCGAATCTCGAAAAGATCGGTCGCCACCACCGGCACGCCCATGATCAGGTACTCGTTGAGCTTGGTCGGATAGACGTTCGACGTATATTCGGTGATCTTGTACGGCACCAGGCCGACGTCGAATCCCTTGACATATCCCGGCAACTCCGCGTGCTGGCGCTGCCCGAACAACCTGATGTTCTTGACGCGCTGCAGGCGCTCGACGTCGACCTGAAATGGCCCGACCAGCGCAAACGTCACGTCGGGCATGCGCTCGGCCACGGTCGCGAGCAACTCCTGGTCGACCCACTGATGCAGGCCGCCGACGTAGCCCGCAATCGGATGCTTCAGGTCGGCCATGTCGGCCGGCAACGGCGCAACGGTGTCGCGAACCTTCTCGAAGGTCTTCAGGTTGACGGCGAAAGGGAACAAGTGCACGCGACCGCTCTGTTGCGCCGCGCGCGCGCGGAGTTTTTCCGACGTGGTGAAGACGAGATCGGCGGACCGGAACAGCGCCTGTTCGCTGGAGGCAATCTTGCGCGCTTCCGGCGAGCTCGAAGCCAGGTCGTCGATGCAGTAATAAATCGTCAGGGCCGGGTCGAGCGAGGCGATCACGTCGCGAGCAAGGGGCGTCGGGAGGAACGTCCAGACTACCGGCTTGGCGGCGCCCACCGCCCTCATCCACCGCGCAATGCTGCGCGTCAGCATCCATCGATTGATCCGCCGTGCCAGACGGGAATACGGAAACGGCAGCACCAGCGGCGATTGCACGAACAGGTTCGGACGCTCTTCGCGGAAGCCCTTGGTTCCGCGGCGCCAGTTCCGCAGCCGCTGCTGCAGGCGCGGCAAGTCCGACCAGCGCAACGGCCGCACGCCGGTGTTCTCCACGAACAACACACGATGCCCGCCGGCCGCCAGGCGCGACATGATCTCCTGGTGCCCCTGCCAGATGAAATCCCAGTCGATCGACGAAATGCAGATGACGTCGCGGCTGATGGCTATGACGTCACCCGCGGCGTTTCCTCGTGATCGATGAACGAACGGAACCACAGCTCGAGCATCAGCAACACCCACAAGTGATGCGCGTAATCGTGAACACCGCGCTGATGGTCGTCAACGAGACGCCGCACTTCGGCGGGACGAAACAGACCCCGGTCATGGAAGCGGGCGCTCAGCACGTGATCGGCGAGAAACTCGCGGAGCTCGCCCCTGAACCACGCGGCAATCGGCACGGCAAACCCCTGCTTGGGTCGATGCATGTTGGCGTCGGGGACGCTGTTGGCCACCGCCTTCCTGAGAAGATACTTCGAGGTCCGCCCCCGCAGCTTGACATCGCTGGGCAGCCGCGCTACGAACTCCGTCAGCTTCCAATCGAGGAACGGCGAGCGTGCCTCGAGCGAGTGGGCCATGGTGGCGATGTCCATTTTCACGAGGAGGTCGGTGGGCAGATACCACGCCACATCGGCCGCCAGCATGGCATCCACGCCGTCGAGATCGCGGTAAGCGGCAAAGATCGGCGCCAGGCGGTCGGTCGTTGAATGGAGGCGCGCGTCGGCGTAGAGCGTCTCCTTCAGCTCCTCGGTATAGACCGAGACGAAGGCGCGGTACCTTTCCGGCCGCGGCCGTCCGACACCGCTCACCAAACGCGCCGCTTGCGAGAGCTTCGATCGTCGATCGGCGCTGGCGGGGATTACCGCCGCCGCAGTGGTCTCTGCCACGCGGCGCAGCGGTCGAGGCACCACCTGCCAACGCTCAGCGAGGCCGCCGGCACGATGCCATCCGTAACCCGCGAACGCCTCGTCGGCGCCGTCACCATTGAGCGCGACGGTGACGTGCTGCCTGGTGAGCTGCGCAAGATAGAAACTTGGAATCGCCGACGAATCGGCGTAGGGCTCGCCGTAGTGCCTCACCAGCGTCGGCAGGATGTCGATCGCGCGTGGATGCACTTCGAACTCGTGGTGATCGCAGCCATAGCGTTCGGCGACGCGCCGCGCGTGCGGCAACTCGTTGAATCGCGGATCGTCGAACCCGATTGAGAATGTCTTGACCGGCGAGCTCGACAGCTCCGACATCACGGCCACGACCGCGCTGGAGTCGACGCCCCCGCTCAGCAACGCGCCGAGTGGAACCTCGCTGATCAGGCGCTTGCGGACGGCCTCCGTCAACAACCGCCGGACTTCACCTACCGCCTCGTCTTCGCCGATGTGCTGCTTCGGCGTGTAGCTCAGTTCCCAGTAGCGCTCAACGCGCGTGCCCGACTCATCCCGGACAAGCACGTGTGCCGGCGGCAGCTTGCGGATCTGGCGGTAGATGGTCAGCGGCGCCGGAACGGACATGAACGACATGTACTCGTCGAGCGCCTGGTAATCGATGTCGCGGCTGATTTCGGGATCGGCCAAAAGAGCTTGAAACTCGGAAGCAAACCACAATCGCCCGGCCGCTTCGGCGTACAGCAGGGGCTTCTTGCCAAACCGATCGCGCGCCAGGACCAGCTTCTTGCGGCGATCGTCCCAAATCGCGATCGCGAACATGCCGTCGAGCTCGCGCGCGAACTGCTCACCCATCTCCTCGTAGAGGTGGACGATGATCTCGGTATCGCTGTTCGTTGCGAATCGATGGCCCGACCCTTCGAGCCGCGCGCGCAATTCCTGGAAGTTGTAGATCTCGCCGTTCTGGACGGTCCACACACTGCCATCTTCGTTGGCGATGGGTTGATGCCCGCCGGCAACGTCGATGATGCTCAGCCGGCGATTCCCAAGCACTGCTCGCGGCTCGCTTCCTGACGGCACGCGCGGAATCGACAAGACCCCTTCGTCGTCGGGGCCACGATGGCCGATCGCTGTGCACATCTTCCGCACGAGCGCTTCGGGCACTGGCCGCGCTGCAAAATCAACGACGCCGGCGATGCCGCACATTCACTAGGCCCGCGCGCCGATGCGCTCGATCAACAGGTCGGCAATGCGACCGGCCGCGCGGCCGTCGCCGAACGGGCTGACCCCGGTGGCCATCGCCGCGTAGGCCGCCGAATCGTTGAGCAGCGCCGCCGTGGCGCGGACGATGTCGTCGCCACGGGTGCCCACCAGCCGGGCCACTCCGGCGTCGATGGCCTCCCGGCGTTCCGTGGTTTCGCGCAGGACGAGCACTGGACGCGAAAACACCGGCGCCTCTTCCTGCACACCGCCCGAATCGGTCAGCACCAGCGTGCTCGCCTGCATCAGTCGCAGGAACGACACATAGTCCAGCGGCTCCACCAGCGACACGCGGTCGACCCTCGAGAGCTCATCGAGCATGGTGTCCTGCACCGACGGGTTGCGATGCACGGGAATCACGACGTGCACATCAGGGAACATGGCCGTGATCGAGCGCAGCGCGCCGCACATGTCTCGCAACGGCCCGCCGAAACTTTCACGGCGATGTAACGTGACGAGCAGCAGCCGCTTGCTGCTGACGTCGATCGGCAGCGGTGTCTTCGTAAACAGATCGCTGCCGGCGATCGACTGCAGCGCGTCAACCACCGTGTTGCCGGTCACGAAAATTCGCGATGGCTCGATGCCTTCCGCCAACAGGTTCCGCCGCGCCAGTTCGGTGGGAGCGAAATGCCAGTCGGCAAGCATAGTGGTCAGCCGGCGATTGAGCTCTTCGGGAAACGGGTTGTATTTGTCGTGACTGCGCAACCCCGCTTCCACATGCGCTACTGGAATGCGCTGGTAGTAGGCCGCAAGACTCGCCACGAACACCGTGGTGGTGTCGCCCTGCACCACGAGCGCATCCGGGCGCCGCGCCGCCAGGGTCGATCGCATCGCCGGCAACACCCGAATCGTCAGATCTTCGAGAGATTGATCCGGCTGCATCACCTCGAGATCGACATCGGGTCGAATCTCGAACACGTCGAGCGCCTGTTGCAAGAGCTCCCGATGCTGCGACGTGGCCACGACGCTGACGTCGATCTGCGGCCGGGCACGCAGCGCGCGAATCACCGGGGCAAGCTTGATCGCCTCCGGCCGAGTGCCGAGGACCACCGCGACTCTCATCACTCGTGCGGGCCGCGCGCTCGGACCATCATCACTATGTTAGTGTGAAGATTCGCAGCATGTGTGGGATCGCCGGCATCCTTCGATGGCACCGTCCGCCCGATCGCGAGACGGCGGCGCGCATGGCCGCCTCGCTGCGCCACCGCGGTCCCGATGCCGACGCCGTCGTGGTCCTGCCCTCGATCGCTCTCGCACACCGCCGCCTTGCTGTCATCGACCTCAATGAGTGCGCCAATCAGCCGATGGCGGATGTGTCGCGCCAGTTCTGGATTGTCTACAACGGCGAGCTCTATAACTTCCGCGAGCTGAGGCATGCGCTGCAGGGTCACGGCGCGGTATTCGCCACGCAGGCCGACACGGAAGTGATCCTCGAAGCGTACAAGCGCTGGGGCACGGCGTGTCTCGAGCGGCTGGTCGGCATGTTTGCGTTCGCGCTGTGGGATGCGCAGAAAGAAACCCTGTTTCTCGCGCGCGATCGCGCCGGCGAGAAGCCGCTCTACTACCTGCCGCTGCCCGATGGGCTCGCCTTCGCGTCGGAAGTGCAGGCGCTGCGCCGGCATCCCGACACGCCGCGCACGATCAACCCGCATGTGCTCGGATCGTACCTGTCGACCAATTACGTGGTCGGCGGGGAGGCGTTGACGAGCGGTATCAAGCGGCTGCAGGCGGCGCACTTCACCACCGCCACCCGGATCGGCGTGGCGGCGCCGTCGCGCTATTGGGATCTGGCCGCGTGTTTTCAGAATAAGCGTACGGTCACCAACGAGGCCGACGCCGCGGACGAACTGCGGCATCGCCTCGATCAGGCGGTGCGGGGTCAGCTGATCAGCGACGTCCCGCTTGGCGCATTCCTGAGCGGCGGCATCGACTCCTCGTCGATCGTCGCGTCGATGTGTTCGCTGCGGCCACCGGCCCAGAATGCGACGTTCAGCATCGGCTTCCGTGAAGACACCTTCGATGAGCGGCCGTTCGCGAGCCAGGTTGCCAGTGCGTTGGGAACGCAGCATCACGAACGCATCGCGGAGGCCGACATGGCCACCGCCCTGCCAACGATTGTCCGCGCCGCCGACGAACCGATGGCCGACACGTCGATCATCCCGATGTATTACCTGGCGGCGTTTGCGCGCGAGAAGGTGACCGTGTGCTTGTCGGGCGATGGCAGCGACGAGATCTTCGGCGGCTATGAGACCTACCTCGCCGACAAGTTGTTCCGCACGGCCAGCCGCGTGCCGGCGCCGGTGTGGCGCCTGTCGAGGCAGGTGTCGCAGCTGGCGCCCGTGCGCTTCAATAAGGTCGATGCCACCTACAAGATGAATCAGTTTCTCGCCGCATCGGGATTGTCGCCGGAGCAGGCGCACGTCTCGTGGCGAGGCATTTTCAACGCCGCCGAACAACAGGAGCTGGTCCGTCGCGATTTGCATCACACGGTTCTGGCCGGCGACCCGTACGCGCCCTTCGATGTGCACTTCGCCGATGTGCGCGGCTGCCATTTTCTCGACCAGGCCATGTACGTGGATTTCAAGACCTGGCTGGCCGACGACATCCTGGTGAAAGTCGACCGGATGGCGATGGCGCACAGTCTCGAGTCGCGAGCGCCGTTTCTCGATCACCGCGTCGTCGAATTCGCGGCGTCGCTGCCGGTGGAACTGAAGGTGCGCGGCACGAACAAGAAGTATCTGCTAAAACGCAGTCAGCAGCAGCGGCTGCCAGGCGACATCATCGGCCGGGCCAAACGCGGTTTCAACGCGCCGGTGTCGCGATGGTTCAGCGGGCCTCTGGCCGACCTCGGGCGCGAGGCCACGTCGCCGCGGATCCTCGGCGAGTGGTTCGAGCCCGCCGCGATTCGCCGTTTGTGGGACGATCACCTCGCCCGTAAACGCGACTACGGCTTCAAGCTGTTTGGGCTCGTCTGCCTCGGGTTGTGGATGGAACCGCACACATGATCACCGTCGTGATCCCGGCATTCAACGAAGAGGGCGGCATTGGCCGGGCGGTCGAACGCGTGCGGGCGCTGCCCCAGTTTCACAACTGGGAAGTGATCGTAGTCGACGACGGTTCCTCCGACCGAACCGGCGACATCGCCGCGAGCGCCGGCGCTCGCGTGCTGCGGCATCCGCACAACCTCGGCTACGGCCGCGCCCTGAAGGCGGGCATCGGCGCGGCTACACACGATACCGTCGTGATCATCGATGCCGACGGCACCTACGCGGCGGAAGACATTCCGCGATTGGTTGAGGCCTACGACCGTGGGTTCGATATGGTGGTCGGCGTTCGTTCCGACGTGCGCCGGAACGAGTCGGCGTTCAAGACGCTGCTGCGGTGGCTGCTGACCGCGCTCGTGGAATTCACGGCGGGCCGCCGGATTCCTGACGTGAACTCGGGCCTCCGCGTGTTCTCCCGACGGACCATCGAGCCCTACTTCGGCCAGCTGTGCGACACGTTCAGCTTCACCACGTCGCTCACGCTGGCCTACATGATGACCGCCCGCTTCGTGAGTTTCGTGCCGATCTCGTACGGAACACGTCATGGCCGGAGCAAGGTGAAGCTGTTCCGCGATGCGCTGCGAACGCTGCAGTACATCGTGCAATCGATCCTCTACTACAACCCGATCAAACTCTTCTTGCTAGTCGCCGGCGTGTCGGCGGTGTTCACGCTGGTGCTGGCCGCGGCCGCCATCCGGATCGGCAGCACGACGACGTTGATCGTCCTCGCCGTCGGCGGCGCGGTGACGCTGGTGCTGTTCGGCCTCGGACTGGTTGCCGATCTCCTTCGTCAAATCATGGCGAAGGAACCGCGCTGATCCGAGGTAGTCCCCGGCCCAGCGCGCGGCGAGGAGCGCCGCGAACGGCATCGCCACCGCCACCATCCTGCCACCGTAGTTCGACACGCCTGCCACCAGCCACACCGGACCTAGATACAGAGGCACCATCAGGAGGACCAAGGCCTCGGCTCCGGTCGGCGAGCGCCGCCTGGTGATGCGCGATACGAGATAGCCAGCCACACCGAACCAGATCGCCATCCAGTGCGGCCGCGCCCGATAGTCCGGCTCGAGAAACGACGTCGCGCCCGCGATGAACAGGAGCCGTCGGCCGTAGTACTCCGGCCACTCGCGCACCGCCGCCGGCGGGCGAATCCAGTCGCCACCGTCGGTGATGGCGTGGAAATTCGAGTAGCCAACCGCGGCGTATTCGCGGAGCGGCAGCAGGCACATCGCGATCGCGAACGCCGCCGTAAACGCCGTCCACATCGCCGGCCGAATCTGCTGCCGCGCGACCGCCCACACGCCAAGCAGGATGAGGGCGACGGCCCACGCGATCATTGAGGTGCGAGAGAGAACCGCGAGTCCGAGAGCGGCGCCGGCCATGCCGCTGAACGGCACGCTGTGCCGCCGCAGCGCCTCGGCGACAAGCCACAACACAGCAGCCCCAAGAAACAGAAACACATTCTCGCTGAGGAGGCGCAGGCTCAAACGATTCGTAAAGTCGAGAAAGACGGCCGCCCCGCAAAGCAGCAACGTCATCCCTGCCGTGATCGTGCCGCTGTGTTTCGCGACCAGCCAGAACAGAGACACCGTAAGGCCAGTCAGCAGCGCCTGCGCCACGTAGACGAAGGCGCTGTTGGTCCCGAAGACGATGAAGACACCGGCGACGAAGTAGTTGTAGAGAAAGCCGTGCGGGACGACTCGATAACTTGGAAAGCCGGGGATCGACAATCCGCCGTCGACGATCCGAACGGCGAGGCGTTTGTAGAAATGCCAATCGTCGCCACCGTCGAGCGGCACATCGTCCACCAACGGCCACAGGCGCCAGACGGTGAACAGCGTCACGGCGATCGGCAGCAGGATCGCGGCGGCGCGCTGCCAGCGAAGCGACGCGATCAGACGGAGTGATAACACTCCAGCCATTGGCGCGAGATCAACTCACGCGAGAAGCGATCGACGATGATCTGACGCGCCGCGGCGCCCATCGACTCGGCACGTGCCGGGTCCAGCAGTGTTTCGGCAATGGCCTTCGTGAACTCGGCCACGTCGCCAACCGGCGTCAGCCGGCCGGACACGCGGTCGGTGATCAAGGCGGTGGTGGCACCGGGCAAGTGTGACGCCACGCACGGCAGCGCGCACGCCATCGCCTCCATCAACGCCACCGGAAGGCCTTCGCGCCTGGACGGCAGCACGAAGACATCAGCGAGACGGTAGTAGCGATCGATGTCGTGCACCTGGCCGGCGAGCGTCAGACGATCGACGCGGCCTCGCGCGGTCGCGTCGCGGCGCATGCCGTCGGCGATGGCCGGGTCGACCTCCGCATAATCGGACTTTGTCGCGCCAACGAAGCAGGCAGTGGCATCGATCCCGTGCTCGTGGAACAAGCGCAGCCAGGCGTCGAACAGCACGCGCGGCTGCTTGTCGTGTGAAAAGAAGCCGACGAAGAGGATCACCGGCGCCTCGGCGGCAAGGCCCGCGGCCTGTTTCAACTCGTGGCGTTCAGCCGGCGCGGCCGGGCGAAACCGGGTGGTATCGATCCCGTTCGGCACCAGCGCGACACGATGCGCCGGCAGACGGGCATCGCTCATCGCGCGCATCAGCGCCGGGCTCACCGCGAGGTAGCGCGACGCGGATCGAAACGCCCACCACGACAGGCGGCCGCGCCGCTTCACCGGTTCCGGCGAGTCGGCGCCCATCGTGTGCAGGCTGACGACGATCGGCCGCGTGACGATCCTCGCGATGGCAGTCACGACCACGTTCTTGCTCGAGACGCCGTGGATGTGAACGACGTCGCACCATCGAATCAGTCGCCACAAGCTGGCGGTCATTCGCCACAGCGCGCGCAGCCGCGACAGCGGGCTGGTTACGCGAATGTGAATCCGGGTGACCTCCACACCGTCAACTTCGGAACGTCTGGGCGTGGCGGGATCGACCGCCGTCGTCAGCACGCGAATCTCCGCCGCGTTGCGTAGCGCCTGCGCCATCAGTTGCACCTGGAGCCCGCCGCTGCTGATCTCCGGGAAATAGGCGCCGGTCACCATCAACACCTTCACGACGCGACGAAGCCTGCAAAGAACCGCTGCCAGCGCGCCAGCTGGGCCTCGTAACTATTGTCGAGCGCCGTCCTGCGCGCCGCGGCGAGGACCGCCGGCGGCGCGCCGTTGATCAGGATCTCGCGGGACCATCGCGCCAGGCCGGCGGCATCATCGACATCTACCATCCACCCGTTGCGCTGGTGTTCGACGAGATCCATCGCCTGCCCCACGCGCGTGGTGACCACAGGAATGCCGGACGACATGCTTTCGAAGATCGCCTTGGGTCCGCCTTCCTGCCGCGACGCCACCACGTAGAGATCGATCGCGTGATAAAGCGGCGCCAGCGATCGCGGATCCCGAAGGTAGTGATGGGCGAACGGCACACCGTGCCTGCGTAATCCGGCCGTGACATAGCCGCGCGCCGGGCCCGACAGGAGCACGAACAGATCGGGCACGTCGCGTCGAAGTTGATCGATTACCGAGAGAAAGATGTCAGGGCCCTTCTCGAGTTTCGGCTCAGCGCCGTCGCCCCATCCGACGCCATCTTTCTGAAATGAGCCGACGACTCGGGCGTGCGGCGGAATGCCGAACCCGCGCCGTGCCGTCGCGCGCGCATCAGCGGAAACCGGTGGAAAGAGCAACGGGTCGACACCAAGCGGAATGAGGAACACCTTCTCCGGCGCGATGCCGGACTGCAGCACGATGCGCTGCATCTCCGAGTGCGTCGTCTGCACGCGATCGAAGCGATCGTGATGTCGTCGCAGCGCCTCGAACGATCGATCGAAGGTGGCCACGCCGGTGCCCGGCTTGCCATGGAGATAGGCCATCCCGAGCCGATTCGGCTGCCGCCACCGGTCGTCGATCAGGACATTGAAGTGGCTCGCATAGAACACGCACTGCCGGCTCACGTACGGCCACAACCGCGGTGCGGCAGTGACCACGCCGCTGCGCCGCGCCAGCGCACCGATCTCCTGCATTTCGTAGGCGAGCACCCAGGCCGGCGTGTCGCTGATCAGGAGGAGGCGTGAGTAGGGCTGCCACGTGCGCGTTTCCGGGTGACCGACGCTCCGCTGAACGGCACGGTAGGCTCGACCCGCGGCGCGGCGAAGCGCGTTCATCGCTCAGGCTGCTGCGGCAGGCCCATCAATGCCAGGTATCGATCGACGACATCCGGCAGGCGCGGCGCCATCACCCGGGCAGCAATCGTGGGGTGTTCACGCGCGACCTGCCCGATCGCGGATGGCGCCTCTGCAGGTGTGCGAAAGGCAACCCCACCCGGACCGACGACCTCCGCATGCGAGCCGCTGTCGAGATACACCGCCGGCAGTCCGCAGCTCAACGCTTCGGTCAGCGCGTTCGAACAGGGTTCGTTGCGGCTGCCAATGACGAAGATGTCGTGCGAGCGGAGTTGTTCGGCGACACCCGCGGACGGCGCCGGCGGCAGCGTGGTGATGTTCGTAAAGGTCACCGGCGTACGGCCGAGAAACGTGAACTCGAATCGCGAGAAGTCGAGGTGTCGATCGAGGTACTCGTAGACGTCGGCGCCCTTGTTGACGTTGGCCGACCAGCTCGTGGCGATCAACCGCACGCGCGGACCAGACAGGAACGGCCGGCGATCGCGCGAGTGAAAGATCGCCGGGTCGGCGGCGTTGCGGATCACCTGCGGCTGACGGAACTGCAGGCCCATGCTTTCGTGGCTGCGCCGCGAATACTCCGATTGAAAGATGGTCACGTCGGCCGAGTCGTGATTGACCTTCCAAATCCGCTGATCGATGCCCTCGTCCACACCCCGGTACGCGGCAATGGGACCGTCCACACGGTGCACCATTCGGCATCCGGTACGGCGCATGCGCGCGAGTCGATCGAAATCGAAGTTGAACGAGTTGTAGAGACAGGCGCGCGTGGTCGGCGAGATCGAGTTGTTCTCCACGCGCCAGCCGCGGCGTTCGAGCTCGCGCCGGAGCCCCCACAGAAACTGGTTGCCGCCGCCATAGGGTGGCGGAACGAAGTCGTGAAAGATCGAAATGTCGGCTCGCCCAGCCGAGGCTCGGACCCGCGCCGCCGCTATAGCGGCTGACTTGATCAAGCGGCTAAGCGGCACGAATCATCTTCCGATCGTCAGCTGTGTCAGCGCCCGCATCCAGGGCAGCTCCGCGGCGAGTTGCGGCACGCGTTGCAGCGCATGGCCATAGACGGCGGCGGCGCCGGCGCGCGATCGCGGGATCACCCGCAAGGCAATGGTCGAGAATGCCCGGGCCACCGTGCGGCGGTAGTCGCGCGAGGACAGCGCGTCGGGATACTTCTGTTGGAAGTGCGCGCACAACATGTCGAACAGGCTGAAGAACCTCGGCAGCTCGTGCCGCGGAATGCCGGCCGTGAACCCGGCCAGCACGCGCGCATCGTCTGCCGACAACGCCAGCGACAGCTCCGCTTCGACATGACGGCTGATCAACCGGCCCAGGCTCTCGCGGAGAGTGGCGGACTGGTTGCGCGCGGCCGCCGACATGATCGACTCGCCCCATTCGCGGTAGTCAATCAACGGCTCCTCGAAGTTGTGGACGTCGTGCGTCTCCATGATCCGGCCCCACAATTCGAAGTCTTCCGCGAAGGCCACGTCTTCGCGGTAGCCCTGAGAGGCCAAGGCCACCTCGCGCCGGAACATCGTGGCGCTATGAATGAACGGATTCGCTAGCATCGCCAGCCAGCGAATGCCAAGGATGGTCAGTGGCTTCTCAACGGTGCCACGCGCGCGGCCCGACTCGTCGATCAGCCTCGCCTGAGAGCCGACCAGCGCGACGGCCGGGTGACGATCGAGGAACGCCGCTTGCGTAGTCAACCGGTCGCGGTTCGCCACGTCGTCGTGATCGAGTCGCGCGACGTAGGTGCCGGTGGCGGCGGCGAGACCGCTGTTCAATGCACGCGGCAGTCCGTAGTTGCGATCGTGCGCAACCGTTCGGATTCTCGGATCGCCGAAGCGGCGCACCACAGCGGCTGTGTCGTCCGTGGATGCGTCGTCAACGACAAGCAATTCGAAGTCGGCGAACGTCTGCGCGAGTACGCTCTCGATTGCCACGGCGATGAATCGCGCGCCGTTGTGAACCGGCAGGAGGACCGACACTTTAGGCACGCGGCCGCACCTCGGCCCAGATCTCTCCCCAGTTCACCTGCAGATGCTCGATGGCGAGCCCGGCCTCGGCCATTTCAGCTTCAAACGTTTCGCGTGTGTATTCGACGTAATGGGTGGGGTCGGAGAAGTAATAGAGACCGAGCTCCTTCCGAAGCGGCACGCGCCACTCGCGATCGAACATCGGCACGCGAATCAGTAGCCGCGACGGCGTCGCTTTGGCGCGCAGCGCGGCCAGGAATGGTCCGCGCTCGTTGATGTGCTCGAGCACGTTCGACAACACGATGACGTCGAAATGCTCCGCCTTGAGATCGCCGGGAGCTTCGCCGTGCACGAACTCGAGTCCGGGCGCCTGGTGCGAGCGTCGCGCCTGATCGACGCTGGCGGCGTTCAGATCGATTCCGGTCACCCGTGCGCGTGACCGTTCAGCAATGGAGCTGGCCACGGCGCCGTAGCCGCAGCCAACGTCGAGCACACGCTCACCGGGCTTGATGCGGTCGACAAAAAAGTCGTGATACCGCATCAGCCGGTGTTTGACGTGCACGCCGGCGCCGTACTCCAGCGCCGCCAGATCGATCTGTCCCGAGATCACTCGCTCGAGATCGAGCAGCTCGATCAACGCCGGCCTCGCCTGCTGCCGCGCCGCGGCAAAGATTCCCGCCTTCAGCAACGACGAGCGCACCGCTCGCGGCATCAGGCGCCAGGGCCACTCCACGAGGTCACGCGCGAGCCGTTTGATCATCAGGCGGCGAACAGTGCGCGATGCCGCGCCATCCAGCCGTCGAGGTTGAGACGCGATTGCGCGTGTTCGCGTGCGCGCGCGGCCAGCCGGTCGCGATCGCGATCGACCGCGATCACCGCATCGGCCAGCGCCGCCGGCGACGGTGGGTAGTCGCGCTGGTAGCTGACCTCGGTGACCACGCCAATGCCGGCGTCGGCGACTAACTCGGGCACGCCACCAGTTGCCGAATACACCACCGGCAATCCGCTGGCCAGCGCCTCAATCACTACCGTGGGACACGGATCGTTGTACTTCGTGTGCAGCAAGATGTCGGCGCGTTGATACAGCGCCGGCGCGTCCGCCTGTGAATAGGGTCCGGGCAGGTCGATCGAATCCTGGAGCCGCAGCTCCTCGATGAGGCGCCGGGCCTCGCGCTCCGCGTCGCTGCGAGTTGGACGCCATGCCAGACGGCCCGCGACGATCAGTTTCACGGCTTGGCCGCGGCGCCGAAGCTCGTCAACCGTCTTGACGGCGACTTCATAGCGATACCAGTGCTGCACCGAACCCGCCGCCAGCAACGTCAGCGCCCTGGGTGGACGACCCGGGGCGGGAGTGAACACCGCCGTATCGACGGCGTTGTGAAGCACCTCCCACGGCGCGGTCGCGGGCCCGGCGAACTGATCGGCGCTGGCCTTGCAAAATGCGCTCTGGTAGAACACGTGATCGGCCAGGCCCAGTAACTCGCGCATCGGCTCGTTGACGCGTTCCCACCCCGGACCATGCCACCCGGGATACGCCACGCCGTTCTGATTGACGATCACGCGGGCACCCTTGCGCTTCGCCCATTTCGCCAGCGTGACCGCGCCCGCCGGCAACCCGCTGCTGACGAGATACAACACGTTGAAGCCGAACGGCGTGTTGGGAAACTCGCGCTCCAGGCTTTGCAGCTTGACGATGCCGCCGTGAGCGAGCTCGTGCGGGCCGGGCAATCGGGCATGGCCGTACGACACGTGAGTGCCACTCGCGGCCGGCGCGAAGTAATCGATTGCGCCGCGCGACCACGCCGTCGCGGTGCGCGCCGCCCGGGCGATCGGGCCGAGCGCCGCGCGAACGGCTTCGGCCACTAGAGCACGGCCTCGAGGTGCCGCAGAAAACCGGCGATGAGCGCCTCGTACCTCAATTGCTCGATGACTACCTCATGCGCGCGCGACGTCAGTGATTCACACCACGCCACGTCCTTGAACTTTCGGATCGCCTCGTCCGCGTTGGAGAGATCTTTCTTGAGTGGAATGTAGTGAACATCCGGCTGGAAGTAGTCATCGTAACGGCCTTCGAACAGGATCTGCACCGTTCGAGTGCCGGCCGCTTCAATCTGACGGCCGCTGATGATGCGAATCGGCACCGCAGCAGCGTAACCGGCAAAGAACCGCCGATGAATCTCGTCGAACGTGGTCTCTGGAAACCGCGTTTCGAATGCGACCACCGCGTGGCGCGTGCGATCGTCGAGCTCGAAGTAGTCGCCACCGGCTTCGGCGCCGAGCTGGCCCTTGCAGCGATCGAGAAAGCCGGCCCACGCCGTTTCCGTAAACCGATCGGCCGAACGGAGCGAAATGTCGACCGACAAGCCGTAGCGGGCGGCGGCGCCGGTGAAGTATTCGGCGAGGCTGCGCCGCTCCTGATGCCCGAGATACGACGGCCCGTCGTCGGCGCGGTACCCCAGATCGATCGGCCGGCTGGCGCGTGGCGTTCGCGCGACGAACAGTGCAGGGTCGAGGCCGGTATTGGGAATGCCGGCCACCGCGCAGCCGAGGCGCGCC
>Ga0187893_10003736_pt1 | contig 30146 bp, 19 predicted proteins | sample MA1701074metaG_FD_139574 | JGI IMG/M metagenome (GOLD analysis project Ga0187893, IMG submission 139574) | White microbial mat communities from a basaltic lava cave in the Kipuka Kanohina Cave System on the Island of Hawaii, USA - MA170107-4 metaG ...
CAGCTGCATGGTGTCACAGCCAACAAAATGTGGAAAGGTGTGAAGGGCCGATCTGAAATCATCGCAATCACCAATGCCATCCACCGGCCTACCTGGGTGGACTCACGCATGCTGCAGGCTGCTAAGCAGGGTGGAGACCTGTGGAGCCTCCATATGGAAAACAAGCGCAGGCTGATAGCCTTCATCAAAGAGCGCAATGGAGTTCAGCTGAAAGAAGACTCACTGCTGATCGGGTTTTCACGCCGCGCGGTGCCTTACAAACGAAGCGACTTCATCTTCAGCGACCGGACCAAGGTAGACAGCCTCTTCACCAGCGGCAGACTTCAGATCGTCTTTTCCGGCAAGTCGCATCCACTCGACGACAAGGGCAAGGAAATCATCGAAAACATCCTTAGCATCTCCCGCCGGTATCCCAATTCGGTCGTGTTCCTGGAAAACTATGACATGACCATCGGGAACATGATGGTGAGGGGCTCAGACATCTGGTTGAACAACCCCCGCCGCCCGCAGGAAGCCAGCGGTACTTCGGGGATGAAGGCTGCCATGAATGGTGTTCCCAACCTCAGCATTCTCGATGGATGGTGGCCAGAAGCCTGCAATCATGGCGTGAATGGGTGGCAGTTCGGCAACGGCTTTGAAAGCAAAAACGAAAAGAAGCTGGACGCAAATGACCAGAAGTCGTTGTATGAGGTGCTGCTCAAAGTAGTTATTCCCACCTACTACGACGATAAAAAGAAGTGGGTGAGCATCATGAAGGCGAGTATTTTGAGTACAAAGGATCAGTTTGCTGCTAAACGGATGCTTGATGAGTATTACCAAAAGCTCTACAAAGCCTGAAGTCCAATCACCTCCTGCGCCTGCCGACGGCGGTATGATTGTAAACTCCGTTGTCTACATAGATGGTGAGAGATCACAGGAGATTACCATAGAGTCGGCCCACGAGCATTTGACACAGTCCGGGCGATTTGTATGGATCGGACTCAATGATCCCGACAAACCCACGATAAACAAACTCCAGAAGGAGTTCAACCTTCACGAACTTGCAATCGAAGACGCATTTCGTGCCCACCAGCGACCCAAGATCGAAACATATGGCGATACGCTTTTCGTTGTCCTGCGGACGGTTCAATTGAATAAGAAGCGTGTCGGTTCAGGCGAAACCCACTTTTTCCTCGGAAGCAATTTTCTCATCACCATCCGGCACCACTCGAGCACCAGTTACGCGGGGGTTCGTGCGCGGTGTGAATCTTCGCCCCACCTCTTGAAAAAGGGACCGGCTTTTGCCATGTATGCCGTGATGGACTTTATCGTGGATGAGTACTTCCCTGTGGTCCAGGAGCTCGAGATGCAGGTGGCAGGCATTGAAGAGAACATTTTCCGGGAGAAGGCGCGTCGAGACACCACCATCAAGATATACAAACTCAAACGGCAGATCCTCGAGATCAAACGCTCCGTTTCACCCTTGATCGACATCTGCAACCGGCTTATGCGGTTCGATCTCAAGGCGATTGACGAAGAGACCAAACCCTATTTCCGTGATGTGTATGATCACGCTATCCGTATCAACGAGATCGTGGACAACGTGCGGGAATTACTAAACGCTGCGCTGGATGCCAACCTATCGATGTTGACCATCACGCAAAGCGAGGTGGCCAAGCGCTTTGCGGCATGGGCTGCTATCATCGGTGTTGCAACGATGGTGGCTGGTATCTATGGAATGAACTTCGACGTTATGCCCGAACTTACCTGGAAGTACGGCTACCCGGCCGTAGTGGGCGGCACCGCGGCTGTGTGCGCCTTCTTGTACTGGAAGTTCAGGAGGTCGGGTTGGCTTTAAAACTGTAATCGTAATCCTTGAGTCGGTAATCTAGTGAGCATGAATCACCTGAGACGAGGATCCAGGAGGAATTGGCGCCTGCTTTTCTTCTTTAACGCGGCTTCCCATCGAAGGGTGACACGAAACTTAACATGCCGTTCACAGTGCAGATTCCAATGTGGAAGAAAACTCCCAGCTTTGCATCGGCAAACCATTGCATCTTTTCGCGGATGGTTCTGGGATCAACCTTTGTTTGTGAAATTCCGGTGGTTGAGCAACTGCCGCAAGAAAGAGGAGTTTGACTCTCATAACGGATAGATTACAGAACACGGATTACAGATTACTGAAATATACCTCCAATCAGACTATCTTCATGCCTGATGAAGCAAAGTATTCTACTGACATCGATCGTCATAATTCTATTCTCATCATGTAGCACCGCTAAAAAGAATAGGCTCCCTATTATCGCCTACTATAGCGCCGGGCCTGATAAAGTGAACAATCTCCCTGTTGAGAAACTAGACCAGATCATCTACAGCTTCTGCCACCTGAAGGGAAACCGACTGGCTGTTGATGATAGTGAGGACTCGATTACCATCAAGAAACTGGTCGCACTGAAGTCGCGCAAACCTGAGTTACAGGTTGTGCTCAGCCTGGGTGGCTGGGGAGGGTGCCAGACCTGTTCCGATGTGTTTTCAACGGATTCCGCCAGAAGGGAATTTGCCCATTCGGTCCTCGAACTTTGTCAAGGACTTGGAACTGATGGTATAGACCTGGACTGGGAATATCCTGTAATTGAGGGCTTTCCGGGTCATCATTTCAAGTTGGAAGACAAGTCAAACTTCACGGCATTGATTCAGGCTCTTCGTGAGACGCTGGGGCCAACCTACCAGATCAGCTTTGCCGCGGGTGGGTTTCAGCGCTACCTCGAGGAGGCAATCGAATGGGATACTGTAATGCCGTTGACAGACCGTGTAAACGTGATGAGCTATGACCTCGTCGGCGGCTACGCCACGGTAACTGGCCATCACACACCGCTCTACAGCACGCAGCAGCAACGAGAATCAACTGACAATGCAGTACAATACCTCATCAGGATCGGGGTCCCCCGCGACAAGATCGTTATTGGAGGCGCCTTCTACGCCAGGGTCTGGGAACAGGTGGAAGGTGTAAATAACGGGCTCTACCAGCCAGGAGTTTTCAAGCAGTCGGTGGACTATACCGCCTTCGACACGATGTTTGTTGGCTTCCATTCTTACTGGGACCAGGTTGCCAAGGCTCCATACAGATACGACAGGCGGCGTAAGCTGTATGCAACACACGACGATGAACGCTCAATCGCACTCAAGACCAGGTATGCGATTGATCAAAGACTGGGGGGGATCATGTTTTGGGAGTTGTCACTCGATAAGGACAATGGGGGGATGGTGGATGCAATCATCAACGAACGAGACAAATGATTTGAGAAATATGAGAGTTTCATACATTCTATTGGGTATCTTGATTGGGTCGTGTTCGAGCCCGCCGCCGCCGGTTGATCGGAAATCAGATTGGACAGTCGAGCGACTGGAGAACGCCGTAGGACAGGTGCGGGCTGGTCGAGACCTTACGCCCAAGGCATGGCCGGATGGGGCAAAGGTAGCCGTGCTTCTTTCCTTTGACGTGGACAACGAAACCATCGCCTGGTGGGAGGGAGAACCCACGATCTCCGACCTCTCGCGCGGAGAGTATGGCTCGCGCGTTGCACTAAAGCGAATCGTCGACTTGCTGATTGCTGAAAGTGTCCCCGCATCGTTCTTCATCCCGGCGTTGAGCTTGCACCTCGCCCCGCAGATGGCCGCAGAGATCAAACAACTGCCGCGACACGAGTTTGCTGTGCACGGCTGGATCCATGAGCGCAACACTGAAGTTTCCATGGAACAAGAAAGGAGAATGATTGTGGATGCTCAGAAGATGCTCACTGACCTTACAGGCGAGATACCTGTAGGATACCGCGCTCCCTCCTGGAATTTCAGTGCCGCCACCCCGCAAATCATCATGGACATGAAATACATTTACGAAAGCTCCATGATGTCCGACGACCGGCCATATGAACTGGTCGTTAATGGGAAGCCTACCGGGATTGTTGAGTTACCGGTAGAGTGGATTCTCGACGACGCACCGCTTCTCGATCCGCGTGGAACGCGTTACAGCAGTCCCCGCGAGTGGCTGCAGGTCCAGAAGGACGAGTTTGACGTTGCCTGCGCAGAGGGGACAATGTTCCTGTTAACCATGCACCCTCACTACATTGGCCACCGCTCAAGAATTGTGGCCCTTCGCGAGCTCATCGATTACATTCAGTCAAAAGAGAATGTTTGGTTTGCTACTCACAGGGAGGCTGCAGAGTACATCAGGGCGGAGGCGGGGATGTGATTTATCTGGAGGATTTGCTACGACGGACAATGAAAGAAGCCTGTGACCTGCGAGTTGTAACTTGCTATCCTGCAACATGACCCCTGCCTACGACACACGATATCCATCAATTGACGACTTGCGCAACCGTGCCAGAAAGCGCATACCCTCTTTCGCTTTCGAATACCTGGATGGGGGCTGCAATGAAGAAATCAATTTGTTCCGGAATACCGACGACATCCGGAAGATTGAACTCGCACCGAGGTACCTGTCCAATTATCAAGGCGCCAACCTTTCTACGGAACTCTTCGGCACAACATATGATGCGCCCTTCGGCGTTGCACCGATGGGACTGCAGGGAATGCTCTGGCCACGCAGTTGTGAGATCCTTGCAAAAACATCAGTCTACCACAATGTCCCGTTCATTCTCAGCACCATGACAACGGCCTCCATTGAGACCATTGCGAAACTCACCGGGGGCAAAGCATGGTTTCAGCTCTACCACCCGGCTGAAGACAAACTGCGCAATGACATACTGAGCCGCCTGGAGGTGAATGGCTATCAGGTTCTGGTTCTCTTGTGTGATGTGCCTTCATTTGGATTCCGTCCGAAGGACATTCGCAACGGGCTTTCCATGCCACCGCGTATGACTTTGAAGAACATCTTGCAGATGCTGGCCCATCCACGCTGGGCAATGGCGTCGCTCGGCGCCGGAACCCCCCAGTTTGCATCAATGAAGCCCTACATGCCTGCCGGCATGGGCATGAAGACACTTGGCGAATATATGAACCAAACCTTCAGCGGCAGGATGGGAGAGTCTAGAATTGCACAGATCCGAGACCGTTGGAAAGGCAAAATGGTTCTGAAAGGAGTGGCCAGTGGAGCCGATGCGGACACGGCACTGAGGCTTGGTCTAGACGGAATAATCGTCTCCAACCACGGTGGCAGGCAAATCGATGTCGGTGAGTCGGCTGTGCACTCACTGCAGACCCTTGCTCCCAGGTATAAAGGCAAAATGAGGGTTATGATGGATAGCGGCATACGCTCGGGTCCTGACATTGCGCGAACCCTTGCCGCAGGAGCCGACTTTACCTTCCTGGGCAGGACTTTCATGTACAGCGTTGCTGCAATGGGAAGCCAGGGTGGGAATCACGGCATGGGGCTTCTTAAAACTCAGCTTAAGCAGGTGTTGGAGCAACTTGGCGTCGAACGACCCACAGGATTGGCCGACTGTCTTATACCATCATAAGGAACCAATTGCAACAATTGCAGCCAACCTGGTGTCAAACGCTGATATGCAGGTAATCAAAAGCGGCAAACGCTTTGCCATTGTAGCTGTTGCACTTGTCGTCATCGGGTTAGGCATCTTCCAACCATGGAACGATGCTGAGTACTTTGCCAATGAAGCCTATCCCCTTGATACAGAGATTGAGAGGTTTACCAATCAGGTGATGGGTAACAACTCCATACCCGGGGCAGCTGTGGCCATTGTTCGCAATGGAAAAGTGCTTTACTCGGGTGTATTTGGAATCGCGGATGCGAGTAATCCCAATAAGAAGATCGGCGCCCTGTCAAACTTCCATCTTGCATCAATCTCCAAGGCATTTGTTTCAATGGCTCTCATAAAAAAGGCGGAAGCTGGCCTCATTAAACTAGACGAGCCTGTTGTGAAGTACTATCCGCCCTTCACAATGAAAGACCCGATGGCAGGTGCGATTACGATACGCCAGGTAATGGCTCATCGTTCGGGAATTCCGGATGTTAAGGACTATGAATTCGATAATCCCTCGCTCGATTCATTGGCGATCTGTCGCTATGTTGAAACGCTCTCGGCACAATCGCTCGAATTCTCTCCTGGCACAGCCTGGAAATACAGCAACGCAGGCTACGACCTCCTTGGTGCCGTGCTGGCCAGGGTCTCTGGCGAGTCGTTTGAAACAGTGATGAAGCAAACAGTCATCCTTCCACTAGGACTCACCTCGACTACATTTTACTACCCTGAAACGGATTCTGCCCTTCGCACAACCGGGCACATCGGAAAGTTTAAGCCAATACCAGTAGAGCACTATCCGTATAACTGGGCTCATGCGCCTAGTTCAACGCTTCAATCAAATCTCAACGAAATAATAACCTTCTCCATCAAAGTCCTTCCGGATGAATCGGGACGCAATGCGCTAGTCTCGGAGCAAAGCGTCAATGAAATGTGGACCGTTCACGGGACCTTAAATGAGGGTCTTGATGCAGCCCTGGGCTGGTTTATCAGTGATCACGAAGGCAGCCGTCTTATCATTGCAGCCGGTCGCGATCCCGGGTTTGCTTCAATGATTGCCCTGATCCCGAACCAACAGGTTGCCGTAGTCACGCTAACCAATTCGGCCATAGAACCTTCGATCCAGCTTGATTTTGTCAGGGGCCTTCTCGATATCGGACTTGGCAAACCGAGACAGTCAATTGCCTCCATCTCGTTGCCCGTTGGAAGGGTCTACGAAGAGAAGGGCGTGGAAGCCGCCATCGCCGAATACTACAGGATCATGGAGCAGAAGAAGGAGCATTATGCTACTGGGATGGCGGAGCTCACCTGGCTGATCAATGAGTTATACAAGAGAGGGAGGTATGAGGATGCCCTCAAGCTTCTTGATGTCGAATACAGGGCCTTTCCGCGCTGCCACGTTTGTTTCACCTATGCAAAGGTTTACATGAAATTGGGTAACAGGAGCCAATGTGAGGCATACTATAAACGCTGGCTGGAGTATCTTCCCGAAGAGCGTGATCAGGAAATCGAAAGTTACCTGCAGGGACGCTAGGGGATAACCTTCAAATGGTCCCGAAGCCGGATATCCCGTGAAGACGATCCAATCATGATCCTGAAATCGCCTGGCTCGACAACCCACACAAGGTCCTCATTCAGGATTCCCAACAGGTCAGGTGCTATGCTAAAAACAACTTCCTTCTCCTCACCGGCTTTGAGCAGGACCCGCTGAAACCCCTTCAGTTGTTTCACTGGCTGGGCAACCGATGCCACTTCATCTCGAATGTACAATTGCACCACCTCGTCGCCATCACGATCACCTGTGTTCTTCAACTTGAATCGCAATGACGTCGTTTCACCCTGACCAATTGACTGTTTGTCAAATCGTAAATCACTGTACGCGAACGTCGTGTAGCTTAAGCCAAACCCGAAAGGAAATAAAGGTTGGCCGGTCATATCGCCATAGTCGTCGTTGCGTCCTGTAGGTTTGTGGTTGTACACGAAAGGGAGCTGTCCCTCGAAAACTGGGAAGCTGACAGGCAGGCGTCCGGCAGGGTTGAAATCACCGGACAAGACATCAGCGACAGCTTCGCCACCCTGGTCACCCGGATACCAAACCTCGAGGACGGCCTCTACGTTGTCAATCCAGTTTTTCATCGTCACAGCACTTCCTCCAACAATTACAACTACAACCGGTTTACCTGTTGCGGCGATACGCCGAATCATTTCTTCCTGCTTTCCTGGGAGGCCAAGGTGAGCACGGTCAAGTCCTTCTCCTTCCTCAATTCCAACTACAACGATCGTCGCATCGCATCCTGATGCTGTCTCAGCGGCCTTGCTTAGCTTTCCCTGCCAGTCGTGGTCAACTTCGGCATCCCAAACCAGCCTGATCCTGGAACCGCCGGATGATTCAAAAAATTCGGCACGAATGTCATAGACGCGATCCTTCTCGAAACTGAATTCGGCAACTCTGATGGTGTAAGACTGACTCTTCCAGTTGTCTATGAAAGGCTTGTCGTCAATGAAAAGCCGGTAACCATTATTGCCTTCCAGGCCTATCCGGTATTTGCCGGAACCCGGCGACCTGAGTTTCCCGGTCCAGCGAACAGAAAAGAAATCGAAATTGACCCGCGGATCCGGGCCGAAGAGTGTCCACCGGAAGTCGAGATTATTCTCATTCCGGCTCAAAACTGGGGCGCCTGTGAGGTCGATGTTGTTGAAGTAGTCTCCTTTTAGTCCAATCAGGTTATCGGAAGAGACAGGGACGAATTCTGAACTAGCCCGCCCGCAACCCTGGCTGTAAATCACTTCAACCTCTTCGCCCAGTTTGCCCCTGATCCCGGCCAGGATCGGAACTATTGCCTGGCCTGGGCGCGAGTAGCCGCCAAGCCTTCCATCTACGGCGTCAACTCCAATAACCGCAATGGAGCGAATATCCTTTTTCAATGGCAAAGCGTTGTCCTCATTCTTGAGCAGCACGATCGATCTCAGCGCAGCGTCTTTGGCCAATGCCTGGCTGGCCGATTGGTCGATGCGCGCAGCCTCTGATTCGTCAACAAAGGGATTCTCGAACAAGCCAAGCTCAAATTTGACACGAAGCACCCTGGCCACGGCGCTGTCGATCAATTCCTCGTCAATCCTGCCGTCCAGAAAGGGCGGTATAAACAATTTGTGGTGCTCCCAGGAAGTCTGAAAGATCACATGCGCTCCATTCTTCATCGCATTGATGGTTGCCTCTTCATAGTTTGCGGCTGTCATGTGCAGTACATTGGCGCCGCCTATGGCACCGGCATCTGAAATAACAAAGCCTCGAAACCCCATGTCACCCATCAGCTTTTCCTTTAGCAGCCACTTGTTGGCAGATGATGGGCTCCCGTTGACGGAGTTGTAGGAAGTCATAATGCTGCGTGAGCCGCCCCGGGTGATGCAGGCGCGAAAGGGCGGAAGGTAGATTTCTTCCAGGAGCCTCTCATTGTAGTCGATGGGATAGCTGTCGCGGCCGCCGTCACCAATATTTGCTATGAAATGCTTGGGAGTAGTGACAATTCCGGCGGCTTCGAAGGGTTGTACGAACGCTGCACCCATCGCGGACGAAAGGAAGGGATCTTCGCCGTAGGTTTCCTCTGTGCGCCCCCAGCGTGAGTCTGTTGCAATGTTAACGACAGGAGAAAGCACGTCGCGAATGCCGCGGCTTCTTGCTTCCGCTGCTATTGCCGACGCGACTTTTGCCATCAACACCGTATCCCATGTTGCGGCGAGAGCGATGGGCACAGGATAGCTCGTGGCACCCTCGGCGATGAGTCCGTGCAGTGCCTCTTCAAACGCGATGATGGGGACGCCCAGGCGGGTTTCCTTCACAAAGTATCGCTGTATGGCGTTGACCTTTCTTGCAGTGGCAAGCGCACTTCCCGTCATCAACTGTTCCGTTGCAGTCGCATCTGAATTGCCCCTGATCTGGAGGCCAAATATCCCGTTGCTGTAATTTGCTTTCCCTTCGCTAAGATCACCCGGGATCATGAAAAGCTGCCAGAACTTCTCTTCCTTCGACATTCGGCCGAGTAGATCCTCAACACGTGCTGAAATGGGGGCTTCGGGATTTTTATAGATGGGTGGTGACTGTTCGCATGCGGCGGCGACAATCAGAATGAGGAAAAGCAATGCTCCCCTTGGTAGCATTCGCTAAAGATACCCCACCGTTGTTAAAGTTGTTAAAGCTACTCCGATTTCAAGTGGTCGACCGGGTTGGCGCCGCTGGCCCGCAGCGTTTGTGATCCAACCGTTAGCAGCCCAAAAACAAATACGCAAGATATGCTGAGGACAATAGTACCGATACCGATTGTTGCGCGGTACGCGATCTGGTCGAGCCAAAAACTGTTAAACAGCCATGCGAGCGGCATTCCAATGGCGACCGCAAACGCAAGCAGCCTGGCGAACCCTTTTGACAGTAGCAACACGATCGCTGTCCGTGTCGATCCCAATACCTTGCGAATGGAAATTTCCTTCACCCGCGTTTCTGTCGCATAGGTGGCCATGCCAAGCAGCCCCAGGCATGAGATCAGGATGGCAAGGACCGAAACGGAAGCAATCACCTTTACCAAGTCGCCAAATACAATCTCATAGAATTGGTTTATCTCGGACTCCACGGCCTTGTAGTCGGAAATTAGTCCAGGGTTTACCGTTGCCCAGGCTTTATCAATTGACCTTGCTGCATCGATGAAATTGCCTGCAAATGATATTTGAAGCACGCGAAATTCCGATGTGTCATACAGCAGGACCAAAGGAGCAATGGCTTGCGTCAGGTCGCGGTGGTTGTAGTCGGCCACCACACCAATGATCGTTTTTGTAGTGGAATCATTCAGAAACTCAAAAGTCTCGCCAACTGCGTCAGCCGGCCTTTCAAATCGTAACTTCTTTGACGCAGCTTCATTGATTACCGCCAGGTTCTTTCCCGATTCTCCCTGAGACACCGTGAAGAACTGCCCAGCCCGCATGTGCAGCTGCATATTGGCTGCGTAGTCCTCATCAACATGGAAATATCCCGCATCAATGGAAGATGGCTCTCCGTGTTCTCGCATGATAGCCGCACCATGCGAACTGCCGGCGGCAGGTACATGAGAAGCCGCCGCTACCGAGATGATGTTTGCATACTTTTGAAGCTCAATCTTCAGTGGAGCATGATCTGTCTTGTTTAGTTTCAACACGATATTGTTTTTCATATTGAAACCGTGGTCCTGGTGTGTAAAAAGGTTTAGCTGCTTGTAGATAACGATTACGGTCATAATAAAGAAAATTGAAATGGCCAACTGGGAAACCATCAGCGCTTTACGTAAACCCATGCGTGAAAACAATTTGAGATTGGTAAGGCTCTTCAGTACCTGCACAGGTTGAAATTTCGCCATCACTACAGCCGGGAAGAATCCAGCCAACAACCCGACTACCAGGGTAAATGCTGCGAATAAAAGGTAAACGGTCACCCCATTGTACATTCCCCACTTGAACCACCTGGCAAGACTCAACTGCAGAATCATCGGCTTTAGAAACTCAAGGAGCACCAGCGCGGCAGCAAGTGCCACAAAGGCCACGACTATCGCTTCTGTCATGAACTGCGCGAAAATCTGCTGTCGTGCAGCCCCGGAAACTTTTCTAACACCGATTTCGCGAGCGCGTGTAAGCGACCTGGCAATAGACAGGTTTGTGAAGTTGAAGCAGGAGGTAAGCAGGATTACAGCGGTGAGCCCGCTCAAAAAGTACACAAAGATCCATGGAAGCTGAGGCCCGATGCTGTTGTTCATTATTTCTCCGGGGGTAATGTCAAGCAATGGCTGCAGAGCAAATTTCATTTTGTAGAGCCCTGGATTTGTGATGCTGGCAATGTGCTTGTCGTACGCAATATCAAGTTGCTCCTGGATTTCTTCCTGTGACTTGCCTTCACCGGCCAGCAAGTAGGTCCAACTGCTCCAGTACAGAGTCCAATTATCGAGGTTACTTCTCATAACCCCCGATGCTTCAAGCGACCGCACGGACGACATGCTTCCGAGAGCCTCAAACACGATGTGCGATTTGTTCTTTGTCTCCTTCAAAACTCCTGTAACGGTATAGATACCCTTGTTGCCAACTTTGATAGTTCGGCCGAGCGGGTTGTCCTCCCTGAACAAACGGTCGGCTGCCTTGCGCGTGATTACTACCGAATAGGGCTCTACCAGGGCCGTCTTTGGATCGCCATACTGCAATTCGTATTCAAAAAACTCCAGCACTACTGGGTCAGCGAAGAAGCCCGAGAGCGGGATGTTTACATTATGGTTTTCAAGTTCCAGCCACCCATTGCCAAATCCCGAAAGTAGCCTGGCTGATTTTTCAATGCCAGTGTAGTTTGCCTCCAGCTCCGGCCCAAGCGGCATGCAGACCTGGGCGTTCCACTGGTTCTCCCATTGTACCTCACCGTTGCTGTCAACATCGATTGTCTTGACACGGTATATGCGATTGGCCCTGGTGTTGTATCTATCGTAACTCAATTGATCGCCAACTAGCATGATCAGCGCCATGCAAATGGACATGGCTACGGCAAGGCCAAAAACATTGATAGCGGAAAAAAAGCGGTGACGGATCAGGCTGCGCAATGCAGTCTTCAGATAGCTGATGAGCATGAAATGTGGTTTTTGTGGGACCCGCCGGGCATTGGCACGCCCTGGCTCAAATACCGGTCCAGTTCGGAATAGCTGCGAAAATCAATTGGAAAGAGTATACGGCGGCCTGCAGATGTATAATACCGAACAATGTGTCTGGAAATCGGACAGTGCCTATTGCCTTCCAAACAACCAGCCGCTCCCTGCTTACCCTTTACAGCATTCAGCTAACCAGAACTCACGCTTCCTTCCTCCGCAGCAAGTATACGGTAGTTGATCCTTCTGTAACAAAGGCTGTCACGACTTCCCAACCGTTTTTATAGAGGTAGTTTAAGGTTTCAATATTGGTGTTGAACTCTATCTGCTGTTTGTCAGGCCCAAGAATTGTCCGAGCGCCTCCACCAGTAACAGGCTGGCCGTAATCCACATAAGCAATGACCCCCTTTCCCTTAGAACCAAAGAAAACCTCGATGTATTTGACATCCTTGTTTGTGTTGATGTCAACGTCTCCTACCATGACCTGTGCGGACGCTTCCGCCAAAAGACAGGAAAACGCTACGAAAAGCACGATGGATTTCATAGGGAGGATTTTGTTGGATTAACTCCCAATTTCGTCAAATCATCCACATCTGTCGAAAATGGCATCGTTTTAATCCAAGTTAAATCCGTCGTTTTGTATAATTGCCGCCATGAAATGGGGTTTTCTTGTGACTGCGATATCGTCGTTTTATTCCTGTTTCAGCCAGTCGGTTGCCCCTTCACCTGCTGCAAGGCGCGTTGACAGCCTCGTCACCCTGAGCCGCAACTACAACTGGATCAACTCGTACCGTTCCCTGGACTACGCCGATCAGGCGACGGTGGTGGCACTTGAGATTGACTATCCCGCCGGTCTGGCGATGGCAAGGATACAGAAAGGCTTTTCGTTCTGGACTTTGGGCGACAATGACCAGGCCATCCAGGAAGCCATGGGTGCCATCGACCTGGGAAAGAAACTAGGCAACTCCGCCATCCTTTCTGAAGGCAACTATGTCCTCGCCCGCGGATACATGGACGTCGCAGAGGGAGAGAAGGCGTGGGAAGCCATTCTTGAAGCGGAGCGGTTGGCTTTGAAAGCGAACGACTGGACGCTCCTGTGCAGCATCTACAACCTTAAGGGCGTCATTCAATTTATCGACAACAAGCAGGACAGCGCTCTTGTCTTTTACAACAAGGCCTACGACCTGGGACAAGCACACCAGGTTGACCCAATCAACTTTCCCCGGATCATTTCAAACATCGGTGAATGTTACCTGGCGAAGAAACCTAAACGGGCGTTTAGCTATTTCAGCACTGCCCTTGAACTTGCCATTCAAACCAATAATCAGATTGCAAAAGCGTCCATCACATCCATTATTGGCCATGCCTACTTGCGGAAGAATGACCTGAAAAAGGCAGAGTACAATCTGAATGAGGCCCTTCAGCTTGCAAGAAAGCTGGGTTTGCGCCGGGTAGTCAGACACGCCTATGGCGGACTTGTCGACATTAAACTGCGGCAGGGCAGGGGGAATGAGGCCGTGGTGTATCTACGAAAGTACTATGACGTTCACGACAGCCTGATGAACAAGTCCAAGATCAGGCAAATTGTTGAGCTGGAGTCGAAACACGCCCTCGAACTTAAGGAACAGAACATAAGGATACTGGAGAATGAAAAACGGATCCAGGCGATCTGGAACAGCCTCTTGTTCGGACTTATCGTGTTGATTGCATTCGTTGCAGTCGGGGTTTACCAACTGCAGCGTTACCAGTATCGCAAGAACAGTGAAAAGCTCGACCTCGAAATTGAATTGCTCACCAGGCGCAGTAAGGAGACGGAGGAGAGGGTGAAGACCTCTTTCACTCCTGGACCGGAAGAACCCGTGGAATCCCAGGACCAAAAGCTTCTTCGTGAGGCCATTGCTGCTGTGGAAGCGCACCTGGCCGACCCGCAGTTCGGCGTTGAGCAAATGGCCGATGCGATGAACGTGAGCCGGACTGGCCTTCACAGGAAAATGAAGTCCATCACAGGGTTTCCGCCCAGCGAGTTTATACGCACGATCCGCCTGCGAAAGGCCGCGCGACTCATCGCCAGCAAAGCCGATACGGCCTCACAGGTTGCTCTTTTGGTCGGCTTCTACGATTACGCACATTTTTCAAAGTCGTTCAAGAAGCACTTTGGAGTTTCTCCGACTCAGTATGAAAGCGGCAGTGGCAGTACATCAGTTACATGATAGTCAGGGCAGCCTCTCTGCCGGATTTCGAAAAAGTTCTTTTCCCAGGATCGTTCTATCGAACAAGATTATCTACCCTTCACAAGAACAATCGATGGAATTCTGTGACCTGACAATTTGAGCTAATTGCTGGTTCCTGAAGCCAATGGGATCCTGGTTTAGAGCATCACGTTTCAAAACAATGTTATCGTGTTCCAAATCCCCCCAGCAGAGAATGCCCCCGTTGTTGCAGTGCACACGATTACGGCCCCGACCTGGACATGAAGACAGGTTGATCCTGCCAAGCCGTGTTTGCTTCCATTATGAGTCAGTGTTCCATGCACTTTTTTCCCAGAACGTCGTACACCTCAATTAACCTGTTTACGGACGATGGAAACCCGATAAAGAATTCTACCAGGGTATCGACCATCGACAGTTTTCCTGTCGAGTCCTCGCTGAATGAGACTTGAAGCGCGCCACCCTGGAGTGCAGTGATCTGAAGGGAATGTAATTCATGCGCGAAATCCCGGGATAAGCGATCCTTCTCCCGGTTGCGGCTATTTTTTGACAATCTCCACCCTTCTGTTCAGTTTTCTTCCATCTTCGGTCTCATTTGATGCAACCGGGCAAAGCGAACCTGCACCTTCGCCTGAGAGTCGATTAGGGTCAATCCCGTGCGCACTCACTAGGTACTTCTTTACTGCCTCCCCGCGGCTCTTCGAGAGGGCGATATTTGTTTGTGATGAGCCCACATTGTCTGTGTGACCCACGATATACACCGAAACTTCCGGGTTGTCCTTCAGGAATACGGCCACTTCTTTAAGTTCCCCGGCCGATTCAGATTTGATATCAGATTTACCGGTATCAAACAAGATGCCGTAGAGCGCTACTTTTCCCAGGCTCGTTATGGCGCCTTTGATCCCGACAGCCGTCACTTCCTGCTTCATCGCCTGAACTTCGATCGACTTGATCGCAAAGTTGTCGACGTTCTTATTGCCGGCGTATACCGTAAGATGGATCCAGAGTTCATTGCCATTGTAGTATGTCCGATAGATCCCGTCGTCCGAACCCTTCAATACCTCGCCTTTAACCGCCTTGATCGCGTTCACATGATTCTGAATGATCTGCATCCCTGACACTTCCCTTGATATTCCCGGCTTCCTGGTAAACCATACTTCCCGGTACTTACCCTTTTTTTCTTCAAACCGCGACTGGCCGTCGAGATAGAATTTGTACGACCCGAATTCAGCTTCCGTGCAACGCTCAATGATGAAACCATCAAAGGTTGTGAAGAAACCAAGGGTCTTTCCGATGCACTCGGGGTTGTCCTGTGCGGGCAGCGCCGGGCAAATCAGCAAGAGGAGAAATGCAGGAAGGGCTTTCAGGCAGCTCATCATACTATTTGGGACTGGAGTATGTGATCGCCTTCGCTTTGTTCAAGCTTTTAAGTACCTCTGCCATGGTGTACAGGCGTGTGGTCCTGGTGGCCTTGACATGACCTGCGCCAGTAACCGCAAAGATCATGGCGTTAACCGTTTCGTCATCTGGCGCGTCTATGATTCCAACACCGTCGTATTCGCCTGCAGTAAAATACATGCAGACTACTTTGGCGTTCATTTTAGCAGCTAAGTCCCGTAGGGCGGATTCCCGGTCCTGCGGATTCTGTACCATCAACTTCCACGCAGCCGGCGTGTAAGAGAATTGTGTCATGAAATGTGGCATATGGAATGGGTTAAGTTGCTTTCAGAACGGTGAGTGAATATAACCAGTTATGGGCTATTGTGCTTCACAAGACAGCTAAATGCGCCAGCCACGCAAGGACTTGCCAAATTCATACCAGTCGAAGCCGGTTTCTGCGCGATTGTGGCGCAGGGCAGGAATCTGGGTTGTAAGCAGTAACATAGTGCCATTGATTTCTGCGCGATGGTGCTGTGGAGTCCTCAACTTGACAGACTTCACCATGTTGAACTTCACCTGCGGGCTAAGATCCGTCACCAATTTCTTTATCAGGTTAATAGCACCCATCCCGTACATAAGAACCAGTTCAGGTTTATGCCTGACGATGTTTTCGAGAAGTTTTTTGATACGGGTAGGGTAAAGGTGCTCCTCGTAGCGCATACGGCTTTTCAGAAAAGGAAATTCGGGCATATCGAGCCAGCTGTAGTACCAGGCGTGGCTGTTTGGGGAGGGAAGGGGAAGCAGCTTTATAAGCGCGACATCATGGGACGCAAAAGATTTCTTCTGGTATTCCAGCGCATCAGAACCAGGCTTGCCGTGATACGCATGAACGAAGGCGATCAAGTTTCTCCAGACACCGTTGACTTTCGCCCGGGAGCCAAACCTGAAGTCGAAGAGGTTGAGGTAATTGGCGGGATTCGGCCCTTCATATCGATACGTGCTATGCTTGTAGACCTCCCGGATATCACAAAGGGTCGGCGCTGCGCTTGACTGATGAGTCGATTGGAAGTAGTCAAGCTTCTCGCTGACTTCCTCCGGCAGATCACCACCGCCGTCTTCGTGGCTGATAAACCAAATGGGAGCTTCCCACCTGCCGTAACCGTAGAAGTTATCGATCCAGTGCCTGAGCGAAGCTGCGTTTATGCTCATGTGGAAAGATAGCAGGAGTTCGGAAACAAGCACTTATTGAGACCAGAAGCCCTGTCCACATCCGGACAAGCTTTCCCGTTTGCGAACAAACTTTTATTGCCTTACCACATCCCTGTCACCGTTTCCGCAGAAGTGAACTGGAACAAAACTTGCCACTTCCCGCTCAATCAATAACCTGAGTCCTATGTTGAAAAACTACTTCCTGACCGCCATCCGCCAATTGTGGAAGAGGAAATTCTACTTCTTCATCAATGTTTTTGGCCTGGCATGCGGCACAGCGGTCGCGATCATTATGTTAATGTACGTCTACAACGTCCTTACTTATGATCGCTTTCATTCCAACATTGACAATATCCACTTCGTTTACCGTGATCGGCCTTCGCCTGCGGGGCCACTGCGCATTTACGATACCTGGTATCCATTGCTCGACGAAGCCCGCCTGGCATATCCTGAAATCGTCGGTGGAACCAAGTTGGCTGGCACAAACAGCACTTGGATGGAATTGGAGGACAAATCATTCGAAGAACAATTCACCTGGGCTGACTCCGGCTTCTTTCATGTTTTTGATTTTCCTTTTGTCGCCGGCAACAAGGAAACTGCCCTGGCAGCCAGGAACAACATCGTATTGAGTGAGACACTGGCCAAACGCCTCTTTGGTGACGAGTATCCTGTTGGAAAGACTATGCGTCTCTTCTTCAACACCGACTATGTAGTCTCTGCCGTCCTGGGTGAACAGCCTGCAAACTCATCCTTTCAATTCAATGCGGTTGTGCCAATGCATACCGGGATTCAGTTCTTCAGAGAAGCAGGGTGGGGGTCTTCGTTCACGTATACGTTCCTGCTTACCCGGCCAGGTACAGATCTTGCTGCACTCGAGGATAAGCTCCAAATCCTTATGAAGAAGTTCGTCGGGCCGTCTGAGCATGGAACATTCAGACTGTTGTCGATGAAAAACTACAATGACGAGTTCTCTGACCAGCGACAATATGCCATGATGCTGCTGGCGATCGCCATCGGGATCTTGTTGTTGGCGGCAACGAATTTCACAAACCTTGCTTCGTCGCAGTCCTTTTCCAGGACGAAGGAGGTAGGAATGCGCAAAGCGCTTGGCGCCACACGCATGAAGGTGGTTCTGCAGTTCCTTTCCGAATCGATGTTACTATCATTCCTCTCTCTGCTTATTGGCGTGGTTCTGGCGGAAGCATTACTTCCATTGTTTTCAGACCTGGTCGGAATGCAACTCACGCTTTCGATCCTGGCCCATCCTGCGGGCATTGCCTCTTTGGTTGTACTCGGTATTCTTGTTGGACTTACATCCGGGTTCTATCCGGCGGTATTCGCTTCCGGTTTTCGACCTATTCAAGTTCTGAAGGGATTAAGCATTGGTCACCACAAGGGCGGCGTGTTGCGCTCTGTTCTGCTGACGTTCCAGTTTGTGGTTGCTATATTTCTCATCAGCGGAGTGGCCATCGTACTTCAGCAGGTGCGACACATGAAGTCGAAGGATCTCAATTTCGAGAAAGACAATGTCATGGTAATCCGTGCCTCACCCCGTGATTACGCAGATGTAAACGCCGCAAACCAGATGATCAATATCTTTTGCAACCAGGTCCAGGAATACTCGTCAGTTGTCTCAGTTGCAAGAACAAACAGCATCCCGGGGAATTATGATGGTTCGTTCGCGCTGTTTTTGGTGGAAGGTAACGAAACAAAAGACCCGTTCGACTGGCGATTTGCCCGCGTTGATGCGCAGTATTTTGATGTTTTTAAAATACCATTTATTGAAGGACGTAATTTCGTGGCTGGATCCGAAACGGATCGTCAAACCGGCGCAATCATCAACCAAGCGGCAATGCGCGCAATGGGTCTGACGTCGGCAGTCGGAAAAAAGCTCCTGTTTCCCGATGGGGATGGATATCTGGAGATCGTAGGTGTGACGCAGGACTTCAACTACGGTTCAGTGGCACAAGCAGTGGAGCCGGTCGTACACGTATACAGGGGCGAAGAAGCCTACATAAACTATCCTTATGTTGCAATTCTCCTGCAACCGGGTGCTGGTGAAAAAACTATCAAGGAAATTGGCGCTACCTGGCAGAAACTTAATCCCGATCGAGCATTCGCTTACTTTTTCCCAACGGAGAGCTTCGATGATCTTTACAATACAGAGGAAAACATTGCATCAATCATCACATTTGCGTCGACATTGGCGGTGATGATCGCTTGCCTTGGCCTGTTTGCGCTCGCCTCATTCAATATGGCGCAAAGACAAAAAGAGATTGCCGTGCGCAAAGTGATGGGTGCCGCTGTAACAGGCATTGCGCTTCTGTTTATCCGGAAGTACCTTATGCTGGTGATCATTGCTTTGGTTATCTCGGTTCCAATTACCTGGTACTTTGCTGAAGATTGGCTCAGCGATTTTGCATACCGAATCCAGGTCAACCCCCTGGTGATGCTGTTGTCAGGTCTGCTCTGTGCCATGATTGCAATGGCAACGATTGGCATTAAATCCCTGCGCACCGCATCGGCAAATCCGGTGAATGCATTGAAGTACGAGTAGGCTTGAGGCATGTCGTGATGGCAAGGTCAGGGTCAACCTTGCGTGACTCAGCTACTCCTTGACAATCTTGATGACTATGCGGCTTTGGTTCGTGGAAACGATCAGGAAATAAATTCCTGCGGGCAGGCTTGAAACGTCCAGTTCATTCAAAGCTGAACGCTGCGTGGGAGGCAGGTGTCTACCCGCCATATCAAACAACGAGAGCTCAGTGACATCAACGCCCTTCGCTTGCACGATCAGGATATTCTTTACAGGGTTGGGAAACGCCTCCACCGCGTTGTCATCCGGCAGCCAGGTGATCTCATTTCCGAGGATCAAATAAGCCTCGGATTTTGGGCTCCGGCAACCTTCGACGATTATCTGTACGCGCACATGTCCTGGCTCATATTGACTCATGTCCAGTGTTTGCCCAGTTTCGCTCAGGAGCTGTTCGCCATCGAGGAACCAGTAGTTGTCGTTGGCCCTGCTTGATTGAAGAACCAGCGAAAGGGGCAACAACACCAGAGTCGGTTTGTCGGGTGCAATGCAGAATTCCCTGGTCACGCTGGTCGCTGCGCTGTACAATTCATTGCCCGGCTGTGAGGCGGTAACCCTGCCTATGCCAGGAGCCGTCGAGCTGAAGGTTTGCCCGGCAATCTGCAGGTTCTCAGTTTCCGCTACAAAAGTTATAGGTAAGCCACTGTCAGAACCTGCGAATAATGGCACGTTCAAAGCAGATTCGCTTACGGTATCAGGAGAGTTGAAGGAAATAAACTGGTAGAGTTTCGCGATGTGAATTGTCCTGGTCACAACAGGGGCCGGATCGAATCGCTCATCGCCGTCCTGTTGAGCTGTCACAATAACGGAACCAGGAAGCGGAAGCCTCAGTGAATCATCGGAGATCTCTCCGGCAAATAGGTCTTCCAATTCCAGGAATACAGGAAGGCCGGAAGTGCTGGTAGCCGAAATAGGGATTGCAGGGGAGTAGCCTACCGTATCCGGGGGATTGTCAAACGTAATAACCTGCGTGTTCTTGGAAACCTGAATGGTCACTTCATCTAAAACCGGCTTCCAGTATGCATTCCCAGCCTGCACGGCTCCAAGGGTTACCTCGCCGCCGCCTACAATATCCGCGACGTTGCCCTCTATAGTAATAACACCGGGATCTGTTGAATAGTAAGACACAGGTAAACCTGAACTTGCAGTTGTCTCTAGCGGGAAGTCTGGGTCATCGACGTGCTTGTCTTCAACTGAAAAGGCGGAGAGAAACTGATCCTGTCGAAAGTCTATGGCCCATAACTCGGCGCTATGCTGAGGCGTGACACCTGCGAACAGGATAATGGATCCAAATGGAAACAGGTTCCATGACATGAAGTTCAACTGGAACAAATCATTGAATGGAGCCCGGGTAGGTTGGCCGCCTTCGGCAATTGACCACAAACCAAGGTCAATAGCTTTAAAGAACAAACGATTTTGTGCAACGATGAGGCCCTGTGGGTTTGAGGGATCGGCGCCTGGCTCAATATCGAGGACCAGCGTTGTAGAACTTGCATCGCCGCCGCTGCGCCAAAGCTCACGCCCATGCGCCGGATCCTCAGCTGAGAAATAAAGTTTATCCTGAAAGACAGCGGGGAAACCTGGACTTGATCCAGGCAACCCGGGGCTGATATCCGCCACAAGAGATGTTCCCGATTCACTTCCGTCGGTCACCCAAAGTTCGTGCCCATGAATGCCATCATCCGCGCTGAAGTACAACAGTCCATTCATGTCCTGGTATGCGCGAGGTGAAGAGGGAGAAGAACCTGGGTAAATGTCCTTGACCCTTCCAATCGTGTACGTCACTGTGTCGACCCGCCAAAGCTCCAATCCCGACGTACCGTCATCGGCAGAAAAGTAAATTCCCGTTCCTGATAAACAGAAAGCCCCCGGGGCCAAACCGACACTTGCAAAATGTGCAACGAGGACGGTGCCCGATTGTGTGCCGTCGGTGCGCATAAGGTCGGCCCCGTTGAGCTGATTGTTGTAGAAGTAGGTAAACCCGCCGGCTGTGATAAGGGTTTCAGCAACCGGTGGGCCCACCGTCACTACAGGAATGGTGCCGGCTTCCGTGCCATCCGTTGTCCATAACTGGTCAATATACTGGTCATTGCGCGCCCAGAAATAGACGGCACTGTTGACGACGAAGAAGTTATTGGGCAAGGAACTCACGGATCCGGGAAAAATGTCCCTGACCCGGTAGGTGCCGTCCGTTGTTCCATCCGTGGTCCACAACTCCCAACCTTGAACGTCTTCGGCGCCAAAAAACATTCTGTTCCCATGTACAATACGATGATGAGTATGATTGCCGAGTCCGCCTGGCCAAATGTCCATGACCAATTGAACATCGTTTTGGATCCCTTTAGTCTTCCACAGCTCATAACCGGTTTGAGGAGTGTATGCCGTAAACAGAACCTGGTCATTCAATTGCACAAAGGACGTAGGTGAAGAATGGTCTGTGGTCAGCGGAATTTTCACCTTGCCATTGCCCGCGGTGGAGCCGCTGAAATAATCCAGCCTGTACACGCCGTCAGGTTCCCATGCCCAGGTAAAAGCTCTTTGCAGCTTGACTACTGGGGGGCGGCTGATAAATGAACGAGGAGCGTGGCTCACCAACTTGGTTCCCTGGACTGTACCGTTTGTTATCCAAACCTTGTCGCCTGTTGCACTATTTCCACGGGCAATAACGATTGCGGAATTCAGAATGAATGAGCAGTACACCGGAGTGAACACGGTTCCCTGGTCCGATAAGGTAGTCAGTGGCACGGTTCCATTCGTAGTTCCAGTGGACACCCACAATTGAGAATCGCCGCCTGGCGCCTGGCGTACACGAAGCAGGATGCCCCACTTGGCGGCGCCCAGGAGTTCAATCTCATCTGCCGTAAACACGATGTCCAGCTGCCCGGCTGTGTTAATCCTGCCCAGTCGTTCGGTCGGGCTGTAGGTCGTGGTAAAATAGAGGTTACCCTTGTGTATAGTCCTTGCGCCCATGCCAATGTCAAGGTTTGACACGGTGAATGTGCCGGCGGGCGTGCCGTCCGTTCGCCAAATGCGAGCTGGAAGGCTGGTGAAGTACAAGAGGTTATTGTAAACATGGAATTCATTAGGAACTTGCGGCGCCGACGGGCCGGGCTTGACTGGAACAGTACCGGCAACGGTTCCGTCACTCTTCCATAGTGTAAGGCCCATCGTTGGATGTGCGGCGCGTAAGTAGATCATCTCGTTGTAGGCAACCATTGGGTCAGGATAAAACTGACTTGGATGGTTGGGAAACTGCATTAACTCCCGGGTTCCGGATTCCGTACCGTCCGTAACATAGAGCGCCTCCTGGTTGCTGAAGTTCAACTTGAAATACAATTTGCCCCCGGCGACGGTGAGGTTACGAATGACGCCATCAAATGGCATTGAAAGCTTTACTGTGCCTGCCTGGGTACCGTCGGTGTACCACAACTCGTTGCCGGCAGGTTCCTGGTTAGCAGCGAAATACAGCCGGTTGTTGAAAGCTGCGAATTCCCTTGGCTGAGAACTGAATGATCCGGGAACCAGGTCCTTTAGGAGGGTTGGCGTGGATGACAGCGTCGCGCTGCGCCAAAGCTCCTCGCCATGAATACCGTCATTCACTGAGAAGAAGAGCTGTCCGTTGAGTTCACCAAGATGGCCATAAGCAGAGGGAGCGCGCTGTTCTTGTTTATGTCATCCAGGAACGTGACATCCTGCGCTGCTGCATGAATGTGAGCGACCAAGGCAAAAAGCAGCAGAAAACAGCGGTGCACCAATGCCATGCAGCAAATTTACTTATGGAATCTCGAATTGACCTCTTTCCGGGTCGTATATCGCCTGTGATCCCTGATGTATCCTCCCTTACCCCCAAATCGCAGCAGCTTGAGAATGGCCTGAGGATGCCAATAGAGTTTCCCTATCACTCTGAAAACTGGAATGAGGAACGCAAAACCAAGATGCTTGAATGCTTTATTGTATTTCTCGTCAACGGTTTCACCATAAACGTGCAGCCCAGCCTTCTCGATGACCCGTGCGACGAATGATGGGTCTTTGAGGCCCGCAAAAAAATACTTGTGCTCATAGGGGTCCTCTGAACGATAGGAGCCCCTTCTTAGGCCACTAAAGCACGTGAAGACACCTACCTTATCAGAGAAGTACATGGTCACCCCCTTTTGATGAGCACGAAACAACCATTCCTGGGATGGTGTAACAAACAATCGATCCTCATGTTTCCATGGGCCGACTTTGTCTATGACCTCTTTCCGTAAGAACCAGCTTGATGCAACCTGAAAAACATGCGGCGAGAACTTGTTATTGATGTGAAATCCCATCAGCTTACATCTAAACGTCCCGTCCTGAAGTTCAACAGGTGTGGAGGGCAAGATACTGACGTATGGGCAACAGATCATGTCGCAATTCTCCGCTTCGATAATTTCCATGCAGTTGCTCAAATGAGAAGGCAGGTACATGTCATCATGATTTAGAAAAGCAACAAATTCCCCTTTGGCAAGTTTAGTCCCGTGGTTGTTGGGGATCGCTTGTTGTCCGCTGTTTTCCGGCAAATTGACAAAAGAGATCCTGTCGTCTCCGAATGACCTCACTACTGCTTCTGTGTTGTCAGTGCAGGAGTCCCCGATCACAATCAACTCCCAGTGATTATAGTGGGACTGGCGAATGCTTTGGATCGCGTAATAGAGCAATTGGCTCCTGTTGTATGTAGCGATGATGATTGAGACCAACGTTGAATGTTCAGGCTTTTCCTTCAATTCTATCCGCAATTTGAAGTCCAGTATAGGGCACCAAAGTATATTTTCCCGTGTTCACCGTGTGGTATCCGTTGAACGACCGGATGCCCAATTCATGTCGTGTATGGAGTTTACTTTTCTCATCGTCAACATCCTGACTGCCGAGTGCGTAGATGACTCCACCGACAGGGGAGATGTCATCATGGCTGAAATCGAGGTTCTTCATTGCCGGAATTCTCAGCATCATTTGATCAAAGCTTCTCTTAAATACGTCGGCTCGTTCTGATGCTGAGAGCAACGCATCCCATTCGGGTGGCGAATAAGCCTCCGACCACCCGGTCCTTCCGATTGGGTACCACGACAGGTAGAAGCCCTTGTCTTTGAAATTTACGATGTCTCCAAAAGGACCTTGAACCATCGTGCAGGAGGGCACCTGGGTTTTCGACAGGCGTATCAGTATCTTGCTGCCGAACTTGTAGCGAAAACACCAATTGGAAACTGGTTCAATTTTCATTGTCCTGTCAATTTCCGGCATGCCGTCCCAGGTAACATTCACCACCTGATCGTATTTTTCTCTCACGGTGACATGATCATTTGTACGGGCATGTACAACCAGTTTGCAGCCGTCTCTTGCCACAGACTTAACCGTCGTATTTAACTGCAGATTGATATGAGGTTGACTAAGCAGCGCCTCGCGCAGCTTTCTGGCAACCGTTCTTGGTTCGATGGCATGCTCGTTGGTTTCAAAAACTGCTTCGATGTACTCCGGATTCGCAATGCTTTCAACCTTCGAAGGGGAGAGCAGTTTAACATATGCCACATCGAACAGATCAAGGTATTTTTTCCTATAGAACTTACTGCATTCATCAAAGAAAGCTGCGCATTGTTTATAGTGACCAAGAAGTTCTTCCGAATTCATGTGCGATCCGCGATGGATGCAATAATGGAATGGCGTGCTTAAGACGTCTTCAGGGTTGATATTAATCCACCGTTTGAGGCTGCTCATGAAATGCAAAGATCCCTGGATCATGTGTTTGGCCGTGCGCAAGCCGCGATCCATGGCATAAATGAAGCCAAGGTGGATCTTGCCCTCATTGACAAAACTTGCCTTCGAAATTGGCTCGGAGGCTTTCTCAAAAAGATCTACTGTGTATCCTCTATTGGTCAGTTCCAGGGCCGCGCATGTGCCGGCACCGCCGGCACCCAATACTGCGATTCGTGAATTTGATTTCAAATGCCAGATTCATTTAGAAGTGACGAAAATAACAAAGTTCTGTGAGCGCCTCGCCTGGAATTCTCTGATCGGCCCACATGCTGGTGATGCACAGAGCAGGGCGGGAGCGAGCGTCTAGGAAACACACCGCTGCCCAGGCAATACTCCACAACGAGCGCGTCGCTATTCATGCTGATCTTTACGTTCCTGCTGCCATTCGGTATGTGAAGCGAATTATACAAGCTCGGTAATAGTCTCATGTGGCTCCTGTGCCATTCAACGTGGTAGTCTCCAGGGTCTTTTCCCTGATGGAGTACATTGGTAAATTCAGTGAGAATCCTTTGAGGGATTTGCTTAACGTTGTTTCCCCCTTAGGCCAGCATTGTGCGTAACGCAGAGATCGCGATCAATTGGACATACTTGGCGAAATGGAACTGCCATCAGACCAGCCGGGGATGTGTTGTTTTAGTCCGGTTATCGTTATATAATTTATATTATGTTAACTGCAATCTTACCCTCCTTACTCCCCCTCAACCTTTCTGGCAAGACTATATCATTTACTTTCCATAAGAACCTATTGAATAGTGGCTCGAAGAAGGGATCGCAAAAGACCGGGTGGCCGGTGGCCGGTCGTGAAGTCAAGAACCTCCAGATCTTGGAGAGCTTCCATGATACGCTTTATGTTGCCAGGGGGCTACTCTGTCCTCAAGCTCTTAACGGGATTAGCTACAGCCGCCCGAATCGCCTGGTACCCAACCGTTAGCAATGCGATCACTACAGCTAACAGCCCGCTAGCAGCAAACACCCAGGCGCTTAGCTCTATCCGGAAGCTGTACTTCGACAACCAGCCGTCCATGGTCCACCAGGCTAGCGGGGATGCAACCAGGATGGCAAAGATGACCAGCTTGATGAAGTCGCCGGAAAGCAAGGCCACCAGGCCGGGAACGGATGCGCCCATTACTTTCCGGAGGCCGATTTCCTTGGTCCGCAGCTCGGCAAAGTAGCTGGCGAGTCCAAACAGACCCAGGCAGGAAATGAATACAACAAGGCCACCGAAGAGCCAGGCCAGAGTACCCACGCGCTTCTCCTCGCCAAATTTTCTAGAGTACGACTGGTCGGCGAAGACGTATTCGAACGGATAGGCAGGATTGTGTTTCTTAAAGACCCCTTCTGCAAGCGCAAGGTTCTCGGTCACCGTCTTGTAGGGGTTCAGCCTCCAGTGCACGCACCCGTACTGGTCGCGCCAGCCCTGCACAATCATGGGAGAAACATTTTGATACGGCGACTCCATGATGAAATCTTTCACCACGCCCACCACCCTGAACTCATTCCCAAAAGGATCCCTTACGATTTCGCCAATTGGATTCTCCAGCCGCATGATCTTTACAGCCGCCTGGTTCAGAAGAATGGATGAACTGTCGGCGGGATACAAGTCGGTGTCCAGGTCCCTGCCTTCGAGAATGGTTGCCCCTATAGTTGTGGTCAGGCCCGCATCAATTCCGAACCGCACAAAAATCGTTTTCTTGTCATCTGCCGTGCTCCCGGTCCAGGTCATGTTCTCGTAGATGCCCCAGTTTCTTACAATTGGAGAGAACGTTTTACTCACAGAGACTGCGGCACCGCTCTCGAGCAAATCGTGGCGAATCAGGCTGTAATTCTTCAACACATCGCCTTGCGTAAAATTGTATACGAGGTTGTTCTTGTCCCAACCCATGTCGCGGCTCTCGGCCAACTCCACTTGCTCCTTTACAAAAATAGTGCAGATTATGAGTGTGATAGCGAAAGTGAACTGCAGCACAACCAAAACCTTGCGTGGGGCCATCATGGAATTGACTTTCATTAACGCGCCTTTCAGCACGCTGGCCGGCTGGAATGATGAAAGGAAAAACGCAGGATAACTGCCAGCCAGCATGCCCGTGAGAAGAATGCAACCCGCAGCAGCCAACCAGTACATCGGGTTTCCAAACTCAATAGACAACGGAGTGCCAACAATCTCTGAGAACAACGGGAGCGTGAGCTGTACCATCGCTACAGCTATAAAGAATGCAACGACCGTGATCAACGTACTTTCCCCGATGAACTGCGCGATGAGTGTGTGTCTGGCGGCCCCCACCACCTTGCGTATGCCCACTTCCCTGCCGCGTTTCTCGCTCCGCGCTGTGCTAAGATTCATGAAGTTTATGCAGGCAACAGCAAGGATGATCACCGCCACCCATGCCAGCATCACCACAATCCCGATCCTCCCACCAGTCAGCTGGCCGTTTTCAGAACGGGTGTACAAATGAATTTTTGAAAGCGGCTGGGCAAGAAACTCGCGTGTCACTTCCTGGTTATTCGATTTTTCCTTGGCCAGGTTCCGAACGTTCTCATCAAACGCCTTGCCGTCCGCGCCTTCTTTCAGCAAGGCAAATGTGCACGTGTTGCTCCATGTCCACTGCTCATTGCCGATCCATCCCAGTCGGTGCTGATAGTTCCACGGAACAAGAAACTCGAATTCGAAGAATGTGTTCTTCGGCTGATCTTTGATCACGCCGGTAACCGTAAACTGGTCAAGGTTCTCCACGAGCACTGGCTTGCCAATGGGATCTTCGTTTCCAAACAACCGCTTGGCCAGGCTCTCCGTGAGGATTGCGCTGTAGTCGTCTTTGAACTCCGCCTTCCGTCCATCCACCGACTCAAAGTCGAACATGCTCAGCAGCGTCGGATCGGCAAACGCGCCTCCGATGTTCTGCTTGTTCTCGCCATTGGTAAAAAGGAAAAAGACGATAGTTATCCGCGAGTGGTTTTCAACCTCGCTGAATGACTGTGTCAACTCTGGTCCGAGGAGTGATGTTGTAAATCCCCACACGTTGGCGCCATTGTTGCCAACATCGCGGCTGTATAACCTGTAAATGCGATCCGAATTTGCGTGAAAGCTGTCGTAACTGAATTCATGATGCACCCACAGCAGGATCAGGATGGCCGAAGCCATGCCGACGGCAAGTCCGCTGATGTTGATTAAGGAAAAGCCTTTGTTACGATACAGGTTGCGGAGGGCGACTTTGAGAAGGTTGGAGAGCATTGGCCACAAGGTTGGTCTCCCTTGCCCATGCAATGACGGTGCCACGGCACACCAGGCTTGATTTTGGGCCTTAGGAAGAATCCAGTAGTCCGGGGGTGAACAGTTGTGGCCGAAAATGGCTCAAATCACTATTCCCAAAATCCAAATTCCAAACAAATACCAAAGCACAAATTCCAGGCTCCAAAGGGACAGTTTGGAATTTTGGAATCGGTATTGGAGTTTGTTTTGTGTTTGGGATGTGGGATTTGGTGCTTCTGAGGGTAACCCACCTCTCCTTATTTTCGTTTGTCCTTAAGCCGCATGAAAGACCCTGTTCTTGTAGATGCGCTGATCGTCAAAGGCAAGGCAGCTGAAGCTAAAGCCCGGAAGTTATTTGAAGGCATCACGGCCGAGCAGTTCAACCGTCAGCCCGCCCCTGGCAGCTGGAGCGCCGCAAAATGCCTGGAACACCTTGTCATCTCCGATTCGCTCTACTTCAAACAACTAGACGAAGTTTCGCTGGCAATTTATCGCATGTCTCGCTGGGCCAGGATAAGTCCGTTCTCCAGGATCTTTGGCCGGACGCTGATCCGGTCGCTCAGGGAAAGCAATGCCAAGCCAATGAAGACCCACTGGAAGCTGGTTCCGACACCGCCACCACTTGATGTGGGCTTTGTAGAGATTTATCTGAAGAACCTGAACCGATTCCTGGCATACATCGCTGCCTGCAAATACGCCGACCTGGATGAGATCATTCTTACCTCGCCTGTCGCAGGCTTCGTGACGTACAGCCTGCGGGATTGCCTGTCATTCCTGGTTGAGCATGAGCACAGGCATCTGAACCAGGCTGCAAGGGCGCTCAGCCACCATTGAAATCCCAAGTACCAAGCACCAAAGTCAAAGGGTTGCAGCTTCAACTTGTAAGGAAAACCGTCAGACCAATGGTTGATCGCGGTGTATTGGGGCATTTCGTTTGAATTACGAAGGAATGTGATTTAGAGGAGGGAAGAGAGAGATTTGCAGATGATTGTCGCTCATTTGTCAGACGGATTGAGAAGGACATCCCGAATTGCGAGGACAGCAAACAATTGCTGGTCTAGAGGCTCGGTGCCGGCCAAACTATATGATTGAGGCGAACGAGTCGCTTACAAAGAAAGACTTTCTAATGAAGTTGAGGACAAGCAGAAAGGAGGCCAAGGAATCAAGGCCTTGGCTCAGGCTCCTCGAGACACGCAAGCAATTCCCGACAGGAGGTTTTGAACGAACCGGTTTGTCTCAGGGCTCAGTTCCGGGAGGTCCTGGAGAATGTCCGCTATTATCCGCAAGCCGGCTCAATCAGATTCCATCTTGAAGTCCCGCCACACATGGAATTCCGCTCCGACCCCACGCGGCTCCAGATCATCTTTGGCAACCTCGTGAGCAACGCTATCAAGTATCACGATGTCACAAAAACAGAACGCTGGATCAAGATAAGCGAAGAATTCATCGCGGATCAACTCGCCGTCCGGATCGAAGACAACGGCATGGGCATACGCGAAGAAGTACTGCCGAGGGTCTTTGACATGTTCTACCGCGGCAACGAGCTATCAGATGGCTCCGGCCTTGGGCTCTACATTGTCAAGGAAGCTGTCGACAAGCTAAATGCAACGATTTCGGTGAAGTCCG
>Ga0187893_10003737_pt1 | contig 30144 bp, 27 predicted proteins | sample MA1701074metaG_FD_139574 | JGI IMG/M metagenome (GOLD analysis project Ga0187893, IMG submission 139574) | White microbial mat communities from a basaltic lava cave in the Kipuka Kanohina Cave System on the Island of Hawaii, USA - MA170107-4 metaG ...
AGGGCAACGGTCATCTTTGTAGCCTGCGACCAGGCAGTTGGTGACGTTGTTATTCTGTACAAGACCACGCTTGGTAAAGCCCGGTGAATATACAATCGCATAATAAGTCTGGCCATTTACAAGACCCGGTATGAGAAGGCCGCCGTCTGTGTGATACACCACCCTGTCGCCTGACTCCCAGCCTTGTGCTGTAAGATCAGCATTTGTTGGGAACAAAAACTCATGCTGCGCATCTACATCATCATGATGAGTTGCGGCAAACTTGAGGTCGAGAAAGATAAAGTAACGCATGCCTATCTCTTCCCTGACTCACCAAAAACATTGAAAAAATTAGCTGCATTAAAAGCAGGCAAAATTGAGAATCTGAGTTTTATAGGAGCATCAAGATGAGTGGTCGCTCTAAGGCCTCCGTATCAAAAGACTGAATTTTTACTGAAGCGTCTAGCGAAAAACCACTGGTTTCGTAAGACAGCATCTTCAGCATCTCATCTTTATCGAAGAATTTGCGCTTGCAGAAATAGGCAAAACCTAAACAAGCTTCCCATCCAGCATGTGAATAATGCGGTCGGCACGCTTGGCGACGCTCATGTCGTGCGTGATGACGATAAGGGTTTTGCCATTATCTTTGTGGAGGGTGTCAAAAAGGGTGAGCACCTCTTGGGCGGTGTGCGAGTCAAGATTGCCGGTGGGCTCGTCTGCAAGTATAAGCTCGGGGTCATTTGCTAGGGCTCTAGCAATGGCTACGCGCTGCTTTTCGCCGACAGATAAGTAGGAGGGTAGATGATGAGGTCTATGCGACATCTCTACATAAGAGAGCAGCTCCAGCGCCTTTTCTTCGCGCGATTTGGCGTTAAGGCTTGTCTCAAACATGGGCATCTGCACATTTTCTACAGCGGTAAGTGTTGGCAAGAGGTAAAATGACTGAAAGACGATGCCGATATTGTCAGCATGGACTGACAGAGAGCCGCTTGTAGGCACATCTAACCCCCCAATCATATTAAGCAGCGTCGATTTGCCGCTGCCGCTTGGGCCCATAATGGCAATATATTCATTTTGCTTTATGGTAAGGTCTATGCCAAAGAGGGCGTGTACGTGGCCATCTGGGTAGGTTTTATGCAGGTTTTCTATCTTGATGAGCTCATTCATGATAGATTGCCTCCGTAGGAATCAGCCGGCTTGCCCGAATTGCGGGGAAAAGGCCTCCAATAAGCCCTACAATGGCAGCAAGCAGCATTCCCAACCCAAGAATATTGGCGGGAATTGTACCCTCGATAAAGCCGCCAACTTGGGGGATTTTTGAAAAAAAGCGATACGCAATTGCCGCACAGGCGGTGCCAATAGCGCCAAAGACAATGCTCAGGATCAACGATTCAAATACAATCATCTTAACGATGCGCCATTTTTTCCAGCCTATTGCTCGCAGTATGCCAATTTCTCGCGTTCGCTCCACAACAGACATTGCCATGGTATTTGCCATATTTATGGTGCCGATAAAAAGGGCAATAATCGTTGTAAGGTAGGCCATAGCGCGTATCATGCGAATGTGTGAGGACTGGGCGATATACTCTTCTGTAGGCAGGGCGATGATGCCGGCATGCAGATTATTGATTTTTTCTGAGACGCTCTGGGCATCTGCTGCATCTTTAAGCACTACCGAAAAGCCCGTTACAGAGCCTTCTCTACTCATCAGCTTCTGGAGCTCTTCAATCTTGACGATGATAGAGTCATTGTCATAGACGCTAAAGCTTTTATAGATGCCAACTACAGTAAACTGTTTGCCTTTTATGCGAATTGGGTCGCCAACCTTTTTTTCAAGCTGCTTGGCAACGGTAGCGCCAAGAAGTGCCGGATAGGTATCATCTTTTGTAAAGAGCCTGCCGCTTTCCATCGTAAAGTCATTAAACGCTGGATTATTCACTGCCCATCCCTGCACAAGTACATAATGAAAATGAAAGGCGATGGCGTCTATAAGGCCGGGAGAGACAAGTGCCACCTCAGGAAGAGCGCCAATTTTTTGTGCGATTGTCTCATCAAGCTCGCTTGAAAGCTGGTTTGGTACGTCAGCTGCAATAATAACAATATCTTCACCCCGTTTTTTAAAGGTGTCAAGTGCTTGCCGCTCAAATTCACTTGCCACGCCGACGAGCGCGACGGTTGTGCCAACGGCAACGGCGATGCCAATACCCGTTAAAATGGTGCGCATTTTGCGACGGAGCAAATTTTTAAAGAGCAGCGTTACGAAGTACAGAGCGCCATCCTCCTCAGGTGTTTATGGATCAGTCCATTAAATACCATAGGGTTTTCTAAAGGCGCAAGAGATTTGCAGCGGGGACATCTTCTACGATGCAGTTAGAGAAAGAAATCATGATCAAGCCGAGTATTTGGCGTAAGCGCTTTTAGAAAATCTTCCACAGGAAGGCAGAGGACATTCTTGAGGCGCATGCGCTCTTTTCCGCGGTAGAGAAATAAGCCTGCGGCCCCTGGATAGTCGCTCATGAAGGCCTTTAATGAACTTAGGTCAGCAGGATGGACGTGCGCGCTGTTTTTGACCTCTATAGCCCAAAATCCCAATGGCCCCAAAACCACAAAATCCACTTCGACTCCAGAGCGCGTCCTCCAAAAATGAAGGCTATGCTTTTGTATAGTATAGTCTTTCCAGGCAAGAATCTGTTGAAAAACAAGACCTTCTAATGCATGGCCATCAATCACGCCTCGTACATCATGGATGGAATAGGGGCGAAGCGTCTGGAATGGTACTTGAGTCGGGCAAAGCTTCCACTAAAGCCTTTAAAAGATCGGGATTGGCTGAAAAACGCAGCCGTTGCCCATGTAACCTGAGGTCAATCATGAGAGCTGTAGGATGCCTCATGGCAGCAAGCGTTGATTTGCCTGTGCCCCGTGGTCCAAAGAGAAAATAGCTCGTTTCTGGCTCCTGAAAAAGCCTTTTTACCTGTTGAAATGTCATTTTGAGTCTCATTCTGACAATTTCAATGTCATTTTGCAAGAAAAATCGCATTTTTTGCTCTATTTTCTCAAAGGGCCGGAGCAGGGCCCGAGCGCCATCCTCCTCAGGTGCTTATGAATCAATCCATTAAACACCATAGGGTTTTCTAATGGTGCAAGGTGGTTTGCAGCGGGGACATCTTCTACGATGCAGTTAGAGAGCTTTTCTTTTAGAAACTGCTTTGTTGCTGAAAAGGCGCTATGTTCGTCATAGAGTGCTACAAGGGGCTTTTTGTACTCTACGATTCTCTCTAAAGTAAGGCCTGCCTCTTGGAAGATATCATTTCCGCACGATGTTTTAGCAAGGCGAGCAAGGCTTAAGAGCCAGCGGAGCGAAAAGCGATCAAGTGTGGTCTCGAGCGTTTGCATCTGCTCGGATGTGAGTGAATCAACGGCTGTAAAAAGGTCCTGAAAGTTGAGGATATCGCCCATAGGCGCCCCCACATCGACAAGAACATTCTTCCATTTTTCCCAAATGGGGATTTTATTGAGGTTTGGCTCTATCGAACTTAGGCCTGGAAAGTAGGTGTCAGAAAGTATTATGCCCTCAAAGCGATCTGGAGCGAGTGTTGATGCATGAAGAGAGATCACGCCTCCAAAGCTATGGCCTACAAGATAGGCGGGCTGCAGCTCGAGTGCGTCTGATAGGCGTATAAGGTCTGTTGCCATATCATGGGAGGTGTAGCCGGTTGGCGTAATATCGCTCATGCCATGGCCGCGAAGATCATAGGCAGTTACGCGAAACTCTTGTGACAGCTCTTCGATAACGCCAGAAAACATCCAGAGCGCCATATTACTTGTTGCTGCATGGACAAGGATAACGTCAGGGCCATTTCCCTCTTGTTGGTAGTAAAATTTTGTGCCATTTAAGCTAATGTGGGGCATCTTTTAGCCTCTTTTTATATGCTGTTCTAAAAAAGTTGCAAGATCGCCAAGCTGGATATCCTGCGCGTTTTTTTCCTTAAGGCCTTTTAGAAATAGGCCAAAGGGGATTTTTTGTCCATAGTAGTCCTGCAGCCTCTCTGCAAGGACAACTGCATCAATGGATGCCATGCCAAGGTCGGCAAAAAAGTAGGTTTTATCTGTGATCTGGCCAGAATACTCTTTTCCATTGAAGTTTTTTATAAGTGCTATAAGGTCATCAAGCATGGCGCCCCCAGTGTGGTTGCAACGATAAGATCATCTTCTCTTTTTGTATCTACGCTGTAGACTATTTTTTCATGCATCACGTAGAGCGTCTCTTTATCAAGATCATGGATACAAAAGCTTTTTGGCCCATCTACAAGCCCGATGCCTAGCGCCTTACTTATGGCCTCTTTTGCGCACCAGAAGCGGGTAATTGCTTCATTTCGATCTTCAAAGCGTGCAAGAAGCACTTTTTCCTCATCGCTAAAGGCAATAGCTTCAAAACCCGCATCTCGCGGCTTGAGCCGTTCAATATCAAGGCCAATTGCAGGACTAAAATCTGAGATAGCCACGACAATGCCCTCTGTATGCGATATGGAGACTGCTGGAAGCACTTTTGTAGCTTTTGGGTCGCGATAGCGCGCTGTTGGCTTGCCATGCGCATCTTTATCAATAATCACATCTGCCAAAAAGAGCTTTTCGCCGTGGCGCATCCTCCAGGCGGTGCGTACAGCATCTTTTGCGACGATGCGGCCAAAGAGCCATTCATCTTTTCGCTCTTCAGGAACCATAAGTTGACTAAATTCTCGCTGCTCTTCAGGGCTTAAAGATACTTTTGCAGTAACAAGGCGCATACCAGGCTGGCGAAGGTCTTTTGGAATGTCAAGGCGCATGCAGTCGTGCCACTTGCGGCTTAAAAAGTACTCATCTTTTGGTCCGTGAAAGTTTACTTTGTCAAAGGGCACATAAAAGCGCCAAAACTTGGCGCTGCGAAGTGTAAAAAGCAGCTTTTCATCAGTTGATACTGCCTCTACAGTATGGGTAAAGTGGCGAGATGATGAATCATTAATCCAGCCGCGGCTACAAATTTTTGTGCCTACAGGCAAAATAGGTCCATAAATCTTTAAGGACTCGATTTCTGCAGGAAGCAGAATGCGCCCAGACTGATCTTCATGCTCAAGATGCCATGCGACAAGGGGGTGCATGCTTACGTCGAGCAGAACTGGGTCAAGAATAAAATTGGGAGTAGTCGTTGAGCCAAGAATTGCATCTCGGGGCAAAACTTCTATCGTACCGCTTACACCTTCATCTCCAAAGCGATCTGCCCTGAGCATACCTTCAAATATTGGGCCATGAAAAAGGTTTTGTCTAAGTACAGGAATAGTTACTTTGCAGGGCCTCTCATTTGTAAGGGTAAATGGGGTAGGAGAGGGTGCTTCTGGGTAGCTTGGAGCAAGCACAACCTGTGCGCGAAAGGCTGTATGGTTATGTGTGAGGTCATAAATTTCAACTTGAACAGTATGAGGCCCTACCACATTTGCCCGTATTTCGATAGTTGGATTGCTCTCATAGGCAAGCCAGCGCTGAAAGCGCACATTTTTAATTTCAATTACCACAAGACCAGGAAAAAGAAGCGATGCCGCCTCAGCACACATCTCAAGGCTAAAGGTGCCAGGTGCAATCGGCAGGCCATACTGCGTAGGCTCTACCTTGCTCAGCGTTCTTCCTCCGACAGTGTGGTGGGTGGAAAAGAGGTCTTCAGCAAGGTCTAAGGTGCGTTTTATCGTAAGAGATTTTTGCGGTTCATGCCCTATAACCTCTTTTACAAGCGGCATCTGCACTTTTTCTCTTCTTGCGGCAAGATAGCTTGTCATAAACTGCTCTTCAAGGTCTAAAAACTGTTCCATCACATCAAAGTATTTTGCCATTACCTCATTTTTTTGAGCGCTTTGAGGGGATGTGCGATGGCGATGCAGCTCTGTAAGATCAAGCGGCACCCCCTGCGCAATAAGCTGAGCAAGCAAGTGATGAAGCTGAGTGATGCCAGAGCGCTTTTCTTTATTTGCAGCAATCGCAAGATGGGGCTTGTTGTGAAGAATATCTGCCACAAATGAGGTGAGATTGCCTCTCGGGCCTACTTCGACAAAAATCCTTGCACCATCTGCATACATCTGTTCGATCATTTTTGTAAATTCGACAGGCTCGGCCCAGTGGGCGACTGCAAGGCGCCGAATTTCTTGCGGCTCTTTTGGAAAAAGGGCAGCTCTGCTGCAGCTGTAGACAGGGGTTTTGCCTTCACGAAACTCCACGCCATCAAACATGGCATCCAGATTTTTGAGCAGGGGAGCAAAAAGCTTTGTGTGGTAGGGCCTTGTGAAAGGCAATTTTTCAAAAAGTATCGATTTTTTACTAAGCTCTTGCTCAAGCTGCAGCATATCCTCTTTTTTTCCTACCGCAACACACTGGTGAGGGCAGTTACACATTGCTACAAACACCTCTTGCTGTACAAGTGCCTGTACAGTCTCTTTGCCTGCGCCTACTGCAAGGAGCAGATAGCCATCTACATCACTTGTTTCGAGCTGGTCTATCGTTGTATTTACCCGTTCAAAAAAGGTTGCATCTGTGTCTAGATAGCCGCTTGTGCCAAGTGCTACAAGCTCGCCCATGCTATGGCCTGCAGCAACGTCTGCCTTAAGTCCAAACTTACTTAAAAGTAAATAGAGTGCCCAGTCGACCATCATGACAGAAAACATAGCAGTGCCAAGCGCGCGTAGTGCCTCCTGCGAAGCAATCTCTTGGCTTATTGCCTTTCCTTCGCGGCTTAAACTATCAGAGAGGGCTACAAACTCTCGTACAACAGGAAAGTGCTCTACAAGATCAAGCAGCATGTTGACATACTGCGCCCCTTCTCCAGGGAAGAGAAAGGCTATTTTGCCCTTGCTATAGAGCCCCTCTCGAGCTGAGTAAATCCCCGTCACATCATGAATATCGCTTCCATAGCGCGCTATTGCCCGCTCAAGCTTGAGTTTCAGGTCATCAAATGATGTAGCAACAATCGCAAGCTTAGGAGAAGAGAGAGTATGCAGGCTCCTTGCAAGCGCTGAAAAATGTAAAGAGGAAGAAAGGCTTTGCAGCACCTTTTGGGCATGCTCACGGTTTTCAAAGATAAATAGCTCAGAGTCCCACATAGTGTATCTCATAAAAAAGCAGGATGGACAGGATCGCCAAAGGCGACAGGATAAAAAAGATAGAATTTTTATTTGTTTTTATCCTGTCGGCGTAGCCGATCCTGTCCATCCTGCTTATCTTGTTTTTCATACAGCAATCTCAACCTTAGTGCGGATGGGCTGCACAATATGCTCTGCCCCGCCGGCTATGATTACTTCGCAGTCGCCCTTTTTTCCGTAGAGAAGCTCGTTGATAAGCAGGTTTGCACCAACTTCTGGTTTGATAAGTTTTAGCCCTTTGGCCTCTAGATGCCTTTGAAGCTCAGCTACCATGCCGACACCAGACCATGGGCCCCAGGCAATAGAAGCTACGCGCGCTTTCCACTTGGCATCTAGGTAGATGGCCATTTTGCTTAGTACTTCATTGGCTGCAGCATAGTCAGACTGGCCTGTATTGCCGTAGCGGCTTGCAATTGAGGCAAAAAAGAAGAGGAATTTAAGCGTTTCTGGATTCAGATGGTTCATAAGTGTGCGTGCACTTTGTACCTTTGTGTCATAGACGCGGTCAAAGGACTCTGGAGTTTTATCGCGAAGGTAGCGATCTTCGATAACGCCGGCACCATGGATCACGCCAGAAATTGGGCCAATTTCCTGTATAAGGGTAGTAAATGCTGCATCATCTCGAACATCTATTGAGTGGTAGGAGACGCTGCTTCCTGCCCTCTCAATTGCCTGAAGGGTGGTTCTGATTTCTCTATCTTGTAGTATGCGATTAAAGCTTTTTTCAACGTCTGCATGGACAATCTTGGCTCCTGAGTCTTTCAAGCGGCGCATGATTTCTGCTTTAATATCTGCAGGTTCAGTACAACGGATATCTTCTTCTTCAAGAGGTGCTTTGGAGCGGCCTACAAGAACAAGTCGCACCTGAAACTTGCGTGCAAGCTCTATCGCAATTTGTGCGGTAATACCTCGCGCACCGCCCGTGATGAGGATTGTGTCATCCTTACTTAAGCTAAGCTGTGGAGTAGTCTCTACACGTGCCGCTACAGGACTCCAGGTAAGGCGCTTATTTTGAAAATAGCCCACTTCTAAGGGACTTTCAAGGATAGTGAGCTCTTCTAAAAGCTGATTTGTAATGTCTGTAGGGGAGGATTCTGGATGAAAGTCAATTGCCCGTACCACTACTTCTGGCCACTCCTGGCCAATGGACTTAATAAAGCCGGAGATGCCTCCATGACTAAAGTTTTGATTTGTAACTTCTGAAACCCCAAGCGTTCCTCCCATGGCCGTTGCAGCAAAGAGAAGTGCGCCACTACTTTGTCTAATGCTCGCTTCGTGCTGTTTTGCAAGGAGATACAGCGATTTTACATCACTTGAATCTCTACCAAGCGGAGCCAAGTGTATGATGCCTGACACGCTACCTTCGACCTGATCATCTACAAAGGCAGATTTTACGCCAAAATCCGCAAGGCGCATCATCAGTTCTTTTGCCACACCGCGCCCATCGTCAGTAAAGAGTATTGTGCCCTCAGGCAGCATGGGCAGTGACTGTTTTGGTGCTGCTGCATCGACGAGCTGCACAAGACCTCTATCGATTTCAATACCCTTTTCCTCTTTTGGAGCAAGCGATGAAAGGTAGTCGAGAATGCCTCGCAGGGTCATTATGGTGGTAAGCTTTTCCATGTCAAGCGACTGATTAGAAGAGGTGGCTCCGAGCGACTCTGACAGATCACTTAAAATTTCAATTCGCTTAATAGAGTCTACGCCAAGGTCTGCCTCGAGGTTAAGATCAAGCCCAAGCATCTCTACAGGATAGCCTGTTCGTTTGCTGACGAGGGTTAATAGCTTTGTGACAACAGATTCTTGTTCTACTACTACTGCTACTTCTTTTTTTACCTCTGCGACAACCGGAGCGGGCGGTGGGGCAGTTGCTGCAACTTCTGGTATTTCAAAAGCCGGAAGGGGACCTCCCTGAAGGTAGCTTGTCATCACACTCTTTTGCATTTCTAAAAAGCGGCCCATAAGGTCCTGAAAGCGCATAAGCATCTGGTCAGATTCAGCTGTTTTTCTTACAGTTTTTTTATGGCGCATCTGGCCGATAAGGTGCGGCTCCGGTGCATCAAGCGGCTTTGCTCTTGTGCTGTTGACAAGCCATGTAGATGGTGTTGGGGCGCTCTGCACTTCTTGCTTTTTTTGTGGAAATTGGACAAATTTTTGCAGCTCTTTGAGACTTGCTGTGCTGTAGACATGTTCTCCATCTGCATGTTTTGGCCCAATTTCGATAAGGATAGCATCTGCTGGTGCCTCTTCAATGGAACTCACTTCAAAGTCAGCTGTTATGCCAAAGCGCTTCAAGAGCTTTGATAGCCCTTTATAAGCAGCATCTAGCAAGATTTTCGCTGCAGCTGGCGGTATTTTTTTCTCTTCTTGCGGGTAGAGGTAGCTTGCAATCTCTGCCGGAAGCTCATCAAATGCTTCACGCAGCTCTGCAAAGGCGATGGCGACATCATGGAGCATGTTGGGCTTGACTGCATCGATAGATGAGCGAATAAAGGCGATTTTTGCACCCTTTTCAAGAGGAGTTTTGCTCTCTGGTAGATCGATTGCAAAATCATCCGTCTCTTCTACATAGTTTCCCTTATATTCTGACAGCACGGCATGAAAATTTGTGCCGCCAAAGCCAAAGGCGCTCACACCTGCAATGCGGGGGCTATTTTTTTCATGAATCCAGGGTTTTGCCTCGGTGTTAAGGTACAACGGGCTATTTTTAAAGTTAGCTTTTGGGTTTGGAGTGTTAACAAGGGTAGGAGGTAAAATTTTATAGTGCAGTGCAAGGGCGGTTTTGATAAGCCCTGCAAGCCCTGCTGCGCACTTTGCATGGCCTATCATCGATTTTACTGAGCCAAGAGCGCATCCTTGCCTTTTAGCATTTGCACTATTGAGTATTTCGCACATCGACTGCACTTCTGTCTGATCGCCAACGACAGTGCCTGTACCATGCGCTTCGATAAGCCCAACTGCTGCAGGGTCAATATTTGCCTTGCGGTAGGCTCTTGTAAGGGCGCGAAGCTGGCCTGTAGTAGTTGGCGCTGTAAGCCCCTTTTCTTTGCCATCGCTTGATGCTCCCATACCTTTGATGACGGCATAAATTTTGTCGCCATCGCGCTCGGCATCGGCAAGTCGCTTTAAGATAACGGCGCCAATACCTTCACTGAGCACAATGCCATCAGCTTCCGCATCAAAAGGTGTGCATTTTCCACGAGGTGAGAGGGCGTGCGTCTTGCTAAAGGCCATGTAGGAATAGGGCGTCTGGACTGTATCTGCAGCCATAGCAACAGCTACGTCGCAATTTTTATTTTCAAGCTCCTGGATGCAGCCATAGACTGCAGCAAGTGATGAGCCGCAGGCAGCATCTATTGCAAAGTTAAGGCCGCCAAAGTTAAAGCGGTTGGCAACGCGGCCTGCTGCGACGTTAAGTAAAATGCCGGGAAAAGAGTCTTCCGTCCACTCCGGAAGCATAGATTTTGCTTTTGAAAGAAGCTCATCAGAGCTTATAGGCATATCAGGGACGCTGTCCAGTAGCGGCATGCAGCATCGAAGGCCGTAGGATACTGCAAGGGGACTTCCTGCACCGCCAATGCCTAATATGGCACAGGTTTTTTCTCTATTAAATGGCCGCTCGCTATAGCCGCTATCGTGAAGGGCAGTACGTACAGCTTCGAGCAAAAAGAGCTGCAGAGGCTCTATAGAGTAGAGGCTATTTGGCGTGATGCCATAGCGCAAGGGGTCAAATTGTATGTCAGAAAGAAAGCCGCCCCACTTAGAGATTATTTTGTCAGCAGCACGTGGATTTGGGTCGTAGTAGAGCTGCCAGTCCCAGTGGCTTTTGGGGATTTCTGTGATAACATTTTTCTTAGCTAAAATATTAAGCCAGTAGTTTCGAACCGTCGCTGCACCAGGATAAAAGCAGGCCATGCCGATTATGGCTATATCTGAGGGGGTTTCTTCTGTTTTTGTAACAACTTCTTTTTTGTTTTTTACAAAGCGTGCTGATTTTGTGCAGACCTCTTCGTGAAGCTGCTTCATCGTGACTACTTTGTCGCGAAGGGCAGCCACTTCGCCAATCATATACATGCCCTTTTCATACTGCTCACCATCGGGCAGAGCGGCAATTGTGGTGGCATCTTGGCGCTCAACACCTTTAGAGGCAATGCGAAGGCGGCCCATGTTCATCATCTCAAGATTTTGTGTGATTTTGTCGGAAGGTAACCCCTCTTTTTGCATGCGCCCCTTTTCCTGATCAAAAAGGTCGCAGTAGGGGGTCTTTATACAGCGTATTGCATGGCCTGGGCCGGTCTGGAGGAGGTGAGTAGTTGTGCAGGAAAGCGCCTCTTTTTGAAAGCGCTTGACGATGGCGCGAGAGGCTACTGCCTCTTTTGTAAAGAGGTATGCTGTGCCCATCAGGCAGCCTACTGCAATACCTTTTGCTTGAAGAGTTGCAGAAATCGCTGCCACGCAGGCACTAGAAAGGGCATCATGAATGCCGCCAGCAAAAAGTACCTGAATATCTTGGCAACTTTCTTGCTGCAAAAGCTCATCTACCATTGCCTCCCAGAGGACAAAGCTTGAATTTGGCCCCACATGGCCGCCGCACTCTCTTCCCTCAAAGACAAAGCGTCTGCAGCCCTGCTGCAAAAAGCGTTTTAGAAGAGAAGCTGTTGGCACATGTATGTAGGTGGGGATGCCTGCTTTTTCTAGCTCTTGGGCCTGATCTGGGCGCCCTCCTGCAATAAGTGCATACGTTGGTTTGTACTGCAGGACTGCGTCGATCTGCTCGCGGCGTATCTCTTGGGGCAAAAAGCCCAAAATGCCAACGCCCCAGGAAGACTCTGGCAAAAGTGCTTTTGTTTCTTCTAGTAGCTTTTTTACTTCACTTCCTCGAAGAACTGCTAGGGCATGTATGGGAAGTGCCCCTGCATCGCTTACCGCTTTTGCAAATTCTGCCGTATCGCTTACGCGAGTCATCGGGCCTTGAACTATCGGAAAGCGCGTTTTATGCAGTTTTGCAAGGGGAGATTCTTCAGAAAATGGCACCATCTGACTGAGCGCTGCATTTGTGCTTGTGACTACGGCATCAACTACGCCGCTAATTGTATTGTAGCGCGCCTCTTTTGCAAGTAATAGTGCACTATCAAGAACTACACCTGAAGCGCCGGCAGCTATGCAGGCAGCAGCTGTGTGTCTGCCAATGCTTCCTTGCACATAAAAGGGCATCTTAGAGCCTGCTGCATGCCATTTTTGCAGCAGCATAAAGCTTGATGTTGCTTCACTTTCTTTTAAAATAATGCCGTCTGCAAGAGGAGCCTCTTCTGCAGTTGTTGTTTCAAAGAGCACCTTTTTCTTTGCTTTTTTGCAAGAAGCGATGAGCGCTTTATCGTTCACAACAAGGTAGGTAGCCCGCGAAAGTTGTTTAAGGTATTTCTCAGAGGTTATGCGTACGCCAAATGGCCCTGTAGTATGCTCTTCAAGGCGTTTTATTGCCTTTTCTGCATCTGCTACGGCATCGAGATCCAAAAGGCCAATAGCGCCTGCGCGCGTCGCCGCAATTGCTACAGAATCAGATGAGGTAAAGGCAAATATATCAGCATGTTGCATAACAGGTGTCCTTCAGCAAAAGCATAGGACTATACCTGCTACTCCCTTAGCTTTTCAAGTAGATTGGCGGACCATCTCGAAGGAAGTGCGTGAAGAGCCCTCGTAACAAGAGAATAGACAAGCGACGGTTCGAGGCGCTCTTTCTTTTGTAGCGCAGCCTGTATCATTTTTTTGGCAAGCTTTGCCGGATCTTGGGTAAGGGGGAGTTTTTTTGGGGTTTTTAACCCTGCGGTTTCTATGGGGCCGGCGTAGACTACCATAAAGTGGTTGTCTTGATTGGTAACAGCAAGGCCTTCAAAGGCTTTAGAAATTGCAGCTTTTGAGGCAGAGTAGGCAATAACCTCTGGTGGGCAAAAATGGACATTTACAGAAGATGTAACAACAAAAGTTTTGCCTGCCTCTTTTTGCCAAAAAGCTATCCAGGAGAGGACGCCAAAGTAGTTTACTGCAAACATCTCTTTATGTTTTTTAAGATCTAGATGGTCTTCAATTGCGTCTTGGCCCGTTGTTGCTGCATTCAGAAAAAAGAGTGTGGGATTGATGCCCTGCATTTGGAGCTCTTTTGATACTTCTACAACCCGCTCTTCATCTGCTACATCACATACGATTGGAATAAAGCAGGCCTGCTGCATGCTAGCGAGCTTTTCTTTAGATCTTGCAACGCCCACTACCTGCCAACCCATGCTCAGAAGCTCTTTTGTGAGGGCTTCTCCTAAACCATAGGACGCGCCTGTTACAAGAGCTGTTTTCATATTATTCTCTCATTGAGCGAAATTTTGTTGAAATAAGCTTGTCGTAGCACCACATCCAGAGCTCTGGAGTCATCCGGTAGCTCCAGAAGAGCGCGCGTGAATAAAAATCAGTAAATATAGTGCTTTTGTTTTTTTTCACCCCTTTGAGTATAGCAGCAGCTGCTTTTTCAGCAGATAACAGCTTTGGCTGCGGCGTAAAAAGGGACAAAAAGTCCAAGGGACGCTTTGCCTTGCTTCCCACGACGTCTGTTGTGGACCATATGGGCGTGTCGACTAGATTTGGGCAGGCAACAGAGACGTTTATGCCCCACTCCTTGGCTTCAAGCCTGAGGGAGTGTGACAAACCAACGAGGGCATATTTTGATGTGACGTAGGGTATCATCATCACAGCGGGAGTGATGCCGGTAAGTGATGAGATATTGACAATATGGCCAAATTTTTGCTCCATCATAAGCGGATAGGCAGCATTTATTCCGTTGATGCTACCCTGCAGATTTACTGAGAGCACCTTATTCCAGTCCTCAAGCGATAAATCCTTTACCTCGCCAAGGATGGCGCAGGCGGCATTATTAAAGAGATAATCTAGGCGGCCATAGCGCTCTTTCGTGCTAACGATTGCCTCTCGAAGGGCTTCGACGTTTCTGACGTCGATAGTTTTTGATTCAGCCCCTTCAAGAAATACCTGTTCTTTGTCGATAAGTACCACCTTGCAGCCCGATTTTTTTAGCTGGGCTGCAAGCTGAAAACCAAGACCTGATGCCGCACCAGTTACGATGGCGACCTTAGCGCACATACTTGCTTAGTTTATTGTAGATCAGGGCAAAGAGAAAAAGCCCTATAAAGCCGTCGATAAAGCCAAAAAACATTCCCGGTAAAATGCCTGCCCAGGATATTGTGTAGCCTGGATAGATATTTTCCATAATTGATAAGAGAACTGTACCTTGTCCTGTATAGATAGAAAGAATGGTGTAGGCACACATATAAAGCGCCCAGAGTATTCCTGCTGCAAGGCCAAAGCGTTTTGCATCTAACATAGTAACCTCCTGTTTTTTTCTATACGTAATATAAATTTTAATATATGGCAAGAGATTAGAGGCAAACTATGAAGCTTACAACGATTGTGTTTTTGCGAAATAAGCGTAGCCCCGAGGGAGTGCTTGAGGCATTTTCTGAAGGGCTGGAAGAGGCCTTTTGTCGCCTAGGCGTAAAAGTTGAAGTCTTTGATTATGAGGATTTTGAAGCAGAAAACTGCATAGAAGAGATTAAAGCTCTTAAACCAAACCTCACTATTGGTTTTAACATACTTTTACCCGAAGATTCGCCCCTGAATGTGCCCCACTATGCGCCGCTTTGCGACTCGGCAACCTACTATCCAGAGCTTCGCCTGACAAATCACCTTATCGCAAGCTTTATGGAGCAGGACTCTTTTGGCTTTTATAAAAGACTTGGCGTTGAAAAGATCTTCTTTTTGCCCCACGCCATCTCGCGCGATTTTTTAACACTGGATCTGCATAAAAAGCGCGACCTCGATGTCGTCATGGCAGGCTCTTTTATTAATCCTGAGGCAATATCTAAGGTGTGGAAAGAACAGCTGTCGCCAAAAAGCTTTGCTGCAATGCTGGGTCTTGCAGAAGAGGTGCTTGCAAGCCCAAATCTCTCGCATCTTGAGGCCTTTACTCGGCTTGTAGAAGAGCACGGGCCCTTTGAACAGGAGCTTTTAGACAAAAAGCTCGATTTTTTCAGCCAGCTAAACATGCTTGAGGTCTATATACGCAATAGCGATCGCCTCCGCATGATCCAAAACATCAATGAGTATAAAGTGCATATTTTCTGCCCAAAGCCCTTTAGATCGGCTTGGCAGCAAGTGTTATCGAACAAAAAGAATGTCGAATATCACGATGCAGTGCCATTTACTGAGCTTGCAGAGGTTTTTTCTCGTGCACGGCTTGTCATCAACAGCATTCCCACCATCAAGCGCGGACTGCATGAGCGCTTTTTACTTGCCCTCTCACGGGGCGCAAGCGTGCTCACAAATGAAAATATCTTCATCACAACCCAATTTTTTGTGCCAAAAGCTATTCTGAACACATTGGCGCCAGGATATAGTGAGCTTGATGCCCAGATCGAAAAAAGCTTTGTTAATGAAGAAGCGCGCCTGCAGGAGGTGCTGAGCACACACCCCACGATTAAGCAGTACCATACCTGGGATGCAAGAGCCAAAACATTGATGGAAACCCTGCCGGCGTTTCTTTAGGGGCTACCAAGCCTGGTTTCGAAAATAGTCCGTGACCTCACGATCTGAGGTAAAACTTGGTCCATGTACTCTTTCTTTTATATGACTATTATAGCGCTCAAGAGTTAGAAGAGTTAATTGAATGACTCGCCCCTGCTTGTCCTCAAATTCTACACCATCGTTCAGAACTGTTATTGATTTTACCTCAAACTTACGTTGATGACTTACATCAGACCAGCTAAGGTAGTACTTTGGATTTTTTCCTTGGACTTTTCTGAGGGTTACGCTCTTTGCAATGGGTTCCAGCGGATCGTTGCCCTGTGTTGATGCATAAAAAACACTTTCTGAACTGTGCATTCTCTGCAGTGCTGCACTCGATTCACTAAATTGGTCTATCATACTATCACTCCTTTTGCGCTACTTTATCCCAAAATAGGGCGATATTTCCACCCATAACAAAGAACTCATCTACAGCTATCTGCCGATCATCTAGCTGTAAAAAATCTCTTCCTTCTTGAGTTGTGACATACCCTAGTTTGCGAAGATGTTCAACCGTTTTTTCCTTTACACTTCCCATGTTTTTTGACATGTAGACACCGCGGATGAACTTAGGTGCTACTCTATCTTTAACCATCACCTCATTTTCACTTGAATAGTCGCTCTGCATTGTATCCCTAAATTCCAAGAGGTTCATTCGACTCTCGTATTTACTCGATTTTGGATTTTGGAGGTTGCGTACACCATAGTTGTCCTCTGCGTACTGATATGGGTTTAATTTTACCACATCTGGGCTTATTCCCAAAAAGAGTTCTTTAAATCCTCCCGCCTCTTCCACTTCTTCCTCATCTGAAGCAAATGATCGTATAAATTCAAGATTTTCCCTGTCTTGGTAGCGCATAAAACAGGAATCAGCGCCTCCGGTTTTATGATCTTCAAAGGAACTTTCACCAGCATACTTCGTCATGCCAGCTTGGAAGCGCTGCTGCGATGAAAGTAGGCCTACACAAAGTGTTCCTGCAAGCCTTAGGGCTAATGTCTTATCATCCATGAGTGTGCCTATTTCGTGCATAAACCCCATACATCCCTGTTGTACTTCTTCCACAAGTGATGGGATGCTCACGCGCAGTTTGCCTGGCAACACCTCTTCAAAGCCGACGCGCTTGAGCTCATTTGCAAATATCTTTTCCATTTGTGGGCTTTTTTCGGTGATTGCCTTGAGTAATTCGGCGGGAGATTTATTATGAAAATCAGCGTTTCGCTCTAGTGACAAGGCAGCACTGGGCTCGTATGCGCGAAAAAGCTGCCAAATCTTATGGCACTCTCTATCCTCTGACGTTGTAGTTGCTAGGATCGATCCAAGACCTATCATAGAGAGGGCTGTTTGAAGATCTTCAAGGCTTTTTCCTGCTTCAAGATGCACTTGAATTCTGTTATAGGTTGTCCCTATCGCTTTATCCTGGGGAACAACTACTCTTCCTATACCTTCTAAGACAATCTCCTTAGCGGTCTTATCGATAACACGATTGCGAGAGGTCTCCACGCCAAAGAGACCCTTATCATCCATTCCCTCATAGGTAAAGCTTGAATTTTTGACTGCTACCTGAATTCCAGCATCTTGGTACTGCTTTTGCTGTGACTCTACGTGAGCAACCATTCTGTCAACTGTAGGCCTCGCATGGTGAGTGAGTTCAAAAGTAAACTGGGTAACTGTTCCTGTTGGGTATTCTTTTTGCACAGCATGCAGATTCGCTCCTTTTAAATTCGTCGAGTCGAGAGAGCTAAAGTGTGCGCCCAAATTGCAGTTTGTTCCATCTGGCAATTTTCGCTGGAAGCTATTCTCGCCTATGGCATGTGCGATATTGTGTAACGTATGGCTGGCACTGTAGGAGACGCTTTTTAGTGATTCGATATGTACACTTGTTGCCTGATCATGCAACCCTTTAGCAAGAAAAGCATCAGCTGCTGCTTCATAAAGTCTAAGCACTTTGCCTTGCAAAATATTTGAATCTACCAATTGGGTAAGATCGCCCCTTTGTTCCCAAAGATCTTTTGCCATTTTATGAATAGCTTCAGGATCCTTTCTCATAGAGGCAGCATCTCGAACAATCTGATTTATCCCCTCCTCTGTAGCAGGATACTCTTTACCATGTACTACAAGGGCATCCAGGTTTACTGCTTCCCTATGAGTTGCACCTTTTGGAGCGATATCGGGATGCGATTCGACAGAATAGAGCCCAGATGCTGATGCTAAATGCCACACCTTATCGGCGCACTTGGTCATGGAGTCGCCCCAAAGGGCATTTTCAAAACGAATGAGTGTAGCGTATGCATTTGAGTAGAATTGCAACCTCTCTGGTGATTGAGCATGCTCCATTTGAGTCATAAACTCTTCACCACAAGCAGAAATGGCTCTTAAGATGCTTCCAAACGATGCCTGGCCATGTACGCTTATTTCGTGGCCCATAGCCTTTACTGTCTGGCGAAAGCTCTCCGAAATTTTCGCATCGCTTGCGAGGCCATGAACAAAATGTGCAGCGTCAGGTAGCTGTTCCATGCCCTTTTCTCCCTCAAAACCCCGTTATATATATTATACATTATATTTTAATTTATTGGGTTTGTCAACAGGATTGGGCCTGTATGTTTTTATAGGCGCGTACTGTTAAGGATATAGCCAGCGATGGTAATTACTGCGGCGGCTCTGCCTATCCATACTTCCAGTGCGCTATGATCGACTTTTACACTGCTGCGGCTCTGTGTGATAAGCTGAGGGGATGACTCAAGGCCTGCAACTTTTTTGAAATAGGAGAGGGCGACTCCGACATCCTTTTGTATGCCGGTTAGCTCTTTTGCTCTACTTCTTGTTTGGGGGCCTGTGTAGGCTTTGGGGAGGGGGAAATTGCTGCTACCTGTAAGCTGAATATTAGTATTAAATAGTTGCATATGCTGTTATTCCATAGTGATCGGTAATTTCTTCATTATTAGCTAAAACTACCGGCTCTGTTAGTATTACATTTTTAGTTGCTATCATGACGTCTATAGACATGTTCCACTCTGCTGCATCTGGCGTGCGCCTGGTAATGACCCCTTGGTTTGTCCAGGTGATCTGTTCTTCAAAAATATTAGTATAATCTTGTAGGCCAGCTTCTGCTTTTTTCACTGGATCTTTGGTCTCAAAATTTAAATCGCCAATAAGAAGCGCAGGGGCCGTAAAATGGGGCATAATATAGTCGCGAACCTGCTCCGGCTGTCTTGCCCAGCCATTTAGATGAGTATTTATTATGGTAAGGCCAGCGATTTGGCAGCGGATGGCTCCTTTTTGCACCCATTTGCAGCCGCCATGGCGAGAGCTCATGGGAAACTCGATAAACGAGATCTCTGTAAGCTTATATTTAGAGGCAATAAGTAGGCCTGAATTATTAAAAAGTGTATGGGGCGCTCGGTCGATGATAAAAAAGCGAAAACCCTTGCTAATCATGCCCTCTACAAAGGCGCTCTGAGAGGCAATATCGGTAAATTCCTGGCCGCAGAAGATGTCGGGATTCTCTTTTGTGACAAAGTCAACAACTGCCTCCACGCGTGTCTGAAAGCCATTACAAGGCTCAAAAGGCGCCACAACGCCTGCTGCAAAGGCTGACGCATGAGCATCCTGAAAGCAGACATTAAGAGAAAATAATTTGAAAGTGCGCACTTTGGGCTCTTCAGCCGCAAGATCAAGTACTTCAATGCGAGAGTCTGCTCTCATCCAGGAAAGTGTGGTTGCTGCATAGCCTAGAGGACTGGCAATCGCTGCAACAGGCGCATAAACAGCCATGCGCACAACCCTTGTAAGCTGCCACTCAGAGTCATGACGAGTTAGCTCTTCGTAGTCGCGCCCAACCTGTCTTGCAGGAGCGTGTAAAAAGTGGCCAAGCCACATTGACAAGCTATTCATGCCTAAGAGTATAGCACATTTACGCCGTAATTGCAAGGGGCAGTGGGGAGGATTTTGCCCTAAAATTAGCAAGAGATTTTTTTACACAAAGGTTCAGTTTGTAATCGGCAAGCTGTACGCGCTGCTGCAGGAGGGCGATTCGCGTTTCTAAAAGCAAGTTAAGATCATCAATATTCAAAAGCTTGCAGGTAGCACTTTGGAGGCTTGGGTCGATATTGCGGGGGACTGCAAGGTCTATAAGAAGCTGTGGGCGATCTGAAAGCATATCTTCTTTTACGATGAAGTTGGGGCTTTTTGTGGCTGAAATGATCCAGGAAAACTCTTTTAGGCGCTCCCAAGGGACCATTTTAGCATCAAGGCCCACAATTGTCTGATTGCTGCGGCTGCAAAAATGGATATCTTCTATCCCTTTATAGCGCAAAAAATGGGCAATTTTGCAGTTTATCTGCGAAGCGCCCACAAAAAGCGGTGGGGGCAGATTGTTTGCAAAATACTCTTTTGCCTGCCAGTAGATGGCGTGCTCGAGATCGGGCACATGCAGCTCGCTCAAATGGTCGCGCCTGATCTCTTTTGCAATTTTTAAGCTTTTTTGAAAGAGAAAGTGCAGATCCTTAGAAAGCGGTCTGAGCGCTGTTGCCTGTGCGTAGGCATTTTTTACCTGCCCCTGAATCTCCGTTTCAGCAACAATTGCGCTATCAAGGCCAGCACAGACCTTTGCAAGGTGCAAAAAGCAGTCGTAGCCAAAAAAGGTGTAGAGCTTTTGGTCAAAATCATCGGCCACTTCATCTTTTAGAATAGATACAATCTGCTCATGGCCTGTAGAGAGGCTGTCAGTGCAAAAGTAGAGCTCGCTTCTATTGCAGGTGGAGAGCAGCACAAAGGTGCCACATCCGAGCGGATTTTCGAGGCTAAAGCGCCTAGAGCATGCCTTTGCGATAGTTTCACGAAGGGCAACAGTTGCCGATTTATGGTTTATGCCAATAACACCTATATGCATTGAATAAGCTCTCGTATGGCATCGATGGACTCTGTAAAGAGGGGATTGACGTTAGAGGCAAGCACAAACTCATCATCTGTCTTCTTTAACGTCTTTGAGTAGTGCTGAAAGGCCCTAGAGGATACTAAAGGGCATACTATAAAGCGATTTTTGTCTTCAAAGGTCTGGCGGGCATCATCTTGTGAGACTAAAAGCTCATGCAGCTTCTCTCCGGGGCGAATTCCGGTAATGTCGTAGCTTGTCTCAGGTGATAGTGCCTTTGCAAGGTCTACAATTTTGACGCTTGGCGACTTTGGAATGAAGATTTCACCGCCGACAGCATCTTTTGCTGCATCGAGCACAAATTCCACAGCTTGCTGGAGTGTAATCCAGAAGCGAGTCATCCGCACATCGGTGATGGGAAGTGACTTTTTGCCGCTCTCCAAAATCTCTTTCCAGTAGGGCAGAAGACTGCCTCGTGAGCCCAAAACATTGCCGTAGCGAACTACAGAAAAGGTGGGAAAGCCGCGCTTTCCGACATAGGAATTGCCCGATACAAATAATTTATCAGAGCAGAGCTTTGTCGCACCGTAAAGATTTACCGGATTTACTGCTTTATCGGTAGAAAGAGCTACGACCTTTTCAACGCCCGCATCTATTGCCGCATCAATAATATTCATAGCGCCAGTGACATTGGTCTTTACAAACTCGCTCGGATTATATTCTGCCGCTGGCACCTGTTTGAGGGCAGCTGCATGGATGACGATCTGGACATCAGAAAAGGCTCGTTCTAGCCGCTCTTTGTCGCGCACATCGCCCAAGAAAAAGCGCGCTTTTTCGCTTGAATAGATGGGATGAGACTCCTTCATCTGCCACTGCTTCCACTCATCGCGGCTAAAAATGATCACCTTGTTGCAAAGATCCTGTTCAAGGAGATACTGGGCGCATGCTTTGCCAAAACTTCCCGTCCCGCCAGTGATTAAGATATTCTTGTTGCGAAAGTAGTCCATGTCGTTCAAGTTTCCTTTTTGTCGTCTTATAGCAGGATGCGGAAATATAGTGAAATACCAAAGGATGTCGTTTAGGTGAAGGTGTATGATTTTTTTTCACCACAGAGACACAGAGTCACAGAGACGCGCTGCGTTGTTTGTGGTGCCCGAGCCCGTGCTCCTCATGCAACGCAGCGCGTCTCTCTGTGTCTCTGTGCCTCTGTGGTGAAAAAAAATCACACACCTTCACATAAATAGCTCTTGTCCCCTTCACTTGAGAATATAGATGATTTATGCTACTCTACAGAGAATATGGCAAAAAAATACGACGAAACAGCAGTACAAACGCTTGATGCGGTGCAGCATATTCGCCTGCGATCCGGTATGTATATTGGCAGGCTTGGCGATGGCTCACATCCCGATGATGGCATCTACATTCTTTTAAAAGAAGTTATTGATAATAGCATCGATGAATTTATCATGAACAATGGTTCAGAGATAGAGATAAACGTCGATACAGAGAGTGGCAAGGCCTCCATTCGCGACTATGGCCGCGGGATACCCCTTGGCAAGGTGGTAGAGTGCGTAAGCCGCATGAATACGGGCGCAAAATATAATGACGAGGTATTTCAGTTTTCAGTTGGCCTTAACGGGGTTGGCTTGAAGGCGGTAAATGCGCTTTCAGAGCATTTTTTGGTCCGCTCGTGTCGTGAGGGAAAGTTTTTTGAAGCCTCCTTTGTAAAGGGCGTTGAAGCAAAGACACGCGAGGGAAAATCAACCGAAAAATCGGGGACCTACGTTGAATTTTTGGCAGATCCAGAAATTTTTAAGAAGTTTCAGTATAACCTCGACATGATTGAAAAGAGGATTTGGCACTACGCCTACCTCAACTCTGGTCTAAAGCTTATCTTTAACGGCGCGCCTTTTCAGTCAAAAAATGGCCTTTTAGATCTTATCAACAGCGAAGTGAAGGAAGAAAGGCTGTATGAGCCGCTCCATTTTCGCTCAAAGTCATTAGAATTTGCTTTTTTACACACTGCACACTATGGTGAAAACTACTTTTCTTTTGTAAATGGCCAGTATACATCAGATGGCGGCACACACCTGCAGGGCTTTCGCGATGGCTTTGCAAAGGCCGTTTGTGAGTATGCCAAAAAGAGCTTTCAGAGCGTCGATATTCGCGAAGGCTTGCTTGGAGCGCTGCTTGTGCGGGTAAAAGATCCTGTTTTTGAGTCGCAGACAAAAAATAAGCTCTCAAATGCAGATCTGAAGGCAGAAGTTGCCCAAGGAGTAAAGGCAGCAGTACTTGATCTTCTCTACAAAAATCCGGAAGTTGCCAATAAAATCATTGAGCGGACAGCGTTTAATGAAAAGCTGAGAAAAGAGCTTTCTGCTGTACGTAAAGAGGCAAAAGAGAAGCAAAAAAAGATCTTTTTAAAGATCCCAAAACTTCGCGACTGTAAGTACCACCTGCATGAAGATGTGCCCGATGGCGAAGATTCTATGATATTTTTGACAGAGGGTGACTCGGCCGGCGCCTCTATTGTGGCATCGAGAGATCCGCTTACACAGGCGGTCTTTCCCCTTCGAGGCAAGCCCCTAAACGTCTTTGGCATGAAGCTTGATCAGCTCTATCGCAATGAAGAGATGTTTAATCTGATGTCAGCGCTCAATATTGAAAATGGCATTGAGGGGCTTCGCTACAACAAGGTGATTATTGCAACAGATGCTGACGTTGATGGCATGCACATACGCAATTTGCTCATCACCTTCTTTTTAACCTACTTTGAAAGCTTAGTTCTCAATGGCCATCTCTATCTGCTTGAGACGCCGCTCTTTAAGCTGCGCCATAAAGATAAATCAAGCTACTACTACAGCGAAGAGGAGAAGAATAAAGCCCTTGCAAAGCTGTCTAAACAGGTAGAAACCACCCGCTTTAAAGGGCTTGGCGAGATCTCTCCCAACGAATTTGGGCAGTTTATTGGCGAAGATATTCGCCTTCTAGCGGTAACGGTAGACCATATCGCTGATATCCATCCGACGCTCGAGTTTTACATGGGCAAAAATACCCCCGAGCGAAAAAGTTTTATTATGCAACACCTAGTTCACGACGAGTAGATAGTATGCACGACTTAAAAGAGATGATGCGCGAGCATTACCTTAAATATGCCTCCTACGTAATTCTGGACAGGGCAATCCCCAATGTTGCTGACGGGCTAAAGCCGGTGCAAAGGCGCATTTTGCACACACTTTTTGAGATGCATGACGGCAAGTTCCATAAAGTTGCAAATGTTGTCGGCCAAACAATGGCCTACCATCCCCATGGCGATGCGCCGATCTATGAAGCGCTTGTCAACATGGGTATGCGTGACCTTATGCTGGATACGCAAGGAAATTTTGGTAATATTCTTACCGGCGATCCGGCAGCAGCAGCCCGTTATATAGAAGCAAGGCTCTCACCACTTGCCCAAGAGGTGCTTTTTAACCCGCAGATCACCCAGTATATCCCCTCCTATGATGGGAGAAACCAGGAGCCTGTGACTTTTCCTGCAAAAATACCGCTTCTTCTGCTTGTAGGGGTAGAGGGTATTGCTGTGGGCATGTCTACAAAGATTTTGCCCCATAACTTTGTTGAGCTGATCGAAGCAGAAATTGCCATATTAGAAGATCGGCCCTACAGCGTGCTGCCAGACTTTCAGACAGGCGGCATCATGGACGCCTCTGAGTATGATGGGGGCAAGGGCAAGGTAAAGCTTCGGGCAAAAATCGAGATAAAAGATCAAAAAACTGTCGTAATTCGCGAGATCTGCTACGGCACTACGACAGAGTCACTCATACAGTCTATTGACGATGCAGCAAAGCGCGGCAAAATTAAGCTTGATTCAATATCAGATTATACTGCCGAAAAAGCTGAAATTGAGATCAAGCTTCCCCGTGGACAGTATGCTGAAGAGGTGATTGACCATCTCTACCACTATACTGAGTGCCAGGTAAATCTGGTGCCGCAGATGGTGACAATTAAAGATAACTTCCCCGTCGAACTGCGTGTAAATGATGTCTTAGAGCATCATGTGCAGCTACTTCTAAGCTACCTCAAAAAAGAGCTAGAGCTTGAAGAGGAAAAATACCTCCAGAACATCTTTGAAAAGACCCTAGAGCAGATTTTTATCGAAAATCGCCTCTACAAACATATCGAAGAGGTAAAATCATCTGAAGAGATGTACGATGTGCTCGAAAAGTCGATAAAACCATTCCACAAGCTGCTGGCAAGGCTGCCAAATGCAGATGACTACGAGCGCCTGCTTGCAATACCTATCAGACGCATTGCCCGCTTTGACATACAGAAAAACCAAGATGACATTCAGGCACTTGAGAAAAAGCTCTCAAAGACGCGCGGCCACTTAAAGAAGCTCAAGGCCTATGCAATAAGCTACTTAAAATCGCTTCTAGAGCGCTTTGGCGATAAGTTTCAGCGCAAAACACAGATACAGCAGATTGCCGCCATCGATAAAAAGGCTATTGAAACAAAAGAGATTACCGTTGGCTATGATCCCAAAACAGGCTATGTGGGCACAAAAGTTACCGGCGCTAAAGAAATTAGCTGCACAAACTTTGATAAACTGCTGATTTTCTACAAAAGCGGCGTCTACAAGGTACTAAACATCCCTGAAAAGCAGTATGTGGGTAAAGAAAAGGATCCCATACTTTTTTGCGGCGTTGCCGACAAAAAGACGGTCTTTAACGTCTGCTACCAAGATAAGACAAGTGGGCTCTCTTTTGCCAAGCGCTTTATCGTAAAAGCCTTTATCCTTGAAAAAGAGTATCCCTTCTTTGACGAGGGAGGCAAGCTCCTCTACTTTTCAACCGATCACGAGCCAAAGCTGCTTATCCAGCTGATACCAAAGGTAAAGCAGAAAACTGCCGCCCTGCAGTATGAATTTAAGGATGTACTCATTAAAGGCGTAGCAGCCGGCGGCGTGCGCATATCAAATCGCCCCGTAATGGAAATTCAGGGCCTGAGGTTGTGAAAACTGCACTTCAGGTGGCGCTATTCAAGCTTGCAAGGCGGGCGATGCATTCTCAGGAGGTTCGACGCTATCTTGTAGACAAAGAGTTTACCGAAGAGGCAATTGAAGAGGCGCTTGTAGAGCTGAAGCGGCTTGGGTTGATAAATGATGCGGATTATGAAGCGCAGTTTGTAAAGAGGCTTGAGCGGCAGCATAAGAGCCATCGACAGATACTTATGAAGGCCTATCAGCTGGGGATTCCGCAAGAGGCGATACGGGTGCATCTTGGGTCAGAAGAAAAGGTTGTAAAATCGCTTGTTCAGAAGCGCTACCCCAAGCTTTTGGACAAAAATGCATCATATGATGAGAAAAAAAAGGCGCTAGGGGCCCTATATAGAAGAGGTTTTTATGGTAGAACAAGTTTTGGAGATACAGACAGCTGCATGTCAGATGAATGCTGAACAGGCAGAAAAAAGCCTTGCCAATCAGCCTGTAGGGGATATGTTTTTTGATGGATCTATTGGAGAGCTCCAGAGAAAATTTCCTGAAATCTATGACAAACTTGTCCTTAAGCAGATTGCCTATCAGATTGTGCATGATGTTCAAAGAAACAGTGAGCATTTTGTCGAAGAGATGAAAAAAAATAGAAATAATTAAATGGTTAGCGCTGATTCACTCTTCGTAGAGCCACACGAGCAGGATTTTCGCCTCGACAAGCTATTGAGCATGCGCTATGAACTGCTTTCTCGCACCTACTTTCAGTGGCTGATTAGTGAAGGTTTTGTATCGGTAAATGGCACTATCGTCAAAAAAAGCCAAAAGCTTGAAGCAGGCGATGAAGTTGCAGTAGAGTTTCAGCCCACAAGTGAGCTTGATTTAGTCCCTGAAAATATCCCCTTAGACATTTTGTATGAAGATGAGGAGATTATTGCTGTAAACAAGCCTGCAGGCCTTGTTGTCCATCCCGGTCCCGGCAACTGGAAGGGCACATTTGTCAATGCGCTACTCTATCACTGCCAAACTCTTGAAAAAACAGATGCCATACGCCCAGGAATAGTCCACAGGCTCGATAAAGACACTTCAGGCGTGCTTGTGGCGGCAAAAACTGCTCGCATGCATGGCCTTTTAAGCGATCTTTTTGCAAAGCGCACTATAGAAAAGCACTATCTTGCTTTATGCATCGGCTGCCCAAAGAGCCAGACAATTGATGCGCCAATAGGCCGTCACCCCACTCAGAGAAAGCTTATGACGGTGGTGGAGACCGGAAAAGCGGCCCGCACCCACTTTGAAGTGGTGAAAGCAGGCGAGAAATTTAGTCTGCTAGACATAAACTTAGAAACTGGGCGTACACATCAGATTCGCGTCCACCTGAAATTTATAAATCACCCCATACTTGGCGATGAGGTGTATGGCAAAAAGCTCTTTGGAGCAGAGCGCCAGATGCTGCATGCCTACACACTTACCTTTACTCATCCTATCACAGGCCAGCTACTTACGTTAAAAGCGCCTATTCCGGAAGATATGCAACACTTTATTGGTTGTCTATAATTTCTATCTGTGGCTAAATGAGCATAGAGGAGCCTGTTGCAAAACTTGGGCCCTCGGAAAAAACGATGATTTTAAGCCAGTTTGCCGGCCACGTTAGTGGCTTTTGCTCGCCCCCGAGCACATACTCGAGTGAGTAGGGCTCGGGGGCGGGCCGGCAAAATGGCTTAAAAGGGCGTTTTTTCCGAGCGCCCAAGTTTTGCAACAGGCTCCCCAGGAACACACAACTACGGAAGTGCACCATGAAAGAATTTGTAGCGTACATCGTAAAGAACCTTGTCGATAATCCTGATAAAGTGAAGATCAATGAGGTAGGCGGAACACAGACGCTGATTATTGAATTAGCCGTTGAAAAAAGCGATATTGGCAAAATCATTGGCAAAAAGGGCAAAACGATCAATGCGATCCGGACGCTACTTATGTCAGTAGCAAGCCGAAATGGCATTCGCGTAAACCTTGAGATCATCGAAGACGAAAAAACGCATGCTGAGGCTGCTGCTGCGGAAGGGTAGTTTCTGAGTGCCAAGACTTGCTCTTGTTCTTTTTACTATTGCTGCTGTATTGATAGCTACAGGGCTCTACCTGTTTCATCACAATAATGATGTAGGCAGCCACATTACGCTCTATGGTAATGTTGACGTGCGCCAAGTAGATCTTGGCTTTCGTGTGCTTGGAAGGGTAGAAATGATGTCTTTTCAAGAAGGTGATACTGTAAAAGCCGGTACAAAAATGGGCTGGCTCGATAAGCAGCCATTTACCGATGAAGTCACCCAGGCAAAAGCAAACATCTTTTCCACAAAAGTGTCTCTAGAAAATCAAAAACAGATCGTAAAGCGCAGAAAAGAGATTGTCGAACAGGGCGCAGTCACTCGCGAAGAGTATGAGACAGCCGTTGCCGACAAAAATGTGCTTATAGCAAACCTTGAGGTAGCAAAAGCGGCCCTTGGTATAGCGCAGACCAATCTTCGCGATACAGAACTTTTTGCTCCCGCTGATGGCACCATACTCACACGTGTTCGTGAACCGGGTGCTGTCGTCACTATTGGCGAGCCTATTTATACACTTACTCTAATCGATCCTGTCTGGATTCGCGCATTTGTCTCAGAGCCTAACTTGGGCCGCATCTACCCTGGCATGAAGGCAGAAATTTATACTGATGCAAAAAAGCGCTACGAAGGCCATATCGGATTTATATCGCCTGTTGCCGAGTTTACTCCAAAATCTGTTGAAACTACGCAGCTTCGAACAGACCTTGTCTACCGCTTACGCATTATTGCAGATAACCCAGACCACTTTCTGAAGCAGGGTATGCCGGTTACGGTTAAGCTGCAGCTATGATTGTTTTAGATGATGTCTCAAAGCAGTTTGCAGGTGCAAAAGAGCAGGCGCTCTCTCACATTAGCGGGACAATCAATAAGGGGACAATTGCAGGCCTTGTAGGGCCTGATGGAGCGGGCAAAACGACTCTTATTCGCCTGATTACAGAGCTTCTTTTGCCAACAAGCGGCACCATCACCTTGCAGTGCAGGCGCGAAGAAATTGGCTATATGCCGCAAAAGTTTGGCCTCTACGAAGATTTGACAGTACAACAAAATTTAAACTTATATGCCGACCTACAAGGGATTGTGGGGGAGGAGCGCGAAAGACGATTTACCACGCTTTTTGAGTTTACAAATCTCTCTCCCTTTAAAGATCGCCTTGCAGGCAAGCTCTCAGGCGGTATGAAGCAGAAGCTTGGCCTTGCCTGCGTGCTTATAAAAACGCCAAAGCTGCTAGTACTTGATGAGCCAAGTGTGGGTGTGGACCCACTTTCAAGGCGCGAGCTCTGGAAAATGGTGCAGCAGCTACTTGCTGATGATATTACGGTGATCTGGAGCACAGCCTATCTTGATGAAGCGGCCCGCTGCGATGCAGTTTTATTGCTAAATGATGGTAAATTGCTCTTTACTGGCACTCCGGAGCAGTTTGTGAAGGGCAAATCAAGCTTTGAAGAGGCCTACATCGATATCTTGGGCGGCAGCCACGAGGGGCCCTCTGTCCTTGCAGATGCTATGGTGCAGCTACCTACTGAGGGAAAACGATGATCCAGGTAGAGGGGCTCACTAAACGCTTTGGCTCTTTTACCGCAGTAGACAATATCAACCTCCAGATTAGAGCCGGAGAGATCTTTGGCCTTCTCGGCCCAAATGGTGCTGGTAAATCAACAACGTTTAAGATGATGTGTGGGCTGCTTTCGCCCACTTCTGGCAAGGCGTACGTAAATGGGCTTGATCTTGCAGAGGCCCCAGGCGAAGCAAGAGGCCATATCGGCTACATGGCGCAAAAATTTTCGCTCTACGACAACCTTGATGTAAGGCAAAACCTCGACTTTTTTGCCGGCATCTACAACTTGTCAGGTAAAACTAGAGCCGATGCCATAGATCAGATGGTCGATATTTTTGCCCTTAGTCCCTACCTAAAAGAGAATGCAGGTATTTTGCCTCTAGGCTTTAAGCAGCGTCTTGCTCTTTCTTGTGCACTCATGCATAGGCCCTACATACACTTCTTAGATGAGCCAACATCAGGCGTCGACCCCATCACGCGCCAAGAATTTTGGAATCACATCCGCGGCCTTGTGACAAAAGGGGTCACCATCATGATCACCACCCACTTTATGGATGAGGCCGAATACTGCGACCGCATAGCGCTCATCTACCGCGGCAAGCTTATTGCAGAGGCTGCTCCTGCCGTGCTAAAGCAGCAGGCCAATGCACCCACACTCGAAGAGGCCTTTATTCATCATATAGAAGAGTATGATGCCAAAAATCCTCTCTAGGATTTTCTCTTAATCTCGATCAAAGTGCGCGATTTTTTTTCACCACAGAGACACAGAGCCACAGAGAGACGCGCTGCGTTACTTCCAGGTTGATGATGACAGGTCCTTCCGCTCATTATTCTGAGGAATAATGAGCAAAGCTCATGCCGCGAAACGCGGCAAGAA